>Ga0070741_10001173_pt1 | contig 82636 bp, 87 predicted proteins | sample Coa_R1_4_FD_66440 | JGI IMG/M metagenome (GOLD analysis project Ga0070741, IMG submission 66440) | Surface soil microbial communities from Centralia Pennsylvania, which are recovering from an underground coalmine fire - Coalmine... | ecosystem: Environmental > Terrestrial > Soil > Unclassified ...
AGCCATGGTGCTATTCCTCGATGAGTGGATGTCCGCTGCGACCACTACCTGAGACGTTATGTCGCCGCTGGTCCACTTATCGGCGCGGGGTGCGAATCCTTTAGGTCCCGCGTCGCGTCCCTCTCACCTTGCGCAAGAGAGATTTGTTACTTGGCTCACCGCAGGTAGTCGAAGAGCGACAGGCCCTGGATCTTCACGAACGACTGCTGCGCCGCCTGCAGCGCGGTGAGCTGCAGCTGGAGCTGGCTCACGGCCTGCGTGAAGTTGGTGTCGCGCACGTCGGAGAGCGACTGCGTGAGCTGCAGCGACAGGCTCTCCTGCGATGACTGCGCATCCTTCACTTCGTTGACGCGCGCGCCGACGCTGGCGCGCGTGTTGACGATGTGATCGAGCGCACGATCGATGTCCTCGATCGCGCCGTACATCGCGTTGTGCCGCGCGGCTTCGCCGGCAACCGAGCCTTGCGGCACGTTGAGCGTGTCGATCAGGTTCTGCACGATCGAGAACACGTCGCTGGTGCTGCCGGGCGCGACGCTGAAGCTGTCGCCGGTCATCGCATTGCCTTCGAGCGTGACACTGACGCCGCGGAACGTGACCGCCTGCCCGGCGGCGTAGGTGCCGCTGGTGACGAGCAGGTTGCCGCTGTCGCGCACTTCATACGTCGTCGGCGACGTGAAATTGATCGCGTAGGTGCCGGCATCCCACTGCGTGGAGTCGACCACCGCTGCGCTCTTCAGGAGCACCGTGCCGGTGTTGGTCGAAGCCGCGCGCGCGGCGAACGTTCCATTGCCGGTGGTGACGTTGAGGAAGACCGATTGGCCGTCGTCGCCGTCGGCGACGCTCGTCCCCGGACCGACGTCGATGCGCCGCGTATTCGCGTTGCCCGCGTAGTTGACGACGTTCGCAGCGAAGGAGAACGGCGGCGCACCGTCGTTGGTTCCCGCGAAGAGGAAGCGGCCCTGGCCGTCGTCGCTGTTGGCGACGTCGACGAGCTGCTGCAATCGGCTCTTGAGCTCCGCGATGGTCGACTGCCGCGACACGTTGTCCTGCGTGCCGTTGTTGGCCTCGATCGCGAGCTCGCGGATGCGCTGCAGCGTGTCGTTCACCTGCGAGAGCGCGTTGTCCTCGAGCCCGAGGCGATTGGCGACGACGTCGCCGTTCTTGCCGAAGCGATCGAGCTGCGCGAGCGCCTGGTCGAAGCCGATCGCCGCGGCGAAGTCGGCCGGATTGTCGGCGGCGGACGCGTCCTTGTGCCCGCTGGAGATCTGCTGCTGGATGCGCGCGATCCGCGACTGCTGATCGAGGATCGTGGTGATGCCCTGCTGGGCCAGCGTCGCGGTACCGATGCGCATGCTCATGACGACTACCTCCGCAACGCCGCGAGCAGGCTGTCGAACGCCGCGTTCGCCGTCGCGATGATCTGCGCGGCGGCCTGGTACGCCTGCTGGAAGCGCACCATGTTCGCGGCCTCTTCGTCGAGGTTCACGCCCGACACCGAGTCGCGCTGCGCGGCATCGCTCGTCTGGATCGCGGTCTGCGCGTCGCTGCGGAATTTCGCCTGCTGAGCGGTGGTGCCGTTGGCGGCGACGAGGCTCGCGTACGCCTGCGAGAGCGACGCAGTGCCGCCGTCGAGAACGCCATCGCTGCGCAGCGCCGCCATCAGGCGCGCGTTGGTGTTGTCGCTGCTGTTGGCGCCGCTGCCGATCGCCGCTGCCGCAATCTTCGCGGGATCGCTGATCGCAACCGCCATCTGTCCCGCGGCCGCGCTGGTCGAGCGCACCAGGTAACTGTCGCCTGCCGAGGCGCTGCCGCTGACGACGAAGCTCAAGCCGTCGGCGGTGAACGGATTGCCGACCGTGCCGGCGCCGGAGAGCGTGACCGCACTGCGCGTGGCGAGATCGGTGAGCGACCAATTCGCGCCGTCGTAGCTCAAGCGATAGTCGTGACCGGTGAGCTGCGCGACGTTCGCGTAAGTGCCCGCGATCGTCGCGCTGCCGGTGTTGCTGCCGTAGGCCTGCGTCTGCGGCGACAGCGACGCGAAGAAGTTCGTGCCGGCCGCGCCCGTGAGATCGATGCCCTGCGCCTGCAGCTGGTTGAACTGCTGCGTGAAGCCCGCCGCGACGCGCCCGAGATCGCCTTCCGCGGGATCGAGCACGCCGGTGCGCGAATCGACCAGGCCGCCGATCTCGCCGCCGAGCTGGCCTTTCAGCGGAACCGCCGAAGCGCCGCTGCCGAAATAAACGTCGAGACGTCCGCGCGAGTCGCCCGGCGTTGCCGCCGTCGTCAATTGCGTGACGGCGCCGCCGAGCACGAGCGGGTGGCCGGAGACGAACACGTTGATCGAGCCGTCGTCCTGCGCCAGCGTGGTGACGCCGATCTTGCCGGCGAGCTCGGTGATCGCCTGCTCGCGCTGATCGAGCAGCTCGTTGGGCTGCTGGCCCGGAGTCTGTGCCTGCGCGAGCGCGATGCGCTGGTTGAGATCGGCGATCTTCTGCGCCTGCGCGTTGACGTCGGTGACGTCCTGCGTGAGCCGCGCGCTGATCTCCGTCTCGATGCCGCCGAATGCGGACTGCAGCTGGTTGAACCGATCCGCGAGCGTGTTCGCCGCGCCGATCAGCGCGGTGCGCGCGGCCGGATCGGCGGGCGATGCGGAAACCGCGTCCATCGCCGAAAAGAAATTGGACAGCGCGCCCGACAAGCCGGTGTTCGGATCGGAGAGCAGCTGATCGACGCGTCCTGCGACGGTCGAGAAGATGCCTTCGCGGCCGACGCCGCTGGCATCGCCATACAGGCGCGCGTTGATGAACTGGTCGGTCAGCCGCTGGATGCCGACCTGCTCGACGCCGGTGCCGACGACGCCGTCGCCGGAGAAGCCGCCCACGCGCGACTGCAGCTCCAGGCGCTGGCGCGTGTAGCCCGGCGTGTTGACGTTGGCGATGTTGTTCGACGTCGTCGCCAGCGCGTTGGAGTACGCGAGCAGCGCGGACGAGCCGATGGAGAACAGGTCGGCCATGGACTTACGCGCTCACCGCACCGCTGGCGCGCAGCGCCATCAGCGTGTGATTCAGCGCATGGCTGGTCGCGATCTGATGGATCTTGGCGGCGTAGTGCGGATCGGACGCGTAGCCCGCCTTCTGCAGGCCCGCCGCGAAGCGGTGACTGTCGCCGCCGTGACGCAAGGCATCCGCGTAGCGCGGATTGCCCTTCAGGAATTTGACGTAATCGTCGAACGCATTGCCGATCGACTCGTAGCTGCGGAAGCTCGCGTGCGACTTCTGCGCGACGCCCTGCACGACTTCATTCGTCGCGCTCGTGGTCTTGGCGCCCGCCCACGCATGATCGGCCTTGATGCCGAACAGGTTGAAGCTCGGCTTGCCCTGCGCGTCGTGCGGCATGTGCTTGCCCCAGCCGGTCTCGAGCGCGGCTTGCGCGGCGAGCGTGTGCGGCGAGATGCCGAGGGCTTCGGCAGCGCGGCGCGCGTGCGGCCAGATCGCCGCGAGGAAATCGTGACGGCTCGCGGGCGGCCAGTTTGTGGCTGTCGCCTTGGGCGCGGAATCGTTGGCCGCGGGCGCGCTGGCCACGGGCACATTGACCACGGGCTCAGGCTGCGCCGGCGCGGCCGCCGGTGCCGAAACACGTCCGGGCATCGTCATGCCCCCTGTATCGGCGGCCTTCGGCGTTTCTGAAGTCGAGCTCAGCGATTGCGAGTGCTTCAGCTGCGCGACCAGCATGTCGGCGATGCCAAGGCCTTTGCCGGCCGAGACCGACACCGCGAGCTGCTGATCGAACCAATCCTTGTACAGGTCGCCCTGGGAGCCCAGGCCGTCGTCGCCGAACTTGGTCGCCGCGCGCATGCTCTTCAGCATCATCTGCGTGAACAGCGCCTCGAACTGATGCGCCGTCTTCTCGATTGCCTGCGACGGATTCTGCTCGGCGTCGGCGCGCAGCTTGGTGAACTGCGTGAAGTCCGTGGTGGCGTCGATGCGCGGCACGGCTAGATCACCACGAGCTCGGCGCGCAGCGCGCCGGCTTCTTTCAACGCCTCCAGGATCGCGATGAGGTCGCCCGGCGCGGCGCCGACCTGGTTCACCGCGCGGACGATTTCCGCGAGCGTCACGCCCGCGTCGAACAGGAACATGCGGCCGCCGGTCTCGGTGGCGCTGACATCGGATTGCGGCGTGACGACGGTCTCGCCCTTGGAGAACGGGGCCGGCTGCGAGACCTGCGCGTTCTCCGTGATGGTTACGGTGAGCGAGCCATGCGCGACCGCCGCGGGCATCACGCGCACGTGCGAGCCGATGACGATGGTGCCGGTGCGCGAATTGACCACGACTTTCGCCGGCGCGTCGCCAGGCGTGACGTCGATGTTCTCGAGATTGGAGAGGAAGCTGATCCGCGCGCTCGCATCCGACGGTGCCTGCACCGCCACCGACACCGCGTCGATCGCGCGGACGCGATCCGCGCCGATCGCAGTGCCGATCGCCTGCACGAGGCGCGACGCCGTCGTGAAGTCGGCGCTGTTGAGATTGAGGATGACTTCGCCGCTGCCGGCGTAGTTGGTCGCAACGCCGCGCTCGACCGTCGCGCCGCTCGGGATGCGTCCGGCGCTCGGAACGTTCACCGACACGCGCGAGCCGTCCTTGCCCTGCACGCCGAAGCCGCCGACCACGAGGTTGCCTTGCGCGACGGCGTAGATCTCGCCGTCGGCGCCGCGCAGCGGCGACATCAGCAGGCTGCCACCGCGCAGGCTCGTCGCATTGCCGATCGAGGACACGGTCACGTCGATCTGCTGGCCGGGCTTGGCGAACGGCGGCAGCTCCGCGTGGATCGCAACCGCGGCGACGTTCTTCAGCTGCGGATTGACGTTCGACGGCACGACGACGCCGAGCTGCGTGAGCATGTTCTTCAGGCTCTGCACCGTGAACGGCGCCTGGCTGGTCTGATCGCCGGTGCCGTCGACGCCGACGACGAGCCCGTAGCCGACCAGCGGATTCGAGCGCACACCCGCGACGGAAGCGAGATCCTTGACGCGCTCGGCGTGCGCCGGAATCGCGACGATCGCGCAAAGCAGCATTGCGAACAGACGAAGGCTCATCTGCTGTCTCCAGAGATCCATCAGAACGGCCACCACGCGGAATTGAGGATGCGCGAGAGCCAGCCCTGCGCATTGGAATCGGCGAGCGCGCCTTTGCCGACGTAGGAGATCTTCGCGTCGGCGACGCGGCTCGACAGCACGCTGTTGTCCGGCGCGATGTCGGCGGGCCGCACGATGCCGGTGAGCCGCACCAGCTCGTCGCCCTGGTTGATGGTGAGCTGCTTCTCGCCCTGCACGCGCAGATTGCCGTTGGCGAGGCGCTCGACGACGGTGACGGTGACGTTGCCGTCGAGCTGGTTGCTCTGGCTCGAGTCGCCGCCGCCGGTGAACTTGCGCGAAGCGTCGATCGAGGCCTCGCCGCGCGCGATGTCGTAGCCGATGATCTTCGGCACGGCGATGTCCGCGTTGGCGTCCTTGTTCGCCGTCGTCGCCGCGCTCTTCTTTGCGGTCGTCTTCTCGGTCAGCACGATGGTGAGGATGTCGCCGACCTGGCGTGCGCGGGTGTCCGCGAACAGCGAGAACTCGTGGGTCGGCTGATAGATCGCGCCTTCGGTCTTCGGGGCGACGACCGCCGCCGGGATCGGCTGCATCGGCGGCAGCTTCGGCGCGGTGGTCGCGCAGCCGGTGACGGCCGCGGCGACGAGGAGTGCGAGGACGCGATGCATGGCGATCAGATGTTGGTGGTGATGAAGCGCAGCATCTCGTCGGTGGTCGAGATCGCCTTGCTGTTGAGCTCGTAGGCGCGCTGCGTCTCGATCATGTTCACCATCTCTTCGACGACGTTGACGTTGCTCGACTCGAGCGATCCGCCGACCGTCGTGCCCAGGCCGTTGACGCCGGGATTGCCGGTCTGCGGCGGGCCGCTGGCGGCGGTTTCGAGATAGAGGTTCTCGCCGCGCGCCTGCAGGCCGGCGGGGTTGATGAAGTCGGCGAGCTGCAGCTGTCCGACCTGCTGCGCCGCCGCCTGCCCCGCGATCTGCACGGAGACGACGCCGTCGACGCCGATCGTCACGCTCTGCGCGTTCGACGGGATCGAGAAGCTCGGCGTGATGAGATAACCGTTGTGCGTGACCAGCTGACCCTGGTTGTCGACCTGCAGCGAGCCGTCGCGCGAGTAAGCAATGGTGCCGTCCGGCAGCTGCACCTGCAGGAAGCCGCGGCCGTTGATCGCGACGTCGAGCGGGTTGTTGGTCTGCAGGATGTTGCCTTCGCCGAAATTCTTTTCGGTGGAGACCGTGCGCACGCCGGTGCCGAGCATGAGCCCGCTCGGCGACTGCGTCTGCTGCGAGGTCTGTCCGCCGGGCTGGCGCACGTTCTGGTACATCAAGTCCTCGAACGCCGCGCGGCCGCGCTTGAAGCCGGTCGTGTTGACGTTGGCGAGATTGTTCGACGTGACCGTCATGCGCGTCTGCTGCGCGTCGAGTCCGGTCTTGGCCACCCACAAAGCTGAATTCATCGTTGACTCCGAAAACTGGGTTCCCGCCTACGCGGGAATGACGACATCACACCGCACGCAGGATCGAAGACGACGCGGCGCCGTTGTCGTCGGCCGTCTTCATCAATTTGGTTTGCAGCTCGAGCTGGCGCGCGAGCTGGATCATGTTCACCATCGCTTCGGCGGGATTGACGTTCGACGCCTCCAGCGCGCCCGTCGTGATCGACACACCCGCCGCCGGCTGCGCTTCGGCGCCCGGCTTCACGCGCATCAGTCCGTCGAGACCGCGCTCGAGGTTGCCCGGCGCGATCGTCATCACTTTCAGCCGGCCGACTTGCGCGAGCGTCGCGGGCCCCTGGCCCTGCCCTATGACCGAAATGGTTCCGTCGTTGCCGATGGTGATGCCGGTGTTCGGCGGCACCGCGAGCACGCCCGAATCGGCGAGCACCGGGTGACCGGCACCGGTCGTGAGCTGACCTTCCGGCGTCAGACGCAGATCGCCGGCGCGCGTGTACGCCTCGCTGCCGTCACTCGCCTGCACCGCAAGCCAGTTGTCGCCGCGCAGCGCGATGTCGAGATCGCGGCCCGTGGTCATGATCGTGCCGGGCGTCGAATCCCAGCCTTCGCTCTGCGCGACCGCGTTCACGCGCGACTGCAGGCCGGCGCCGGGGATTGGCGCCGCCTGCGTATTGACCAGCTCGGCGCGAAAGCCGACGGTCGACGCGTTGGCGAGGTTGTGGCTGTTGGCCGCCTGCGCGTTCAGCGTCTGCATCGCGCCGGTCATCGCCACATAGAGCGAGCGATCCATCGTTTACTACCGGATGTTGATGATCGTCTGAGTGATCTGATCGCTCGTCTGGATCATCTGCGCGTTCGCCTGGAAGTTCCGCTGCGCGGTGATCATGTTGACGAGCTGCGCGGTGAGATCGACGTTGCTCGCCTCGAGCGCGCCCGACTGCAGCAGGCCGAAGTTCGCCGAGCCCGCGACGCCGCGCACCGCAGCGCCGGAGGAGAACGTCTCGCCCCAGCTGGTATTGCCGAGCTGCTGCAAGCCCTGCGGATTCGCGAACGTCGTCAGCGCGATCTGTCCGAGCGGCGTCGCCTGGCCGTTGGTGTAGCGCGCCTGGATCACGCCTTCCTGCGTGATCTCGACGCCGGAGAGCCGGCCGGAAGCGAAGCCGTCCTGGGTGATGCTCGACACGCCGAACAGCGAGCCGAACTGCGTCGACTTGCCGACGTCGAGCGTGATGTTGAGATCGGCGGCGCCGTCGCTCGGCGTGAACGCCGGCAGGACGATCTGTCCGCCCGCAGGCGTGGTGAGCTGACCCGCGTTGTCGTACTGCAGCGCCGTCGCCGCGCCGACGGCCGTGCCGTCGATGGTGACGTGCAGATCCCAGGCGCCCGCCGCGGCACCTTTGACGAAGTAGAGGTTCGCCGAGTGCGTCGCGCCGAGCGAATCGTAGATCGTGACCGACGTCGTGTTGTTGTAGCTGTCGGGATCGGTGGCGCTGAACACGCCGACCGGCGGCTGCTGCGCGTCCGCCGCGAGGTTGTACATCGCGGTCATGCCCGTCGTCGCCGACGGCGGATTGTCCGCGACGGAGAGCTGCAGGTCCTGCAGCGCGCCGGTGTTGAAGCCTCCGCCCGCGATCGCCGGGAACACCTGCAGGCGCTGGCCCGCCTGGTTGACCAGGAAGCCCTGGGCGTCGGTGCCGAACGAGCCGTTGCGCGTGTAGACGATCGCACCGTTGTCGGAGAGCGTGAAGAAGCCTTCGCCCGAGAGCGCGAGGTCGAGGCTCGAGTTGGTGAAGTTGATGGTGCCCTGGCTGAACTGCTGCGAGATCTTGTCGACGCGCACGCCCGAGCCGATCGTGTTGTTGCTCGACACGCCGCGCGACGCCACGGAGTAGACGTCGCCGAACTGCGCGCGCGAGAACTTGAATCCCGTGGTGTTGGCATTGGCGATGTTGTTCGCCGTGGTGGACAGATCGGCGGTCGCCGCGTTGAGACCCGAAAGTGCGATGGCAAAGGACATGGAGACTCCTTAGGAAGAAGACGCGGCCATGATCTGCCGCACCTGGTTGAAGGCGACCGGCGTCATGCCGGCGAGATTGAGGACGAGACCGTCGGTGCCGTTGAGCGTGACGCTGTCGACCCGGCCGACGGCGAGCGCCGAGAGCGCCTGCACCTTGCCGCCGACGTCGGCGTGCGCGCGCAACGTGTAGCCGCCGGCTGGCGCGCGAGTGCCGTTCGCGAGCGTGCCGTCCCAGCTGAAATGCGCGAGGCCTTGCGGCTGCGTGCCGAGCGCGAGCGTGCGCAGCGTCGTGCCGTTGGCGTCGACGACGTCGACGGCAACGCTGCCCGCGCCAGTCGGAACGTCGACGGCGCCGTCGAGCGATCCGGTCGCGCCGAGCGCACCGGTGTCGGCAGGCACCAGCACGCGCTGGCCGACGAGGCCGGCCGCTTGCAGCGCCTGATTGGAATTGAGCGAGCTCGACAGCGAGCCGAACGAAGTGTTGAGGCTCTGGATCCCGGACACCGTGCTGAACTGGGCGAGCTGCGCGAGGAACTGCGTGCTCTCCATCGGCTTCATCGGATCCTGGTTCTTGAGCTGCTCGGTCATCAGGCGCAGGAAATCGTCCTGGCCGAGCTCCTGCTTCTTCGCGGTCTTGGTCGCGGCGAGGCCGAGCTGCGAGAACAGATCGGACGCGGAAGTGACGGGATTGGTCATTTAGTGCGGCCTCACTTGCCCATCGCGATCGTCTTGAGCGCGAGGTCCTTGGCGGTGTTCAGGACTTCGACGCTGTTCTGGTAACTGCGCGCGGCCGAGATCATGTTCACCATCTCCTCGACCGGCGAGACCGACGGCGCATAGACATAACCGTCGGCGTCGGCGAGCGGATGGCCCGGCTCGTAGCGCTTCTGCGGCGGCGTCGTCGACTGCACGACGCCCTGCACTTGCACGCCGGCGTCGGCGCTCGGCGGCGCGCCGGGCGCGCTCGCTTCGGCCTGGAACACCGGCATCAGCGGCTTGTAGACGGTGTTCGGATCGCCACTGACCGATTCGGCGTTGGCGAGGTTGGAAGCGACGGTCGACAGACGCACCGACTGCGCGTTCATCGCCGAGGCGGCGATGTCGAAAATCCTGAAGGAGCTCATCGATCGCGCTCCTATTCGCCGCTGATCGCGGTGAGCAATGAGCGGATGCGGTTCTCCGCGAACATCATGCTCGCCTGATAGTGCACGGCGCTGTCGGCGAAGGCCGCCTGCTCGCGCTGCACGTCGACGGAGTTGCCGTCGAGGCTGTTCTGGTTCGGCTGGCGATGCACGACCGCGGCGTTACCGTCGGCCGCACCGGGCGTGCCGATGTGGCCGGCGTTGGTCGTCGCAAGGCCGCCGGCTTCGCCTGCGGCTTTCGCGAGCGCGGCCTGGAAATCGAGGTCGGACGCCTGGAAGTTCGGCGTGTCGGCGTTCGCGAGGTTCGACGCGATCATCTCCATACGCTGGCGATGCAAGCGCATCGCGTCGGCATGGATGCCGAAGATCGCGTCACCGTTGATGTTGGAGGGCATGCGCCGTCTCCGGATTCGAAAGGCTCGAACCGGGTCAGGCAAGCCGCGTTCCAGACGCAGCCGCACGCGGGCACGACGGGATTCCGTCGCGACGACGAGGCTGACCGGGTTATCGGCGCCGGTTTTCGAAACTTGAGCCGATGTTCGTAGAGCTCGTCGAACAGGTCTTTGCGAAAGCGTTCGACCGCCAGGGATGGCGGGCGACGAGGCGGCCAGGGAAGGCTAGTTTGGCCGTCTTTCGCAAAGACCTGTTCGACGGGCTCTGGAACAGCGCTTGCAGGTTCGACTGCATGAGACCGTTCCTGCCGATCAGCCTCGCCATCGCGACCTTGATTGCGTCGCCGCTCGCGTGCGCTGACGGTGACTGGCAGGAAGTCGAGCTGATCCGGGCGAGCGCAGTTGCCTTCGTGAGGAGCGGCGCTGCCGCGAGCGACGCCATCACGGCGCAAGTCGATGAGCGGCTGAAGCTGCCCGCATGCGCGAGCGATCTGCAACCGTTCCGCGCCGCGGCGTTTGGCGCGAGCGCGCAGACGGTCGGCGTGCGGTGCACGTCGCCGAGCTGGACTATTTATGTACCCGTGCGCGTGACCGCGGTGCGCGACGTCGTCGTCGCTGCGCGGTCGATGACCCGAGGCGAGACGCTGGGCGCGGACGATGTCCGCCGCGAGCGTCGCGAAGTCTCCGGACTGAACACCGGCTACCTGACTGACGCTTCGGCGTTGATCGGACGGCCGCTCACCCACTCGATCGCGGCCGGTGCGACGTTGACCGGCGCCGACGTGAGCGTACCGGCGGCGGTTCGCCGCGGGCAGCAGGTCGTCCTCGTTGGCCGCATCAGCGGCATCGAAGTCCGGGCCCAGGGCAAGGCGCTCGCCGACGCCGGGCTCGATCAGCGCGTGTCGGTCGAAAGCTCCAGTTCCAAAAGGATTATCGAAGGCACGGTACGGTCCGCCGACACCGTGGAAGTGGGCCTGTGAAACGCCCCTTGAACCGCGAATTAAAGTCTACGCACGAGCTGCCGATACGGGGCTTATCGCCGGAAACCCGACTGAACGAGCAGTACGAGACAGCATGAGCACAAAGATCGATGGCATGAATGGCCTTCCCGGCCTCGCCCCCACCGCGGGCGTGGGCTCGGCTCGACCTGGCTCCGGCAAAGGCAACGTGCAGCCGGCTGCCGACGCGGGCGGCGTGCACCTGTCCAAGGACGCGCTGCAGCTGCAGAGCCTCCAGGGCGCGGCGCAATCCTCTCCCGACGTCGACGAAGCGCGTGTCGCGCAGGTCAAGCGCGCGCTGTCCGACGGCACTTATCAGGTCGACGCGCGCAGCGTCGCCGTGAAGCTGCTCGCGCTCGAGCGCCAGCTGCCGAAGTGATTCGATGAGCGCGCTGCTCCGCATCGCCGCCGAGCTGTCCGCGTGCCTGGACGAAGAGAAGGCCGCGCTCGCGGCCGGACGCTCCGAGGCGATCTCCGACACGACGATCCGCAAGAACGCGCTGATCGATCACCTGCAGCGCGAGTCGCAATCGGTCCGCTTCGAATCGCTGGCACCGGGCGTGCAGCAGGAGCTCGGCGATCTGATGCGGCGCTGCAAGCAGCAGAATCTCGCGAACGCGGCGCTGCTCGACGCGCGCGTGAATCAGGTCCGCTGGGCGCTCACGCAGCTCGGCTTGTCCGGGCCCGGCGTCTACGGCCGCGACGGCCGCACGCAGAATCAATTCGCGGCACGCACGGTCGGCAGCGCGTAGAGCAACGGCGCGCATCGCGCGCCCTACGTATACTCCTTCGCGAAGCTCGGGGGAGACGTTGCGATGTCGGGAGCGCAATCACGCCAGGTTCGGCATTTCCGCCAGATCCTCATCTGGCCGCTGCAGCTCATGCCGATCCATGACGACGTGCAGATCCAGAATCACTGGGAGCTCCTGCAGAGCGATCCGCACTGGCAGGAAGTCGCCGACGAGTTCGGTGATCCCGGCGAATTCAAGGAGCGTCACTACGCGGAGTTCGTAACCTTCCTGCCGTACGTGCAGCGCATGCTCTACGGCGAAGGCAAAGGCTGCGGCAACGTGCCCGGCGAATCGCCGCTGCGCGTGTTCCGCCGCAACGACGTCAAGAAAGTCCGCATGACCTATCCCGGCGACGAGACCAATCCGGTCGTGTTCGACGTCGGGCACATCGATCTCTATTTCTTCTACGACCTCGACGTCACCCTGCTGGTCGTGGAGATCTTCGGCAACGATCTTTCCTTCGAGCGCGCGCACGAGACGCTGTTCCGCTTCGGCCGCTCGTATCCCACTTACTGGAAGGAGGACGGCCGCGGCGGCCATTGCCTGTCGCGCGCCGAGTGGCTCGACGAGAACGGCAACGTGCTGGCCGCGTCGGACTTCGAGAAGCGCAAGAAGTACCTCACCTACGCCGCGCGCTTCCGCGCGCCGTGCATCTCGTCGCATTGGGAATACATCCTGTCGCCGATGGTGCTGCACCACTCCGACTGCGACGGACCGATCCGCTATCGCCTGGTCGAGTACCACCGCATGCCGGTGTGCGGCTATCTGTCGCTCGACGATCCGCGCCAGCTCACGCGCGGCGATTTCATGCGCCTCGCGCTGGTGACACCGCCGGGCCCGTCGAACACGCTGCCGATGCCGGAGAAGCAGGCGGAGGATTTCGAGGAGAAGTACTGCTACGACCGTTACTGGAATCCGCCGGGCGAGGATCGCATCGGCACGCGCGCGATGTGCAGCGGCGAGGCGTTCGTGATGGTCGGCGCGCACGCCGAGCACATGGACAAGTCGAACGGCGTGTCGATCCTCGAGCACTTCCGCCACCAGTACTTCCTGGTGTTCCTGATCGCGCACGTGCACAAGGCGTCGCTGTTCATGCTGTCGGACCGCCTGCTGCACGCGCTGAACCGCCTCGACATCCAGGTGCCCGACTCGATCCGCCGCTTCAAGCGCGAGATCCGCAGCCACAAGGAGGTGTTCCTGCGCTTCACGCATCGCTACTGGTTCCACGAAGTGTCGGACCAGCTGCTGGCGAAGGCGCTGTACCACATGACCAGCAACCAGCTCGGCACCGAGCGGCTGTATCGCGACGTCTATGCCGAGATCGAGGACATGAATCAGTACCTCGACTCCGACTCGATCCGCCGTCAGGCCAACATGGTCATCCGGCTCACGGTCGTCACCATCTTCGGCTTGATCGGCACAGTGGTCACCGGCTACTTCGGCATGAACCTGATGACCGAGACCGACACGCCGCTCGGCTGGCGCATCCTGTATTTCTTCCTGATGTCCGGCGCGATCACCGGGCTCACCTTCTACACGATCATCAAGTCGAAGAAGCTGTCCGACTTCCTCGACACGCTGTCCGACGAGCGCGTGGGCATGAAGCACAAGATCGGCGCCCTGCTCAACGTGTGGAAGCCCACCAAGAAGCCGGCGCGCCAGCAGCTCGGGCCGCCATCGCCGCTGCCGTAAACGCCTGGAGGTCCGTATGCGATCGTGGATGCGCTGGCTCGCTTGCGCTCTGACGCTGACGTCGACCACCGTGGTCGGCGCTGCAGGCAACAATCTCCCGAACGTCCGCGCGATCACCGCGTTCGTGCGGCTCGATCGCGCGAACTATGAGAAGCAGATCGACGAAGCGCTGACCGTGCTGAACGCGGCGAAGGCCGAGCTCGCCAGGCGCGGCTATCAGACGCAGACGGTGCGCATCGTCACGCAGCCGCTCGCGGAGCTGATCCAGGGCCTGTCCGACGCCGACGCGCTCGCCTTCCTGAAATCGCTCGACGAGCTGTCGCAGAAGGACGGCTTCATGCCCAACGTCGGGCCGGCAACGCTGCACGACGCCGACGATCCCAAGACCATGCGGCTCCTCGCGCAGGCGCTGTCGACGCTGCCGCACCTGAACGCGAGCGCGATCATCGCCGACGACGACGGCATCCACTGGAACGCGGTGCGTGAGAGCGCGAAGCTCGTGCGCTTCCTCACCGATCACAGCCCGCACAGCCAGGGCAACTTCCAGTTCGCCGCGACGGCGATGCTGAAGCCGCTCGGTCCGTTCTATCCGGGCGCTTATCACCTCGGCGCCGGCAAGCAGTTCTCGCTCGGCTTCGAGGGCGCCAATCTCGCTCAGGACGCTTTCGGCAAGGCGCACGGCGACTTCAACGCATCCGTCAAGGCGCTGACCGAGAAGATCACCGTGCACGCCAAGGTCGGCGAGGAGATCGGCAACGGGATCGCCGCGAAGACCGGTTGGACCTTCGCCGGCATCGATCCGACCCCCGCGCCGCTCGGCGACGTGTCGATCGGCGACGCCATCGAGAAATTCACCGGCGCGAAGTTCGGCGCGAACGGCACCATGACCGCGGCGCTGGCGATCACGTCGGCAGTGAAAGCGGTGCCGGTGAAGCAGATCGGCTATGCGGGCCTGATGCTGCCGGTGATGGAAGACAAGCGGCTCGCGCAGCGCTGGGCGGAGAACAGTTACGAGATCGATTCGCTGCTCGCCTACTCCGCGGTGTGCGGCACCGGCCTCGACACGGTCCCGCTGCCGGGCGACGTCAGCGAGGATCGCCTCGTGAAGATCTACGGCGACGTCGCCGCGCTCGCCTGGAAATGGCACAAGCCGCTGTCCGCGCGCCTGCAGCCCGTGCAAGGCGGCAAGCCCGGTGACAAGACTGCGTTCGAGAGTCAGTATCTGTACAACACGACCCTGCACGCCGCACCTTAAAAGACTTCCGGGAGCATCGATGAGCTCGCGCCTCGCACTGGTTCTGCCGCTGTTCGCCGCCCTCACCGCCTGCGTGACCGAAGAAGGCCCGCCTCCGAGAAATCCTGGCGAGCCGATGACCTCGCGGCATCTCAACACGTCGATGGAATGCAGCGAGTGGCAGCGCAACGCCGACGGCTCGTGGACCGCCGTGAAGGACGTCGTCATCGCCGCGCCGAACGGTCCGGCCCCGGTCGCCAGTGGCACGAGCTTCCGGCAAGGCAGCTACTACGAAGGCGTGGACGTCGCCTACGCATTGCGGCAAGAGTGCGCGCACTGAAGCAGCGCGCATGAAACCACGCGCGCTCTGGTTCATCGTCCTCGGCCTCGTCGTTGCCGCGATCCTCTTCGCCTGGCTGCGGCCGCCGCCGGACCGCGCGCCCGCGCCGGCGGTGATCAGCCAGACGCCGACGGGACCGTCGGTGCCGATCGCGCCGGACGTGCCGGTCGCACCGCCGCCGGTGGCGTCGAGCTTCGACTTCGTCGTGCGCAACGGCGCGCGCGCCGCCGGCCCGGTGGCGATGCAGGCGAAGGAAGGCGACGACGTCGAGATCAAGGTCACGAGCGATCAGCCCGACGAGCTGCACGTGCACGGCTACGACCTGCACACGCCGCTGAAAGCCAACGAGCCCGGCACGCTCTACTTCAAGGCCACGCACAGCGGGCGCTTCGACGTCGAGCTGCATCGCTCCGGCCTCACGCTCGGCGCGCTGGAAATCCAGCCGAAGTGACGCTGCTCGGGCTGTTCGCCCACTCGTTCGGGCGCATCTACAACCTGCCGGTGCCGTTCTGGCTGTACGTCTACGGCGCCGCTGCTGCGCTCGCGCTGTCGTTCGTGGTCGTCGCCTATTTCGTGTCCGCGCCGGTGACCCCGCACGCCGCGTCTTCGCACGCGATCTCGTTCGCGGCGCCGCGCTGGCTTGCGCTTTGCGCGCGCGCTCTCAGCGTGTGCGCGCTCGGACTCTGCATCGCGACCGGTCTCTTCGGCACCAGCAATCCGTTCGCGAACTTCAACATGACGTGCTTCTGGATCGTCTTCGTGCTCGGCTGCACGTATCTCTGCGCGCTCTTCGGCGACGTCTACGCGCCGATCAATCCGTGGCGGATCCTCTCGCGCGGCGATGGCGTCGTCCTTTATCCGGAGCGACTGGGGTACTGGCCCGCGCTCGCGCTCTATGTGGCGTTCATCTGGATCGAGCTGTTCGGCGGCGTGCGACCGTTCTCGCTTTCGGTCGCGCTGTTCGCCTACACCGCGCTGAATGCCGTCGGCGTTGGAGTCATCGGCGCACGCGACTGGTTCCGCTATTGCGAGTTCTTCAGCGTGTTCTTCCGGCTGATCGGACGCGTGGCGCTCCTCAATCGAAGCGACTTCCAGATCGAGCGCATGAGCCTCGTCGTGTTCGCGCTGTTCATGCTGTCGTCAACCGCGTTCGACGGCCTGCGCGACACCGTGCCGTGGGTGAACCTCTTCTCGATGCATCTGGCGCCGGCGCTGACGCCGTTGCTCGGAACGATGACGCAGTCCTATCCGGCGATGCATGCGTTCTACGTCGGCTGGCAAACCTTCGCGCTGGTCGTGTCGCCGTTCGTCTATCTCGGCGTCTACGCCATCTTCATCGCGGCGGCAAAGTCAGCGGCGCGAAGCGATCGCTCACTGCGCGAGCTGATGCTGCGCTTTGCGTTCACGCTGCTGCCGATCGCGCTCGCTTACAACGTGACGCACTACTACACGCTGCTGATGACGCAAGGCGTGAAGATCGTGCCGCTCGTCTCCGATCCGTTCGGACGCGGCTGGAATCTGTTCGGAACGGCCGATTGGCTGCGCGCACCGATCATCCCGAACGCGGGGATCGTCTGGCACGTGCAGGTTGCGCTGATCGTGCTCGGCCACATCGCGAGCGTGTATCTGGCGCACGTCGAGGCGCTGCGGCTGTTCGGCGATCGCCGGCGCGCGACGCTGTCGCAGCTGCCGATGCTCGGGCTGATGATATTGTTCACCACGATCGGGCTGTGGATCCTCGCGCAGCCGATCCAGGGAGGGATCTGATGGCGCTCGACACCATTGCCGAATGGCACAAGGTCTTCCGCTCGCGCGACCTGCGCGGGCTCGACGCCTTGCTCGCCGATCGCGCGACGTTCCATTCGCCGATCGTGCACACGCCGCAAGTGGGCAAGGCGCTGACCAAGATGTATCTCGCCGGCGCGTTCTTCGTGCTCGGCAACGAATCCTTCCGCTACGTGCGCGAAGTGATCGGCGCGACCGACGCCGTGCTCGAGTTCGTCACCGAAGTCGACGGCATCACCATCAACGGTGTAGACATGATCTCCTGGGATGCGGACGGCCGCATCACCGACTTTAAAGTGATGATCCGCCCGCTCAAGGCCATCAACCTGGTGCATCAGAAGATGGCTGCGGCGCTGGAGCAGATGAAGCGGTAGGAGTCGCCATGAACGGAACCCGATTTGCACCCATCCTGATTGCGAGCGCGCTCGCCGCGTGCTCGAACGGCAGCAGCACGGTCTCACCACCGACCGGCACGACGCCGCCGCCGGCCGACGAAATCCCGACGACGTCGACGCCGAAGGCCGTCTGCGGTCCCGGATCGAAGCCGGAGACGTCGTATCAAGGGCGCGTGACGCAGGACGATCACGACAGCGGTCGCGCCGCCGAAGGCTTCACCTGCAACACCGAGCTCGTCGGCTCGTACCTCGTGCCGAACCAGGCGGGCACCGTCGGCGGCTTCAAGGTCGAGCGCTACGTCGACGCGCTCGGACACGACTGCGCGTACTACGACACGACGCTCTTGTGGCCCACGAACATCTGGGGCATGGACGTGGGCGTCAACGTGATGGACATGTCCGACCCGACGCATCCGACGCTCGTCGATCAGCTCCTCACGCCGGCGATGCAGTCGCCGCACGAGTCGCTCATCCTCAGCAAGGAGCGCGGCGTGCTCGCCGCCGTCGCGGGGAATCCCGCAGCGTATCCGGGCGTCGTCGACGTCTACGACATCCACCAGGACTGCCGGCATCCGATCCTGAAAGCCTCGACGCCGGTCGGCTTCCTCGGCCACGAGAGCGGCATGGCGCTCGACGGCATGACCTTCTACTCGGCGTCGCCCGGAACGCCGACGCTGACCGCGGTCGACATCTCCAACGAGCTGCTACCGCTGCCGCTCGCGACGGCGCAGATCCGCTCGCACGGTCTGTCGATCAGCGACGACGGCAATCGCGCCTACGTCGCCGACGCGACCGGCAAGCAGCTCGTGATCCTCGACGTCTCCGACATCCAGTCGCGCAAGGTCAATCCGCAGATGCGCACGGTGGCGACGCTGTCGTGGAGCACGGTGAGCATCCCGCAGAACGCGATCCCGATCACGATCCACGGCCATCCCTATCTCGTCGAGATCGACGAGTTCGGCGCGCAGAAGCAGGTCGGCGCGGGTCGCATCATCGACATCGGCGACGAGACGCATCCGCGCGTGGTGTCGAACCTGCGCCTCGAGGTGCACGATCCGGCGCACTTCGACGAGCAAGCCAACGATCCGGGCGCGGGCAACTCGTTCCTCGGCGGCTACGCGGGCCACTACTGCAACGTGCCGTTCCGCCAGGATCCGGGCATCGTCGCGTGCAGCATGATCCTGTCGGGATTGCGCGTGTTCGACATCCACGATCCGGCGAATCCGCGCGAGATCGCCTACTTCAACGCGCCGATCCGCGATCGCATCAACCCGCTGCCCGCGCCCGCGAGCAACTGGGCGATGTCGAGCCCGGCGTTCGTGCCGGAGCGCAAGGAGATCTGGTACAGCGACGGCTACAACGGCTTCTACGTCGTGCGCGTCACCAACGGCGCCTGGCAGTAGCGCGCGTCATTTCGCCGGCATGTGACTCGTCGTCACGTCGGCGATCAGCTTGCCTTCCGCGCCGGTGATCGTCGTGCGCACGACACTGAGCGTGCGCCCACGCTTCACGAACACCGACGTCGCGCGGAACACGCCGTCCTTCTGATTGCCGACGAAGCTCGCATTGAGATTGATGCCGAGCGGAAAGCCCGCGGCGCCCGGCGCGATCTCCGCCTTGCCGGCGACCAGCACGGTCGCACAGACGTCGGCGAACCACAGCATCGCGCCGGCGTGAGCGACGCCGAACGGATTGAGGATGCCGGGCTGCACCGGCATCTCGCCGACGACGCGCTCCGGCGTCTGCTCGACGATCGCGAACTCGATCGAGCCGCGGACGTTCATTTGCCCATGTAGAAGAAGTTGAACTTGTTGCCGTCGAGATCGCGCCAGTAGCCGGCGTAGAAGCCGTCGCCGCGCGGACCGGGCTTGCCTTCGTCGGTGCCGCCGAGCGCGAGCGCCTTGTTGTAGAAGCGATCGACTTTCTCCTTGCTGTCGCACGCGAGCGCGACCATCGTGCCGTTGCCGATCGTTGCTTTCTTCTTGTCGTAGGGCTTGGTCAGGCACACACCCGGCACGTTGAAGCTCACGCCCCACATCACGAAGGTGCCGAAGTCCATCAGGCGCTTCGCGCCCATCTCGGCGAACAGCGCGTCGTAGAACTTGGCGGCCTCGTCGAAATCGTTGGTGCCGACGGTGACGTAACCGATCATGATCTTCCCCTGGCGATGGTGACTGGACGAGGCGCGCAGTCTACCGCGTCGCGAACTCGCCGCCGATGACGTCAGTCGTAGTTGCATGTCCTGGGGCCATCGTCCGAAGCCGACCGAGCTCGTCCTCAACAGTCATGTGCTGGACGAGGCCGCCGCGGCGGTGCTGAAGGCGGTGCGCGTCGACAAGACGCACGACGTGCCCTACGTCGGCTCTTGCAGCAAGAACGGCAAGACCATCTACATCGACTACGCGCTGCCGACGCACCTCGAGCACCGCGGCAGGCGCTACGACGTCGACCGCTACATCACGATGCACGAAGTGGTCGAGATGCTGTTCGAGCATCACCTGAAGTTCTCGTATCGCGATGCGCACCAGATCGCCACGCGTGCGGAGAAGGCGCTGGTGGAATCCGACGGCCTGTCCTGGGCCGTCTACGCGCGCTTCTGCAGCAAGTGGACGAAGAAGATCGGCCGCCGCAGGCATTACCCGAATCCGCCGCGCGACATCGACCTGCAGCCCGAGCAGGACGACGAGGACAAGACGACGCTCGCGCGCATGGCGCTGCCGGCGAAGATCAAGAAGGTGCCGCGGGGACGGCGGCGAAGGATTCCCTGATCGCGCTACTTCACGTCCGGCGTCGTGAGATCGTGCGAGGTGAAGGAGATCAGGAACAGCAGCGTCCAGTGCTTCTGCTCCGAGTCGCCGAACTGCGAGCCCGTCGAGTACGCCATCGCGCCGTCGCGACCGTAGACCGCGAGCCCGATCTTCGACAGGCCGTGCTGGCGGTGGTAGCTGAACAGCGCCAGCTCCGGCACCGTCACCGGGCCGGTCATCGGCAGCGGCAGCGTAGTGTTCGGGATGCCGAGGATGATCTGCTTCTCGTCGATCGCCTGGCCGCCGTTGCGGAGCTCCACGACGTAGTCCGCCACCTTTCGATCGTCGACCAGCTTGTAGCCGAGCCGCAGCAGCTGGTCGCGCACGGCGGCAATGGTGTACTTCGGCAGCAGCATCACCGTGCCGTTCTGATCGACGTCGACGTTGGTGACGTCGACGAACAGGCGGCTGCCGGCCGGCACACCGGGCAGCGTGAGCTTGCCGACGGCGCGATCGACCGCCATCGAGACGAGCAATTGCTCCTCCGCGGTCGTCGGCGGATCGGTCTGGCGCACGGTCGCGCAGCCGGTCGCGGCAAGGGTCAACAGGAGCATGGTGGAGCGCATCAGGATCTTCGACGCGGCCATCGGGGCCTCGCAGCGCTGTTCGTTGTCGGCTGCATTGAGCCGCAACGCGCGGCATAAAACCGTACGCCGACGTACCCTTAGCGACGTGAGCGCCTTCATCCTCCTCGTCGTCTGCCTGCTGCTCGGCTTCGCGGCCGCGCGCTGGCTCCACGTGCCCGAGGGCACGCCGGCAGCGATCAACTTCTGGGTGCTCGACATCGCGCTGCCGGCGCTCGTGCTGCTGCAGGTGTCGCGGCTGCAGTTCGATCCGTCGCTGCTCTTCCCGGCGCTCGCACCGTGGTTCGTGGTGATCGGGGCGCTGCTCGTGTTCGCGTGGCTCGGGCGCCGACGACGCTGGAGCGCCGGCACCATCGGCGCGCTGACGCTGACCTGCGGGCTCGGCAACACCGCGTTCATGGGATTGCCGATGGTCGAGGCGTTCCGCGGTCCGCAAGCGCTCGGCGCGGCAATCATTGCCGATCAGCTCGGCACCTTCCTCGCGCTGTCGACGCTCGGCGTGGCGATCGCCGCGCACTATTCAGGCCGGTCGACCCAGCCGCGCGAGCTGATCCGGCGCGTCGTCACCTTCCCGCCCTTCGTCGCGCTGGTCGTCGCGGTGCTCGTGCGCGCGCTCGGCGGCTGGCCGGCCTGGTGCGTCGACGTGCTCGCGCGCATCGGCGGATCGCTCACGCCGCTCGCGCTGTTCTCCGTCGGGCTGCAATTCCGATTCGGCGACCTCGCGCATCACGTGCCGCGCGTCGCGGCGGGATTGTCGTGGAAGCTCTTCGTTGCGCCGCTCGCGGTCTGCGTCGCCGCCGCCGTCCTCAAGATCGATCACGCGGTCGCGTCGGTCGCCATCCTGCAATGCGCGATGGCGCCGATGGTCAGCGCCGGCATGCTCGCCGAGCAGCACGAGCTCGATCCACCGCTCGCGAACACGGTGGTGGGCATCGGCATCCTCACATCGCTTGCGACGGTGCCGCTCTGGAGCTTCGTGCTGGGTTGATCCCTTTCTTCGAGCGCTTCTCGAAGTACATCGCCTCGTCGGCGCGCGCGAGCAGCTGATCGAGCGTCTCGTCGGCGTCCTCGGAGACCGCGGCGCCTACGCTCGCCGAAAGCTGATACGGCCGCTGCGGATTGCTGAAGTCGCGCAGCGCCTGCGCGAGCCGCGCGCGCAGCGCGGCCACGTCGACCTGCGGATTCACGGCCAGCACGCAGAACTCGTCGCCGCCGAGGCGGCCGAGGATGTCGGATTCGCGAAACGTCGCCTTGATCGCGCGCGCGAGGTCCGCGATCATCGCGTCGCCGACGTCGTGGCCCTGGTCGTCGTTGACGCGCTTCAAGCCGTCGACGTCGATGAACAGCGCGCAGACCGCGGAGCCGTTGCGCCGCGCGTTCCGCAGCGCCTGATCCGCGAGCAGATAGAAGCCGCGCCGGTTGTTGAGACCGGTGAGCTCGTCGGCCAGCGACATGCGCTGGATCTCCTGGTTGGCGATCTCGAGCGCCTGCGTGCGATCGGCGACGCGCTGCTCGAGCTCCGCATACACCTGCACGTTCTCCATCGCGAGCGCAGTGGTGTCGGCCAGCGCCTGCAGCAGCGCGACGTCGCGCTCGCTCGGCCGATAGCGGCGCGCCCAGTAGTTGCCGATCGCGCCGATCGGATCGAGCCGGCGGATCGGCACCATCGCGAGGCTCTTCACGAACGTCGGGCGATACGCCTCGGCGGGGATGCGCGGATCCTGATAGATGTCCGGGATGACGACCGGCTCGCGGTTCTGCATCACCCAGCCGCTGATGCAGATCTCCATCGGGAAGCGCTTGCCTTTCCACAGCGGCGCGATGGCGTCCTCGTCGGCGTAGAAGCAGCGGTCTTCGTCGCGCAGGACGAAGGTCGCTCCGTCGGCGCCGGTGAGCTCGCGCGCGGTCGTGCGCACGACGCGCTGCACCGTGGGGAGATCGCGCGCCAACGACAGCTCCTGCACGGCCTTCACCAGACGTTCCATGCCGCGCAGATAACGATCGGTCGCCGCCGCCGCGATGTCGTCGGTTCGCTGGATGTCCTGCATGCGGGTCCCTCTCTCCCTACATCGGCTGGAGCGCCGACGGCCGGATCCGCACGAACACCTGGAAGCCGGTGTGGATCCCATCGCCATAGACCGCGTCCAGCGCGGAATCGTTCGAGCCGAGCGTGACCGCCGCCCCGAGGCCGACGTCGGTCCCGGCGGCATCCTGAAACAGGTCGAAGAGATAGCCGATCGTGCCCTCGCTCACCGGCAGCGGCCCCTCGTCCGGCGCGAGCGCGAGCTCATGCGCGGACTTCTCGACGCGCTCGACGCGCCCGAACACCGTGTGGCGGCGCTGATGCCAGTCCGATTCGACGAGCCAGGAATCCGAATCCTCGTCGACCGTGTGATTGCGGCCCCAGACGACGCTCGTGGACCAGGCGCCGCTCGCGAGCGGCTTCACCCAGATCAGGGATGCGGTCGTGCGATGCACGGCGACGTCGGGCTCGAGCGACTCCGGGCCTTTCAGATATCCGTGCGAAATCTGCAGCGCGAGCTCGCGGGCCGGATTCCACGAGATGCGGCCGCTGTACGAGTCGAGCTTCGGCGGATCGAAGTTGTAGCGCGTCTGATCGGGCTCGCGGCCGGTGAACACGCTCGCTTCGAGCTCGACGTCGCCGAGCGAATAGCCGAGCGTGCCGACGCCGAACGCGATGTGCGTCGCGTCCTGCCAGTGATGGCCGATCGGCGCGTCGGGGATGTCGGCCCCCGACGGCCGATGCCAGAACATCGGCGGGCCGAGCGCGGGCTCGCCGGGATAGCCGACGTAAACGTAAGCCGACTGCGTCGCAGTGAAGCGATGCGACCACGTCGCGGAGAGCTCGTCGATCAGATCGTGCGGATGCTGGCGATCGTGCAGCGGCGTACCGTGATAGGTCTCGCCCGTCTGGTACAAGAGCGGATAGCCGTAACTGCCTTCGATCAGCGGATCGAGGCTCGCCATGGCGCGCAGGCCGAGCTGATCGGCGTCGCCGAGAGCATGCGCATACATCGCCATGAACATCGACGGCGCGTCGAAGCGCGCGCGACCGCCGCGTCCGGCCGCAGAGACGTCGCGATCGCCGCCGACGCGTGTGAAGCGCGGCATGATCTGGCCGTGGACCATCAGCATCGCGTCCTCGGGCATCCACATCCAAGCGTGCATCGGCGTGGCGTCGGGCAGCCACGACGTGCCGGAGCCTTCGCGCGCCATCGCGTCGTTGAGATCGGTCGACGACGACATCACCATCGCCGCGGCGAGCGCGATCCACATCAGCTCAAGAGCTCGTACTTGCCGCCCTTCTCGAGCGCGCGCTGATAGGCCGGTCGCGCGTGGATGCGCTGGAGATACTTCGCGATGTTCGGCCACGCACCCTTGCCGCGCGCCGCGGCAGCTTCGAGCGGGAAGCTCATCTGGATGTCGGCGCCGGAGATCTCCTTGCCCGCAAACCACTCGCTCTTGCCGAGCTCCGCATCGATGTAGTCGAAGTGCAGCTCGAGCTGCGGGTCGATGAACGACTTGTTGACCTGTCCGACCAGCCCCTTGATCACCGGGCGGATGAAGAACGGCGCCGGCGATCGCTCGATGTGACCGAAGATCAGCTTGAGCAGCAGCGGCAGCATCGCCGAGCCTTCGGCGTAGTGCATCCAGTAGGTGTAGCGCAGTCGCTCGGGTGTGTTCGCGGGCGGAATGAGCTTGCCGTTGCCATAGCGCTCAACCAAATATTCGACGATCGCGCCGGACTCGGCCACCGTGTTGTCACCGTCGGTGATCACCGGCGACTTGCCGAGCGGATGCACGCGCTTGAGCTCGGGTGGCGCCAGCATCGTCTTCGCGTCGCGCTGATATTTCCGGATCTCGTAGGGCACGCCGAGCTCTTCGAGCAGCCAGAGCACGCGCTGCGAGCGCGAATTGTTGAGGTGATGGACCGTGATCATCGACGCGGCTCCCTCGTTCTTGTTGTGGGCGGCCATGTTACTGCGGCACTGCACGATCGCGCTCGCCGAGCTGGCAACTTGCAAGGCTTTCGTGCGATTCGCGCGGCGTTCCTGCGAGCAAGGTCTGCTGGCACGGCGATTGCAGATGGGCTCCCATCCAGGAGGACTGACGCCATGTCGAATCGAGCGATGAATAATTCCTGCGACGCCGTGGAGCCGACCAACATCGCGGACGTGCCGCGACTGCTGTTCCTCGCGAGCGTGTGCCGACTCTGGCTGCGCGAATACACGACGCTGCGCACGAAGGTGCGCCGGCGTGGCGATCGCGCGGTGCGGCGGTTGCCGTTGCGGCCGAACCGCTGGGACTGGACGTCCAGCGGCGCGCCGGTGATGCGCTAGCCGCTAAGGCGCTTTCATCGGCAGCTCGACGAAGCCGCCGAGCCACTGCACTTTCAGCGGATGCTTCGCGTCGGCGATCGTCTCTTCGCTGACGTCCTTGCCTGAGCCGTAATTGATCTGGCGGTCGACGCGCTTGTTGACCGCGACCAGCACCAGGATGCGGCTGCCGGCCTGCAGGCGGCGGCTCGCGATCTGCTCGCTCCGGAAGGCGAGCTTCTGGCGCTGGTTGCGCGCCAGCGGCTGCCGCGTCGTGCGATCGGCGGCGTAGCTCGCGCGGAACTCGTAAGGATCGGAGATCGCCTGGAAGCTCCCGTCGGCGAGCTGCTCGTAGAGGCTCACGCGCAGATCGACGTCCTCGCGATTGAGCTTGAAGTCGAGCTCGCCGGACACGAGCCCCGCGACGTCGGTCGCCTCGCGCAATGGCTCGCTCGCGAAGAGCACGGCGCGCGCGATGGCCGGATTGCGCAGCACCGCGTCCGCCGTGATGCGCGCATTGACGTCGCTGCGATCGGCGAAATCGACCGTCAGCGCCACCGAGCCTTTGCCCGACGTCGGTTTCGCCGCCAATCGATGGCGCGTGCCTTTTGCGCTCACGTCGAAATACCAGCGCGACGTCCCCGCTGGCATCGCGTCGAGCTTGGCGACGTGGCGCCATTCGCTCGTGCCCGCGAGCTGGTAGTTCACGCGATCTGCGAGCAGCGCGGGGCGCTCCGCGCCTTTCAGCACGTGGTCGAACCATTGCAGGCGCAGCTCGCGCAGGTCGACGCGACCCGGCGTCTGCGCGGTGTCGAGCAGAATGGAATCGTCCGACGCGCCGAGCACCAGCGTGTGGTCGGCCTTCCTGCGATGGCGCGTGTGCTCGTCGAAGTAATACAGCGCGCCGGCCTCGGTGTGACCGGCGAAGCCCGACGTCGTCAGCACCGGGATGTCGACGCGCGCGAACTCGTCGCCGAACGGGATCATCTTCTGCCAGTAGCGGTCGTAGCTCGGATGCCCGAGCCAGCGATGGAACGCGCGGCTCGGCCGCTTGGCGAGGCGATCGAGATCGGCGTAGCTCTTGCCGCTCTGATACCAGCGCTGGTCGATCGCGCGCCACTGGGCGTCGTCGAGCGTTTCCGCATCGGCCTGCGTGTTGTTGTAGGCCCAGCGATAGGCGCCGTTGCGGAAGACGCGCCCTTCGGCGGGGAAATCGATGCCCGGCGCCATCGCGTCGGTGGTAGCGATCGCCTTCAGCGCCTTCGGCAGATGCTTGGCAGCGGCCCACGCCGTGAAACCCGCATAGCCGGAGCCGTACATGCCGACGCGGCCATCGCTCCACGGCTGGCGCGTGATCCAGCGGATCACCGCGCGCGCATCCTCGCCGTCGTGCTCGAATGGGATCACCACATCGTCGACGTTCTTGCCGTGCACATCCTTGCCGCGCACGTAGGCGACGATGCCCGCGTAGCCGTGCGCGGCGCATGCGCGCGCATCGGCCTCACGATCGACCATCGAGAACTCCAGGAGCGCTGGCAGCTTGTCGTCGCCCTTCGGCCGCACCACGCGCGCGTGGATCCTCGCGCGTCCGGACTTGATGACCACGTCGTCGGCGACGATGAAGCGCCGCTCGTCCTCCTGCGAGCCGAGCGCGGCGAGCTGCGGCGCGAAGCTGCGATCCGCCTCGAGCGCGAGATAAGTCCACATGAGATGGATCGCGTCGTCGACGCTGATGCTCGCATGACCTCGCGCGCGATTGAGCGCGCGCTGCAATGGCTCTTCGTACGCGCCCGCGGGCGCGCCGAGCCAGGTGGTGACGGCATAGGCGTCGGCGTCGGGCAATTGCGGCACGGTCTCGCGGAATGCTTGAGCGAACGCCTGCGCCGGCGGCACGTTGTCCTTCTCGGCTTGCGCGCGTGCCCGCGCGTAGAGATCGATGAGGATCGCGCGGCTGTCGGGCTGCTGGCCTTCGCCGATGCGGCGCTGGCGCAGCGCGCGCCGGCTGCCGTCGGCCGCCTGATAGTTGCCGGCGACCAGCTGCAGCGCCGACAGGTTCGCGAGATATCGATTCTGATCGGGCTCCTGATAGACCGGCAGAATTCGCTCGGCGAGATCGCGCAGCGCATCGCCGACGGCGGGATCGGTCGCGGCAGCCGGCGCGGTAAATCCGAAATCGTCTGCGCGTGCGAACACGCTCGCGAGCGCGAGCAGCGCGACGATCGCGACGCGCTTCATCCCTTCACCAAGTGCAGCACGCGCGAGAACAGCGGATCGCGCTCTTCCACGGCGCGTCCGATGTGCAGGACGCCGCTGCCGGCGAGCTCATGCGTGAGGATGTCGACCACGCGCGCGAAGGCCTCGTCGCCGAGCGTCGAGAAGGCGTCGTCGATCAGGAGCCAGCGCGGCGATTGCAGCGCGATGCGCGCGAACGCGACCTCGAGCTGCTCGTCGTGCGACAGCTCGTGGTCCCAGCGCACGTTCTGATCGAGCATGCCGACCAGCCGATCCAGACCCATGCGCCCGAGCGCGCGCGCGAACGCTTCGTCGGCGAACGCGTCGATGCCGAGCGGATATGCGAGCACTTCGCGCAGCGTCCCGCGCGGGATGTACGGCGTGCCGCGGGGCACGTAGAACATCGTCTCTTTCGGCCGCGTGATGCGCCCGGTGCCCCAGGGCCACAGGCCCGCGAGCGCGCGGAACAGCTGCGTCGTCGCGGTGCCCTGCTCGCCGACGACGAGCACGCGCTCGCCGGTTCTCACTTCGAGGCGGCGCTCGCGAAGCGTGTCGCGGCCGGTCGGCGAATCGATCGCGAGATCCTCGACGATCAGCCGGCCGGGCTCGCCGTCGACGTAGGTGATCCGCTTGTCGAGATCGCGCGGCGATTCCTCGGCGGTCAATGCCTGACGGAATCCCGCGACGCGCAACAGCGTCGCACGCCAGTCGGTGATCATGCCGAAGTTGTCGACGAACCAGCGCAGCGACGACTGTGCCTGCGTGAACGCGGCCGCCGCCATCATCAATCCGCCGAACGAGATCTTGCCCTGGAAGAACAGCGGCGCGGCGACCAGGATCGGCGCGACGCCCATGACCCAGCCGAAGCCGGCGGTGACCCAGGTGAGATGCGTGTGGCCCATCACCAGGCGCTGCGTCGCGCGCACGAGCCTCGCCAGATGCCGCTGCACCTGACGGCGCTCGTCGGCTTCACCCGCCGCGAGCGAGATGCCGTCGAGATGCTCGTTGATGCGCGCGAGCGAGAAGCGCAGGTCGCCTTCGCGCGCGTAGCGCTCGGCGTTGCGATTGACGAGATTGCGGCCAACCCAGTAGGACAGCAGCGAGCCGAGGCCGGCGTAGAGGATCGCCGCCCAGAGCATGAAGCCCGGGATCGGGTAATCGACGTCGCCGACGCGCAGCACGAAATCCTCGGAGAGCTTCCAGAGGATCCCCGCGAACGAAAGGAACAGGATCGACGCCTGGAACAAGCCGACCGCGAGATCCGTCGACATGTCGCAGAGGTTGCGCGCGTCGTCGTGCATGCGCTGATCGGGATTGACGCCCATCGGCCCGGAATGCGCGAGCCAGAACGCGCGGCGCGGCTGCATCCAGTGCGCGACGAGATCCTCGACGAGGGTTTCGCGCAGCCGCATCTTGAAGGTGTCGACCATCCAGCGCTGCGCGACGTTCAGCACGAGCAGGATGCCGGCGATGATCCCGAACACGCCGAGCTGCCACAGGAACTCGCCCAAGTCGCGGCGCGCGACGGCGTCGAAGAAGTTCTTGTTCCATGCGTTGAGCCGGATCTGCCCGTACGCCGTGATCAGGATCACGGCCGCGACGCCGATCACGAGCCACACCAGCCAGCGCGAAACCGGCGACGCCTTGAGCCCGCGCAGCATCACGCCGAGCTGGCTGCGCAGCCCGGAATGAACCGTCGGCACGACCTCGGTCGCGGGGTCGGTCATAGCGGTATTAGACCAAAGGCGCGGCGCCTATACTTCGCGCCGTGAACTTGAAAGCACTGTTGGGCGTCGAACTGCCGATCATCCAGGCGCCAATGGCCGGCGTGCAGGATGCGAAGCTCGCGATCGCCGTCTGCGGCGCGGGCGCGCTCGGCTCGCTGCCCTGCGCGCTGTTCAGCGTCGATCAGGCGCGAGAGCAGATCGCTGCGATCCGCGCCGCGACGGATCGGCCGTTCAACGTCAATTTCTTCTGCCATCGCGAGCCGAAGGCCGACGCCGCGCGCGAAGCGGCGTGGCGATCCGCGCTCGCTCCGTACTACCGCGAATTCGGCATCGATCCCGGAACGATTCCCGCCGGACCCGGCCGCGCACCCTTCACTGCGGAATCGGCGGCGCTCGTCGAGCAGACCAAGCCGGCAATCGTCAGCTTCCACTTCGGACTGCCCTCACGCGATCTCCTCGCGCGCGTGCGCGCGACCGGCGCGAAGATCCTCGCGTCGGCGACGACGGTCGACGAAGCGCTGTGGCTCGAGCGCAACGGCGTCGATGCGGTCATCGCGCAAGGCGTCGAGGCCGGCGGCCATCGCGGAATCTTCCTGAGCGACGACATCTCGACGCAGATCGGAACGTTCGCGCTCTTGCCGCAGATCGTGCGCGCCGTGCGAGTGCCGGTGATCGCTGCGGGCGGGATCGCCGATGCGCAAGGCGTTCGCGCTGTCCTTTCACTCGGCGCGATGGCGGCGCAGATCGGGACGAGCTATCTGCTGTGCCCGGAAGCGACGACGACCAAGCTGCATCGCGCGGCGCTCAAGAGCGACACTGCGCGCACGACCGCGCTCACGAATCTCTTCACAGGACGTCCCGCGCGCGGCATCGTCAATCGTTTCCTGCGCGAGCTCGGCCCGATGAGCAAGCTCGCGCCGGAATTCCCGATGGCGACCTCCGCCGTCGCACCGCTGCGCGCGAAGGTCGAAGCGCAAGGCTCCGGCGATTTCACGCCGCTGTGGTCGGGTCAGAACGCGACCGGCTGCAAGGAGATTCCGGCGGCGGAGCTGACGCGGGAGCTCGCGGGTCAAGCCCAATAGCTGACATCGCCCCGGCCGCGACCGCCCGCAGTGGACGTACGTAGAAACCGCAGTCGCGTTTTGATCCAGGTCAGCGCCGAGGCAGCGTGCTCGCAGGCAAGCTGCACGCACTCGAAACCGGAGTGCATCATGCGCAAGATCCTTGGAACCGTTCTCGACAACCTGCGGTTGATCTTCGTCGTCGGCGCCGGCGCACTGATTGCCGCCAGCGTGCTCCTCCATCAGACCGACACACCCGTGCGCGAACGCTTCGTCGCCGCGCTCAGCGTTGCGCTCGCGCCGATGGTGTTTGCATGGCCGAGATTGTTCCGCAGTCGAAACAGCGTCGCCGTGACGGCTGCCGAGCTCACGACGCTGCGCCGCACGGCGGCGATCTGACGAGCCGCTCGAGGCTTACTTCCCCTCCCTCACCAGCGCCAGATCCTGGTAGTCGAAGCTGAAATCCGCGAGCGGCGAGATCGCTTTCATCGCGATGCGGTCGACGCTCGCGTCGGGCTTCAGCGAGAACGTCACGTACGCGTCTTCGAACACGGGATTGGTCCAGCGCGTGCGGAAGGTGTCGTAGCGCACGTGCTCGAGCGCGCCGGAGAATCCCGGTGAGCGATCGAAGCTGATCCACAGTCCCTTGTCCTTCTGCGTGATCGTCACCGTGCCGTACCACGGATCGCGATAGACGCCGGCGTACTGGTCGAGCGACAGCGACGCTGGCGGGCCTTCCTGCGCATCCGAGGGAGCCGCCTTCACGATCGCTGCGGCCATCTCGGCTTTTTGGTTCAGCGCGGCCTGCAGCGGCGGCAGCCAGTCGGTCGGCTCGAAGCCGAGGTAGTGATCGAGCAGGCGCAGCTCGATCGCCTTCAGCGCCGTCGTCTCCATCGAGTTGGTCATCACCGCGAAGCCGACGTTGAGCTCCGGGATCATCACGAAGCTCGAGATGCCGCCGATCCAGCCGCCGCCGTGGCTGACGATCTTGTGGCCGCGATAGTCGTGCACGCCGTAGCCGAGCGCGTAAGCGCCGAACATCGGTGCGATGACCGCGAGCGGGCCTTTCGGCGCGGGCCCGGTCGGCGTGATCGTCTCCGGATTCCACAGCGCGACGTGCTGCGCTTCGCTGAACAGCCGCTTGTCGCCGGCGATCGCGCCGTGCGCGAGCTGGACGTTGAGCCACTTCGCGAGATCCTGCGCGCCCGCGAGGATGCCGCCGGCCGGCGCCGAGATGTTCTCGATCGGCGCGATCTCGGGCAGCGCGACGACTTCGCCGCCGATCGCCCAGTTCGGCCCGCCCTGGCGCACGTGCGGCCACGCGAAGTTCGCCTTCGGCTTCAAGCCTTCGTAGCTCACCATCGAGTCCTTGATGCCGAGCGGCTTGAAGATGCGCTCGCGCACGAAGCTCTCCCAGCTCTGACCCGACACCGCTTCGACGAGCCGGCCCGCCGCGACGTAGAGCACATTGTCGTACGCGTAACCGCTGCGGAAGCTGCGCGCGGGTTTCAGATAGCGCAGCGCCTCGACGAGTTCCTGGCGCGAGCGGTTGGTACGCGGGAACAGCATGAGATCGCCTTCGCCGAGCCCTAAGCCGCTGCAATGCGTGAGCAGATCGCGCACCGTCATCTCGCCGGTCGCGTAGCTGTCGTACATCTGGAAGCCCGGCAGCCGCGCGGAGACCTTGTCGTCCCATGAGAGCTTGCCGTCGTCGACGAGGATCGCGAGCGCGGTCGCGGTGAACTGCTTCGTGTTCGACCCGATCGGGAACATCGTGCGCTCGTCGGCGCGCGCGGGCTCGCCTTGCTTGCGCACGCCGTAGCCCTTCGCGAGCGTGGTCGTTCCGTTCTCGACGATCGCGACGGAGAACGCCGGCGCATGCGTGGCGGCCATCGTCGCCGCGACGTAGGCGTCGAAATCAGCCGGGATTGCGGCGAAGAGCTCGGCGGACGCAAACAGTGCAGCGATTGCCGCGACGCGGATCGAAAGAGACATGGTTCTCCCCTCTTATCAGTATGGTTCGAAGAAAATCTAGCGCCGCTTGCAGGCGCATGACAGCCGCACCCGGGCGCTCGCAGGCTTTTTCGTCGCGCATTCGCCGCCTCTCGCGCAGGGGCCGTCCTTAATCTGCGCCGCATGGATGCCGACACCGCCCCGAATCCGACCGAAGCGCGCGTGCGTCGCGTGCTCGCCGACACGCTCGTGTGGGACGCGCACTGCTGCGTCTCGTTCGACGACCCGCTGCGCTTCCTGCCGCAGCTCGCGCGCTTCAGCTACGCCGGCTTCAACCTCGTGCACCTCAACGTCGGCGATTCGACTTACGGGTTCGACCACGTGACGCGCATGCTCGCACTGTTCCGCGACTGGATCCGCGCGCGGCCGAACGAATACGTGCTCGCGCTGACGATCGCCGACGCGCGCCGCGCCAAGCGCGAAGGCAAGCTCGCGATCGCGTTCGACGTCGAAGGCGTCGTCTCGATCGAGGACGATCTCACCCGCGTCGCGCTGTATCACGACCTCGGCGTGCGCTGGATGGCGATGGTCTACAACCGCGCCAATCTCGCCGGCAGCGGCGTCCACGATGACGAGGATCGCGGCCTGACCTCCTTCGGACGCAAGCTCGTCGCGGAGATGGATCGCGTCGGGCTCATCAAGGACATCGCGCACACGGGCTACCGCACCGCGCGCGAGGTCTGCGAGATGTCGAGCGTGCCGGTCACGATCTCGCATTCCAACCCGCGCAGGCTCACCGATCATCCGCGCTGCGTGCCCGACGATCTGATGCGCGCCTGCGCCGCGACCGGCGGCGTGCTCGGCATCAGCGGCATCGGCATCTTCCTCGGCAACAACGACGTCTCGGCGCAGAACATCGTGCGCAGCATCGAGTACTCGGTCGACGTCATGGGCATCGACCACGTCGGCATCGGCACCGACTTCGGCATGTCCGATCCGCACAAGATGGAGCCCGATTTCACCAGCCGTCGCGACCTCTGGCCGGCAGGCTACGGTTACGACAGCCAGGTCCAGTTCGCGCCGCCGGAGCGCATCGGTGAAGTCGCGGAGCTCCTGCTCAAGCGCGGCTACAGCGACGTCGCGGTCGGCAAGATCCTCGGCGGCAACTTCGAGCGCGTCGCGGAGCAGGTCTGGAAGTGATGCGCGTTGCCGCGATCGCGGTCGCGCTGATCAGCGGCGCCGCGCTCGCCGATCCCGCGCCGGACCGATCGTGGGGTGAAGGCGATCCCGCATTCGCGATCCGCGCGCCGGAGTTCTCCGGCATGCAGCGTCACGGCTATTACGTGCCGATGCGCGACGGCGTGAAGATCGCGGTCGACGTATGGCTGCCGAAGGACCTGCCGTCAGGCGCGAAGCTGCCGGCCATCCTCGAGCAGACGCGCTACTACCGCTCCGCGATGGTGAAGTCCGACCTGAACGGCGATTGCCATCCGCCCGGCCGCTCGACCATCGAGCTCTTCGTCACCCACGGCTATGCCTACGTCGTCGTCGACGTTCGCGGCACCGGCGCGTCGTTCGGCACGCGCAAGTCCGAGTATTCCGATGCCGAAGTGAAGGACGGCGGACAGATCGTCGACTGGATCGCGCGTCAGGACTGGTCCGACGGCAAGGTCGGCGCGCTCGGCCAGTCGTACACCGGCACCACTGCGGAGATGCTGCTGCGCAACCACCATCCCGCGGTGAAGGCGGTGTTGCCGACGTTCTCGGGCTACGACTTCTACAGCGAGATCGTGATGCCGGGCGGCATCCGCAGCACGTTCGCGCAGTACTGGTCGGATCTCATCCAGGGCCTCGATCACGCGACGCCCGACGCCGCTTCGCCGATCGCGGGTCCCTGCCCCGTCGACGCGGATCAGGATCGCTCACTGATGAAAGCCGCGATCGCGGAGCACGCGAAGAATTTCAACCTCGCGCGGTTCGCAGAGCACGTCGCGTTCCGCGACGATCGCTTCGAGGGCCGGCGCACCGACGACGGCAGCTTGTTCCAGGTGCAGCGTGAGATCGATCGGGCTCAGACACCGCTCTACGCGATCGTCGGCTGGTACGACTCGGGCTACACGCTCGCGGCGATCCGGCGCTTCCTTAATTCCAAAGCGCCGTCGCAGCATCTGCTGATCGGTCCGTGGAATCACGGCGCGCACGCGTTCTACGGACCCGGCACGCGGCAGGCGACGCCGTCGAGCTTCAATCTCGCCGCGGAGAAGCTGCGCTACTTCGACGCGATGCTCAAAGACGTCGACGAGGGCTTCAGCGCATCGCCGCCGATCCGCTACTTCACGACCGGCTCGAATCGCTGGCAGTCGACGTCGCAGTGGCCGCCGGAGAACACCCGCATGACGTCGTGGTATTTCGGCGCGGATCACAGCTTATCGAACGAGCGCGGCGAAGCTGCTGCGAGCGATGCATTCGAGAGCGACGGCACTTCCAATTCGGGCGAGCACAACCGCTGGCGCGCGACGATGGGCCCGACGCCCGTTTCCTATCCCGATCGCGCCGGCGACGATGCGAAGCTGCTGACGTTCACGAGCGCGCCGCTGGAATCCGATCTCGAAGTCACCGGCGATCCGATCGCGCACATGACGCTGTCGGCCGATGCGACGGACACCGACGTGATCGTCTACCTCGAAGAGGTCACTGCGAGCGGCGAAGTGAACTACGTCACCGAAGGTGAGCTGCGCGCCAGCCACCGCGCACGCGGCAAATTGCCGTTTGCGACGCCCGAGCCGATCCACAGCGATCGTCGCGCCGATGCATCACCGCTCAAGCCCGGCAAGGCGGTGGCGCTCGACGTCGGCCTGCTGCCGCTGTCGCATCAGTTCAAGGCCGGCAATCGGATCCGCATCGCGCTCGCATCCGCCGATCGCGCGCAATTCGTCGAGCATCCGGTCACGGCGACGAAGTGGGATGTCTTGCGCGGCGGCGCGAAGGGATCGAGTGTCGAGCTGCCGGTCGCGTCACATCGCTGAGCCGAACAGCGAGAAGAAGCGCTCCACGAATTTCTCGGGGAACGGCCGCTTCTTCCATTCGTCGTACGTGAGCTGCTTGCTGCGCTGGAGGTCGTTGCGGAAGTCCTCGATCTCGCGGCGCGCGAAGTCCTCGTCGAACACGTTCAGGTTCGCTTCGTCGTTCAGGCCGAACGAGCGCGCGTCGAAGTTGGCGGAGCCGACCGAGACGAAGCGCTCGTCGATCACCATCGCCTTGCGATGGAACATGGTCGGCTGGTACTCGTAGACCTCGATGCCTTCCTTGAGCAGATCGCCCAGCCGCGCGCGCGAGGCCTTGCGGATCGTCTTCTCGTCGTTGTACTTGCCGGGCGTGATGATCTGCACCTTGACGCCGCGCTTCACCGCCGCGACCAGCGCGCCGCGCGCGAGCGGATCGGGCACGAAGTAGGAGTTGGAGAGATAGATCGAGTGCTTCGCCGCGGTGATGGCGAGCAGGAACATCAGCTTCATGCTCTCGGCGCCGCCGGTCGGCGAGCTCGCGAACATCTGCGCGCGTGAATGGCCCACCGGCTCGAGCTTCGGGAAGTAGTCGTCGCCGTGCAGCACCTTTCCCGTCGACTGCAGCCAGTTGTCCATGAACACCGACTGCATCTCGGCGACCACCGGGCCTTCGACGCGATAGTGCGAGTCGCGCCAATGCTTCTCGTCCTGGGCGTGACCGGTCCACTGATCGGCGATGCCGACGCCACCGGTGAAGCCGATGCGGCCGTCGACGACGAGCAGCTTGCGATGCGTGCGGTTGTTGAACGTGCGCCAGTGGAACCAGCGGAACCACGGCGGCTTGTGATAGCGCTCGACCTCGACGCCCGCCTGCTGCATCGAGCGCAGCACAGCGTGATCGATGCGATCACTGCCGACCCAGTCGAGCAGCACGTGCACGCGCACGCCGTTGCGCGCGCGCTCGGAGAGCGCGTCGGCAACCTTGCGGCCAATCTCGCCGGACCAATAGATGTAGGTCTCGAAGTCGATCGTCTTGCGCGCATGCGCGATCGCGTCGAGCATCGCCGGGAAGATCTCGTCGCCGTTGTGCAGCGCGGTGACCTTGTTGCCGTCGACCAGGCTGGTGCCGAGCAGGCTGCCGATGGTCCGCTGGAACTGCGGATCGTCGCTGTTGTACTGATGCTTCAGGTCCTCGCGGACGTGGTGCTCGCTCGTCGCGCAGCCGGAGGCGAGGCCGAGCGCCATGAGCACCGCGAGCATCGTCGTCGAGCGGACTGTAGCCATGCAGCACCAGGTCCCTTTCCACAAGAGACCTGCGGCGGCGAGATTCAGTTCGCCGGCCGGCGCCGCTAGTGGTCGCGCTCCAGCTGCGCAGGAAAGCGCATCAGGAATTGCGCGCCCTCGCCGGGTGCGCTGTTCACCTCGATCGATCCGCGCAACATGCCCGTGACGAGGTTGTAGACGATGTTGAGCCCGAGCCCGCTGCCGCCCGATCCGCGCCGCGTGGTGAAGAACGGGTCGAAGATCCGCGACAGATGCTCCTTGGGAATGCCGGCGCCGTCATCGGCGTAGCGCAGCGCGATCTGCTCGCCGTCCTTCTGCGCGACGATGCGGATGGCGCCCGTGCCGCCGTCGCCGAACCCATGGGTCAGCGAATTCTCGATCAGGTTGGTGATGATCTGCGCGAGCGCGCCGGGATAGGAGTCGATCACCAGGCCAGGCGCGCAATCGACCTTCACCGCGTGCGTGGTCTTCTTCAGGCGCGGCGCGAGGCTCTGCAGGATCTCCTCGAGATAGATGCCGAGGTCGAACACGCGCCGCTCGCCGCTGGTCTGATCGACCGCGACCTGCTTGAAGCTGCGGACCAGCTCCGCCGCGCGCTCGAGGTTGCGCAACACGATCTGCGTGGACTCGCTGACCAGTCGAACGAACGCGCTGACGTCCTGCTCGCGCAGGTCGCCGGCGTCGTGCTTCTGCTGAAGCTGCCGCGCTTTCGCACGCAGCGTCGACGCGGCAGTGACGCCGACGCCGACCGGTGTGTTGATCTCGTGCGCGATGCCGGCAACCAGCCCGCCGAGCGACGCGAGCTTCTCCGCCTGGATCAGCTGGCCCTGGGTGTTGCGCAGCTGCTCCATCGCGCCCAGCGTCTCCTTCACCTGCCGCGCGAGCGACTCGTTCAGCGCCTTGAGCTCCGATTCGGCGCGCTTGCGCTCCGTGATGTCGATCACGGACGCCAGCACGAACAAGCCTTCGGACGTCGTGATCGGGTTCAGGCCGATCTCGACTGGAATGTCGCGGCCGTCCTTGGAGCGGCCGTAAAGATCGCGGCCCGCGCCCATCGGCCGGCTCACCGGGCGCGAGAAATAGGTTTCTCTCAATTGCGGATGATTCGGCGCGGAGCGCGCGGGCAGCAGCATCTCCACGGGCTGCCCGATCAGCTCCGCGCGCGGATAGCCGAACAGCTTCTCGGCCTGTGCGTTGACCAGCGCGATGCGCCCATCGGGGCCGGCCATCAGCATCGCGCTCGGCGAGGCTTCGACGACGAGGCGGAAGCGCTCCTCGGCGCGGCGGCGCTCGGTCATGTCGCGAGTGACTTTGCAGAAGCCGCGCAGCTTGCCGGTCGCGTCGCGCGCGGCAGTGAAGAGCACGTTCGCCCAGAAGCGCGTGCCGTCCTTGCGCACGCGCCAGCCCTCGTCCTCGTAGCTGCCCAGGCGCGCCGCCTCCGCAAGCTCGAATGCCGGCTTGCCGGCGGCGACGTCCTCCGGCGGATAGAAGCAGTCGATCGAGCGCCCGACGATCTCAGCTTCCGTGTAGCCCTTGAGCCGCTGCGCGCCTTCGTTCCAGCTGTTGATGCGGCCCTTCGGATCGATCATCAGGATCGCGTAGTCCTTGACCCCGGACACCATGAACCGGAAGCGCTCTTCACTTTCGCGCAGCGCATCGACCGCCCGCTTGCGCTCGGTGATGTCGATGATCGACGCCAGCACGAAGCGGCCTTCGCCGGTGGTGACCGGATTGAGCCCGATCTCGATCGGCACTTCGTCGCCGTGCTTGGTGACGCCGTAGAGGTCGCGGCCGGCGCCCATCGGGCGGGTGCGCGGATGCTCCATGTAGCCGATGCGCAGCTGCGGGTGATGACCGCGCCGCTCCGGCGGCACCAGCATCTCGATCGGCTGGCCGATCAGCTCGTCGCGACGGTAGCCGAACATCTTCTCGGTCTGATGATTGACGAGCGTGATGCGCCCCGCCTCGTCGGCCATGACGATTGCGTTGGGCGCGGCCTCGACGACGAGCCGGAACAGCTCGAACTGCTGTACGGCGGCGTGTGCTTGCGTTCCCACGCTGGAGACCTTCCGATGCGGTACCGGTATTGTCGTCCCGGCGCGCGCCCGCGTCCCTAGCTGTTTTCTCTACGCGCCGTCGACCCGACGTCGCGCCGCCATGCACGAGACGAAGGCCGCATAGCTCCAAGCCAGATGCTTCGCGGATTTCTGCGCCCCGGTGACCTGATCGAACTGCTCCGACAGGTCGCCCGACGCCGGCGTGAAGGCGCGCACGGTCTCGAGATAAGCGTTGCCGCGCTCGATCCACGAGCGCGCGTTCTTCGCACCTTTTGCCGCGCGAAAGCAGAACTCCGCGGCCGCGAGTGTGGCGACGTACCACGCGCCGCCGTCGAAGTAGACGTCGCCGACGTAGCGGCCGAGCGCCGGGCCGCGACCTGCAGGGCGCTGCTGGTTGATCGGATAGGCCTTGATGAACGCCGCGTCGAGCTGGTCGAGCACGGCGTGCATTCGCGGATCGTTCACCGTGTGCGACGGCCCGTCGCCGCCGGAATGGATCACGCCGAGGATCATCGCGATGTCGAGATCTTCGGGCAGCGCGTCGAGCTCGCGCAGGATCTCGCTCGCGCCTGTGCGATCGCCGCTCGCTTCGAGCGCAGCCGCCGCAACGCGCAGCGTGTAGTAATGCCGGCCGCTCTCCTCCTCCCAGAGGTCGAACGACGGCTCGCGCCAGTGCTCACGCGTGTATGCGAGATCCGAGCGCAACAGTTGGGCGAGCTCCGCGTCGATGCCGGCGTCGAGCGTCGCCGCGCGCTGCCAGCGCATCAGCGTCAGCGCACGCAGCGCTGGACCGTCGTGCTGCGGCCGCGCCCATTTCGAGATGTCGAGCGTGCCGTCGGGATTGACGCGCGTCTCGCCGGCCACGTTCGACGCTGTTACGCGCGCGAGCGCGGCGTCGTCGCGAAGATACTTCTGGAAGTCCGGGGTGGCTTTGGCCGGCGTGATGCGACGCTGCTCCAGCGACAGGCTGAAGCGGATGAATTCGCCGAGCGTCGCGAGCGCCTCGAAGCCGACGATGCGCATCTCGAACAGCATGCGCAGCGCGTCCATCACCACCGCCGAATCGCGGAACCAGTGGAAGAAGTAGTCGGGCTCCGGATCGTAGGCACCGAGCACCGGCGATGCGACCACCGACCCTTTCGCGGCGCGGATCGTCTGGCCGAAGCCCGGCCGCTCCTTGACGATGCCGGTCGCCGAGATGCTTCGCTGCATCGCCGACGCGGCGTGGGTCAGCTCGCGATCGAGCCACGCGTCGAGATTCAATCCGCGCTCCGCTCGAAGCCGAGGCGCCGCAATCCGCGCTGCACTTCCGGCGCCCGCATGAACAGTTTCCACAGCAGCTGGCTGCGATGGTTCTCCATCATCACCACGATCGGACCCTGGTCGATCGCGAGATAGGTGTCGGCGAACCAGCCGCGCGTCTCGTTGAAGGCATCGACGAATCCGAAGCGGCCCCAGACCTTGTCGCCGTAGCGCGCGAGGAAATGCCGCAGCGCGCGCAGGACTTCATCCGGCCCGTACGGCAGGCTCGCAGCCGCTGCGGTCGGCGAGATCGTGCCGTTGTCGCGATCCGGCGCGTGTGGGTCGTAACCGTCCGGATCGTCGCTCGCGGTGAGACCCCAGCAGTTCTCGCCGTAGCCCGCGAACTGTTTCGGATTCGCCGCGCAGTACGCTCGATGGATGCGCGCGTGCGCGACGTTCTGCTGCCAGTAATCGGCGTAGCGATCCTTCAAGCCTCGCGGATCGAGGCCCATGAACGAGTAGTGCGCGAAGAACAGCGGCCCGCCGAGCGGCGGACCGAGCGGCAGCTCGATGCCGTGATAGGCCTTGCCGTTCAGGAAATCGCGGCCCGACGCGAAGCCGTTGTGATAGACGATCGGGTCGATCGCGTAGCGATTCGATCCGGCGGCGAGCACATAGGTGATCAGGCACTCGTTCCAGCCGCGGATCTCGTGATCCATCGCCCAGCCGTTGTTCGGACTCCAGTGCCAATACAGCACCTCGCGGCCTTCGCGCTGGTACCAGGTCCACTCGACGTCGTCGGCGATCTCGCCGATGCGCTTGCGCAGCTGCGTCTCGGCTTCGTTGTCGCCGCTGAAATACTCGCGCGCGCACAGCAGGCCTTGCAGGAGCAGCGAGGTCTCGACGATGTCGCCGCCGTCGTCCTTGCGCGAGAACGGGATCGTCGCACCCGTGCGCCCGTCGAGGAAATGCGGGAACGCGCCGTGATAGCAGGTCGCGCGCGAGAGCAGATCGACCATGCGCACGATCCGCTCGAGCGCCGCGTCGCGGGTGACCCAGCCTCGCTCGATGGCGACGATGATCCCCATGATCGAAAAGCCGCTGCCGCCGCTGACGACGAGCTCGTCGTCGGGCTCTTTGCGTGTCGTGCAGCGATCGCGCGCGAGTCCGCTCGAAGGATGCGCCGCGTCCCAGAAGAAGCGGAACGTCTGTCGCTGGACGGCGTCGACGAGCGCGTCGTCGGGCAGCTGCGCCAGCTCCGCTGCACCGCGATCCCGCTGTGAACTGCCAAGGGCCATGCGTGTCATCCTATAACGCGTCGGCCGGAAGGCCGACCTGCGGAAGCGACCAAGAACAATGTCCGTCGACATCGATCGCCTGATCGGCGAAATGACGCTCGCCGAGAAACTCGGCCAGCTCACCATGACCGCGTCGACCTACGCCGTCACCGGGCCGGTGATCGCCGGCTATTCGACCGCGGAGATCTCCTCCGGTGCGATCGGCAATCTCCTCAACATGGTCGGCGCGGCCGCCACGCGCGAGATGCAGGATCTCGCGCTGCGATCGCGGATGAAGATCCCGCTGCTGATCGGCCTCGACGTCATCCACGGCCATCGCACGCAGTTCCCGATCCCGATCGCCGAAGCCGGAATCTTCGACGCGGCGATTTGGGAGCGCACCGCGCGCGAAGCCGCGCGGGAAGCGGCGGCCGACGGACTTGCGATGACCTTCGCGCCGATGCTCGACGTCTCGCGCGATCCGCGCTGGGGCCGCACCGCGGAGGGTTTCGGTGAAGACCCTTGGCTCGGCACCCAAGTGGCGCGCGCGAAAGTGCGCGGATTCCAGGGCGACGATCTCTCCGCCGCCGATTCGCTCGCGGGATGCGCGAAGCATTTCTGCGCGTACGGACCGGTCAACGCCGGTCGCGAGTACGCGCCCGTCGACATCTCCGAGCGCGCGCTGCGCGAAATACATCTGCCGGCATTCGAAGCCGCGGTGCGCGCGGGCGTCGCGACGATCATGCCGGCGTTCACCGACCTCGCCGGCATTCCGATGACCGCGCACGTCGCCCTGTTGCGCGATTACCTGCGCGGCGAGCTCGGTTTCGACGGCGTGATCGTCTCCGATTACACGGCGATCAAGGAGCTGATCAAGCATGGCGTCGCGGCGGATCTCGTCGAAGCCGCGGTGCTTTCGCTGAAGGCCGGCGTCGACATCGACATGATGTCCGACGCCTATCGCAACGGCTTGCCGATCGCGCTGGAGCGCGGTCTCGTCACCATCGGCGAGATCGACGCGTGCGTGCGTCGCGTGCTGAAGCTCAAGGAGAAGCTCGGGCTGTTCGCCGATCCGTACTTGCGCGGGTCGAATGCGGAATCCCCGGAGGCCGTGACCGCGCGTCGCACGTTCGCACGCGAGGTCGGCGCGCGCGCAGTGACGTTGCTCGAGAACCGCAACGACGCGCTGCCGCTGCCAGCGTCGCTCAAGAAGCTTTGCGTGCTCGGACCGCTTGCCGACGCCGCGGGCGAGATGGCCGGTCCGTGGGGCGCGGCCCAGAACCCGAAGGAGCACGTGAGCGTGCTCGCCGGATTGCGCGCGGCGTATCCGGATGCAGAGATCGCTTACGCCGCCGGCACGTCGATCAAAGGCGAGCGCAAGCGCGGCGAGAACATCGACGCCGCGGCCAGGCTGATCGACGGCGCCGACGCGGTGATCCTCTGCCTCGGCGAAGCGGCGCCGATGAGCGGCGAAGCCGCGAGCCGCGCGTATCCGGAATTGCCGGGACGTCAGCGCGACCTCGCCGAAGCCGTGCTCGCGCGCGCGCAGAAGAGCGGCACCAAGGTGATCGCGATCCTGTTCTCCGGCCGGCCGCTGGTCGTGCCATGGCTCGCCGAATCGGCCGACGCGCTGATCGCCGCGTGGTTCGTCGGCAGCGAAGCCGGCCATGCGATCGCCGACGTACTCACCGGCCGCGCGTCGCCGAGCGGTCGCACGCCGATCACCTGGCCGCGCGCGACGGGACAGATCCCGATCTTCTTCGGCATGCGCCCGAGCGGGCGGCCGAACGATCCGAAGGATTACTTCACCAGCAAGTATCTCGATGTGCCGAACGAGCCGCTCTACCCGTTCGGGCACGGGCTCAGCTACGGCCGCTTCTCGTATGGGAATTTGCGCGTCTCGCCGGAGCGCGCCGGCAAGGGCGATCGTATCGAAGCGCGCGTCGACGTGATCAACGAAGGCAAGGCGCGCGCGGAGGAAACCGTGTTCCTGTTCGTGCGCGACAAGGTCGCGAGCGTGACGCGTCCGCTGCTCGAGCTGAAAGGCTTCGCGAAGATCACGCTCGATCCCGGCGCGCGCGGCGAAGTTCGCCTGTCGCTCGACGTCGAAGAGCTGCGATTCCTCGATCAGAGCCTGAAGCCGGTGCTCGAGGCCGGCGAGGTCGAGATCCTCGTGGGGCCGTGCGCGGATCGGGCGAAGCTGCTGGCGGCCGTCGTGACCGTCAAGGCCTAGAGAAGAACCCCTCCCCGGCCGCCTCCCGGGCTCTTGCCGGATTACAAGAGCGCATGGACCGCACCAAGCTCCTCATCATCGACGACGATCCGATCATCCGTCGGATCTATCGCGATCATTTCCGCGCCGTCGGCTTCGAGATCGCAGAAGCCGCCGATGGCGACGAAGGTCTCTCGGCGTTCGACACCTTCCTGCCGCACGTGGTGCTGCTCGATCTCAAGATGCCGAAGCTCGACGGGCTCGGCTGGCTGCGCGAGCTGCGCGGGTCCAAGCGCAAGCAGGTGCCCGTGGTCGTGCTGACGTCCGCCGAGCGCGTGCAGCAGAGCGCCGCGCGCGACGCCGACGCGATCTACGTCATGCGCAAGGACAGCGCGGAGCCGCGTGTGGTCGTTGAAGCGGTGCTGACGGCGGTCGAGACGGCTTAGTGCCTCAAGCCCTTCACCCGCACCTTGAAGTCCATCGCCGGCCCCGGCGTCGGCGCGGTCTTGGTCTTCAGCACGTAGTCGGGCGGGTCGAGCTCGAGATCGAGCTTGTAGAACAGCCGCGCCATCGACAGCGCGATCTGCACTTCCGCGAGCGACTTGCCGAGACAGGTGTGCGGCCCGCGGCCGTACGGTGAATACACGCCGGGCTTGAGATGCTCGGCGCGCGGCTTCTCGTAGCGATCGATGTCGAACTTGTCCGCGTTCGGATAGAACTCGTCCATGAAGTGCGGGACGCTGGTGCCGACGTAGAGCATCTCGCCTTCCTTGATCTGGTGGCCCTCGAAGACGAAATCCTTGTTCGCGCAGCGCATCTGCGCGACCGCGATCGGATACATGCGCATCGTCTCCATGATCGCGCCGTTCAACGCGGGGATGCGCTTCAGCAGCGCTTCCTCGGTGAGCGGACCCGCGGCGAACAGCTCGTCGACTTCCTTCAACACGCGCGCTTTCACCTCGGGGTACTTCAGCACCGTGTAGACGATCGCCGACGTCGTGTTGGCGACCGTATCGAGGCCGGCGACGTACGGCCCGGTGATGGTGACGATGAGATCGCTGTCGGGCATCAGGATCGGATCGCGCTCGTGCGCTTCCATGATGTCGTCGATCAGGTTCTTCTCTTCGTCCTTCTTCTTGCCTTTGGACTTGGCGTACCACTCCTTGATCATCTTCTCGCCGAGCTCGATCACGCGCGCCTTCGACTTCTTGTACTCGGGGCGCATCAGGAGGAATTTCGGGCGCTGGCGCGTGACCAGCACGTTCAGGATGTAGAGGATCGTCGTGCGGATGTCCTTCACGTACTCGAGCGGCGCGGCGCCGGTGAGAATGAGGCCGAGCTGCTCGACGACCATGTACTGGCACGCCTGCACGACCGGCACCAGCGTGCCGACCTTCCAGTCGCGCGCGATCGACGAATCGGTGATCGCGACGAGCTCGTTGTAGCGGCCCTTGATCGACTCTCGCGAATAGCCGCGGCGCATGACGTCGCGCAGCTGCTTGTGCACCTCGCCGTCCTCGCTGGTGAGGATGCGCGTCGCGCCGTACTCGTTGACCAGCCCTTCCCAGAACTCGCGCGAGCGCAGGCAATCCTTGCCTTCCTTGGTCCCCATGAAGTTCGCCGCTTCGACGCCGGCGATCACCTTGTACTTCTGGCCGAGCAGCTTGACGTTGAACACCGGCCCGTACTTGCGATAGCAGTCGACGAAGAACCTCGCCGGGTCCTTGGCCATGTCGAGCACGTTGCCGAGGAGCGGCAGGCCGGGGACGGTCGGTGTCTCGCGCAGCGGGAGGGTTTCGGGAACGGTGGACATCAACGGCCTCTGCAATTTTGAGAAGCGACTCTCGGAACTGTCGCTACCCTACCTTGACCGCGGTGACGCCAATTCGTCCGATCAGATGATCAATCCGGGCGCTCCGTAGGAAATTGCCGACGCCTCGTTGCAGCCGTAGATAAATCCTACTGGCCGTCGCGGACGCCTTCGGAAACCTCGATAGAAAAGGATCGGGGACGACGAAAGGGGAAGCGTCATGGCACATAGAGCGGCTGGGATCGCAGTCTTCGCGGCGGCGCTGCTCTCTGCAGGCTGCGCGACGGCGCCGCCGGCCCCGACGCACGCGCCGCTGGCCCTGGGGGCCGCGAATCCCTGCGCCTCGCTCGAAGAAACGCGGCATTACCGGCCGCAATTTCCGCGCGAGGCAGTCGCGCAGCAAGGCTGGGTCGCGATGACGTACCACGTCGCGGCGAACGGCGAAGTGATCGACGTGCGCGTCGTCGCCTCGAGCCCCGAAGGCGTCTTCGAGCACGCTTCGATCGCAGCGCTGTCGCATTCGCGCTATGCGGCGATGAACTATCCGGTCCGCAACTGCAGCCAGATCGATTATTACCGCCTCGACGCCGGTCCCATCGCGTCGCTGCGCTGACGAAGAGGACGTTTCGCCATGGATGACCTGAAAGTGCTGATCGTCGACGACGACCCGATGGTGATCGCCGCCTATGAAGTCGCCTTTGGCGACGCCGGCTTCCTGGTGAAATCGGCCACCAGCGCCTCGGACGCGTTTGCCAGCCTGCAGGTGTTCAAGCCCGACGTCGTCATCCTCGATCTCAACATGCCGGTGGCCGGCGGCTTGGCCTGGCTCACGGCGGCGCGCCAGATCCGCGAATTCCAGGATCTGCCGGTGGTCATTTCCACGTCTGCCCTCCCGGAGTCGCCGGAAGTCGCCGCCGCGCAGGCTGCCGGCGTGCAGGGCGTCCTGCAGAAGAAGCTCTGGACGCCCGATTCGCTGGTCGCCGCCGCGCGCTGGGCCGCCCACCATCGCGGACATTCACCGCTCCCCCACGCCGCCTAGTCACTTCGCCGCCATCGCGGCAAGCTCGTCGAGCTGCTGCGCCATCTCGCGCAGCTCGCTCGATGCGCGCTTGAGCTGGCGATCGTCGGCCGCTGCGAGCACGTCGGCGATCAGGCGATTCCATTGATCCTGGTTGTAGGCGATGTCGTCCGCGCCGGCGTCGCTGACCTGATCCATCGGCGTCGCGAACAGGGGCCGGAACGCGTTGCAGCCGGGTGAGCTCTTGCGCGCCGCGAGCGCCGCGGCGAACTGATCGCGCCAGGTCTTGCGCTGATCGAGCCAGGTCTTGCCGATCGCGCGCCGCTTGCGCGCCCAGTCGTCGACCAGCCGGTCCTGCGCGTCGTTGAGCGGGCCGGTCCAGCGCGTGATCCATTTGCGCGTGCGCTTCTCGCTCTTCTTGCGCAGCTCGTCCTCGGGCGGCGCGACGTACTCCTTGGCGAAGTCGGCGGTCTTCTCGTCGATGCCTTCGAGAATCTCCTTGACCTCGCGCTCGTCGAGCGTGCGCACCAGATCGCACAGGGAGTCGATCGTCCTCGACATGAGCTCCTGCCAATGCAGCTGGAAGCGCTGCCCGTAAGCAGCGACCTGCTGCGGCGTCACGGTGACGCGGCTGTCGAGCTTGTCGGCCATCTCACGCAGGTCGGCCGAGTAGCGCGGCAGCTCGTGCGAGCGATGCCAGGCCCACAGGTCCGCGAAGGTCGTCTTGAAGCGCGCGTTCTGGGCGTCGTCGAGCGTCACGTAGTCGTGCAGGCGCCAGTTGATCAGCCAGTCGAGCCGCTGGTACACGAGCTTGGTCGCGCAGGCCGCGAGGACCAGGCCGGCGCCGACGAAAATCACTTTGCGCATGCCCATGAAAGTCCGACCGCGGTTTTCCCGGCGGGGTGCCGGAACCAGGAAACTTTGTTGCGCTGCCACCTGACTAAGCAAAAAAGAGGGGGAAACCCATGCAAGAGGCTGTACGCAACGAGCTGGTCAGCAGCGGCATCACCGGGCTGGACGACATCCTTTACGGCGGCCTGCCCGGCGGTCGGCTTTATCTGATCGAAGGCGATCCCGGAGCGGGTAAGACGACGCTCGGCCTGCAGTTCCTGCTCGAGGGACGCCGGCACGGCGAGCAAGGCGTCTACGTGTCGCTGTCGGAAACCCGCGAGGAGCTGCTCGCGGTGGCGACCTCCCACGGCTGGTCCCTGGACGGGATCTCGGTGATCGAGCTCAACCGCAGCGACGAAGTGCTGCATCCGGACGCCGAGAACACGATGTTCCACACGTCCGAAGTCGAGCTGGTCGACACCACGCGCGCAGTGCTCGAGGAGATCGAGCGGGTCAAGCCGGGACGCGTCGTCTTCGACTCCCTTTCGGAGATGCGCCTGCTCGCGCAGAACTCGCTGCGCTATCGCCGGCAGATCCTCGGGCTGAAGCAGTTCTTCGTCGGACGCGCCTGCACCGTGCTGCTGCTCGATGATCGCACCTCGGACGTGTCGGACCTGCAGCTGCAGAGCCTCGCGCATGGCGTGCTGTCGCTGGAGCGCAAATCGCCCGACTACGGCGTCATGCATCGGCGTCTGCAGGTCCTCAAGCTGCGCGGCCGCTCGTTCCGGCCCGGCTTCCACGATTTCCGCATCCGCAAAGGCGGGCTCGAGGTCTATCCGCGCCTGGTCGCGTCCGAGCACAGCGGCTCGTTCCCGACCGAGCCGGTGCCGAGCGGGCTCGCGGAGCTCGACACGCTGATGGGCGGCGGCGTGGATCGCGGCACCAGCAACCTGCTCGTCGGGCCGGCCGGCTCCGGCAAGTCGACGTTCGCGATGCAGTTCGCCGAGCAGACCGCGAGGCAGGGCAAGCGCGTCGCGATGTTCATGTTCGACGAAAGCCCGCGCACGATGCTCTCGCGAGCGCGCGGCATCGGCATGAAGCTCGAGCAATACATGGAAAAGGGAACGCTCGCCGTGGAGCAGGTCGATCCCGGCGCGCTCTCCGCCGGCGAGTTCGTCGATCGCGTGCGCCGCGAGGTCGAGGACCGTCACGCGCAGATGATCGTGATCGACTCGCTCACCGGCTATCTCAACGCGATTCCCGAAGTGCGCTTCCTCACCCTGCAGCTGCACGAGCTCCTGCTCTATCTCAGCCAGCGCGGCGTCACCTCGCTGATGGTGGTGGCGCAGCAAGGCCTGATCGGTCAGGCGATGCAGGCGCAGATCGACGCGAGCTACCTCGCCGACGCGGTGATCATGCTGCGCTACTTCGAGGCCGGCGGCCGCGTGCGCCAGGCGATCTCGGTCATGAAGAAGCGCGGCGGCACGCACGAGCGCACCATCCGCGAGTACAGCTTCGGCCCGAACGGCATCCACATCGGCGAGCCGCTGTCGCAGTTCGAAGGCGTGCTCACCGGCGTGCCGCGCTACCTCGGCGACGGCGCTCCATTGCTGGCGGAGCGCAAGACTGCATGAGCGCAGCCGGTCCCACCCATCCGGACTCGTTGCGCCTGCTGGTGCTCGCGCCGACGGGTCGCGACGCGGCGAACACGCTGTCCGTGCTCGCGCGCGGGCGCATGAGCGCGCAGATCTGTCACAACGTCGAAGCGCTGTGCGACGAGATCGAAGCCGGCGCAGGCGCCGTCCTGATCACCGAAGAAGCGCTGGTCAGCGACGCGCCGAATCGCCTGCACGCGATCGTCACGCGCCAGCCGCCGTGGTCCGACCTTCCGTTCATCGTGCTCACGCGCGGCGGACCGGACTCGCCGGTCGCGCTGCGCGCGATGGAGACGCTCGGCAACGTGATCCTGCTCGAGCGGCCGGTGCGCATGTCGACCTGCATCGCCGCCGGGCGCACCGCGTTGCGCGCACGCGCGCGCCAGTACCAGTCGCGCGCGCTGCTCGCCGACCTGCAGGAGAGCGACCGGCGCAAGGACGAGTTCCTCGCGATGCTCGCGCACGAGCTGCGCAATCCGCTCGCGCCGATCCGCAGCGCCGCCGACATCCTCGGCGTCACCACGCCTGACGAGGAGCGCCTCGAGCGCATCGCGGAGATCCTCAATCGCCAGGTCGGCAACCTGACGCGCCTGGTCGACGATCTGCTCGACATCTCGCGCGTCACCCGCGGCAAGATCCAGCTCGCCAAGCAGCGCGTCACGCTCGCGACGCTGATCAATCGCGCCGTGGAGCAGAGCCAGCCGCTGATCGACGAGAGCCAGCATCGGCTCGCGGTGTCGGTGCCGGAGCAGCCGGTCTATCTCGACTGCGATCCGACGCGCATCGTGCAGGTGCTGTCGAACCTGCTCAACAACGCGGCGAAGTACACGCCGGCGCGCGGACACATCTGGCTCGCCGCCGAGGTCGCCGGAGAGGACGTCGCGATCCGCGTGCGCGACGACGGCATCGGCATCGCGCCGGACATGCTGTCGCGCATCTTCGACCTGTTCATGCAGGTCGACACGTCGCTCGATCGCGCGCGCGGCGGGCTCGGCGTCGGGCTCACGCTCGTGCGCAGCATCGTCGAGCTGCACGACGGCAGCGTCGAAGCCGACAGCGAGGGCACCGGCCGCGGCTCGGAATTCACCATCCGCCTGCCGCGCGCGACGGCGATCCCGTCGGACCAGCCGAAGCAAGCCGCCGAAGTCGTGCGTCCGCGCACGCCGACGCGCGTGCTGATCGTCGACGACAACGCCGATGCGATGCTCAGTCTCGCCATGCTGCTGCGCGAATCCGGCCATGAAGTGCGCACGGCGGGCAACGGCCAGACCGCGCTCGCAGTCGTCGAATCGTTCCAGCCCGAAGCGATCATCCTCGACATCGGGCTGCCGGGCATGAACGGCTGGGAAGTCGCGCGCCGGATCCGGGCCGCCCAGCGCAGTCATCGGCCGCTGGTGCTGGCGCTCACCGGCTACGGCCATGAGCGCGATCGGCTGCGCGCGCGCGAAGCCGGCTTCGACGAGTACCTGATCAAGCCGGCTGACATCGGCACCCTGGAAAGCCTGATCGCGGGCCATCAACAACCCATACCGGTCGACCCACCCCCCCAGGCCGCCGCCGTATAGTCGGCACGTGAGCGCGCTTGCCGAGCTGCTGCCGGACCTCAAGACCGCGAGCCCTTTCCCGTTCGGGCTCAACGCGCGTCGCTGCCTTAAGCTCGATCTGTCCCGCAACAACCTTTCGCTCGCCGATCTCAACGCGGCCGATGCGACGCAGTTCAACGACTGGGTGTGGGACGCGGTCCATCGCGCGGGCGCCGACTACGCAGCCGGTGGTTATGGCGAGGATCGCGCGGTGTACGAAGTGAGCCCGCAATTCCGCGATCCCGACGGCAGGACGCGCAGCATCCATCTCGGCGTCGATCTGTGGATGCCGGTCGCGACGCCGGTCCACGCCGTGCTCGACGGTCTCGTGCACTCGACTGCCGACAACGCGCGCTTCGGCGATTACGGCCCGACGATCGTGCTCGAGCATCGTTTCGAAGGACAGGTCTTCCACACGCTCTACGGTCATCTGTCGCGCGCGTCGCTGAAGAAAGTCCGCGCGGGCGATCGCGTGCGCGCCGGCGAAGAGATCGGCTGGCTCGGCGCGCCCGGCGAGAATCTGGGCTGGCCGCCGCATCTGCATTTCCAAGTCATCCGCGACATGGAAGGCCGGCGCGGCGACTATCCCGGCGTCTGCCTGCTCAGCGAGAAAGCCGTGTGGCTGCAGCGTTGCCCCGATCCCAACCTCCTGCTCCACATCGCCGCGCTGAAGCCGGTCCGCGATCGGGCCTGAAACAACCCTCCCCGGCGCGGGGTCCAAATCCCATGGACCCCACCCGCAAGCCACGCATCGGCATCAGCGGTTCCTATGGCGGACTGAACCTCGGCGACGAGGCGATCCTCGAGTCGATCGTGGAATACCTGCGCGACGAGCTCGGCGCCGAGCTGGTCGTGTTCAGCCGCGATCCCGACGACACCAAGCGTCGGCACGGCATCGAAGCCGTGCCGGTCCGCAAGATGACCAAGGACGAGTCGCGTGCGGTCGTCGATCGGCTCGATCTCCTGATCTTCGGCGGCGGCGGCATCCTCTACGACGAGGAAGCGCAGCTCTACCTGCGCGAAGTCGAGCTCGCGCACGAGCTCGGCGTGCCGGTGATGGTCTACGCGATCAGCGCGGGACCGCTGAAGGATCCGCACAATCGCCTGGCGGTGCGCCGCGCGCTCAACCGTTGCGCGGCGATCACCGTGCGCGATCGCCATGGCGAGCGCCTGCTGCAGGACGTCGGCGTCGACGCGCCGATGCTGCTCACCGCGGATCCCGCGCTGCTGCTCAAGCCGCGCGACCTGCCCAAGGACGCGCTGCGCGTGGAAGGCATCGAAGGCAAGCAGCGGCTGATCGCGCTGTCGGTGCGCGAGCCGGGTCCCGCGGCGCCCGATCTCGACGTCGATCACTATCACGCGCTCGTCGCCAACGCCGCCGACTTCGTGGTCGATCGCTACGACGCCGACGTCGTGTTCATCCCGATGGAGCGCAAGCAGGTCGACATCCAGCACAGCCACGCGATCGCCGCGAAGATGAAGCGCGCGGCGCGCGCCGCGGTGCTCAAGGGCGACTACGACGCGGGCCAGCTGCTGAGCTTGATGGCGCGTTTCGACTTCGCGATCGGCATGCGGCTGCACTTCCTCATCTTCGCCGCGCGGCAAGGCGTGCCGTTCGTGTCGCTGCCGTACGCGTCGAAGATCGCGGGCTTCATCGAAGAGCTCGAGCTGCCCGCGCCGCCGCTCGACGATCTCGATGCCGGCACGCTGCTCGCGCACATCGACCGCTGCTGGGACACGCAGCGCACGCTGCGCGCGAAGATCGCGAAGAACCTGCCGACGCTGCAGGAGCGCGCGAAGGAGAATCGCCTCATCGTCAAGGAGGTGCTGTCCGGGCAGGAGGATGGGCGTGCCAGCGCTCGAAAAGCCGCGCGAGCCTGAGACGATCGCGCTGCCGTCGCGCAAAGGCATCCGCGCCGCGCGCTGCGACGTCGTCGTGGTCGGCGGCGGACCCGCTGGCATCGGCGCCGCGATCGGCGCTGCCGACGCCGGCGCGAAAGTGATCCTCGTCGAGCGCTACGGATTCCTCGGCGGCAACGCGACCGCGGCGCTGGTGATGCCGCTGATGTCGTTCCACACGCAGAAGCATCGTCCCGCGCCACAAGGCGGCGACACGCTGCTGCCGACCGATCACGGCCCCGGCGATCCGGTGATCGCCGGCGTGCTCGAGCGATTGCTGCGCAAGCTCGTGTCCACTGGCGGGGCGATCGCGCCGTCGCTGCAGACCGGTTATGTCGTGCCGTTCGATCCGGAAGCGTTCAAGGCAACCGCGCTCGCGATGCTCGACGACGCCGGCGTGCATTACCTGCTGCACGCGTTTGCGAGCGATCCCTTCCTGGAGCAGGGACGCATCGCGGGCATCGTCGCCGAATCGAAATCCGGACCTGTCGTGATCAACGCGAAAGTCGTCGTCGATTGCACCGGCGACGCCGACGTCGCCGTGCGCGCCGGCGCCGAATACGAGATCGGCCGCGACGAGGACGGGCTCGTCCAGCCGATGACGCTGATGGCGCGCATCGCGGATTTCGACCGCGGCAAGTTCCAGGACTACGTGCGCGCGCATCCCGATCAGTGGCGCGGCGTGCACGGGCTGTGGGATCTGGTGCGCCAGGCGACCGAGCGCGGCGAGCTGCAGCTGCAGCGCGAGGACATCCTGTTCTTCGCGACGCCGCACCCGCGTGAGCTGTCGCTGAACTCCACGCGCGTGACCCGCGTGCTCGGCATCGACGTCTGGGACCTGACGATGGCCGAGCGCTCGGCGCGCTTCCAGCTGCGCCAGATCGAGCAGTTCCTGCGCAGGTACGTTCCGGGATTCGCGGAGTCGTACGTCGTGCAGAGCGGCGTGCAGGTGGGCGTGCGCGAGACGCGGCGCATCGTCGGTCGCTATCGCATGACGGTCGAAGACATCATCGGCGCGCGCAAATTCGCCGACGTCATCGCGCGCGGCACCTACCCGGTCGACATCCACAATCCCAAGGGGAAAGGTACGATCCTGCGTCACCTGCCCGAAGGCGAGGCTTATGACATTCCGTTGCGTGCGCTCCTACCCCGCGAGGTCGACGGCGTGATCGTCGCCGGTCGCGCGATCTCCGGCTCCCACGAAGCGCACTCGTCGTATCGCGTCATGCCGATCTCGATGGCGACCGGCCAGGGCGCCGGCGCTTGCGCGGCGCTCGCGGCGAAGCGCGGCGTGCAACCGCACGAGATCCCCGCGCGCGAGCTGCAGGCCGAATTGCTGAGGCAAGGTGCCAATCTCGGCGCGCGCAAGGAAGCGGTGGTCGAAGAGACGGCCTAGACGACGCTTCGACGGAACCGGCGCTAGTGCGTCGTTCGTCCGACGGCCTTCGCGATATCTTCGGCGTTGAGCGGCTTCACCATGTGGCTGTCGAAGCCGCATTCCCGCGTACGGCGCCGGTCCGCTTCCTGGCCCCAGCCGGTCACGGCGATGATGCGGGTCCGGTCGCCGCCGGGCATTTGCCGGATGCGCCCGGCGACGTCGAATCCATCGGGCGGCGGCATGCCGAGATCGAGCAGCACCACGTCGGGGCTGAAGACCTTGACCTTGCGCAGCGCCTCGTTGCCATCGTGCGCAACCTCGACTTCGTGGCCGAGGCTGACGAGCAGCGCCGCGAGCATGTGGACCGCGTCGTAGTTGTCGTCGACGACGAGGACTTTGCGCCGCGCGGTGCGTTCAATCTCCGCCGCGCCGGGCACCGGCGCTGACTGCGCCGACGCAGACAAAGGCAACCGGAAGGTGAACGTGCTGCCGCGGCCCTCGCCTTCGCTGAAGCACTCGACGGTGCCGCCATGCAGTTGCGCCAGCCTGCGCGACAGGCTCAGGCCGATGCCGAGCCCCCCCGCCAGGCGCTCGATGGAGCGATCGGCGCGCTCGAACATCTCGAAGATGCGGCCGCGCATGCCCTCCGAGATGCCGCTGCCGTTGTCGATGACGCGCACCATCGCCTCCCGGCCTTGCCGCTCGGCGATCACGCGGATCCGGCCGCCGCGGGCGGTGTACTTGATCGCATTGCTCAACAGGTTGGCGATGATCTGCGTCAGGCGGACGCGATCGCCGACGACGGCGATCGGCTCGCGCGGCATCTCGACATCCAGCCGGTGGCCGTGCGCCTCCGCGAAGCCGCGGTTGATGTCGAGCGCGCCGGTGACGGTTTCCTGGAGCGTCAGCTCTTCCTTGCGCAGCTCGATCGTCCCGCGCGTGATCCGGGCGACGTCCATGAGATCGTCGATCAGCCGCACGAGATGCTGCATCTGGCGATCCATCGTGTCGAGCGCCGTGAGCCGCACGCTCTGGCTCGTCGGCATGCGCAGGATCTGCAAGCCCGATGCGATCGGTGCCAGCGGGTTGCGCAGCTCGTGCGCCAGCACGGCGAGGAATTCGTCCTTGCGCCGGTCCGCGTCGCGCACGGCCTGCTCGGCGCTCTTGCGCGCGTGGATGTCGAGACACGTGCCGACCCATTCGATGACGTTCCCCTCGGCATCGTGGATCGGCACGCTGCGCGCCTCCTGATACCGATAGCCGCCGCTCGCGTGATGCCACAGCCGTCCCTCGGCCGACCAGACCTGTCCATCGGCCAGCGAGCGCAGCACCGTCGCGACGATGCGCTCGCGATCTTCCGGATGCACCGCGTCGGCCCAGCCACGCCCGCGGCACTGCTCGAACGTCTGCCCGGTGTACGCCTGCCACGCAGGATTCGGAGCATTCCACTGCGCGAGCGAATCCGAGGTGTAGACGATCGCGCCACTGGCCTCGACGAGGGATCGGTAGCGCTCGGCGCTGCGCGCCAGCGCCATCTCGTGCGCTTTGGCTTCGCCGATGTCGTGGGCCACGCTCGAAGCGCCGACGATGCGGCCGGTGCCATCGCGCACGGGCGAGATCGTGATCGACAGGTGCACTGGATTGCCGCTCTTGTGCAAGCGCACCGCTTCGAAGCGCTCGACGCGCTCTCCTGCGCGAACCCGCTGCAGGATGCGCTGCTCCTCGTGCGCCCGATCCGGCGGATACAACGCCGCGGCCGGCTGGCCGATCATCTCCTCGGCCGTGTAGCCATAGAGGCGCTCGGCTGCGGCATTCCAGGACATGATCCTGCCGTGGAGATCCTTTGCGACGATTGCGTCGTTGGAAGACTCCACGATCGCGGCAAGCCGCGAGCGCACTTCCTCGGCGCTCCTGCGCTCGCGCTCCGCGCGAAGCCGTGTGATTGCGAACGCGAGCTGCTGCGCGAGGCTCATCGCCAGCTCGATCTCGCCGCTGGCGAACGCACGCGGCGCATCGAAATACACCATGAACTTGCCGATGAGCTCGCCGTCGGAGACCAGCGGCATGAAGGCAAGCGAACCGATGCCCTCCCTGGCGACCACTTCCTTGAGCTCCGCGCTCAGCCCGCAGGCGGCCACGTCGCTCACCGCGATGGGCGCCGGCTGGACCGTGTCGCGCTGCCAGGGCGAATGCCCTTCGACCCGGCGGCAATACTCGTCGCTCAATCCGCGTGAAGCGACGAAGCGCATCACGCCGTCGACGCTGAACAGCAGGATGGAAGCGCGCTGGCAGCCGATGCCGCCGATGATCGCGTCGAGCGCGGCCTCGTAGATCGCCTCGAAGGACGCGGCACGCTGCAGCTGGTCGGTGAAGCGGTAGAGCGCGGTCTGCTCCGCACCGAGGCGCGTGAGCAGGCGTTGCGTGCGCTTGCGATCGGTGATGTCGACCAGCAGATTGATGCCGCCGATCACGCGCCCCGAAGCATCCTTCAGCGGCGTCGGAAACGGCGTCACCCACGCACGCGAGCCATCCGGGCGCTCGACGATGATCTCGGCGTCGCGCACGGTGCGGCCGTGCTTGAGCGCGATCGCCATCGGGCACTCGTCGTGCGCCATCGGCGTGCCGTTCGGATGGTAGAGCTTCCAGCTGATGCACCAGCGGTCGGTGCCCACTTCCGGGATGCGGCCCGACAGCTCGACCGCGGCTCGATTGAAATGCGTGAGGCGACCGGCTTCGTCCGTCACGTAGATGGCGGCCGCGATCGCGTCGATCAGGCCCTGCAGGCCGCCCGAAGTGCCGAACAGCGCTTCGATGGGCCCCTCTCCGGCGCCGTCGGGTCCCCGATGGGACCGGCCGCGCGCTTTGCTGCTCATGTGCTGCCCCTGCCACCGCATTGCCCGGAATCGCTACTCTACTTCACTCCCGGCAGCCATCCCGCCTCGAATTCGTGGCCGCGCACAGGATCATCGTCGATGCACTCAATGTCGCCTACTGGTGCGGCACACCGCCACAGCTGCGGCTGCCGCTGACCTTGCTGACGGCGCTTCTCGAGCAGGAGCACCGCGTCACGCTTTTCTTCGACGCGAGCGCGCCGTATCAGCTCACGGAATCCGATCGACCGCTCTATGGCGAGGTCCTGAGTCATCCCGGCGTTGTCGCGGTGCCGAGCGGCAAGCGCGCCGACGGCGTGATGCTCAAGGCCGCGCGCGATTCGGGTGGCTGCATCGTCAGTCGCGATCGCTTCCGCGCCGAGCGCCGGCGCTTCCGCAGGATCATCGACGATCCGGCGCGCATCCTCGCCGGCAGCGTTGCGAACGACACGCTGCACGTGCCGGCGCTGCGGATCAGCGCAGTGCTGCCTGCTTCGTCGCGCGAAGCCTGGGACCGGATCCGATCGCGCTAGGCTGCGGCGTAGAGCCGCGCGTACTTCCCGGCCGAGCGCGCCCAGCTGAAATCGGCGGACATCGCGTTGTGCTGCAGGCGCTGCCAGCGCGCGCGCTTGCCCTCATAGGCGTCGACGCAGCGATCGAGCGCGCGCGTCATCGCGTCGCCGTCGGGCGAGTCGAACACGAAGCCGTTCGCCGCATGCTCGCCGGCGTCGTTGTCGATCACGCTGTCGGCGAGTCCGCCGACGCGCCGCACCAGCGGCACCGTGCCGTAGCGCATCGCGTAGAGCTGCGCGAGCCCGCACGGCTCGAAGCGCGAGCCGTGCAGCAGGATGTCGCCGCCACCGTGCATGCGATGCGCGAGATTCTCCGAATACTCGATGCGCACGGCGGCGCGGCCTGGGAACTGATCCGCCATCGACCGGAAACCCGACTCGAGCGGCCGATCGCCACGGCCGACCAGCGCGAACTGCAGGCGCGGCTTGCGCTGCAGGACTTCCGGCAGCTTGTGCAGCATCACGTCGGCCATCTTCTGCGACGTGATGCGCGACACGAAGATCGCGAGCGGCGCATCCGGATCGCGCTTCAATCCCAGATCGCGCTGCAGATCGGCCTTGCACGCCGCCTTGCCGCCGCAGTCGGCGCGCGAATAGCGCTGCGCCAGATGCGGATCGCTTGCCGGATTCCACAGGCTCTGGTCGATGCCGTTCATGATGCCGACCAGATCGGCTGATCGCGCGCGCAGCAGGCCGTCGAAGCCGCAGCCGAACTCCGGCGTGCAGATCTCGCGCGCGTAGGTGGGCGAGACGGTGGAGATCTTGTCGGCGTAGCGGATGCCGGCCTTCAGGAACGAGAAGTCGCCGTAGAACTCCGCGCCGTCGATGCCGAACGCCGCGGCGGGGACGTCGAGCCCCGCCATCGCGTCGAACGAGAATTTCCCGGGGAACGCCGCGTTGTGGATGGTGAACACGATGCGCGGCTTCGGCGGGAGCGCCAAGTGGATCAGCATCGGCACCAGGCCGGTGTGCCAATCGTGGCAATGCACGACGTCGGGCCGCCAGTCGAACGCAGTCTGACCGAGACCGAGCCGCGCCGCTGCGTGGCAGAACACTGCGAATCGGCGAGCGTTGTCCGCCCAGTCGTTACCGTCTTCGTCGCCGTACGGCGTGCCGTTGCGCGCGAACAGCTCGGGACTGTCGACGAGATAGACAGGCAAGCGCGAGTCCGGCATGCGGCCTTCGATCAGCCGCACTTCGGCCCCGCACAGCACGCCGAGCGACGCGGCGCGCGAGGAACCGGTCGCCGCGGTCATCGCCGACGGATACGCCGGCATGATCAAGCGGACATCGAGATCGAGGTGACTCAGCGCGACCGGCAGCGCCGACACCACGTCGGCGAGACCGCCGGTCTTGGCGAGCGGAAAGATTTCAGCGGCGACGACCAGCACGCGCAACCGCGGTGATGGGTCTGACTCCGGACTGTTGCCCATTCGTTTTCTTCCCCCTTCCTTCGTCGCGAGCGCGACGCGCATCAGGACTTGCGACCGTCCCGTCTCGCGCGGAGTTCCGCGTTGTCGGTCCGCTGCCGTGCGCAGCGCGTCGCGCGTTGCGAATTGCTTGGGAGTGGTGCGTGTTCATGCAGATTCCAAGGCGATGCGATCGCAAAGTCGCCGCGCGCCAACGGCATCCGCGCGGCACAGGCTTTGCGTGAGCGATGACGGCCCTTGAGGAGAGCCGCAATGCAAGACCACAACGATCCCATCGAGCGCATGATCAGCCGTCGCCTGAAAGGCGGTGCGCTTCCGTCCGACGCGCCGGCGCAGGTGCTGAACGGTGCGAGCACCGGTCACTTCTGCGCGGCGTGCTGCCGCTATCTCGCCGAAGGTCACGACGAGATCCAGGCCGTCGACGCCAACGGCGCTTCGACCTACTTCCATCCGCTCTGCTTCGGGCTCACCGTGCGCGCCCGCGAGAATCTCGCCGGCGGACAGACGCACGCGTCCGCGCTGCAGCTGCTGCGGATGCTGCTCGGCGTGGAAAAAAGAAAGGCGGCCTGACAGCCGCCTTTCTTCCCTCTCACCGCGTCCTCAGGGCGCCTGCGCGTTGGTGCAGGCGTCGTAGACGTTCGCGGTGACGCCGAGCACGTCGGCGGCAGCCAGCGTTGCGCTGAAATCGATCTGGATCGCGTCGTAGGCCTTGGTGTTCTGGAAGCCGATCAGCCCGCGCCCGCGACCGCCCAGGAGCTCGAGCAGATCGAGACCGGTGCCCGGATCCACTGTGGCCTGCTCCTGTTGCTCGCCACCGGCGAACGTCGTCAGCGTCGCGTCCTGAAGGACGTCGAGCTCGACCGTGCCGCCGGGCAGCTCGACGTCGAACGCCGCGACCTGTCCAGCGGGGATCGTGTCGCCGAGATCGACGTGCACGCTCGCCGTGCCGTTCAGTCCCAGCGCATCGACGACGAGCGGACCGAGCGCCGCGATCGGGAAGTCGACTTCCGCAAACGTGTTCTCGTCGCCGTCGGCCGCATTCTGCGGATCGACGACCTGGCAGGCGGACACGAGCCCGACGATCTCGCAGAGCGTTCCGGTCGCTTCGCCGGTGCCCGTGCCGTGATGGCGATCGGTGCAATTCCAGCCGGAGATGTCGCCGCCGGTCCCACCGCCGCCGCCACCTCCGCCACCGCCGCCGGTGTTGGCAGGTCCTGCGACGGTCACTGTGATCGAGCTCGCAGCGTTCTGGCCGCCCGGACCGGTACACGTCAGCGTGTAGAGGTAGGAGTTCGGCGTCGAGGGCGGCGTGACCGATTCGCTGCCCGACGTGCTCTTGGTGCCGCTCCAGTTGTCAGACGCCGTGCACGACGATGCATTCTGCGTCGTCCACGACAGCGTGCTGCTGCCGCCGGGCTGAACGGTCGCAGGATCGGCGCGGAAGCTCACGACGGTGGCAGCGCCGTCGGTGCCGACCGTAATGGTCACCGAGCTCGGCGTATTGCTGCCGCCGGGTCCGCTGCACGACAGCGTGTAGGTGTACGAGCCGGGATTGCTCGGCAGCGTCACCGTCTCCGAGCCATTGGTCGCCTTGGTGCCGCTCCATGCATCCGACGCGACGCAGGATGTCGCGTCGGTCGTGGTCCATGACAGCGTGCTGGTGCCGCCCGGCGACACCGTCGCCGGATCGGCGTGCATCGAGACGATCGCAGCGCGCGGCGGTGCATTGCTGCCGCCGGTGCCGCCCGATCCGTTGTTGTTTCCGTTCGCGTTGACGCAGGCGCCAAGCGCGAGCGTCAACAGGATCAGCGTTCCCTGCAAGGTGAGTCGATTCATGCGGACAGCACTCCTCGTTGGCCGGGAGCAGCGCTCGCGGCGGTGGAACCCACAATGGTTGAATCACGCGGACGCCGAGCGTTCGCGCAAGCTATGGACCCGCGCGTTTCACCAACGGTTTCGTTTCTTACAACAAAACCTTTACGGGCGTCGCAGGGTGCAGACGCCCGCCGGGCGATCTACCAGAGCGAGTAGCGGAAGTTGAAGCGCTTCTGGAGCACCCGCCATGCGAGCAGCGCCTGGCCGCCGCAGAGGGTGGCGACGACGAGCAACAGCACTTGCCGCTGCGGGCTGCCGAGGGCGCCGGCAATCACGCTGGCGATCGACAGGAGCGACATCATCAGGTTGGCGACGACGTGCGAAGCGAGGAAGTAGCGCATCGATTGGCTGGCGCTCTTCCATTCCGAGCGCAGCACGGCATAACTGAACTTCATGACTCTCGAAACCCCCGGACACGGCGAATCATCCCGCCGCTGCCGCACTGTAGCGTCGGGCGCGTCGCTTGTCAGCGGGTTTTCGTGACGCCGGTCAAAAAAATCTAGTCGGCGCGCACACCGGGCGCTACTTTCGCCCGCGCGGCAGCTCGTCGCCCGACGCGTCGTAGGCCGGCGGCACGTAGATGTTCAGCGTCTTCAGAAGGCCGCGCCCGGTGTTCTTGATCTCATGACGATCGCCGGCCTCGATCAGCAGCAGGCTGCCGGCCCTGATCGCTCGCGCCTTGCCGTTGACCAGCGCCCTGCCCTTTCCTTCGACGACGAACAGCCACTGATCGGCGCCGCGATGGCGATTGCTCGGGTCGCCCTCGGCATCGCCGGGCGGGATCACCATCTCCGCTGCCTGCGAGCGCCGGTTGCCCGGCCTGACCCGAAACCCCTTCCCGAAACGCAGTGTCTTGTGTTTCACCAGAATGTCCTTTGATCCGTGCCAAACTTCGATCGCCTTCCCCCGAGAAAGATTGCAGGCGATGGAGCGACTGTCGATCCGCCCGTTCAGCGACGGTGAGTTCCCCGAGCTCGACGCCCTGCATTCGCTGATCCAGCGTGGCGCGCCCGCGTTGCGCAGCGACGTCGTCTGCGAGATCTCCGCCGGCAATGCCCGATTGCCGATCCACTGCCTCGAGCTGGGCGCCGCGTCGAGCGAGGTTCCCGTGGTCGGCTTCTTCGGCGGCATCCACGGCGTCGAGCGCATCGGCGCACAGGTGATCCTCGCGTTCCTGCACTCGCTGATCGAGCGCCTGCAATGGGACGACGCACTCGCGCAGATGCTCGAGCGTGTGCGGCTGGTGTTCATGCCGCTGGTCAATCCGGGCGGCTTCCGCAATCGCACGCGCGCGAACCCGAGCGGCGTCGACCTGATGCGCAACGCGCCCGTCGATGCCGAAGAGGACGCGCACTGGCTGCTCGGCGGCCATCGCCTCTCGCACCACTTGCCGTGGTATCGCGGACACGAAGGCGAGCCGATGCAGCCCGAAGCACAAGCGCTCTGTCGCGTGGTCGAAGAGCGCCTGTTCCCCGCGCCGTTCTGCCTGTCGATCGATTGCCATTCCGGATTCGGCCTGACCGATCGCGTGTGGTTCCCCTACGCGAAGTCGCACCGCCCGATCGAATGCCTGGCGGAGATTTACGCGCTGCGCACGATGTTCCGCACCACGCATCCGTACCACAGCATCTACGTGATCGAGCCGCAGGCGCACCAATACACGACGCACGGCGATCTCTGGGATCACCTCTACGAGCGCTCGCGGCGCGTCGCAGCGCGGCCGTTCATTCCGCTCACGCTCGAGATGGGCTCGTGGCTGTGGGTGAAGAAGAGCCCGGCGCAGATCTTTTCGGTGCTCGGCATGTTCAATCCGGCGGCGACGCATCGCCACGAGCGCACGCTGCGCCGGCATCTCCCCTTCTTCGATTTCCTCGTGCGCGCCGCGATCTCGCACGAGCGCTGGCGTCCATCCGAAGCTGCGCGCACGACGCTCAACGAAGCGGCGACGGCGTATTGGTATCAGCCGAGGAGCATCCCGCAGGAAGTCCCGCTCGTTCGCGAATGACCATCCTCCAGGTCGAGCACCGCACGACGTACCGCTATGCCAAGCCGGTCAGCTTCGGCGAGCACCGGATGATGTTCCGTCCGCGCGACAGCCACGACCTGCGCCTGATCGACACCGCGCTCAGCATCACCCCTGCCGCGACGGTGCGCTGGCTGCACGACGTGTTCGGCAACTCGATCGGCATCGCGAGCTTCGCTGCGCCGGCCGCCGAGCTCGTGTTCGAGTCGCGCTTCCGCGCCGAGCACTTTCCGGCGAAGCCCGAAGAGCTGGTGATCGAGGACTACGCGCGCTCGCTGCCCTTCAACTATTCCGCGGAGGAAGTCGCGGACCTGGGCCGCACGGCGGAGCGCCACTATCCGGACGCGCAGCACGACGTCGATCAATGGGCGAAGAGCTTCATCGGCGGCGATGCCGGCACCGATACGCTGGCGATCCTCGATGCGATGACGCACGCCGTGAAGCACGAGTTCGAGTACAAGCGCCGCGAAGAAATGGGCGTGCAGTCGCCGGTCGACACCCTCAAGCAGCGCAGCGGGAGCTGTCGCGATTTCGCGCTGCTGTTCATGGAAGCCGCGCGCAGCCTCGGGCTCGCCGCGCGCTTCGTCTCCGGCTACCTCTACGACGAATCGCTCGTCGACGCGGGCGCCGGCGTCGTCGGCCAAGGCGCGACGCACGCCTGGGCGCAGATCTATCTGCCGGGTGCGGGCTGGGTCGAATTCGATCCGACCAACGCGCTCATCGGCGGACGCAATCTCATCCGCGTCGCGGTCGCGCGCGACGCCTCGCAGGCGATTCCGCTGTCGGGCAGCTACACCGGCGCGCCGGCCGACTATCTCGGCATGAGCGTCGAGGTGCGCGCGACCGTCGCGTGACGCGCAGGAACTTCACCGGGCAGCTTCGTTCTGAACTTAGTGCCGCTTCAGCAAAGCGGTGTTTGAAGGCACGGAGACTCGAGAATGAAGATCAGCGAATGCATGACGCGCGACGTGCGCGTCGCCAATCCCAACGAGACGATCCGCGACGCGGCGAAGATGATGTGCGAATGCGATGCCGGCGTGGTGCCGGTGGGCGAGAACGATCGCCTGGTCGGCATGCTCACCGATCGCGACATCGCCATCCGCGCGGTGGCGGAAGGCAAAGGACCGGACACGCGCGTCCGCGAAGTGATGAGCGCGGAAGTGAAGTACTGCTACGACGACGAGGACACCGACGACGTCGCCCGCAACATGGCGGAGCTGCAGGTGCGGCGCCTGCCGGTGCTCAATCGCGACAAGCGCCTCGTCGGCATCGTCGCGCTCGGCGACCTCGCCTGCTCCGATGAGACCGCGGAGACCGCGACGCACGCGCTGTCCGGCATCTCGCGCGCCGGCGGCCAGCACTCCCAGTCGGCGACGCGCTGATCCTCACAACCTCGGCGGCAACGCCCGGCGGATCTCGTCGGGCGGCTTGCCGGCGATCGACTTGGCGATCTCGCCCGCGACGCGCCTGCGCAACGGCGCGTCCATCCGCGCGCGCAGCAACCCGAGGAACTGCGGCTCCGCGACGATGTAGACGCGCTCCGCATCGGTCCGGCGCACGGTGTCGGCCAACCGCTCGCACACCGACTTCGCGAATTCCTCCACGCGATGATCGCGCATGCCGCCGCCGCCATAGGCATCGGCTCCCGCGGTCATCGAGCCGCCGTGCACCTGCGCGGAACGGCCGTGCTTGACGCCCGCACGATCGGCGACCAGATCGCCCTCGTGCAGACGCGCGACCGGATTGGACAGGTCCTCGATCTCGTGCAGCGCCGCGGTCGGCGTCGGCGCGTCGAACAGACGCGCGCGCGCGGAATCCGCGACGAGGACCACCGATTCGGCGGCGCTCACGGATGCTGCTGCCGATTGCGGGAATGCACGCGCGCCGGACCGCGATGGCTCGGCGCCGGCCGCGGCCGCGCGCGTCCCACCGGGTCTTCTTCGGCGAGCTCGGCTTCGTCCTTGCCGAAGCCTTCGCCGATGTCGGCCTCGTCGGTCACGCGCAGCGTCTGGTCGATCGGATCGGGCTTGTCTTCGCCGATCAATGTCTCGGGATTGGCGTCGTCCTCGGTCGGCTGGTCCGGCGTCGGCGTCTCGGCCGCGGTGAGTCCTGCGCGGCGCACGCGCTCCGGCGGGAATTCCTCGCGCTCGGCTTTGCGCGAGCGGCGATCGCCCGCGCGTCCGCGCTCTTCCTTGTCTTCCAGGTGCAGCTCGCCGTCGGGCTTCTCGTTGAGATGCGTGCGTTTCATTCGACTGTCTCCGGCTCGGCCTTCGCGCGCTCGGCCAGCTTTTCGATGATCGCGCGATTGAAGGCCGGCAGGTCCTTCGGCTGCCGGCTGGTAATGAAGTTGCCGTCGACGACCACTTCCTGGTCGACGACCTTCGCGCCGGCGTTCTGCAGATCGACGCGGATGGTCTGGTAGCTCGTCAGCGTGCGTCCCTTGGCGAGTCCCGCATTCACCAGCACCCAGGGTCCGTGGCAGATCGCCGCGATGGTCTTGCCCGCTTTCGCGAAGCCGTGCACGAAGGCGATCGCCTTCTCATTGATGCGCAGCGCGTCGGGATTGTGGACGCCGCCGGGGATGACGATCGCGTCGTAATCGTCGGAGATCGCCTCCGCGAGGGTCTTGTCGACCTTCACCGCGTCGCCCTTCTCGAAATGCCGGAAGCCCTGGATCTCGCCAGCGTCCGGCGCGATCACGTCGACCTGCGCGCCTGCGCCGCGCAGCGTCTCCAGCGGCTCCGTCAGCTCGGCTTGCTCGAAGCCGTGCGTTGCCATGATCGCGATCCTGCGTCCGTGAATGTTCATCACCGCTCCTTGCTGAGTGCCTCAAAATTCCGACCCGCGAGGGCCGTCGAGGTTCACGCGCCGGACGGATAGGTCTCGGTCTCTTCGAGCGGCGCGACTCTTGCTGTGTGCTCGAGCGGATGCAGCGCGCGCGTCGTGTCGATGTGGATCATCGCGTCGAACTGCTGGCTGAGCCGCGCTTCGAAGTAATGGCTGAGGCGCTCGGTGTGCGGGCGATAGATCACGCCGATCGCGCGCTGCAGCCGCGGCCCGCGCAGCAGCGCGTGCTCCGCGAGCTCGCGCAGGTTCAGCAGGAGGCCCCGCATTCCCGCTTCGTGGAACAGCGCCTCGTAGCTTCCCGCGAGTCCCGGCCGCACGCGCATCGTCTCCGCGGCTTCGCCCCAGTCGTGCGCAGCCGTGACCGTGCCTTCGTAGGTGCTGAAGCCGATCGCATACGCCCTGGCGTCGAAGTGCTCGCGCACGAGCTGGCCGAGATTGAGCTCGCCGCCCCGCGACATGTCGGTGGCGCGCGCGTCGCCGAGATGCGAGTTGTGCGCCCACACGACGATACGCGCGGGGCCGTCTCCGGCTGCCTCGAGATGGCCCTTCAGCGCGACCAGCGTCTCCATCATGTGCCGATCACGCAGGTTCCACGACTCGGCGTGCGAGCGGAACATCGCGCGGTAGTACTGCTCGGCGTTGCGCACGACGCGCGCGTTCACGGCAGCGTCGAAGAAATCGTCGCGCGGATGGGCGCCGTCGCGCGCGGCGTATTTCTGCGATCGCTCGAGGAGCTCGGTCAGCTGACGGACCACGGCGTCTTCGCACGACCGGCCCACGTTGAAGTGCGCGAGATAGCCGTACGACTGCGGGTCGGTGCCGACGTGATCGAAGCAGGCGTAGCGATCGCGGGCGCGGCGCGCCGCCGACGGATCGATGCGCTCGAGATAGCCGATCACCGCCGAGATCGAGCTGTGCAGGCTGTAGAGATCGATGCCGTAGAAACCCGCGCATCGATCGTCCTGGGCGCGGCGATTGTGCGCGCGCAGCCAGTCGACGAATTCCAGCATCACCGTGTTGCGCCACATCCACGCCGGAAAGCGCTGGAAGCCGCGCAGTGCGTCATTCGCGCGGACGTCCGTGCCTCGGCCGTGGACGAACCGGTTCACGCGCCACGCGTCGGGCCAGTCGGCCTCGGCGGCGACGGCGCGGAAGCCCTTCTCCTCGATGAGCCTGCGCGTGATCGCCGCGCGCTCGCGATAGAACTCGTGCGTGCCGTGCGACGCCTCGCCGATCAGCACGACCTCCGCATCGCCGATCCAGTCGAGCAGCGCGTCGTAATCCTGCGCCACTTCGCGCAGCGGATGCGTCATCGCGCGGATCGCTTCGCCGTTGCCCATGCTGGTATGACCGGGCCCGCAAGGCGGCGTTCGCGACCGGTTTCTGTACATATATCTTTTTCGTCGCGACGGTCCGGGCGCGCCGGGCAGGCCTTATAGTCCCGGCCCATGGAAGCGATGAAGCTATCGGAGTTCCTCCAGCGCGAAGCCACTGCGGCCGACGTGCTGCCCCTGCCGGACGCGCCGCGCACCGGCAACTCGGCGGGCCTTTCGGCCGAGCGCATCGAAGAGCTCAACCGGATCTACGCGCCGCTGCATTTCGAAGAGCGGCTGCGCCGGCTGTATCGCGACTTCGCGCCGGAGAAGGTGCTGATCACCTCTTCGTTCGCGGCGACCTCCGCGTACTTCCTGCACATCATCTCGGATATCCGGCCCGATCAGAAGATCGCGTTCATCAACACCGGTTATCACTTCAAGGAAACGCTGGCGTACAAGGACTACCTGACCAAGGTCTTCGGCCTCTCGGTGTTCGACCTCAAGGCCGACGACTGGAAGCACGAGTTCACGCAGAAGGACGAGACCTACAAGAAGGACCCAGACTACTGCTGCGCGATCAACAAGGTCGAGCCGCTCGACGCGGTCAAGCCGAACTACCACGTGTGGGTGTCGAGCCTGATGAGCTGGCAGACCGACGCGCGCGCGGACATGAAGATCTTCGAGGAGCGTCGCGGCATCCTCAAGTTCAATCCGATGATCGACGTGACCAAGGGCGAGCGCGACGCCTACATCGCCGAGCACAACCTGCCCTTCCATCCGCTGGTCGCCGAGGGCTATCAGTCGATCGGCTGCACGCACTGCACGGTGAAGGGCGAAGGCCGCAGCGGGCGCTGGGTTGGAAAACCCAAGACGGAGTGCGGGCTGCATCTGTAAGCTGTAGCCATGGCAACCACCAAGCAAGTGAGCGACCTCATCGTCAAGCTGATGAGGGTCAACACCAGTCACGCGATGGTCTCGGACCTCACCGAGCTGCAGCGTCATTTCCGCGGCATCGAGAACGACTTCAAGATGGCCGAGCAGAAGGTCCTTCAGATGAGCGTCGACAACGCGAAGCTCAAGAAGGAAGTCGAGGTGCTGAAGAAGAAGATCGCGGAGGCTGCCGCGCCGGCGCCCACCGTGGCGCCGCAACAGCCAGGCGAGCCGAAGCGCGTCGCCGTCGGCTTCGAGTGGAAAACGACGAAGTAGCCTTGCGGATCTAGCCCGCGGGCGCCTGCAGCGACAACAGCAGCATCACGAACGCGATCACGGCGACGACGCCGTGCACGACGACCACGCCTTTCGGCAGCGGCAGCATCTTCGAGTGGAAGTTGAGGTTGATCCACGCGCCCACGAGCGCGACGACCACGAAGATGCCGACCGCCGCTTTTGCGAGTCCCGGCAATCCCACCGTCGCCCACGCGTAGAGCAGCAGCGTCAACGCCGCGCCGGCGAGGAATCCGTGCAGCATGGTGATCCAGGACGGCGGCCGATCGGCACCGCGGAAGCGGATGATCGCCATCGTGAGTCCACCGACTGCCGCGATCGCGAGCAGCAGGACCGCGGTTTTCATCATCGTGAGTGCGTCCATGACCTGTCCTCGTTGTCTGGTCCTGCGACCCCGAGCGTCGCGCCGAAGTTTCGTGGCGCCTCGCCCATCCGGGTACGCAATCTGCGAAAGCAACCTGCGAGAATGGCGGCATGAAAGCGAACGTGACGATCTATCACAACCCCGCGTGCGGCACCTCGCGCAACACGCTCGAGTACATCCGCAAGGCGGGAATCGAGCCTCACGTCGTCGAGTACCTGAAGACGCCGCCGTCGCGTGAGCAACTGGTCGATCTGATCCGGCGCATGGGCGTGAAGGTCCGCGACGTCGTGCGCCAGAAAGAGAAGCTTTATGCGGAGCTCGGGCTCGACGATCCGGCGACGTCCGACGACGCGCTCATCGACGCGATGATGGCGCACCCGATCCTGATCAACCGGCCGATCGTGGTGACGAGCAAGCGCGTGAAGCTCTGCCGGCCGTCCGAGACGGTCCTCGACCTGCTGAAGTAGCGCTACGCCGAGCGCTGCTTCTTCGGCAGCTTGGTCGGCTTTGCGGGCGCGGGCGGCGGCAGCGTGAGCCCGCGGTAATCGAGCAAGGGCTGCACGTCGGGCGGACCGCCGTAGAACGCCTGGAACAGCGTGCGCGGATCGGCACTGCGACCGCGCGACAGGATCTTCGCGCGCAACTCATCGCCGTTCTGACGCGTGAGCCCCCCGTGTGTGTTGAACCAGTGCTCGGTGTCGCGCGCGAGGATCTCGCTCCACAGATACGCGTAGTAACCCGCCGAATAGCCGCCCGCGAACACGTGCGAGAAATACGGCGTGTGATAGCGCGGCGGCACGACGTCGATCGACGACTGGCGCAGCGCTGCCGCTTCGAACGCCATCACGTTCGAAGCCGGCGGCGCCTGTTCCGCGACGATCTGATGCCAATCCTGATCGAGCATCGCGGCGGCGAGATACTCGGTCGTCTTGAAGCCCTGGTTGAATTTCTGCGCGGCGAGCACCTTGTCGAGCAACGCCTGCGGCAGCGGCGCGCCGGTCTGGTAGTGCTTCGCGTAATTCGCGAGCACCTTCGGATCGCGCGCCCACATTTCGTTGTACTGCGACGGATACTCGACGAAGTCGCGCGGCACGCTGGTGCCGGCGAGCGAGGGATAGCGCACGTTCGAGAACAGGCCGTGCAGCGCGTGGCCGAACTCGTGGAACATCGTCGTCACTTCGTCGAACGTCAGCAGCGTCGGCTCGCCGGGCGCGGGCTTTGCGATGTTGAGGTTATTCGACACCACCGGCTTGCGATTGAACAGCTGCGACTGCACGACGTAGCTGTTCATCCACGCGCCGCCCTGCTTGTTGTCGCGCGCGTAGTAGTCGGCGAGGAACAGGCCGATTGGCGAGCCGTCGGCGTCGGTCACTTCGAACACGCGCACGTCGCTCTGGTAGACCGGCAGGTCCTTGCGCTCCTTGAACGAGATGCCATAGAGCTCGTGCGCCGCGTAGAACACGCCGTTCTGCAGCACGCTCTCGAGCTCGAAGTACGGCTTCACTTCCGCCTCGTCGAAGCTGTAGCGCGCCTTGCGCACCTGCTCGCTGTAGTACGCCCAGTCCCACGGCTGCAGCTTGAACTGCTCGGATTTCTTCCGGCGCAGCGCCTTGGATTCGAGATCGATCTGCTTCTGGATCTCGTCGGCTTCCTTCTTCGCGTTCGCGAGCGCCGCGGGCGCGAGCTGCGTGAGGATGCGGTTCACCGCTTCGGGCGTGCCGGCGGTTTCGTCGGCGAGCACGTAGGTCGCGTGATCGGGATAGCCCAGCAGCTTCGCGCGCTCGGCGCGCAGCCGCACGATCTCGGCGACGACCGCGGTGTTGTCGGCATCGCCGCCCTGCGCGCGCGCCACCGACGCCTCGTACACGCGCTGGCGCAGACCGCGATTCCTGAGATTGGTCAGCACTGGCTGCGTCGTCGTGTTCTGCAGCGTCAGCACCCATCTGCCGTCGAGATTGCGCAGCTTCGCGGCCTCGGCAGCGGCGCTGATCTGCGACGGCGACAGGCCATCGAGCTGCGTGAGGTCGTCGACCACGATCGCCGACGCCTTGGTCGCGGCGAGCACGTTCTGCTGGAACTGCGTCGTCAGCGTGGAGATGCGCTGGTTCAACTGCTTCAGCGTCTCCTTGTCCGGGTCGGCGAGCTTCGCGCCCGCGCGCAGGAACGCCGTGTAGCGGCGCTCGAGCAGCTGCGCAGATTCCGGATCGAGGTTGAGGCTCGCGCGCTGCTGGTAGACCGCGTCGACGCGCGCGAACAGCGCCGGATCGAGCAGGATCGCGTCGCTGTGCGCGGCGAGCTTCGGCGCCATCTCGACCTGGATCTTCTGCATCTCGGCATCGGTGTTGGCCGTGTTCAGATTGAAGAACGTCGTCGACACGCGATCGAGCATCTGCCCCGCCCGCTCCATCGCGACGATCGTGTTGTCGAACGTCGGGGGCGCGGGATCGTGTGCGATGCGGTCGATCTCGAAGCGCTCGCCGGCCATGCCCGCCTCGAATGCGCTGCGGTAATCCGAATCCTGGATGCGGTCGAACGGCGGCAGCTCGAACGGCAGCGCGCTCACGCTCTGGAAGGGATTCGGCGGTGGCGGCGGTGTTGCGGGCACGGGTTTCTCGGTGGCGCAGGCGGCGAGCGCCAGGGCGGCCGCGGTCGACAGGATTCGGTTCATGATCTTCCCCAATACCGATGGGGGAAGTATGCCACCGCGATCACCAAAACAGCGCGGCCTGCTCCTCGCTTTCGGGCTCCTGGAAATTCGACAGCCCGACGCCGACGAGGCGATACAGCGGCTCGGGCTCGGCGCGGTCGCGCAGCGTGAGCGCGATCCGCGTGAGCTCGTCGAGCGAGGACGGCGGCGCCGGCGGCGTATGGCTGCGCGTCATGATCCGGAAATCGGAAGTCTTGAGCTTCAGCACCACAGTGCGGCCCACGCGCTGGGTTTTGCGCGAAGCATTCCAGGTTTTCTCCGCGAGTCGCCGGATCGCGACATCGAGCTCTGCGAGCGGCAGGTCTTTCTCAAAGGTGTCCTCCGCCGAGATCGACTGCACGAGCTGGTTCGGATTCACGGGATGATCGTCGACGCCGTGCGCGAGCTCGTGCAGGCGACGGCCGTACTTGCCGAAGCGTTCCTCGAGATCCTCCGCTGTTCTCCCACGCAGCTGCGCGATGGTCTCGACGCCGATCTCCGCGAGCTTGCGGTTCATCACCTTGCCGACGCCGGGAATGCGCGCGACCGGCAGCGGCGCCAGCAACGCGTCGACCTCGTGTGGCTGGATCACGAACAAGCCGTCGGGCTTGCGCCAATCCGACGCGATCTTCGCGAGGAACTTGTTCGGCGCGACGCCCGCGGATGCCGTCAGCTTCAGCTCGTCGCGGATCTGCGCGCGAATGGTCTGCGCGACCTTCGTCGCGCTCGGCAGTCCGAGCTTGTTCTCGGTGACGTCGAGGTAAGCCTCGTCGAGCGACAGCGGCTCCACCAGATCGGTGTGGCGGCGGAAGATGTCGCGCGTCTGCTGCGAAGCCGCGCGATAGCGCGTGAAGTCCGGCGCGACGAAGACGGCGTCGGGACACAGCCGCTCCGCGCGCACCGCCGGCATCGCCGATCGCACCCCGAATTTGCGCGCTTCGTACGAGGCGGCGCACACCACCGAACGCGCGCCGCGCCACGCGACGACGACGGGACGCCCGCGCAGCGATGGGTCGTCGCGCTGCTCGACGGACGCGTAGAACGCGTCCATGTCGATGTGGAGGATCTTGCGCACGCCTAGATGCTAGCGCGTGCGCGGGCGGATTCAGCCTTTGCGCTTCTTCTCTTCCAGCAGTCTCTCGCGCTCCGAGCGCGTGTGCGCCGGTGGGTCGGACGCCGGGAAGGAATCGATCGAGGCTTCCTCGACCGGGTCCATCCGCTTGTCGCCCTTGCGCGCTTTGCGCGCGGCGTCCTCGAGTTCCTGCTTGCGCGGTTCGGTCATGTCAGTTCTCCGTGGCCTTCCTTCCTTGGACCAATCGCTAAAACCGCCGTTCGCCCGCGGGCGGCGGTGTCCACTGGTATTGCCACGTCTCGGTCAGCGGCTCGCCACGCAACGCAAGGTACATGCGCAAGTCGATCGGCTCGGTGGAATCGTCGGCGGGCTTCAAGTCGAACATCGCGCGATAGTCCGGACCCTGCAGGATCGGCCGCGCCGAGGTGATCTCGACCTGTCCGCGCGACGCGCGAATGATCGGCTCGACGTTCGCGTCGCGACCGAGCGTGCGCAGTGGACCGCCCGCGAAATCCACCGCGAAGCGCCAGGAGAAATATTTCCGCTTCTGCCCGATCACGCCGCCGATGCCCGTGCGCGTTGCGATCACCTGTCCCAGCGGCGGCTGCACCGGCATCTGATCGCCCCAATGGAGTCGATAGCTGTAGAGCAGCTCCTGGCCAGGCTGCACTGGATCGGCCGGATGCCAGAACGCGGCGATGTTGTCGTCGGTCTCGTCGCGCGCGGGCATCTCGAGCATCTGCACGGCGCCTTTGCGCCAGTCGCCCTTGGGCTCGACCCAGACGCTCGGGCGGCGATCGTAATAGACGCCGTCGTCCTGATAGTGATCGAAGTCGCGATCGCGCTGGAGCAGGCCGTAGCCGCGCGGGTTCTCGTCGGCAAATGAGTTGAGCCGCACGCCGGCGTTGTTCACGAGCGGGCGCCAGATCCATTCCCAATGACCGGTCCACAGCTGCAGGCCGTCGGAGTCGTGGATCTCCGGGCGCCAGTCGTCGCCGCGGCGGCGATCGTTCTCGCCGCACAGGTACATGCTGGTGAGCGGCGCGATGCCCAGACGCTCGATCGGCTTGCGCGGATACAGAGCCGCGTCGACGTCGATCGTCAGCGTCGCGTTGGGCGTGATGTCGAAGCGATAAGCACCGGTGATGCTCGGCGAATCGAGCAGCGCGTAGAGCGTGAGGCGCCCGCTCTTCGGCGCCGGGCGCTCGAGCCAGAACTCGGTGAAGCGCGGGAATTCCTCCGCGTGGTCGGTGGCGACGTCGATCGCCAGCCCGCGCGCCGACATGCCGAACTGCCGCGACGCGCCGACCGCGCGGAAATAGCTCGCGCCGAGGAAGGCCACGAGATCCGTTTTCCAGTCGGCGTGATAGCGGATGCGCACGCCGGCGAAGCCCAGGTCCTTCGGCAGATGCCGCGCATTGATTCCGCTCTTGCCGAAATCGAACAGCGCCGGATCGTAGGCGATCGTGCGTGCCTTGCCGTCGACGACTTCGTGCACGCGCACGGGCTCGAGATACGTGTAGCCCGGATGGAAGAACTGCACCTGGAAATCGAGTCCGTGATCCGCCCACAGCGCGCGCTCGGGACGATCGTGGATGGCCTGGAATTGATCGTAGGTCATCGCGGCGAGCCCGTCGGGCAATTGCCGCGACGGCGCCACGTACGGCGACTGCGCAAGGAAGCGCGCGCGACCCTTGAGCCAGGCGAGATCGAAGTGCTCTTCGTCGCGGACAGCCGCCGACACGGCCGGAAGCCAGCCGAGCGCAGCGACGCCCTTCAAGAGATCGCGACGGTGCATGGAGTCCTTCATTGACCGCACGATGCGCCAAAGATTCGGGGCTAAACTACGCGCCCTTTCCGGGAGCCACCGCATGAAGCCGAACTGGAGCACCGTCGATATCCCCTCGCTCGCGGGCAAGACCGCGATCGTCACCGGCGCCAATCGCGGCCTCGGCTTCGAGATCGCATTGGGCCTCGCCGGCGCCGGCGCCAAAGTGGTGCTCGCCTGCCGCACGCAGGCCAAGGGACGGCTCGCGATGGAAGACATCCAGAAGCGCGTGCCCAACGCCGATCTCGAGCTGATGCAGCTCGACGTCGCCGATCTCGCCTCGGTGCGCAAATTCGCCGAGGAGTTCTCGAAGCGCCACTCGCGGCTCGACATCCTCTGCAACAACGCGGCCGCGATCCTCGCGCCGCTCGGCAAGACGCGCGACGGCTTCGAGACGCACATCGGCACCAATCACTTCGGCGCGTTCGCGCTGACGGGGCTGCTCTTCGACAAGCTGCGATCCACGCCGGGCGCGCGCGTGGTCAACACGTCGAGCATGGCGCACAAGATGACGCCGGGCATGGATCTCGACGATCTGCACTTCGAGCGCAAGCCGTACAAGGAAATGGATGCGTACGGCAAGAGCAAGCTTGCGGCGCTGCTGTTCACCTTCGAGCTCGACCGGCGCTTGAAGAAAGCCGGCGTCGAAGTGATCTCGGTGGCCGCGCATCCGGGCTGGTCCAACACGAATCCCGATCAAGGCGGCTTTTTCATGCGCACGATGAATCGCTTCATGGCGCAGCCAGCGCCGATGGGCGCTCTGCCCGCGCTATACGCGTGCGCCGATGCGGATGTGAAAGGCGGAGATTATTTCGGACCCGGCGGCTTCCAGCAGCTCAAAGGGCATCCCGCGCGCGTCGAGTGCCGGCCTGAGGCGCGAGACGCGAATCTCGCAAACCAGTTGTGGAAGATTTCAGAAGACGCGACGGGCGTACGCTTTGCTTTTTGAATCCCATCCGCGAATTAGGCGACCCTTGGGTCGCCTAGTTCGCCGATTCTGCTACGACCCAAGAACACAGCGCGTTGAGCCGCGCGCTTTCCCGCGAGGCTCGACGCGCCGATCGAAGCCACCTCAACCCGTCTTTAGGGCGAGATCGTTCTTGACGTCTTTCACACCTTTCACGTGCCGCGTCACATCCTCGGCCTGCTTCTTCTCGGCCGTCGACGGAACCGTGCCGCTCAACGTCACGACACCATTGTTCGTGTCGACGTTGATGCCGAGCGACTTCAGGTTCTTCTCCGTCAGCAGCTCGGCCTTCACCTTGGTGGTGATCGCCGAGTCGGACAGGAACTCGCCCGTATCGCTGGCCGCATTCTTCGCCGTCGCCTTCGCGTCACGCGCGGTCTGCTTGGCGGAATAGGTCGTGTCCGGGCTGTTCGGATCAGCCGCGTAGATCGCCGGCGCCGCGGCGAAAGCCGCAACCAGCGTCACCATCATTGCTTTGTGCTTCATCATCGTCGTTCCTCCTGTTCGAGGCAGTGGTTCGGGTACGACTCCCCCGCGCGCGCCAAGTTTCGGGAACTCGGACGCATCAGGGGAAAACATTCAATGCGTGCGGGCGTGCGTATCGAGACCGTCGAGCAGCCGCTGCGCCTGCGCGCGGGCTTCGCCGCACCGCTCCTGCAGCAGGCCCGAGAGCCGCAGCATGTCGCTTTGCGCGGCGAGCAGCTCGTCGTGCGTGAGCGTCGACCACGCGTGCTTGGCGCGGCCCAGCCACTGCTTCCAGCGTCCCTTGATCATGTCGGTATTCATGTGGTGTCTCCTGCCGCGCCGGATCGATTCGGCCTCGACAGGACTTAGACCGCATGCAATTTGCGTTCGGTTCCACAAAATCTCTTTGGAATCATCGAGCAAATTCGCCGACTGTCGGCGATCGCCGACGGCGTTCTGCAAGGATTGCCTAGGCGATCCCGATCCAGGCGCGGATGTCGGACTCGGCTGCGCGCACGATGCGACGACCCTCCTCGATCGCTTCGCCGGCGCGATGGAAATCCATCAGCGCGAAATCCTGCAGCAGCGGCACCAGCGCGATCTCCGGCGGATCGCCGGCCATGCGGCTCCGGGTGATGCGGTCCTGCATGACGTTCACGCTCGAGGCGATGACGTCGAACAGTCCCGGCGAATTGGCGTCGCCGCTCTCGAAGTACGAGATGAGCTTCTGCCAGAAGCCGCGATCGGCGCTCGGCGACACTTCACTCGCGGCGGCAGCTCGGCTCGCGCCGGACAGATGCATGCCGACGAGCTGCGCGTTGAGGTTCACCGCGATGACGACGTCCGCGCCCATCGCGCGGCACGCCGACACCGGCACTGGATTGACCAGGCCGCCGTCGAGCATCCAGCGCTCGTCGTACTTCACCGGCGAGAACAGTCCCGGCATCGCGCACGACGCGCGCGCCGCCGGCAGGATCGGTCCTTCGGTGATCCAGATCTCGCGACCGGTCTTCATCTCGGTGGCGACGCTGACGAACTTCTGCTCGAGATCCTCGATGTTCGGGTTCTTGTGCTGCTCGAGGAAGAAGCCGAACAGCTTCTCGCCTTTGACGAAGCCGCCGGAGAACGTGAAGTCCATCAGCGCGACGACGTCGCGCACCGTGAGCTTCTGCACCCACTTCGAGAATTCCTCGAGCTGTCCCGACACGTACACCGCGCCGACCAGCGCGCCGATCGACGTGCCGGCGACGACTTTCGGCCGGATGCCCAGGGCCTCGAGCTCCTGGATCACGCCGATGTGCGACCAGCCGCGCGCCGATCCGCTGCCGAGCGCGAGGCCGACGGAGGCCGCGGTCACGCGAACACCACCATGCTTTGACGGCTGATCGCGCCGAGCTCGCCGCCCGGCGTCCACACCATGACCGACTGGCTCGTGTAGCCGTCGCGCGCGGCCACGACCTCGACGTCGAGCCGCCAGCCGGTCAGCGGCTGGCGCTGCAGATCCTGCGCAAGGAATTCCATGGTCCATGTCATCGAGCTGCCCGCTGCGGGTTTCCTCAGCATGGACAGTGCCACGGGCGGTGGCGCATCCGCGATCGCGAGCAGATGCGCCTCGCTGAACGGCCCGCGATCCTTCATGTTCACTTCGATCACGTGACGCGTCGCCGGATTGTTCGTGTACGGCGGCGTGCCGGAGAGCCAGCGCATCGGCAGGAATTGCGTGAAGTTCGGCGTCACGCCCGGCACGAAGGTGAAGTCGATCGCCTTGCCGCCTGGCGCCGCTGGCGCAGTCGGCAAGATGCGCACGCTGGATTCGCGCGAAACCCCGAACACGCCGAGCACGACGCACTGCGACTCATCGCCCGCCCCCAGTCGCGCCTCCACCTGTGTCGCGCTCTTGCCCTGTCGCAACACCTTCGCGCGGGCGACGACGTCGCCGGCTGGGATCGGCGCGGCGAACGTCACCTGCAGCGTGCGCAGGGGCACTTCGGGCGCGACCAGCGCGCGCATCGCCTTCCACGCGATGGCGGCCTGCAGCCCGCCAAAGACGCTGCGCCCCTGCAGCCAGTCGGCGTCGACGGTCGCGGTCCAGATGCCGTCGGTCGAGCGCATCGCGGCGAGCAAACCGGAGAAATCCATGCAGGGTTCCTTTGGAAGACGCTGTCAGGAGAGGGAATAAGTTCTATCATGGCGCATGGGGAAGGGGTCCGGAACGAGGAGGACCAACATGAAGACAGGGCGCCTGAAACTCGTGGCCATCGCCGCGGCGCTGCTGCTGGCGAGCTGCTCGAAAGCCACGACGCAGAATTACGAGAAGGTCGAAGTCGGCATGAAGATGGACAAGGTGCACGACGTGCTGGGCAAGCCGAGCAAGGTCGACGGTGAGTACAACGGCCCGGCGAGCCTGTGGGTCGAGACCTACGCCAACGACCCGATCACCATCACCATCACCTACAACGGCGACGAAGTCGGCATGAAGAGCATCAGCGGGGATCAGGCGAAGACGGAATAGTGCCGCCCGTCCCGAAAGTACCTGTCCACGAAGCGGTCACCGGCGTGCTCACGCACGCCGGCGAAGTGTTGATCCTGCGGCGCCAGCCGCATCTGCTCGCCTTTCCCGGCTATCACGCATTCCCCGGCGGCAAGATCGATCGCGCCGATCGCGTCGACGCCGCGCCCTTGCCCGGTCTCGAGCACATCCCACCCGCGGCGGCTCGCGCACTCGTGCGCGAGCTCGACGAAGAGATCGGCGTGCATCTGACGGAGCTTGGCGCTCGCGATCTCATCGGCGAAGTGCGATCGCTCGGCGTCATCGTGACGCCGGTGTCGGCGCCCGTGCGTTTTTCCGCGACCTACTTCTCGATCGAAGTGAAGGAGAAGCCGCCGCTGCACCGCGATGCCGGCGAGATCGCCGAGCTCGAATGGGCGACGCCCGCTTCGCTGCTCGAGCGCTTCGAGCGCGGCGACATGCTCGCGGTGCCGCCGACGATCTGGACCTTGCGCGCGCTCGCCAAGGACATGTGCTGCGCGCGCATCGAGGATTTCGAGGGCAATGATCCGGAAGCGGAGCTTACGTGGATCGAGGCCGTGGCCGGCGTGAAGTCACTCGGCGTGCGCTCGAACACGCTGCCGCCGGCGGATCGCACCAACTGCTTCCTCATCGGCGACGACGTCGCCGATCGCATCCTCGTCGACCCCTCGCCGAATTCGCGCGAGGAGCTCGAGCGCCTGTGCGGATCGATCGCGGAGCTGGGCTTCGGGCAGATCTTCCTGACGCATCACCATCCCGATCACAACGAATGCGCGGAGGAGATCGCGCGGCGCTTCGACGTCCCGCTCGGCATGAGCGAATACACCCGCGCACGCCTGGGCAAGCGCCTCGACGGCGTGCAGGTGCGCATCTGGCGCGAGGGCGACGTCGTCACGCGCTGGCTCGGACATCCGGTCGGCGTCGTCGAAGTGCCGGGACATGATGAAGGCCAGCTCGCGCTGATGCCGGACAATCGCGCGTGGTGCATCGTCAGCGATCTGTATCAAGGCGTCGGCACGGTCGTCATTGCCGCGCCCGAAGGCAACATGCGCAAGTACTTCGCGTCGCTGCGCAAGGTGATCGAGCTCGGTCCGCGCGTGCTCTATCCGTCGCACGGACTCGCCTCCGGGACGACCTATCGCCTGGAGGAGACGTTGAAGCACCGTCTTCTGCGCGAGGAGCAGGTGAAGTCGCTGGTGCTCGCGGGCAAGAGCGAGGACGAGATGCTCGCGGTGATCTACAAGGACCTCGCCGATCCGCGCCTGCTGCCGTTCGCGCGCATGAACATCCGCAGCCATTTGCAGAAGCTGCGCGAAGAGAACGTCATCGCCTAGAAGCGTCCAGCGTCGACGTCCTTCAAGAACTGGATCAGGCCCTCGACGTAGGTCTTCTGGTCGTCGTAGATCGCGAGGTGGCTGCCGTTCGGGCAATAAAGGAAGCGGCCGTGCTGCACCTTGGCGGCCATCATCTTCATGTGCTCCGGATCCATCGTGTCGTAGCGCGCGCCGATCGTGAGCGTCGGCACGCTGATCTTCGGCAGATCGGCGACGCGATCCCAATTCACCAGGCGCCCGCTCGCGCCCATCTCGCTCGGGCCCTGCATCAGCACGTAGATGTGGCGATTCAGATGCCCGAACGCGCGAAGCACCGGATCGGGCCATTGATCGGGTGGCCTGCGCAGGATGTGATCGACGTAGAAATTCGCCATCAGCAATTCTTCGTAGCGCGGCGTCTCGGTCTTGTGGTGCTTCTCGAGCTTCAGGATCTCCTTCAGCGCTTTCTGATCCATCGCCGGCATCAGCACCTTGTGCGCGTATTCGTTGTACGCGGGGATGCTCGCCATCATGTTCGAGATGATGACGCCCTTGAGGTGCTGCTGATACTTGAGCGCGTACTCGATCGCGAGCACGCCGCCGCCCGAGTGTCCGAGCAGATAGAAGTTGTCGTGATCGAGATGGAGCGCCTGGCGCACCTGCTCGACTTCCTCGACCCAGCGCTCCTCGGTCCACAGGTCGTCGTCCTTGGGCTGATCGCTGTACGCGGAACCGAGCTGATCGTAGTAGTAGTACTCGATGCCGGCGCCGGGGAAGTAGCTGTCGAACGCCTCGAAGTATTCGTGCGTCGCTGCCGGACCGCCGTGGAGCAGCAGCACCTTGATCGTCGGATTGTTGCCGACGCGCTTGGTCCACACGCGGAAGTCTCCCTTCGGCGTGTGGATCGGGATCATCTTCACGCCGCCGGACCAGACATCGTCGCGACCGGCGTTGTCGAGATCGGAATTCGTCGACACGCGCTGCGGCATTGCGCCGCAAGCCGCGAGCGCGAGCGTCGCGCCGATCAGCAGCTGCTTCATGACTTTCTCCCTGGCCCCTGGAGAAAGGATAGCGCTACACGCCCGTGGCAGCCTCCGCGCGCCACGCGTCGGTTTTCTCCCGGATCCACGTCAGCGCCCGCGAGAGCGAGTCGAACGATTCGAACGCGACGAGACCTTCGTAGGCCTGCTGCAGCATCATCGCCATCACCTGGCGACCCTCGACCGACGGCTCGGCCACCCAAGCGACAGCCATGCGGTTCTGCTGGCCGCGGCGGCCGGTCTCTTCACGGATCGCCTGCACCGCGTCCATCGTACCGAGCATCGAGCCGTGCGCGGCGACGATGACGCCGACCGGCCCTTTCGATTGGATGTCGAGCATGATCGGCCACGCCTGCGCCGCGGCTTCGCGGATGCACTCCATGTTCCACGGCCCGTGAAGGTCGAGGAACAGGAGATCGCCTTCCCGACGGAGCTCGAAGCGGCCGTGGACCTCGTATCGAGGCGCCATGCGCTAGCGCCGCCGCCCCATTGCGTTCCAGACCTCGAGCGGAACCTCGAACGTCTGGTTGATCACCTTGCGGTCGGGCAGGTGCAGCATCTCGCGCTGCACGACGTAGCACCAGAGCGCGTGCGCGGCGGCGTCGACCAGCTGGGTGCGATCTTTCGCAGCGTCCGGTTGCGCGTCGAACGCACGCAATGCGGCGAGCGTGACTTGCAGGCGCTTGCCCGCGCGGCCCAGCGTGTACGCCGCATCGGTCTTGAGGACATGCTCGAGGCCCGGCCCGGCGACAGCATCATTCACAGCGCAGACCGGCTACTGGCTTTGCTGCTCGATCGCCTGATCGAGGTTGTCCTTGCGCTGATCGTTCTGGTCGAGCGCCTTGTCGAGCTTCTTGCGGATCTGCGTGCCGGAATAGCCGACCGCGTCGACGTCCTGGATGTGGCGCGTCTCTTCGCGACCCTGCGCCGGCGCCTGGTGCGTCTTCTGGTCCTCGTCGCGCGGGCTGCAAGCGGCAAGACCGGAGATCACCAGCGCCGCGACCATCGTCAATTTCCTGTCCATCGCACACCTCACTTCAGCACCATCCGCAGCTCGGGCTGGCCGTCCTGATCCTGGACCACTTTCACCGGCATGTAGTCGCGCTCGGGAGCGAGCCAGAAGCGAAGCGTCTTCTTGGGATCGTCCACTCGCTGCACGATGATCGTATCAAAGGTGCCCGCGGGCACCCGGATCTTCTCGCGGCGGCCGAGCGCGAACTTGTACGCCGTCACGCGCGTGCGATCGGCCATGGCGAACTCGACCTCCTCCGGCGGCTTCTCTTCCGCCGCATGCGCGATCACCCATTGCCGCACCGCCTGCTGGATCGCGAGGCGATCGAGCGCGCCGGCCGGCAGCTTCTGCTCGGCGGGATCGCCGCCGCGCGCGACCTTGGCGTTCCAGTCGAAGTCGAGCGTCCAGTCCTTCTGCGCGCGATCGCTGCGATGGAACTCGTAGTGCTTCGACAGCATGCCGGCGTCGGTCATGCAGAAGTCGGTGATCTCGTGGATGGTGCCGACGAACATCTTGGCGAGCCCTTGCGGCATGGCGATGTACTGGTAGCGATAGCAATCGTCGCTGATCGGCTCCAGCGAGAAGCGCGCGTCGCCGAGCGTCAGCGGCCCCATGTGCAGCTCGTAGAGCGACTCCTGCGGCTTGAGCTTCGCCGGCTCGGCGCTCGCGGCGATCGCGAATGCGGCGAGGATCAGCGACGAGACCATCGTTCGCATCGGCTTCATTGGAATGCGGGCTCCAGGTCGTGCATCGAAAGCGGCTGCGCGAGCGGCTTGCCGTCGAAGCTGACGCGGCCGCCCTCCAAGCGTAACGCTCCGCGCGCCATCCAGGCGACCGCCTGGGGGTAGATTTTCGCCTCTATGTCGCGCATCACCCGCTCCGCAAGGGTCTGGGGCGTATCGTCGCTTCGCAGGCTTAAGCGGCCCTGAATCACGACCGGCCCGCCATCCACCTCGGGCGTCACGAAGTGCACGCTCGCGCCGTGCTCGGCGTCGCCGGCGGCGAGCGCCCGCTCGTGGGTCTTCAAGCCCGGATACTTGGGCAGCAGCGAGGGATGGATGTTCACCAGCCGACCGTGGAATTCCTCGATGAACGCGGCGCCGAGCACGCGCATGAAGCCGGCAAGCACGACGATGTCGGGGCGATGACGGCGCAGCGCGTCGGCGAGCGCGCGATCGAAACCTTCGCGCACGGCGAACTGCTGATGAGGAATCACCTCCGTCGGGATTGCCGCCGCGGTCGCTCGCGAAAGCCCACCGGCGTCGGCGCGATTGCTGATCACGCCCACGAGGTCGCCTTCGATGTGCCCTGCCCGCTGGTGATCGATCAGAGCCTGCAGGTTGCGACCGCCGCCCGAGATGAGGACCGCGATCCGCGCGTCAGACAAACCGCACGTCCTGCTTGCCCTTCACGATCTCGCCGAGCACCCAGGGCTTGAGCTTCGATTTCCGAAGCAGCGCGAGCGCCTTGTCGACCTGCACGCGCGGCACCACGATCGCGAAGCCGACGCCGCAGTTGAACACGCGCCACATCTCCTCGTCGGAGACCAGCCCGAAACGCTGCAGCCAGTCGAAGATCGCGGGCCGCTTCCAGCTCGACGCGTCCACGACCGCGCCGCAGCCTTTCGGGAAGCAGCGCGGAAGATTTCCGGGAATGCCGCCGCCGGTGATGTGCGCCATGCCGCGCACGTCGATGCGCGCTTCGAGGAGCTTGAGGATCGGCTTCACGTAGATGGTCGTCGGCATCATCAGCGCTTGCGCGAGCGTGGAGCCGTCGAACGGTTGATTCAGATCGGCCCCGCTGACCGTGACGATCTTGCGGACCAGCGAGAAGCCGTTCGAGTGCGGGCCCGACGACGGCAGGCCGATCAGCACGTCGCCAGGCTTGATCCTCTTGCCGTCGATGATCTTCGACTT
>Ga0070741_10001174_pt1 | contig 82508 bp, 75 predicted proteins | sample Coa_R1_4_FD_66440 | JGI IMG/M metagenome (GOLD analysis project Ga0070741, IMG submission 66440) | Surface soil microbial communities from Centralia Pennsylvania, which are recovering from an underground coalmine fire - Coalmine... | ecosystem: Environmental > Terrestrial > Soil > Unclassified ...
CCGTGACCGAAGGTGTAAATACGTTTGAGATTCCGCGAATGGATTTACCGGCAGGATTTTACATCGCGCGCCTTCATAATGAAATCGCAAAGTTTGTTGTGACTCCGTAGTTCAGGGCACACGCCTGCCTCTCTGCGTGTTATTCGCCGCAATGCCACGACGTACCGATATAAAAAGCATCCTGATCATCGGCTCCGGCCCGATCGTCATCGGGCAGGCGTGCGAGTTCGATTATTCCGGCACCCAGGCCTGCAAGGTCCTCAAAGAAGAGGGCTTCCGCGTCATTCTTGTCAATTCGAATCCGGCGACGATCATGACGGACCCGGAGTTCGCCGACGCGACCTACATCGAACCGATCACGCCGGAATACATCGAAGCGATCATCGCGAAAGAACGGCCGGACGCGATCCTTCCGACGATGGGCGGGCAGACCGCGCTGAACAACGCGATGGCGCTCGCCGAGCGCGGCGTGCTGAACAAATACGGGGTGGAACTTATCGGTGCCAAACCGGACGCGATCAAGCGCGCCGAGGACCGGGAAGAGTTCCTTGAGACGATGAAGTCGATCGGCCTCGAAATGGCACGGGGAGGATTCGTGACCACCGTGGAAGAGGCGATCGAGCTCATCGACACGGCCGGGTTCCCAGCGATCATTCGTCCGAGCTTTACGATGGGCGGTTCCGGCGGCGGCATCGCGTGGAATAAACAGGAATTTCGGGACATTGTCCAGCATGGGCTCGACGCCTCGCCCGTACACCGGGTCCTCGTCGAGGAATCGGTCATCGGCTGGAAGGAATATGAGCTCGAAGTGATGCGCGATACGGCCGATAACGTCGTCATCATTTGCTCGATCGAGAATTTCGATCCCATGGGGGTCCACACCGGGGACTCGATCACGGTCGCCCCGGCGCAAACGCTTTCGGACAAAGAGTATCAGAAGATGCGCGATGCGGCGCTCAAGATCATTCGCGCGATCGGCGTCGAGACCGGCGGGTCGAATATCCAGTTCGCCCTTAATCCGAAGGACGGAAGAATGCTGGTGATCGAGATGAACCCGCGCGTCTCGCGCTCCTCGGCGCTGGCTTCGAAGGCGACCGGATTCCCGATCGCGAAGATCGCGGCAAAGCTGGCGATCGGATATACCCTCGACGAAATCCCGAACGACATCACGAAAAAAACGCCCTCCTGCTTCGAGCCGGTGATCGACTATTGCGTCGTAAAAATTCCCCGATGGGATTTTGAAAAATTCAAGGGCCTCGAAGCGAGTTCCTCCCAGCTTGGCGTACAGATGAAATCGGTCGGCGAGGCGATGGCGTTCGGGCGAACGTTCAAAGAGGCGTTACAAAAAGCGCTGCGCTCGTTGGAGCAGGGACATTACGGTCTCGGGGCCGACGGCAAGGACGAGTTCGACATTCCGAACATGTCGGAAGCGGAGAAACGCTTCGCTGCAGAGACCATCCGCGAGCGGCTGAGCGTGCGGCGGTCGGATATGATCTTCAATATCCGTTATGCGTTCCAGCTTGGGATCTCTCTGGACGAGATTTACGAGGCCACAAAAATCGATCCCTGGTTCCTGGACCAAATCTGGCAGATCGTTAGACGGGAACAGCAGTTGCGCGAAGCGGCAAGCATGCCGGAGCGTGTGGAAGAGGCGCTGAGCCTCTCCGAGGGCGTTTAGCCCGAGTGGTTTCGAGTGTAGGATACCCCGTGCAAACTCCTCCACCCAAATATTACTTCCGGAGAAATCTCCCTCATTTCTATCCCGAGGAAGCGGCGTACTTTGTGACGTTTCGACTGCACCACACGATCTCTACTATTGAACTCGAGCGATTACATCCGCTGAATCCCGGCGTAAGATCCTCGAATGAGGCGCACGCGAAATATTTCAAGGAATATGATTTTATCCTCGATGCTGCTCGACATGGTCCTAAGTATTTGGAACGGCCGGACATTTTGAATATTGTAACGTCACGGTTGATGTTTGCCGCCGATCAGTGGCTTGATATGATTGCATTCACCATCATGCCAAACCATGTCCATTTTGTTGCAAAATTAAAAGGGACGGAATCCCTTTCAGAAGTCATGCGGTCGATCAAAGGATCGACGGCCCGTGAAGCAAATAAAGTTCTCGGAAAGACAGGTCCATTTTGGCAGGCCGAGAGTTACGATCGTGTCGTTCGAGACGGGCGGCTTGGGAACTGTGTCTATTATATTCTAAGTAATCCTGTTACAGCCGGGCTTGTAAACGATTGGAGGGACTGGCCAGGAAGCTACTTATCTCCGATGTTTTATGGAATCGAAACACTCGGCCTGAAGGCCAAAATTTAGCCCATGTAGCACAGGCTTCAGCCTGTTTACGGGCTTTAGCCCGAGTGATTTTTAAGGACCGCAGCCTGAGTAGACCTCGCGAGCTATTTACCGTCGGAGGTATATGAAATCGCAATCCACGGGCTGAAGCCCAGGAACAGGCTGAAGCCTGTTCTACAGGTGATGGGAACCGGCTTTTATTTTTTCAAAAGCCAGCGTGCTTCCTGGGCGATGGCGCGGCCGACGCCCCCGATCACCGTTCGAAACGGATGCCCCTTCGTGAAGGCGCAGGCGATCGCATAGAGGGACCGAATGGAAAACCGGGACTCGTTCGATATGGCATAGATCGGTTCCCATAGTTCCGGTTCGAATTTGGACTTAAAAAATTCCAGTCCGCCGAAATCGTAAAAGCGTTTGCCATGCGCTCGGGCCCACCGCAATAAGAACCGAACGAGGGGCGGCGGCGCTTCCGGCAAATACCCGCCGTAAGGGATCAGCGGCGAAAGGCCGAGCGTGAGGTAGTGATACCGGTCTTCGGCCAACCGTTCCGCCGCGCGGTGCAGCATCAGTTCTACAGTCCCGTTCGGAGCCTCCCAGCCGCGAACGAATTGCTCCACCAGCCAGCCATGCCGCTCGGGCACCGGCGAAAGGTTCAGGAACCCAAGGATCGAGCCTTCGCGAACGGCAACGAAGATGCGCCGATCGTTCAGGTTGGAAAGCGTTTCGGGTTCCACCAAAAAGTGAAGGCTCGGCAGGCCGCGCGTCTCCAGCCACTCTCCGAGCACGTGGCGCAGGTCCGGATGGTCCGTCGCATGCTCGGCTGGCCATTCCTCCACGGTGACGTGTTTGTTCCACGCGCGATGTAACTGCGTGCGAAGGGAACGCTTGTTTTCGATAATCTGCACGAGCGTTTTCGGTTCCCACACCGGTTGCGCTCCTAATAATAACGTCGCATATCCCGGCTGGCCGGCGATCACGCTTTCGAGCCGTTCTTCGCTTGCGAAATAACAGACCGTTAGTCCGCGCTTGCGGGCCTCCTCCTCGAATTCGCGAACGACATCGGCGAGGACCTCGTAGGCCGCCACCGGGGCGCCGGCCACGATCCGCACTCCGGCAAATTCTACATAGGCCGCCCCCGCTTCGTGCCGCTTGCTAAACCAATAGAGAAACCCTGGATTCAGCAGTTGATAGCTCGTGCTGTTCCAACCGTAAAGGAGGATGAGCGATCGAAGGCGATTCTGTTCCGGGGTCACGGATACCCAACAAGCAAACCGATCTCTGTAAATCCGAGGCAATTTTAGATTTTTAAGAGCGAAATTTTGATTTTTTAAGAGCGCAACTTTAGATTTGGAAAAGGAGGTTTTTAAAAGATCGCTTTATGGTTGTGCAATGAACTTCCTTCACAGAATCGCCTTCGCATGCATGCTTTTTCTGGTGTGCTACGGATGCAGTAAAAGTCCGACCGCTCCCTCCGACGGAGGGATCCCATCGACGGCCACGGCCGGGGAATTCGGGTATCGAGTCAACGATACCATCTACGATCGAAAAGATTTTGCTGCGGCAGGGGAGGCCTTTGGGTCGCTCGATCCCGCAATTGGGAACCGTCCGAGGCTGCTCTCGATCACGCTCAATTATTTTTCCTTTATTGGGAATTTCCACGAGTACACGATCGGGATCCAGGTGCCGCTCGCCATGGTACGGCCGGGAACGTTTACGATCGCGAGCGATTCGACCGGCTTCGTCTCGGCCTTTTACGATCGCGATACGGCGACCTATCTTGCCACAAGCGCGACGATCACGCTCGTCAGCGTCGACACGGTCAATAATCTTGTATCCGGAACATTTCGAATGACGGTGGCCGATTACTTCGATCCGTCGCAGAGCCTGCAAATCGAGGCCGGGTATTTTAACGATATCCCGATCGCTGCGGGGGCGTACGATCCCGGAACGATTACGGCGAATGCCAACGCGTCGTTCTTTACGACCAAATCGACCCCCAATGCGGTCGAGGCCTATCAGTTTTCGGGTTCCAATACCTTGTATATCGACGCGTACGACAACGATTCCGGAATCGAGCGCGAGATTTCGATCGAGCTCTACGAAGTTCGTCCCGGCACTTACAATTTCGGTTCCCAACTCGGGCCGATCACGCCGGTCGCCGCGTATCATACGCTCGGCGCGTCGCCCGACGTCCAAATCCAAACGGACGATGGCGCCGGCCAGCTCATCATCTCGCAGGTCGATGCCGTAAACCACCGCCTCTTCGGACGGTTCAATTTTACGGGAACGGATTATTTTAGCGGTGAGACGGTCCAGATCAGCGGCGGTGTGATCAATAATTTGGAGTGGTTCGTATTATAGTTCTCGTGTAATTTCTCACAGGGTTCGAGTCCTATATCGTCTACACCTCTCGCATCCGATAGAGCCGGCGCGCGACGGCGATCTGCCCGGCGTGCCAGGCATCGTGCCGGACGCTACTGCGGGCAAGGTCGATAACGCGCATTCCATAGTGTAGCTTTTCCTCCAAAGAATCCTGAGATAGATTTTCGAGCGCATCCCGAAGTTGGTCTCGGGCGATGTTGACGTCCGCGATCGTCTCGGCCAGAGTCATCACGATGGTCGGCGTGATCTCATTCGAAGCCGGGTCCGGCCGGCGCTCAATTCCGGAACGGTACCGGCGATAGCAATACGCAAGGTGGACGAGATGCCAAAAGATAGTTCCCTTCGGAGGATATCCATCTTCGTTCGGCTCGGACGCGTACGCCGGATGTTGATAGATCGCTTCCTCTTCGGTGACACCTTTAATGGCTTCCGAAAGCGATTCCCAGGGATGGTCCCACGCCGCATCGAACGCGGCAAGCAGTTCCGATTTCGAGGTCATACGTATCGAACGCTCGTTGAGGACGAGAATGTTCGAAAAGAATGAATTTCGAGCGGCCGATGTGAATGAGAATATGGCAGCACGGAGTACATCGCCGCTCTGCGCTTGTCGGTCGATCGCAACTCCGAGCGGGAGCAACTTCGGCAAAAATGCGATTACTTAGATGGCGAGATCGACCGGTTAGTGTATGCGCTTTATGGACTGACAGCGGAGGAAATTAAAATAGTGGAGGGGAAGACATAATGGAGCAGCGAGGAAACAATATGTTCGACTGGATGCTACATCAGCACTTCCCGACATCTGCGGACTTGACGGCGATGTCTGACGAAGATCTCGTTCGAGAATATGATAAAAGAATCCCCAATCAGGTATTGCCCGATCATGAGATTGCGCGATTTGTTTACGAAGAATTATCACGTCGGAGAAACGAAAGGATTGCGGCGAAGACACTTCAAGCAACTAAAATTGCAGCTGCCATCGCTATCGTAGCTCTCATTGTCTCAATAGTTGCGCTGTTCTCCCGATGAGTCGCGGAGCGACGGAGTGCTCGCAGCCCAGGGTGTAGCGCAGCGTAACCCTGGGTAACGGTGCATTTTAAATTCCCGTAAGTCCCGAAGGGACGGAGTACACCGCCCTTTGCAGGGCTATGAAATTCAAACACAATCGCAAACCCAACATTCCGCTTCGCTCCATGTTGGGCTGCGAGTACATCGCCGCTTCGCGGCTGGGGAAATTTAGTCGCGGAGCGACGGAGTACCCGCAGCCCAGGGTGTAGCGCAGCGTAACCCTGGGTAACGGTCGATTTGTAATCCCCATGAGTCCCGGAGGGACGGAGTACGGTGCCACCGACCGTAAAAATACCTTTCGGAATGGCCGATCCGCGGGACTTTTCACTGCTGTTTTTGCGTTGTAAAATTGTCCGGAAACTGCTGATTTTACGCGTATTTTCAGCAATTTGGACGTTTTCTAATCTTGCCCTGGCGACCGTCCCCGGCCGGGGTATTTGCAGTAATTTTTCGGCTTCATTTTTTGCCGGTGTACCGACCGGCAAAAGGGATTTTTTAAATGGCAAATCAGGAATACGGCGCAGAAGATATTCAAATTTTAAAAGGGCTGGAAGCCGTTCGGCGGCGTCCGGCGATGTACATCGGCGATGTTTCTTCGCGCGGTCTGCACCACCTTGTTTATGAGATCGTCGATAACTCGATCGACGAAGTGCTCGCCGGCTTTGCGAGCGAGATCAATATCATGCTCAAAGCTGACGGCTCGATCGAAGTGCGCGATAATGGCCGAGGCATTCCGACCGGCATTCATAAAGGCGAAGGCGTAAGCGCACTCCAGGTCGTGATGACCGTTCTGCACGCCGGCGGCAAATTCGATAAGAATGTTTATAAAGTGTCCGGCGGACTTCATGGCGTCGGCGCCTCGGTCGTGAACGCGCTTTCGGAGTGGTGCGAAGTCGAAGTCCATCAGGACGGCAAGATCTTTTACCAGAAGTACGAGCGGGGCGAACCGCTGGCCGATGTAAAAACGATCGGGAAAGCGAAAGATACCGGCACGATCACCCGCTGGAAACCCGACGCCGATATTTTCAAGCAGTCGATCCTCATGCGGATGGACGTCCTGCGCGAGCGCATGCTCGAGCTATCGTTCCTGAACCCGCAGGTCTCGATCACGCTCGAGGACGAGCGGACGAAGGAAAAAGAGACGTTCCATGCCAAGGGCGGGATCAAGGACTTTGTCAAGCATGTCGACCGCACCCGCATCGGGCTGCACAAGCCGGTCTACATCGAAGGGGAAAAAGACGCCACACCGGTCGAGATCTGTTTCGAATATAACGACGGGTTCAACGAGAACCTTTTTTCGTACGTCAATAACATCAATACGCACGAGGGCGGCTCGCATGTGGCCGGCTTCAAAGCGGCGCTTACGCGCACGATGAATAATTATGCGACGAAAAACAATCTTGTAAAGTCGGATAAAATTTCGCTCACGGGCGACGATTTCCGGGAGGGACTGACGGTCATCATTTCCGTTAAAGTTCCGGAGCCGCAGTTCGAGGGACAGACGAAGACGAAGCTCGGTAATTCCGAAGTCAAGGGGATCGTCGAGAGCATCATGAACGAGCAGCTCGCGCAGTTCCTCGAGGAGAATCCTCCGGTCGGAAAACGGATCATCGAAAAAGTGCTCCGCGCCGCCGAAGCCCGCGAGGCCGCCCGTAAAGCGCGCGATATTGTTCGCCGCAAGAACGCGCTGGAAAATTCCGCGCTGCCCGGGAAGCTTGCCGATTGTTCGATCAACGATCCGGAACACTGCGAAATTTATCTCGTCGAGGGCGATTCCGCCGGCGGATCGGCCAAGCAGGGCCGCGATAGAAGGTTCCAGGCGATCCTTCCGCTCAAGGGAAAGATTTTGAACGTGCAGAAAGCACGCCTGCACAAGATGCTGGAGAACGAAGAGATCCGGAATATTTTTACGGCGCTCGGAGTCGGCCTGGGCGAGCAGCAGGACCTGACGAAGATGCGGTACGGCAAAGTGATCCTCATGGCCGATGCCGATGTCGACGGCGCGCATATTCGGACGCTGCTACTGACGTTGTTCTACAATCACATGAAGGACCTGATCGAAGCGGGACACGTCTATATCGCGCAGCCCCCGCTGTATAAGATCAAGAAAGGGAAGCAGGAACATTACGCGTACAACGACGAAGAACGCGACGAAATTTTAAAGCGGATCAAGTCTGGCAAAAAGGAAGAGGACGAAGTGATCGAAGCCTCCGAAGAAGTGGCGATGAATGGCGAAGCCGCGACCGCCATGATGGACGGCCAGCCAACGAAAGGAATTGTGATGAGCCGCTTCAAAGGTCTCGGAGAAATGAATCCCGAGCAATTGTGGTCTACGACCATGAATCCCGAAACGCGGACGCTGTTGCAGGTAACCATCGAAGATGGTTACGCCGCCGCAAATATTTTCGAGACGCTCATGGGCGATGCCGTCGAGCCGCGCCGCCAGTTCATCGAAAAGAACGCGACGTATGTAAGGAATCTGGATGTGTGATCTATGCCGGAAATCTGCAGGTTCCTGGGGATCATCATTCGAATGTTTCCCGAAAGTGGGATTCAGCATCATCGTCCGCATTTCCATGTGAAGTATCAGGAGCATTATGCAACGTATGGAATCGATCCCATTGAAGTGATAGCGGGGTCATTGCCTACACGGCAACATCGCTTTGTCGAAGCCTGGGCTGAGCTTCATCGAAAAGAACTTATGAGAGACTGGAACTTGTTGATTTCCGGAGAAGAACCATTGCCCATCGAGCCATTACGTCAATGAGCGACACTCACGAAATTCATTTTATCCGGGAGTTCGAACTTGTGGGAGAGCATGCACTCCGTCTCACGTTCGAGGATGGGTTTATTCGGGAGGTCGATCTTTCGCCCGTCCTGTATGGGAAGCTTTTTGCGCCTCTCCGCGACCCGGCATATTTCAGGCAAGTACGGTTGGAACCTGATTTTCATACGATTGAATGGCCAAACGGTGCTGATTTCGATCCGGAAACCTTATATCATTGGGATCGATATCGAGGCGATATGATTGAACTGGCGGAGAAATGGAAGCATGCGGAAAATACATCTGATCCCACTTTCGATGCCAATGACCTGATCGATGAACGCGATCCAGTAATGCTGACGAAAGATATTCCGGGTCTTGGCTTAGTTGCCGGCGATATCGGAACAGTTGTCGCGATCAAGTCCGATGGAAACGTGTTCGAAGTCGAATTTACGACGGCTGAAGGGCATAGGCTTGGGGTCGAAACCCTGGAACGGAGCGAGGTACGGCCTGTGACAGGCAATTCGATACTTCACGTTCGGGAACTCGAATCGATGTGAGTTGCCGAGCTCCTCGGCTCATTTCTTAAAGGCCCGCGCAATCATAAGAATTATTCCCAGGATAACGACGACGACAATAACTCCGACCCATACGCCCGCTTTAAAAATATCGCCGATAGCCTGACATCCTGCTAACGTGAAGGCACAGACGGCCACGAAAAGGAAAAAGGAGAATAGACGGTTCATGATCGAACCCTCCGCAAACACCGGGCCAGACTAATTCCTCATATTTCGGCGCTAAGGCCAGCTTAATTCCTCATATTTCGGCGCTAAGGGGAGACTGGGTTGCTACTTTTACAGCCGTCTTTGCCTGCGCAGCGGCTTCCTTGGCGGCGATGGCCGCTTCGTGAACTTTTTCGATCGCCGCTTCTTTCGCCGACAATGCGGCCTGCTTGAAATTGGGAATGGCATGCTGGACGACTTCCACTTTTGCAAGGCCCATGATACGCAGAATCTGAATATACCACCAACCCATGTCCACTTCGAACCACCGTTTTGAAAATTTCGCGCTGGAAGGAAATTTGTGGTGGTTGTTGTGGAGCTCTTCGCCCGAAAGCAGGAGCCCGAGCGGAATAATGTTGCGGCTCGCGTCCTTTACTTTGTAATTACGATAGCCGATGGTGTGGCCGAGGCCGTTGACAATACCGGCGGCCCAGAAGGGAACCCATAAGACCTGCCCGGCCCATACGAAGAATCCGAGTATCGGGCTGAAGAGGAGAAGATCGACGACGAGCAGTAAAATGGGTCCGAGGAATTTATGCCGCAGGAAGAGTTTGCGTTCGATCGCGTCGTCCGGGCAGCCTTTGGAGAAGCGCGCGATCGTCGCGGCATCGGCGGCGGCATCGCGGTAGTATTTAACTCCGAAAAAAAGAATGCTTGCCCATCCATGGATCACGGGGGAATGCGGGTCCTCTTCGGTCTCCACGAACGCATGGTGTTTGCGATGGACGGAGACCCACTCTCGCGTATTCATTCCGGTAAAAATCCAGAGCCACCATCGCATCGGCCAGCTTGCAAGCGGATGGAGCTTTACGCCGCTATGGGTCATGGCGCGGTGTAAATAGAGCGAAGTACACATGATCGTGATGTGGCCGGTCACGACGACAATAAGCAGCGCCCCATACCAGGTATGGGTCAGGAAAGATAGATTCATCAAGTGAAAATAATCGGTTCGGGGAATCAAGCAGGCGAGAATTCGGATGCGAGAACACACAATTCGATTTACCGCACGAAAGTTCGTTTATTCGGCTGAACCGGGATTCATGGAGCGATTGCCATGTTTGGTAACATCCTTAAAATCATATTCTATGAGTGACCCTACGAATAGTGCAGGTTTTCGCCGCGAGTGGCCGTTGGCCGCCGTGCTTGCCCTGCCATTCGTCGCGCTCGTATTGGCGTGGCCTTCGCTTCCGGCGCGAGTTCCGATGCACTTCGATTCGCAGGGCAATGTAAACCGCTACGGCAGCCCACTCGAACTTTTGATCTTACCGGGGATCAATGTCCTACTCGCCATTGTGCTCTACTTCATCCCGCGTCTCGACCCTAAAAAGGAGAACATTATCGCATCGCTGCCGGCGTATCGCTGGATCCGGCTTTTGATCGCCTGCCTGCTTACGTATATTTTCGCGCTTACGCTCGGAACTTCTTTTAATCCGAAACTTAATGTTACGCCGTTCATTGCGATCGGCCTGCTTGGATTGTTCTTTTGCCTTGGCTTCGCAATGCCAAAACTAAAACAAAATTACCTGATCGGCATCCGGCTTCCGTGGACCCTTGAAAGCGAGGACAACTGGGACCGAACGCACGCGTTTGCAGGGAAGCTTTGGGTCGTGGGCTCGATCGTGGGAATAGGGCTTTCCCTCCTCTTCGAATCCGCCAGCCTTTTTATCGCAATGGGTGTATTGCTTGTGTTGGTGATCTGGACGGGAGTTTATTCGTATCGGATTTTTCAGAAGGAGAAACGAGGAAACGGTTAGCCGTTTCAGGACACCAGTCCCGAATTCACTCAATCGCCTTCCACCGCCGTCAGCGTAAGCCACATTTCGGAGTTACTCGACGTCGAGCCGTTGTGGTTTTCGAAGGTATAATGCCAGGCCTGCAAAATTCCGTCCTCTTTCCTGAACAAAAGCACCGAGGATTTATGCGATTCGTTCGGACGGAGATTTGGGAACCGCACGCTGGAACTTTCCGCATCGGTTACGACGTCCAGCGCCCAGAAATGCTCGGTGCCGACCGTTGTATCGCGGAGCGAATACGTCGTTTTTCCCTTATTCCGATATTCATACGGGATGGCTGGGGTGGTCAGGAACGTGTCCATGCGGCCATAGACCATCGTGTCGTGTTCGAACGGCCGTGCGCTCGTGCTATCGAAAGAAACCGTTACAGCGGTTCCCATCGTGTCCATCTGCACGGTATCGAAGGTGTACCACAGCCGCTCGAAGTGCGGGCGGAAGGCTTCGATGTCCGGCAACAAACGAAGTCCTGGAATTTTGCCGATATAGGCTTTCGTATGCTGCCGTTCGGTATCGTCGACTAAGATTTTTGCAAAGAGGAGATTCCCGTTCGCGTCCATTGCGATCTGGCTCTGAGGCGTAAAGTGAAGAAAGCTCATTCGCCAGGCTCCATTCTTATATGTTTCCGCACGGTCTTTCACCGTCAGGACCGCGAGCGTTCCGCCGTCCATCGTAACGCTCTGGATATTCCATTCGGGATCGGCTTCGAAATCGGTCTGTGCCTCACGCCCGCCACGGCGTCGCATCGCATCGAAATTTGCTGAAATCTTGAAATGATATCGAAGGCGCTCACCGGGCTTGAAATGATAATGGAGCGGCCGTTGGGCGTGGAGCGGTACCTCAATGAAAACAATACTAATAAAAACAACAGCAACCAGCCAGCGTGGAACCATAATTCATGAGGACGTTTGTTCGCGGACCATCCGGCCGTTGCGAACGCTTTCGCCATTCGTGGCATGGCCGTTGGTGCCGATCGATGAAAAGTTCGGGTCCGATTTCGATTTAGCGACACGCGTTTCTTTTTCGAGCACGCTCGCTCGAATGAATTCCCGGAAGATCGGGTGCGCTTTCGTCGCGCGGCTTTTCAGTTCGGGATGGAACTGCACTCCGACAAAGAACGGGTGCACCTCGCGCGGAAGCTCGATAATTTCGACTAAATTCCCATCGGGTGAAACGCCGGAAAGCACCATTCCTTTGTCCGAAAGGAGCGCGCGATAGGCGTTATTCACTTCATAGCGGTGCCGGTGCCGTTCGGTGATGAACTGGTCGCGATAGGCCTTATGCACGATGGAGCCGCGTTTCAGAATGCAGGGATAGCTTCCCAGGCGCATGGTCGCGCCCTTGGTCTGGATATGTTTCTGGTCCGGCATCAGGTCGATGACCGCATCGCGGGTGGTGGCGAACTCGCTCGAATTCGCATCGCGAAGGCCACAGAGGTTGCGCGCATATTCAATGACGGCGCATTGCATTCCCAGGCAAATCCCGAAAAAAGGAATTTTCTTTTTCCGAATATATTCGATGGCGCGAATTTTCCCTTCGACCCCTCGGGAGCCAAATCCCGGGGCGATCAGAACGCCGTCGATATTCGCAAAATACGAGTCGATCGACCGTTTTTGCTCTAACTCTTCGGAGTTGATCCAGACGATCTCGACCTTCGCATCGTTTTCCGCACCGGCATGCACGAAGGCCTCCGCGATCGACTTATACGCGTCCTGCAATTGCACGTACTTGCCGATCATACCGATCCGGACCGATTTCGACGGGTTCTTTACGCGATCGACATATTTTCGCCACTTGGCAAGGTCGCGCTTCGAGGAGCTCGGGAGCCCAAGCTTTTCGAGCACGATCGTATCGACATTCTCTTCGGCGAACGTCAGCGGAACTTCATAGATCGTCGAAGCATCGCGCGCTTCGACCACGGCGCGAGTTTCGACATTGCAGAAAAGCCCGATCTTTTCGCGTAATGCTTTCGAGAGCGGCTGCTCGCTGCGGCAGACGAGCACGTCCGGCTGAATTCCAATTTCTAAAAGCGTTTTTACCGAGTGCTGGGTCGGTTTCGTTTTAAGCTCGCCGGCGCTCGCGATATAAGGAACGTACGAAAGATGAATGCTGAGGCAATTGTTCTTGCCGACCTTCATCGTATGCTGGCGCATCGCTTCGAGGAAGGGGAGCGATTCGATGTCGCCGACCGTGCCGCCGATCTCGCTGATGATGACGTCGAAATCGCCCGACTTCGCGAGTTGTGTCATGCGGCGGCGGATCTCGTCGGTAATATGCGGCACTACCTGGACCGTGGCCCCCAAATAATCGCCCCGACGCTCGCGCTGGATGACTTCGTTATAGACCTGACCCGTCGTCGTATTATTGGCGCGGGTCATGTTCGTGTCTAAAAAGCGCTCGTAGTGCCCAAGATCGAGATCGGTTTCGGCGCCGTCCTCCGTGACATAGACCTCGCCATGTTGATATGGCGACATCGTGCCCGGATCGACGTTGATATACGGATCGAACTTCTGGATCGTGACGCGGAATCCCCGGGACTTCAGCAGCAAACCCAAAGAAGAAGAGACGATTCCTTTTCCGAGCGACGAGACCACGCCGCCAGTAATAAATATATACTTTGTCTGCTTCTTCGCTTTTGTTTTTGGCACCTACGATAAATCCTTCGGCAAAAATACGAACTCGCCGGACGCTAACGCAGAAAAAGGGAAGTAGGTGCGATGATCGCTAAAGAACTTATTTTTTTAAGAAAAATCTCTCATATTCCCATCTCATATCCCCAATCGATTAGGATTGTGGTTTCGAATGACTTAGGCCGAGAAGTATGGCACGAGGATCAGCATTTATCGCCCGGGACGCAGGAAATCGATTCGATGGTCGTGCATTGCCGGAAGGGGTATACTTTTACCAAATTCGAATGGGCGACGAAGTCGAAACTGGGTCGATGGTAATTGAGCGGTAATTATTGTTCCTGCGCCTGCTCTTTCAATTCTTCGCGATCCCCTTTAGCGCTGCCTCATAAATTTTTCGGATGCTGTTCTTCTCCTCCCGTTTCATCATCGCTTCGAAAGTGCCGGCCAGTTCGTTGTGCTTTCCGGTTTTAAGGATCTGAACGAGCGCTCCAGCCGCACTCCAGCGGACTACGGTTCCCGAATGCTCAGCGTTGTCCAGCAACGAAGGGATCGCGGATTGTAACTTTTTAGGATACAGGTGCGCGCAATGGCCGATAACTTTCGCCGATTCCCACTTTACACGCGGGGCTTTGTGTTTTAAAGTGCTTACCACAAAATCGAAAGCTTCGGCGTCGATCAGCGAGGGATCTTTTTGCGCGGCGAATTCCAGTGCTTCGATGCAGGTGGCCAATATAGGATCTTTAGAGGCTTCGGCAAAGCGAATTAGTTCGGTGACCCTGAGGTTCCCAGTCAAGAGCCCTTCTGCAAGGCCTTCTGTCTTGTCTTTGGGCTTGGTAGTTTTATCGGCAAAATATTCTGTTAATTCTCTCATAAAGTTAAGTTTTTTAGCGCTGAGATCAGCATCTGACAAATGGAATAGGAATTTGCTCGTTGCTTACTCTTCCAGAGCCTTCACTCCCGGCAAAACCTTCCCTTCGAGGAATTCCAGGCTGGCGCCGCCGCCGGTCGAGACATGGGACATGTTGTCTGCCAGGTGCGCTTGCTCGACCGCCGCAACGCTATCGCCGCCGCCGACGACCGTCGTTGCACCGTTGGCCGTCGAGCGGGCCATGGCTTCGGCAATCGCGAGTGTGCCTTTTGCAAAATTCGGCATTTCAAAGACGCCCATTGGGCCGTTCCAGACAATCGTTTTAGCGTTCTCTATTTCCTTTGTAAAAAGTTTTATCGTCTCGGGACCGATATCGACGCCCTGCCAGTCTTTCGGAATGCGATCCTGTGATACGGTCTTGAACTCGGAGTCGTTTTTAAATTCCCGAGCAACAACCGAATCGACGGGAAGCAGCAACCGGCTTTGTGATCGGTCGAGTAAAGACTTCGCCAGTTCAACTTTGTCGTCCTCGACCAGTGATTTCCCAATCTCTTTGCCCTGGGCCTTTAGGAATGTATACGTCATTCCTCCTCCGATCAAAACTTTATCGGCCCTCTGCAAAAGGCTTTGAATGACATCGATCTTTCCAGAAATTTTTGCCCCGCCGATGATCGCAACGAAGGGATGCGCCGGATTCTGCAGGACGCCGCCCAAATATTTCAGTTCCTTGTCCATCAAATATCCGGCGGCTTTGACCGGAACGAAATGTGTAATGCCTTCGATCGAAGCGTGCGCCCGGTGTGCAGCGCCGAAGGCATCGTCCACATAAACGTCGGCCAGGTCCGCGAGGGCTTTCGCAAACACGGGATCGTTTTTCTCTTCTTCGGCATGGAACCGAAGATTTTCGAGCAAAAGGGTTTCGCCTGGTTTGAGAGTATTCACCTGAGCTTCGACCTCTGGTCCGATACAATCGTTTGCGAAAGAGAGCGGTGTCGTCATTTTCTCTTTCAGGTGCTCATAGACCGGTCTCAGCGAATATTTCTCTTCCGGCGCGCCCTTCGGCCTGCCAAGATGGCTGGCAACGATGAGTTTCGCACCGCGCTTGATGAGTGCGGAGATCGTCGGTGCGGCCGCGCGAATGCGGGTGACATCGGTGATAGTGTACGGCGCCTGTTTTGAAAGCGGTACATTAAAATCGACGCGAAGAAAAACTCGCTTGTCGTGAACGTCGATATCGTCGATGGTCTTGTAGTTCATACTGCTTCCGCAAGGACCCGGTGCAATTCCTGTACACTGCGAACTTCCCGCTTGCCTTTTCGCATGGAGCTTATCGCGCTGACGACGCTCGCGGCAGCGGAGAGGGTGGTGATAAAGGGAACTTTGTGCTCGACCGCCGCCCAGCCGATCTGGTATTCGGCGATACGAGAAATTTCACCGCTGGGGGTGTTGATGACGAGCTGGACCTCGTGGTTCTTGATCGCGTCAACGATATTGGGCCGCCCTTCACTGACCTTGCGGATCGATTCGGTCGGGATCCCGTGCTCCCGAAGGAAGCGGGCGGTTCCGCTGGTCGCGATAATGCGAAATCCGAGATCGAAAAATCCGCGGATCACTTCGGTCGAGCGCGAGCGCTTGTCCTGGTCGCGCAGCGAAACAAAGAGCGTCCCTTCAAGGGGCAATTTCATGTTTGCACCGGTGTGCGATTTCAGGATCGCTTCGCCGAAATCGGTTCCTACCCCCATGACCTCACCGGTCGAGCGCATTTCCGGCCCTAAATACATCCGAACGCGTGGGAACTTGTCGAATGGGAAGACGGACTCCTTGATCGCAACGAACGGCGTTTTGCGCTCGAAATCTTTCGTTCCGAGTTCTTTCAGCGTTTTGCCGACCATGACTTTGGCGGCGATCTTTGCAAGGGGGCGGCCCGTGGCTTTCGAAACAAACGGTACCGTGCGGCTCGCGCGAGGATTCACCTCCAGAACGTAAACGGTATCGTCCTTGAGCGCATATTGCACATTAATAAGCCCAACGACTTCCAGCGCCTGGGCAAGTTTACGCGTATAGTTCGCAATGACCTCGTAGTTCTTGTCCGAAATGTAATAGGGAGGAATAACGCTCGAAGAATCTCCGGAATGGATGCCAGCTTCTTCGATGTGCTGCATGATGCCGCCAATAATGACGGTCCCCGATTTATCGCGGACGGCATCGACATCGAACTCGTAGGCGTCTTCCAAAAATCGGTCAATAAGAATCGGATGGCTGGGGCTCACACCGCGGGCGTTCGCCATGTATTCGGCAATGGCCTCGGGCCGGTAGCAAATTTCCATGGCGCGGCCGCCAAGTACATAGCTTGGGCGAACGAGGACCGGATAACCAACGCGTTCGGCCACACGCACCGCTTCTTCCGTTTCGAACGCCGTCCCGTACGGCGGGCATTTGATCTGAAGGCGGTCGATGAGTTCCCCAAAGCGCTTTCGGTCTTCCGCGACGTCGATCATGTCCGGCGCGGTCCCCAGAATTGGAACGCCTGCGGCCTCGAGTTGCTTCGCAAGTTTGAGCGGGGTCTGTCCGCCGAACGTGACGATGACTCCATCGGGCTTTTCGAAATCGAGGACGTTCATGACGTCTTCGAAGGTCAGCGGCTCGAAATAGAGCTTGTTGCAAGTATCGTAATCGGTCGAGACCGTCTCGGGATTGCAGTTGATCATGATCGTCTCGAAACCTTCTTCTTCGAGCGCGAGCGCGGCATGGACACAGCAATAATCGAACTCGATACCCTGACCGATCCGGTTCGGCCCGCCGCCTAAGATCACAATCTTTTTCGTATCGGACCGATGCGATTCGTTCTCCTCTTCATACGTCGAATAATGATACGGCGTCTCAGCGGAAAACTCCGCGGCACAGGTGTCGACGGTCTTAAAGACGGGGAGCTGGCCAAGTTCTTTGCGCTTCGCGCGAACCTCTTCTTCACTCACGTGAAAAATTTCTGCAATCTGTCGGTCAGAGAAGCCGTCGCGCTTGGCGCGGTAAAGAAGATCGGAATCGATGGTGAGTTGGGGCATCGAGAGTAATAAACATCGAAATCGGCAAAAGCTCTCCGATTCATTTTTTTCTTTTTTTCGAGAACCTGGCGCGCAAAATGATGTTGAAAAGAGTGAATGATCGCGCGGGACACTCATATGCGATAGACCGGAGTCTTCATTTCCGTCTCTAATCCATAGAGCAAGCCTCAAGTGGTCCTGGCACATGTCGCGAATGCGGTGCGCCTCGATCCTTTTGGTTTGTTTGACCGAAATAAGATTCGCACCTTATAGGTATAAAAGCCGAGTGTTACGCGCGCGATGTATAAAGCCACGGCAGCTCTGCTGATCCGTGGCTTTTTTATTGGAGCTCTGATCTGTTTTTTTGACCATGTCTCGTCCCTGGCCGCAATATAGTTACCGCCCAGTTTTTCCGATGAAGAAAATTTTTGTATGCGAGGAGAGTCCGTTGGAATATCGATTGTGCAAAAAATATTCGTACGTTCAAATACGTATTACTCGTTATCAGAACATTATTTTAAAGGTACACTATGACATCGAAAAATAAACGCGGATTTGCCGCGATGGAGCCCGACGAACAGCGTCGGATGGCAAGCAAAGGCGGCCGAGACGTTCATAATAAGGGGCGGAGTGGTTCGGAGCGATCCGACCGGAACGACGATCGGCGGCGGAGTTCGCGCAGCAGCCGGAGCCGCTAATCTGTCGAAAAAGGAATGCTTGCGAGCGATGCCGGCATGTTGCGGCTATTGTTCGCAAGCATTTTATTTTAAGTACAAGAATTCATTTTTCTATAGCAAGATGTCATTTTAGATACTGGATGAGTTCTGAGAGTCGCTCGATCCGCGGCCCTTCCCAATCTTCTTCTGCGTTCTGCCGGTAATCGTTCAGGAGCCACGAAGGCCGGATCATCACGACATCGAATCCCAGTTTCCTTGCGGCGGCAAGTTCGCCGTTGTCGCCATCGGCAACGAAGAGGCATTCCGCTGCCTTCACGTTCATTCGTTCCAATGCGCGTTCGTAAAACTCAGGCATCGGTTTGCGGAGCCGCTCGCTCGATGAAAACAGGGGGTGATCGATAACGGCCGCAAATTCAAGGTTCGGCCATAGCATAGGGACTTCGTCCGTACAATTCGAAAGAAGCCCGGTCCGGATTCCTCTGGACCGGATCGAGATTATCGTTTCCAGTGCGTCGGGTCGAGGGATGAGCCAGTTCCTCGTATAGTGAATTCGAATTTCTACAGCGCGATCGAGACCGGCAGCACGATACGGGGTCGAGCAGCAGGCCGCTGCGGCTGCAATGGATTCTTTTACCGTTGCATGCATGCCGCGCGCCCGATCGTGGAACGTTGTTTTCCAGCCTTCACGGTATTCCTGCGGCGATATGTTTAGCACGGATGCAATTTCGTGATGCAAGGCGTGCACTTCCGCTTCGGTCGGATTGTCGGTTAAGGTTCCAAACAGATCGAAAAGTACGGCTTTCATTTTCTATTTAATTTCCAATAGCGATTGAACCATCGAGATCAAAGCTTCCCGTTGAGGAGCAGTGTTCACGGGCAGGCGACGAAAGTCATCCCATTCTCGGACATCGGCAAATAGTCCCTCCGGGTCTTCATGGAAGTGAAGAAACGATTTAGATCCCCGGTAAAAACAGCCGCGAGATTTTTCTTTCAATCCGCCGATCCCACGAATGCTTTCGAGAAGGGGCTCCAGCCGATCGAGTGTGGCCGCCGTGGCATGCTTCATAATTCTTTAACAGCCAAATAGCTCAAAACAGCCAAATTCAAGCGAAATTTCTTTATTGCTTGCATTTCGAGAAAAAAATATGTAAATTATAGATCTACAAATATGAAAATCGGTATACTGCTTGGATTTCTTCTGCTGGGCGCGTGGCCGTGTCAGGCGCAGCATATTGAAATTCGAAACCAGCCATCTCACGTCGATGGCAATGAAATAACGCTTTCGCATATGGCGGAGCGGCGGATTGAACGGTTCCTTGGTCACATGTTCCCTATGCGACAAATGCGGCGCTATGCAAGAGAAGTGGACGACCGGCCGGCTCCCAGCCGTCCCACCGAGCGAAGTATTGCTTACACGGTCATTTCCCAAGAGGGCATGCGATTTATAGTTGCGGGCTATACGGCCCGATGGAACGAGCCCGTTAACGTCCTTGCCATCTATCGGATGGAACCTGCCGGGCCAAACCAGGTCTGGCGCTCTCGGCCGTGGCAAGCCAGTTATTCCGGGATAGAGTTTCGCGTTGCCATGGAAGGCGCGAGGAACATCGTTCTCTTCAAAGAAGGTGGCGCCGAAGACGGGTTTGTGCTGGCAGGAATTTTTTCTTTTCTTAACGAGCCGAGCGGCCTGCTTATTCGCGATCTTACTCCGTCACTGCCGTGGCTTCGAGCCGAAGCCCGGTTTCCATTTCATCCCCTGTATGCCCAGCGCGTTCAGCTCGAGTCCGGTGAAGACCATTCGCTTATTCTTACTGCAAGCGACGAAGCGTATAACGTTAGCATGACCTCGTACGTACAGCCCCGAAGGGCGTGGAGGTACAATAGGACCCACGAACGGTTCGAATGCGTACGTTCCGAACATCCCGGGACAGGAATATTAAGCGATCGATCGAAACGCTGAAATGCCAGAAATCCGATATTCCGGAAAGTACGGGGCGTTTTGCCGTTTTTTCCGACCCCCAGGGAGCGATCATCGGAATTTATCAGGTCCGCAGGAACTGAGTTTGGATGAACTTCCTTTCAAAGTACTGCCCCAAGGCATTTTAATTCATTGCCGCACTTCGGCAAAATAGCTACTTCGAACGTGAGCGCTCTTGCCCCAGGCCGCTCGCTCATGGTATGGACTGGAAAAATATGTACGACGACGATGGATTCGTCGCGGATGAACCTGCCGGTACAATAGACGAACCCGTCTCATCGAGTTGGAATGATTTGCCATCCTCGTTGGAACCGGCGCACCTCGAACAACGCCCCGTTGCCAAACGGCCACGCTCGCGCGCAAAAAAAACGGAGGCAGATCCCGAACGGGAAGCGTTCGACCGCATCCTGCTCGATCTCTTCGAACAAATCGCAATGGAACGCTCGGAGTTGGCCTTTAACGAGCTGTACGAACGGTTTGCGCCAAACATTCGCGCGATCGTCCGGCGATTTGTTAAGACCGAGGAGGATACGCTCGATCTTGTACAGGAAGTGTTTTTAAAGGTCTGGCTCGAGGGAAGCGAGCTTTGCAAGGTCAATAAAAATCCGTCTGCATGGTTGTACACGATGGCCAAAAATCGTGTCTTTAGCGAAATGCGAACTCCGCGATTCCAGAGTCGTCGCCTGACGGAATCGTTCGAAATCGAAAAGCACCAGGACCTATTCCTCGACGGTCGTACGCCGGATCGGGAACTCGACTTGCGCGAATCGCAGATGGAGATCCGCGGAGCGCTTCGCGAGCTTTCTCCGCTACAGCGGAAGGCCATCGAACTGGTCTATTTCGGAGGGCTAACGCAAAAAGATGCGGCCGAAAAACTTCAGGTCCCGGCCACGTCGATCGGTAACATTGTGCATGGGGCGATCCTGCAGTTACGGAAACTGCTCGATCCGCACATCGGGGAACCGGTCAAGCCGCGGCCCTCGAAGAAGAAAAAAATGCGCGAACAACAGCGTAAGACCATGCTGCTGCCACATGTCGATCTGTTACTCGCGGATATTCGAAACGATAAAGAGTTTTGGACTTTTAAAGAGCACGTCGATGAGAGCAATCCGTATGCGGCGTTGTTCAGAGAACCGGAGGGCAACGATCTCGTCACGCCTAATTCGTAATTAACCCACCGGCCGGCAGGCCGCAACTGTAGTATGGACCGACGCCTTTTTTTAAAAGGAGTTCTCGCCACGGGCGCGCTTACGCTGGGCGATCTCGATCTCAGCCTGGCACGTCGAGCTCGTGCCTTCGATAACCCACTTTCCACTCCATCGAAATCCGAGCAGGACCTTGCCGAGGCGCTCATCGCGCAAGCCAGGTCGCTCGGCGCTACGTATTGCGACGTCCGCCTCGTACGGATGCTGGCGCAGTCTGTGAGCGCGCGGGATAATATCGTAACGGGTCTTTCCGATTCGGAATCCTACGGGCTGGGGATCCGCGTGATTAAAAATGGTACGTGGGGATTTTCTGCGACGCGAGAAGTCTCGCTCGATGCCGGAAAAACGGCAGCGCAGGAAGCGGTGACCATGGCAGAAAGTAATTCGAAACTGCAGCGCGTTCCGCTCGATCTCGCCCCGGTCGCAGCCGTGCAGTCCGAATGGAAGACTCCCATTCAAAAAAATCCATTCGAAGTTTCTTTCAAGGACCGTGCTCAGTTCTTGCTCGACATGCACGCGCTTGCAGCCAGCGTCCCCATGGGCAATAATCGCCTAACGCTGCACTCGAATTTACGCTGCGTACGCGAAGAGAAATATTTTGCCTCGAGCGAAGGCTCGAAGATATGGCAGGAAATCACGAGGATGGACCCTTCCACGTGGGCCATTGTGGCCGATCCAGCGAAGGGTGAATTTGCTTCCCGAGCGCTGTTTGTATTACCCCAGGGCCGAGGGTTCGAGTATGTGGAGCAATATCCTTACAAAGACGAGATAAAACAGGCCGCCGCCGATGCGCACGAAAAGATTAGCGCAGTCTCCGTCGAGCCGGGGAAGTACGATCTCATCCTTCATCCGACGCATTTGTGGCTCACCATCCATGAAACCGTTGGACATCCGACCGAACTCGATCGCATTTTAGGCTACGAGGCAAATTTTGCTGGAACAAGTTTTCTGACGCCGGACAAGTGGAAAGATTATCCCTATGGCTCCGATTATATGAATATCGTTGCGGATCGAACGCAGGATGGCGCGCTCGCAACCGTCGGGTTCGATGACGATGGCGTTGCGGCCCAATCGTACCCGCTCATACAAAAAGGAGAGCTCGTTGCCCTGCAAACGACGCGAGAGCAGGCGAAAGCTAATGGCGAAACGGCCTCTCGCGGCGAAAGTTATGCCGAAGGGTGGTGGAACATTCCGTTCCAGCGGATGCCGAACGTTAGTTTGCAGCCGAACCCAAAGAAAAAGTCCCTTGACGATATCGTAAAGGATACAGGCAAAGGCATTCTCATAAAAGGGAACTCGAGTTACTCGATCGACCAGCAACGGTATAATTTTCAGTTTAGCGGGCAGGTTGCCTTTGCGGTCGAAGATGGAAAGATCACCCACATGCTGCGTGACGTCGCCTATTATGGTAAGACGGAAAAATTCTGGAACGAACTCGATGCCCTGGGAGACCAAACAGAATATATGCTCGGCGGTGCCATGTACGATGGCAAAGGGGAGCCCATGCAATCGAATCCGGTCTCGCACGGATGTCCCGTCGCTCGATTTGCAAACCAGCGCGTGATCAATACACGCCAGCAGTCTGCCAATAGCCGGAAAGGAATGATGTCATGATCCTCGATTTGGACGAACTCGAAGGTTTATCGAAAAAAATTCTCGGATTTTCGAAGTCCGAGTGGGCCGAAGTTTCGGTCGAGAGCAATCATGAAGCGAACCTCCGCTTTGCAGCCAATACGGTATCGACCAGCGGCGCAAGCGAAAATACCTCTGCGACCATTACGGCCGTTAACGGCAAGCGGGCGGGGACGGTATCCACGAACGACCTTTCGGACGACGGACTTCGGCGTGCGATGGCGCGGGCCGAAGAGATCGCGTCGCTTGCTCCGGAGAACGAGGAGCTGATGGCGCCGCTCACCGCGAAACAAAATTATCTTCGCTCTTCGGCGTTCGATGCGCGTTCGACCGATTATGATTGGACTGCGGAAGAGCGGTCGAAGATCGCACAGGCTGCGATCCGGGAAGCTACCGCGCACAGTTTCGAGACGGCCGGGTTTTTAGAGTCGGGCGTCTATAACAATGCCTACCGGAATTCGAAGGGACTGTTTGTTGCCGACCAACATACGCGCAACACGTTTTCCCTTACCATGCGTACGGCGGATGGGAAATCGAGCGGCTGGAACAAGCGTGCTTCCCATTCGATGGGACAACTCGATTCGCAAATGGCGATCCTTCGAGCCAGTGAAAAATGCACCGCCTGGCAGGACGCGAAGGATATCGATCCCGGGGTCTATAAAGTTATTTTGGAACCTTCTGCGGCAGCGGACCTGCTGCAGCAGTTTGTCTGGTCGCTGGACGCGCGCCCGGCTGAGGAAGGCCGCAGTGCATTTTCACGTCCTAATGGCACTACGGCACTCGGCCAGACGATTGTGAATGAAAAAGTTCACCTCTACAGCGATCCGTCTCACCCACTGGTGCCATCCGGAATTTATGGCGAAAGCGGGCTGGCGGTACATCCAACCGATTGGATCAAGGACGGAAAACTCATGAACCTTACCCGTGACCGGTTCTGGGCGAATAAAACAGGAAAGGATCCCATGCCCGGTCCGACAAACCTGATCATGGACGGCGGTGGAATGCTCCCCGAAGATTTTCTTACAACGGTCAAAGAAGGCCTGCTCGTAACCAGCTTCTGGTACATACGCGATCTGGACGACCCGACGCTGCTCAAAACCGGTCTCACACGCGATGGACTCTTCTGGGTCGAAGACGGCAAAATCCTTTATGGAATTACAAATTTCCGATGGAACGAATCGCCGCTTACAATGCTGCAAAATGTGATGGACTTTTCCAAGCCCGTCGTCACTGCTCCGCGCGATGGATGGGACGGAATGCCGATGTGCGTGCCGATGCTATACGTCAGCGGCTTTAATTTTGCATCACAGTCCGACGCGGTATAGGCTCAAGCTTCCGTTTGCGTCATAATTAGGATGGTACGATCTTAGACCTTTACCAATAGTCTGACGAACCGTACGGATTCGTCAATATTCGATCGTTGGCCTCCGGACCGTATCGACTTTTGTAATCGCCGCGGGATTAGAGAGTGAATCCTGTTTTGTGGTATCGGCAGGGGCCGGAGCACCGGGGTAACTCGTATTGAAATATTCGATCCTGGGCTGGACTGCTTCATAGGCATATTTCATAAATTTTCCCCAGATGGGTGCGGCGGCGCGGCCACCCTGCCCATTGGAACTGTTGAATGTGATCCGTTTATCGTCGAAGCCGACCCACACGCCGGCGGTGTATTCCGGCGTATAGCCGATGAACCAGGCATCGGCGTAATTCTGGGTTGTTCCCGTTTTACCGGCCGCGGGGTAATGAAAATAATTCAGGATGCGGGTCGCGGTTCCATGCTGCACGACGTCCTCGAGAGCCGACGTAATTTCATGGCAGATTTTCGGCTCCAACACATTATCGTATTCCGGTTTGCGTTCATAGAGAATTTTTCCGTTTCGGTCTTCGACCCGTATGATCGCATAGGGGGTTGCCCGAACGCCATCGTTGGCAAAGACGGAATACGCGCTGGTGAGTTCGAGCGGCGAGACTTCGGCGGTTCCCAGTGCAATGGAAGGGTAGGGCGGGATCGTGGAACGAATTCCAAGCCGCTTCGCCATTTTAACGACGTCCGGTACGGAAGTCAGTTCCTGAATGGCATGCACGGCAGCGAGGTTAACGGATTGTTCGAGCGCGTAACGGATACTGATGGAGCCGCCCTCAAATTCGCCGGCAAAATTATGTGGATGCCATGAACCGATGGAGAGCGGTTCATTCGAGACACTCGATTCTGGCGTATATCCATGTTCAAAGACGGAGGCATAGACAATGGGTTTGAATGAGGACCCCGGCTGCCGCTGAATTTGCGTGGCATGGTTAAGCCCGTACCGCACTTCTTTATAGTTTGAACTGCCGACCATGGCGACGATCTGACCCGTGGACTGATCGATACAGACCAGGCCGCATTGTAAAAGAAGTTCCTCCTCCTTTACGCTATCGACAAAGTCCTTATCTGCATAAAAGCCACGAGCGATCTTCGCGCGGTCTTCGTCCGAAGAAGCGGCACGATAGTCCGGCGTGTTTCGGACGGCTTTCATCAGGGCGGAGTCGAGCACGGCTTTATGCCGCGACCAGTTCCAGCCTTTGTTCACGACATTCTTTTGATAGTCGGCAATATGTTCGAGCACGGCACGGTTAGCCGCGCGCTGCATGGCGGCATTGAGCGTCGTGTAGACGACGAGACCGTCGCGATAAATATCGTACCCCTGAAGTTCCGGCATATGCTGCAGTTGCTGGCGCACCATCTCTGCGAAATGGGGTGCGATCCCCTGATAGCCGACATACGGCTTTACTTTGAGAGGGTCTTTTTTAATTTTTGCAGCTTCGGCCTGCGTAAGAAATCCGGCATTCACGGAATTATCGACGACCGTATTCCGGCGATTGACCGCAGCATCGTAATCGTCTTCCGGATCGTAATTTTCGGGACCTTTTAAAATGCCCACCAGGTATGCGCATTGTGCCGGTGTGAGCCGGTTGACGTCCTTCCCAAAGTAAGCCTGGCTTGCCGCCTGAATGCCATAGGCACCGCGACCGAAATACGTGACGTTGAGATACATCTCCAGGATCTCGTTTTTCGTATGTGTCCGTTCGATCTCGACAGCCGTCACCGCTTCGCGAAGTTTTCGGATCGCGGTCTTTTCCTGGTTTAAGTATAGGTTCCGCGCGAGTTGCTGGGTGATCGTGCTCGCGCCTTGCCGCGTATGGAGCGTCATAAGATCGGTGGCGGCGGCGCGCACTAACCCCCAGAGATCGATACCCCAATGATGATAGAAGTTCCTATCCTCGGTCGCAATCAGGGCTTTAATCAGGAAGGGCGGAACGTTGCGAAGATGAATATTCGTCCGGTTCTTGACGAAGAACTGGTCGATGGGCTCGCCATCGGTCGATATAATGCGGGTCGCGATCTCGGGGTGCGGCGTTTCGAGCTGCTCCATGCTCGGCAGGCCGCGCTCGATGTCCCACACAAGAAAGGCGAGAAACGCGATCGCGACAGCAACGGCGATGAGAATATATCGACGACGTTTGCTCAAACGGGCGGCGCAATCTTTTCCGTAATATACTCTTTCACCTGTCCGATCGGAAGCCGAACCTGCTGCATCGAATCGCGTTCGCGAATGGTGACCGTTTGATCCTGAAGCGTATCGGAATCGATCGTAACGGCGAACGGGGTGCCGACTTCGTCCATGCGTCGATAGCGTCGGCCGATCGCACCGGAATCGTCATAGAACGATTTCATCGACGTCCGCAGATCGCGTTCGAGTTGCTGGGCAAGTTCGGGCATACCGTCTTTGTTTACGAGCGGCAGGACCGCGGCTTTGATCGGGGCCAGGAAGGGATGGAGCCGTAATACCACTCGCTGTTCACCCTCGACCGTCTCTTCATCGTAGCCATTGCACAGAAAAGCCATAAACCCGCGAGAGGCACCGGCTGCGGTCTCGACGACATACGGGGTATATTTTTCCTTCGTCTCTTCGTCGTGGACCTGCAGGCTCTTGCCGGAAAATTCCTGATGGCGGGAAAGGTCGAAATCGGTCCGGTTATGAATGCCTTCGATCTCGCCATAGCCAAATGGGAACAAAAATTCAATATCGCCTGCGGCCTTGGCATAGTGCGCGAGCTTTTCGTGCGGTTTAAAACGAAGCTTGGACTCGGGCATTCCCAGATTGCGCCACCAGTTCCAACGGGTTTCCCGCCACGCCTCGAACAATGGCTCGTCCGTTCCGCGCTTACAGAAGAACTGCATTTCCATCTGCTCGAACTCGCGCGTGCGAAAAAGGAAATTCTTGGTGTTGATCTCGTTCCGGAACGATTTTCCGATCTGGCAAATGCCGAACGGGATTTTTTGGCGCGAGGCCTGCATCACATTCAGGAAATTCACGAAAATTCCCTGGGCCGTTTCGGGCCGCAGATAGACCGCATTCGCCGCCTCTTTCACCGGACCGATATAGGTCTCGAACATCAGGTTGAAATTACGCGGCTCCGTCAGGGTTCCGGCGCGGCCGCAATTCGGGCAAGGAATCAGTTCCTGTTTCACGAGGTCTGCAAAGAGTGTACCGTTTTTTTCCACCATCGCCGTGATCATTTCGCCGAGTTCATCTTTCGAAAGATCGCGCGATTGCATCACGAGCGTTCGCGAAATAGCACTCTCAATATTCGCAGCCTTCGAAATGGCCCGAAGACGCTTTTCCGACATCTCGTTGAACAAATGGTCCACGCGATACCGCGATTTGCAGGCCCGGCAATCGACCATCGGATCCGAAAAATTCTGCACATGGCCGGAAGCTTCCCAGACGCGCGGGTGCATGAGAATGGCGGCGTCGAGGCCTTCAACGTCGCCCCGTTTGGTCATGGCGCGCCACCACGCCTCTTTGAGGTTGCGCAGAAGTTCTACGCCGAGCGGGCCGTAGTCCCAGCAGCCGTTGAGCCCGCCATAAATTTCGGACGATTGAAAAATAAACCCTCGCCGCTTTGCCAGCGAGACGATTTTTTCGAGCAATGCCTGTGATGTAGATACCTGAGCCAAGGAAGTAGCAATTAAAAAGCTATGCGTAACGAAAAAAGCTCGGTATGTCATTCCCGAGACCATTTGGCCGTTTCAACTTCCTTTGCGGGCAGGGCGGTCGCTGCCGATAGAGGGAAAAATGAGTCGCCGTGTAACCTTTTCTCTCCTCCTGGGTTCTTATCGCTGCGGCAATATCGCTATTTTTACAAGGCAGCGTCCATGAGTTTCTTCAGTCTGTTTCGGACGGTTCGCTTCTTCGTCTTCGGAAGCATCGCAATTCTTGCGCTTTCCGCGCCACTCCGCGCGCAGGACTTACGAAAGTGGATGCCGAATGTGGGAGATACATTTTTTTACCAACAGAAACATCATGTACATTATGCAACTCTGTATGACATAAGTGATGATGACACAATGAAGCTTATTATTGATTCGATCAAATCCAGTTCAGACACAACCCCTATTGATTTGGTATTCGCTCATCACGTTGATAAAATGGGTGACGGTGAGAACTCCTTCTGGTTCACTCCTGCTGATTCCATAATTTCTGATCATTCTTTTGTGATTATAAGTGATGAGGTTGGATATTGGAGTCGAGCGACGAACGGTGCGCAATGCGAGCACTTTGATTTCTCAAAGAGTCAACAATTTGAAGACACTATTATGGGACAACCGATTAGTTCTTATTCTTCGGGTTGGTGTCAACCACTTTGCTTCAGTGGTATTGGCTCGATAAACTGTATGGCCACGTACTCTCGCGATCTGAGATGGTTTCTTTCCTTTCAAGGGTGGGATACCGGCACCATTAATTACGCGCATCCATCGACCTATAGCGATGAGGAGTGGACAGACAACCTTCTTTATGTTATTGAACCAAATTCTTCTGTTAAGCAAGAATCGATTTCTCACTTTTCGTGTAGCTTTTCGGATGGGTTTTTATCCTTGACCGGAGTTCCTTCCCTATCAATAGTTGCTATGATAGATCCTCTTGGCCGCATCATTCATTCCTGGCAACTGCCTAAGGGAGATCGCGGACGGCAAATCTCGCTCAACGTGACCGATGTTCCGAGCGGAATGTATTTTCTGCGCGTTTTGGGAACCGGATTCGATGAGGTAAAAAAAGTAATGATCACCCACTGATATGAAACGTGTCTATACTATTGCGCTTATTTTAACGGCGGTGTTCTCTACGGAGATTAATGCGCAAAATTTACGGCAATGGATGCCGAATGTAGGAGATAGGTTCGTTTACCTGCAGCATTCTTTCACGATCGACTATGTGCATGGTTATCCAAACGGTCCGGGTGAAGACATGATAGATACAATATTTACAGAGATTGTAAGTATTGATTCAAATTATGACTTGGCGCATCAGCATCTTGTTGTAGAAAAGCAGTACCATTCATTTTTTCTGGATACCGTAACGATGTTCTATAATTTTTTCGTTGGCCAGAATGCGGGATCTGTTCATCCGTTCGACATAACGGTTTACGACGGATTCTGCACGTATTGTAGCGAGATTGGTTACGATTTCTCGAGGGCTACTGACACGGAAGTTACCTTCGATTCAGAAATTCTTACCGCCTATATTTTCCTGCACGATTCCATTACAAATCAAGGAGGACCGATTGGATTATTTCGCTCGACCGCAGTCTATTCTCCACAATTGCATTGGTTCTATTCCTTCAGCGATTCCAGCAATGAACCCACGCCAGATTACTCCTATGCGGCGGGTTCGAACAAGACATCCTTGCTGTATGCAAGCACGTTTCCATCGAAGGTCGAAGAAAGGTCGATCATGGCGTCACTAGATTTAACGAATCAAACTGGCAATCTACTTCGTGTTACGCTGCAAAAATCAGATCGGGAACCAAGCCGCATTATTCTTCTCGATCCAGTGGGCCGCCCGATCCGCTCCTGGCAGATGCCGGTGGGAGCAGGTGAGAGGCAGCTTACGCTCAACGTTGCCAATGTCCCGAGCGGGATTTATTTTCTCCGCGTATCGGGAACCGGATTCGACGAAGTAAAAAAAGTAATGATTGCGCAGTAGTGTAGAACATGCTTTAGCTTGTTCTTTTTTTTAAGCTAAGCATACGCTACAATTGACACTCTTCGCAATAATACGTATATCGTTCCCTCTTTCCTAATTTTTTCGTCGTGAGTTTGCCGCCGCATTCGGGACAGGTCCCCTTATGATAAATCCGATAATGTTTTTTGAGGACATATCTCTTTTTCCAGCGATAAAAGAGATGAGAATAGGTATGCGCGTCCTCCACTACATCGGCCAGTTGCTTCCGCGAGAGGTCTTTTACTTTCGTTACGGGAGCGAGCTTTTGCCGAAAGAGGACCTCATTCTTTATAATGTTCCCAACCCCGGCGAAGATCTTTTGATCGAGCAGAACATCGGTAACGTACTCGTTCGGATGCTGACGGACTAATGTTCTCACATAGGCGGCGTCCCACTGTCGGGACATCACGTCCACGCGCCAATCGTAGATCTTGTCCAGCGGTTCTTCGAGAATCTTGATCGAAGCGGAATAAAAGTTCACCTCACCGTTTTCGAAGTTTAGGCGAAGTGTGGGACTGCGGTCTTTTCTCTGATCGATCCTATAGCTGCCCCATAAAAGAAAATGCGTTCGGGTAACAACATCTCCTATCCGCATGAGAAAATGTTTTCCCCAGGTTTTCGTCCATTGTAAACGATTTCCAATAAATTGTTCAGGGCCGCCGCGCCAGTTCCCTTCGGCGTGAAGCACAGCCTTCCCCACAAACCGTTTCATCTCCTGGCGAAGAATGACGAGCGAAGGACCTTCCATGCCTGGGCATGGAAAGGATTTTTATGCCATACTATGCCATACATAGTAGGTGGGAAATACTACCGGTCCGAAATAGGGTTACACGGTTTTACACTCAGGACCGGATGGATTTCACGACCGTTCTGAGCCATACCTGTGGGGGTAATCATGTGTGGCTCGTCAAAAAAACCAAGACCGGTCACCTGAATCAGGAGCGGCGTTTTGGGACGGACGGCAAAAAGTCCAGGCTTGCTGCCGAGTAGTGAAGCGATCGTTTCTCGAGCATCCTCATACTCCGTTCGAATCGCTTGCGGTGCGAGCGAAGTGGTGTCCGGAATTTCGGCAACCATTCGAACTTTCGTTCGCGGATCTTCGAGTACCAAATGATAATCGCCGTCGAATTCCTTTTTGACCTGCACAAGCTGCGCAGTGAGCGTATAAAGCGTTCGTTCGGAAGAAAGACGGGGAACGTCCTCATCCACGCGTGGAGAAGGCAACGCAAGCTGGTCTTCGATTGTCGTGGAAATGGCAGGGGAATCGATCACGAATGAATCCGCGAGGGTTTTTACTTTCCAGCGAGTCGAATGGACGTGCTCGGAAAGTTCCACCCCGAGCAGCATAGCTCCGCCTGTGACGACCAGGAACAAGACTTTGAGAATATTCACTACGGAAAATGCAACAGCTTTAGGCTACATCTTAATTTCTGAAAAGAACTTCATCGCTCAAGAATTTCTGAGACGGGAATCGAGAGTACCGGATGGATCTCATGGTTATTGGCGGTCGAGCCTTGATAGGGCACATAATGGCCCTGGTCGAAAAAACCGATTCCGGTAATTTGGACCGTAACAGGAGGGTGGAATCGGACGCCGGAATAATCGAGAGGTCTCGGGGCCAGGCTGTCCAGCATATGGCGTCCAACCAGAAACTCAGCCTTATATCGCGAGGGACCGTAAAGATCAGGGTCCGGGATTTCAGCGATCATTTCAGCGCCGGTCTGCAGGTCCTCGATCACACATTTATAGTCGTTGTCTAAATCCCGCATGGCTTTAACAAGCTTTGCTTCGAGGATATAACGTGTTTTCCCGGAATTCAGGCGTTTCCAGGACTGCCGAAACTGGCAGCGGAGAGCGGAGCGAAATTTGCTACTGAACGGTAGTCTGTACGGCAAAAGAATCGGGCTGGAAACCATCTTCGAGCGTTTTTACCTCCCAACGACGCGAGTCGATATGCCGCCTGAATACCAGACCGGTTCCGGCGGCCATCGCCGCAAAAAGGAATAGAATCGCGCTTCGAAAGAGGCACATCAAATTCGTTTCGAAAGCGCGAAAATTACCTCTTGTTCATGCTTTGATTTCGACGTTCATTTTTCGTAACAAATGCCCAATATATCGTCTAATCCTGCGTCATTGCTCCGTATCATGAAAGCGGGAAATAACTCGCGTTTTAGAACGTTCTCTGTCACCAATTGAAAATTTTCATACCGGAATGACCTTTCGCACTTCGAATCTCCTTCGCGCCGGCGTTGCGCTTTGTCTCTTTTCGATTTTCTTCTTAAGCACGAGCGCGGAAGCGCAAGCTCCGAGCCAATCTACGCCGCCGGCAACCAACGTGCCGATGACGCTCACCTTATCGGACGCCATCGCCCGCGCCATGGCAGAGAACTATACGGTGCAGACCACAGCGAACGATGCTCGCCGGAACGATATTGAGGTGACGCGTTCCAGAGACAACGCATGGCTGCCAACGGCGGGGGCGTCCGGTTCCTGGGGCTACAGTTATTCGCTGGAACCGGCGTCGTCGCGAACACTCTCTGTGCTGCAAACAACACAAGTTTTCGTTCCAACATCGAACGGCGATTCGATCCTCGTCAACGGAGTGGCGCCGAACGCTCCCGTTATCCAAGTGATAAGTCCTGCTGGCGCGCATAAACTTGCATGGAACGCGACGGCAGCATACAATATCTTTCATGGCGGTTCTGACGTTTCGCAAATAAGTGCCGCTGAGGCGAATTTCGGTGCGTCTCAGCATGCAGCATTCTGGACTCGGCAAGCAACAGCCTTTACGGTCACCCAGGATTACCTTGACATCCTTCGCAATAATGAGCTCGTTGTATCGGCCGATTCGACTTTAGCCGAGGCGCAAGCCCAGCTCACGCTCGTTCAGGGCCAATATAATGCTGGCGTGGTCCCTATCGGGCAAGTCTATACGCAAAAAGCAGTAGTCGAACAGGACTCGCTTGCGCTCATTCAGGCAAATGTAAATTACCAGAATGCAAAAGCGACACTTCTATTTGCCCTGAACGTTGCTCCCAATCAATATATGAATTACGTCTTCAGTACGGTGGGTATCGACACGTCTACGGTAGGACGAGCTGCGGTCGACACGACCATTACGGATGCACAACTGAATGCTGTGATCGATCGTCGTCCGGATATTCTGGCTCAAGAACAAACGATCGACGCCTATCTTTTTAAAATAGATGTCACTCGCGGGTCGCTGCTTCCCTCGCTCGATGCCTCGGCGGGAATTTCCGGGGCTGGAACGAACACCGATCTGACCAAAGTCCAAATGAATAATGGATTAAGTGTCGGTCTCACGCTCTCCGTTCCCATTTTCGACGCAATGCAAACTCGATTGTTAATGCAGGAAGAGCAGGTCGATGTCGAGAATCAACGCGTGACCCTCCAGCAGGACGTTCAAGGCATTCGCAACGACGCGACGCAGGCCATCAATAATTTGAAAGCATCGGATCAGGCGCTTTCGGCAACGGATGCCGCGCTGGCAGCAGCTGACGAAAGCCTTCGCCTTGCTTCCGAACGCCTGCGCGTCGGTGCTGGAACAGAGGTCGACGTGATCATTGCCGAAGCGGCAGTCGAGACGGCCCGAGTGAACCGGGTCAATGCAAAGTATAACTGGGTGTTGGCGCAGAAACAATTGGCCTATACCCTTGGACAGTGGAATTTTTAATTAGGAAGTGTTTGGCTTCTTCCGGACCCCTCGAATATGATAGAAACCAGAAAAACAATTGCCCCCAATGTACTGAGTACGACCGGTACGCATTCACCCGCAGGCACGGTGAATGCGCGCGATACCGGTACGATGCTCGCAAAAAATCGCCGTAAGCGAAAACTGCGAACGTTATTCATTGCTTTGGGAAGCTTAGTCGGTGTCATACTCCTTATTGCGCTTTTTGCCGGCGGGAAGGAAAAACCGCTTGTCGTTCAGACGCAGAAAGTCGGTCGGCAAACGGTGACAGAGATCGTGCAGGCAACGGGAAAAATCCAGCCGGAAGTCATGGTCAAGGTCTCGCCGCAGGTTCCCGGTGAGATCGTGGAGTTGCCCTTCAAAGAAGGAGCGTATGTGAAAAAGGGCGATCTGATTGCGAAGATCAAGCCGGACGTCTTTCAGGAACAATTCGATGCGGCCGAAGCCAGCTTTAATTCATCGAAAGCACAGGCCGAACAACAGAAAGCGTCGATGATCCAGGCAGAAGCCGATCTCAAACGTGGAAAATTGCTGAACGCTCAGCACTTGCTGTCCGATCAGGATTTCGACGCCGTGAAATCGAAATACGAAGCGGCCATTGCCGGATACAATGCCGCTAACTATTCCGCGAATGCGGCGGCAAGCCAGATGCGTCAACTGCAGCAATCCCTCGATTGGACCAGCGTTCGCGCGCCGATGGATGGAACGATTACGAGCCTGATCTCGCAGCTCGGTGAGCGCGTGGTCGGGACGAGCCAATTTGCCGGCACCGAAATGATGGACATCAGCGACCTTACCGTCATGAATGCCATGGTCGATGTCGATGAGAATGACGTCGTCAATGTAAAAGTGGGGGATCCGGTAAAAATTTCTATCGATGCATTTCCGGATCGGACTTTTACCGGCCATGTGATCGAGATCGCAAACAGCGCGAAACAAACCGGCACGGGCACGCAGGACCAATCGACGAATTTCACCGTAAAAGTTCGCCTCGAAGACTTTGGGAATGCCGATCTTCGCCCCGGCATGAGTTGCACCGCTCGCATTGCGACGCAGACGAAAACGAATGTGCTTGCCGTACCGCTGATGTCGGTCACGCGCCGTGAAAATGACGATGAGCAAGCCTCCGATTCTATTCGTAAGGTGCGGGAAGCGAATAAAGGGACGTTCAATGGAGACGATACGATTTCCAATATCGTCTTCGTCGTCCAGAAAGGGGCCGCGAAAAAGGTCCCGGTCAGGACCGGCATTTCGGATAATTCCTACGTCGAAATTCTGGGCGGTTTGCAGGGCGGCGAAGAGGTGATCACTGGGAACTTTCGAGCGGTTTCGAAGGAACTGGAAGATGGAATGAAGGTAAAGGTCGATAATTCGGGAGCGATAAAGCCATGACGGAGATATCAATGAATGGAGCGCAAGACGGAGCAGGCATTCATACGCCGGAAAATTCAGTCATCTATTTGGAAAATATCCAAAAGGTGTATAAAATGGGATTGGAGTACGTTTATGCCCTTCGCGGAGTAACGATCGGAGTGCGCGCCAATGAATACGTCGCGATCATGGGTCCTTCCGGGTCCGGAAAATCGACCCTGATGAACATCATCGGCTGCCTCGATACTCCATCGGAGGGGGATTATTTTTTTAACGGTGTGAACGTGGCTGGCTTAGACGATAATGCCCTGGCCGATATCCGTAACCGACAGATCGGTTTCGTTTTTCAGACCTTCAATTTGCTGGCCCGTAGCGATTCTCTTCATAATGTCGAATTGCCGCTCATTTATGCCGGCATCGGGAAAGAGGAGCGCTATCAGCGTGCCATGCAAGCACTCGAGCATGTTCAACTCGAAGAACGTGCGCATCACAAGCCGAACGAGCTATCGGGGGGTCAGCGGCAGCGCGTTGCGATTGCCCGTGCGTTGGTGACGCGGCCCAGTATTCTACTGGCGGATGAACCGACGGGGAACCTCGATTCGAAAACCGGCGAGGAGATCATGCGGCTCTTCAATGAACTCCACGATCAGGGCAATACGATCATCCTTGTTACGCACGAAGAAGACATTGCCCGGCACGCCGAGCGGATCGTCCGTATTAAGGACGGCCTTGTCGAGCGCGACGAAATCGTAACCGATCGCGCTCTGGTGGGATGACGCATGCCGCGAATATTTGTTGAAAGTGCGGAAGGTATTCGGATGGCTGGCGCCGCACTGCGCGCCAATCCGTTGCGCTCGGCCCTTACGATGCTCGGAATCATTATCGGGATCGTCACGGTCACTCTTATGAGTTCCTTCCTTACTGGACTTACCGATATGTTCCATGAGACCACGAGTTTTATGGGAACGGATGTTTACTATATCGATAAGTATAGCTGGATGGGAGGGAACTGGCTCCTGCAGCAAAATCGCCCCAAAGTAACGGCCGAGGATGCCTACCGCCTCAAACAACGGATGACGACGGCCAAAGCGATCAGCACGTCTACGACCCAGGACGTTACACTCAAATATAAAGCGAACGAACTCGACGATATTACGGCGGTGGGAGCGGATGCCGGTTATGAAGTGACGAATTCGATGGAAGTGGCACAGGGCCGCTTCTTCGCAACCGAAGAACTCGAAAGTGCGCGCCCGGTCTGCATTATCGGTTATGACATCTGGGATAAATTATTTCACAAAGGCGATGTCATCGGCCAGACGATTCGAGCGAATGGATATTCGCTCGAAGTGATCGGTGTTTCGAAACAGGTCGGTGGCCTCTTCGGCGATTTTTCTATCGATAATCAGGTCGTTATACCGCTGCAAACGCTGTTCAATGCCTATGGGAACCCCGACCGTTCGCTCACGATCGAAGTCAAGGCGAAGAATGTGATGGACAAAGAAGACACGAAGGCCGAAGCCGAATACCAGATGCGGCTTTTGCGACATCTCAAGCCTTCGGACCCGGATAATTTTGGTGTCAATAGCGAAGATCAGTTCAATCAGACCTTCGATGCGCTTACGAATACGCTCACTTTGGTTGGTCTCACGATTACGGGACTCTCCCTGCTGGTCGGCGGTATTGGGATTATGAATATCATGTTTGTGAGCGTCAAGGAACGAACGCGCGAGATCGGGATTCGCAAGGCGGTTGGCGCGCGTCGCCGAATGGTGCTTACACAGTTCCTCTCCGAGGCGTCGATGGTCTGTATTGTGGCGGGATCGATTGGGCTCCTGCTCGCTTATGCAGCTTCTGCCTATATTAATGCGCATGTCCTTTCTTCCGATTCTTCGGTCCATCTGCATTTCTCGATTATGCTCATTATCACCGGTCTTTTGTTGTCGACCGGGATCGGCGTGCTCAGCGGAATCCTTCCAGCCTGGCGCGCCAGCCGATTAGATCCTGTGGACGCGCTGCGATATGAATAATGCGGAAAATATACGGCAGGCATTTAGCTCGCTGCGCGCTAACAAATTGCGTAGCGGTCTTACGCTGCTCGGAATTGTCGTCGGGGTGTTCTCGATTATCGGTGTCATGACGGCGCTTGGTGCGCTGACCAGTTCCGTCGATACATCCCTTTCGCAACTGGGGGCGGAAACATTCACCGTAAAAAAATGGCCATCCATTCAGTTAGGAGGCGGGGATTGGAGAAAATACGCACGAAGAAAACAGATCACCTACGAAGACATCAAGTTTGTTCGCGACAATACGAAATTACCGTTGGCGGTAAGCGCGGAAAATACCTTCGCGCCACTTTCCGTTGCCTATAGCGACGAAAAAAGCGATCCGCAATTTTCCCTCGTCGGTTCGGACGATAATTATGGTGTCAATCACAATCGCGATGTTGTAAAAGGTCGAATGCTTTCGACGGAAGATGTTCAATATGCCCGGGACGTCACGATTCTTGGCCAGGATATCGTCGATCGGGTATTTAAGAATGGCATCGACCCCATTGGAAAGACCGTCCGAATGAATGGTCACAATTATACCGTGGTTGGAGTGTTCGATCGCAAGGGCGGCGGTATGGGCCAAAGCCAGGACGGTTTTGCCCTGATTCCGGTGACCAATGAAATTAAGTATTTTATTCAACCCTCATTCACGTCATTGCAAATGACGGTCCGGGCGCGATCCAAAAAAGTCTTCGATGAAACGCAGGACGAGGTGATCGGCGCACTTCGCTCGGTACGCGGAGTGAAACCGGGCGATGAGAACGATTTTGAAGTCGAAAACAACTCGAGCCTGACAACCCAATTCGACTCGTTCTCTAAATATTTGTCCTATGCGGGCTTCGGCATCAGTGCGATTGCGCTCCTTGCCGCTTCGATCGGCATCATGAACATTATGCTCGTATCTGTGACCGAACGGACGAAAGAGATCGGCATTCGAAAAGCGATGGGTGCAACGAGATCGGCGATTGCATCGCAGTTCCTTACCGAAGCCGTTGTGTTATGCTGGATCGGAGGGCTCATCGGTATTGCGATCGGCATTGGGATCGGAAACATCCTGGCGATTTTTTTACATGCGAGTGTCTACGTTCCGACGACGTGGGTTGGTGTCGGTTTGGGCGTCTGCTCACTGGTCGGAATTGTATTCGGACTTTACCCTGCGCTTAAAGCCGCAAATATGAGCCCTATCGACGCTCTCCGATTCGAGTAACGAAATTATTTTTTGAATTATTAGTTGTCGTGGAAACCAAAATACCCATTTTGGGTTTCCAGAGCACTTATGTCGCCGGCGCACACCACAACGGAAACCGATCAGGCACTTTGCGAGCGTATCGTCGAGGCGGCACGCGCGCTGTTCCTGGAACACGGCTACTCCAAAGTATCGGCCAGCGAAATTGCATCGGCGCTCGGCATCAGCAAAAAAACGCTGTACCGTAACTTTGAGACCAAAGAGGATATTCTTCGTGCCGTCGTTTTTCCGAAGTTAAAGGAGTCGTCGAAACGGCTCGATGCCGTGCTTTCGGACGGATCGTTATCGTTTCCGAAAAAGCTCGAGCAGGTCCTCGCGATCATGGGAACACAGCAGCAGCGCGTAACGCCCGTATTTATTCGGGATGTCGCGGTCCATGCGCCGGGCGTCTGGAAAGAAATTCACGAACACAAACAAGGACGGCTTAAAAAATTCGGAACGCTACTTGAAGAAGGGATTCGCCTGGGCTACTTTCGGTCCGATATTCCGGGAGAAGTCATTGTTCGGATGCATACCGCCGCGGTCGAGTCGATGATGACGCCGCAGGCCGTAGGGGAACTTCCGTGTACGTTGCAGGAAGTATTCCGGAACATCGTCACGATCCTGTTTGAAGGGATCTTAAGTGAAGGCAAGCGAAAGTCCTTCGTTCGGCCGAGCGTCGAATGGCCGGCAAAATAATTCAAATACATTTTACTCTACCACGTCATCGCATTACCATCAAGAGGCATCGGAATGGCTGAAACACGAACTGAACAACACCCCACGGCACCGGTCCGTACAGACGGGCATTCGACCGACGGGCGAGGGAACGTTCCTGCGAATGGGCACCGCCCGGAAGTTGTAACGGAAACGACGACGAAGTCGAAAGGTCCCGTGCGTCGCCTCCTGCCGCTTCTGTTCGGCCTGATCCTGCTTGCCGCGGCGGCCTACGGCTGGCATATTATCCAGTTCAATAAAGTTCACGAAGAAACCGATGACGCGCAGATCGATGCCGATATCAGCCCGATCATCCCGCGCGTCTCCGGATACGTCAAGGCGATATTTGTCAACGATAACGACCATGTCGATTCGAACGCAACGCTTCTTACGCTCGATGCGCAGGACCTGATGTTGAAACGGACCGCCGCCGAGGCGGCCGTTACGAACGCCCAGGCTGCGGTTACGAGCGCACAAGCCTCCGCGACGGCCGCACAGTCGAATGTTGCCACGGCCGAAGTCAACCGCCAAAAGACTGCCGAGGACCTCGCTCGTGCCAAGGGTCTGGTCGCCGGCGGCGCGATGACAAAGGAACAGTACGATGCCGTCCGGGCTGCAGCGGAAGCGGCGGAAACGCAGCTCAAAACGGTGAGCGATCAGGCCCTCGCCGCGAGTTCCCAGGTGGGCGTCGCTCAGGCACAGGTCAAGCAGCGTCTGGCAGACCTCGATAATGCAAAGCTCCAGCTTTCTTATGCGACGATCGTCACGCCTGTCGCCGGGACCGTTGCCAAGCGTAATGTCGAAGTGGGGGAATTCATTCAGCAGGGGCAGCCACTCATGGCGATCACCCAAAACGATATCTGGATCACGGCAAATTTTAAAGAAACCCAACTCTTCGATCTTCGGCCCGGCCAGCGTGTCGAGTTCACGGCCGATGCGTACCCCGACTCCGTTTTTCATGGCACCGTCCAATCGGTCTCTCCGGCGACCGGTGCGAAATTCTCGTTGCTCCCGCCGGACAATTCGACTGGAAACTTTGTAAAAGTGACGCAGCGCGTGCCGGTCAAGATTCTTGTCGATCGTGGCAATTACAGCAAGTCGCCGCTCCGGCCCGGCATGAGCGTGGACGTCACCGTCACAACCGGGAAGTGGTAATTTAAAGTAAATCCAATAGTGACGTAACCGTCACGGGTACGAATGGCAGAACAGGGCTTCAGGAAGTGGATCATCGTTATCACCGTTATTTCAGCGGCGGTGATCGAGTTGATCGATACATCGATCGTAAACGTCGCGCTCTCGGATATGAGCGCGTCGCTGGGTGCTACGATCGAGGACGTCGCGTGGGTGATCACCTCGTATGCGATCGCCAATGTCATTATTATTCCCATGACGAGCTTTCTCGGGGGGCTCTTCGGGCGACGGAATTATTATACTGTTTCTATTCTCATCTTCACGGCCGCATCGTTCTTTTGCGGCCAGTCGCATTCCATTGTTGAACTGGTCATATTCCGCTTTATTCAGGGCCTGGGCGGAGGGGCACTGCTTTCAACCTCTCAGTCGATTCTCTTCGATACGTTTTCGGTCGAAGAACGGCCCACGGCAACGGCGCTCTTTGGCCTCGGCGTCGTGATCGGTCCCACGATCGGGCCGACCCTTGGGGGATGGATCGTCGATAATTTTAACTGGCCCTGGATCTTTTTTGTAAATATTCCGATCGGCATTACGGCAGCCATCCTTTCGTATACCTATGTAAAAGAGCCAAAACATGAGCGCCGGGTCCTCAGCATCGATTGGTGGGGGATCATTCTGCTGATTGTTGGTATCGCTTCGCTTCAGTATGTGCTCGAGCGCGGCGAAACGGAGGACTGGTTCTCATCAAGGACGATTGTGGTCCTGAGCGCCATTTCGTTGGTCTCTCTCGTCACGTTTATCTGGCATGAACTGACGACGGAACATCCCGTCGTGGAGTTGCATGTCCTGAAAAGCCGCACCCTGGCGTCCTGCGCATTCCTGACGTTTATTATCGGCTTTGGGCTGTTCTCGTCGGTATTTATCATTCCCGTTTTTGCGCAACGGCTCCTGAATTACGATGCGATGCAGACGGGATTGTTATTGCTGCCTGGGGCGCTCGTCACGATGTTTACCCTGCCGTGGGTCGGGAAGATAATGGAGCGCGGAGCGCCGTTGCAGCTCCTTATCTTCCTCGGATTTACCCTGACCGCGCTTTTTACTTATCTTCTTTCGACGATTTCACTCGATGCCGGCTGGTGGACGTTCTTTTGGCCGCTGGTGATCCGCGGCATTGGCCTGCCGATGTGTTTCGTTCCCATTACGAACCTTGCCGTCTCCGGGCTTCATCCGCGCGATATTCCGCAGGGCGTGGCGATGAATAATATGATGCGGCAATTGGGAGGCTCTTTTGGCATTGCGATCGTCAATACGTATCTGGCAAACCGTATGATGGTCAATCGGGTCAGCCTGATTTCCAATATCACGCAATATGGCACCGCCACGCAGCAGCGTCTTTCGATGCTGACGCACGCCTTTATGGCGAAAGGGGCCACGCTGGTCCAGGCAAAGCAGCAGGCGCTCGCGGTGATCGAAGGGATCGTCATGCAACAGACGATGCTCAAAAGTTATTTGGATGTTTTTATTTTCGTTACGATCTTTTTTGTGGCGTGCCTGCCGCTGATCCTCACCATTCGCAAGGGGCGCGCAGCACCTTCGCCGGAACTCGCGGCGGCACACTAACGCACATTCACGATGAAATACCTGGGAATCGTTCTTATTCTTGGAGTTCTTGGAGCCGGTCTCACTTCGAATGTCCGGGCGCAAAGCGCCGATACGCTGACGCTTTCTGAAGCGATCCGAATGGCAATCCGGCAGGCCCCCACGCTGGCCGAAGGAGAAGCCGCGCTGGCCAGGGCAAAAGCCCAATATAACGAAATAGAAAGCTATGCGCTGCCGCAACTCGCCGGGAATGCGAGCTACGCGAGGATCGATCCCGTCGTTACGATCCCGTTTTCGTTGCCGGGCCTGAATGAAGTATTCCAGACGCAGCCTAATAATAATTACAACGCCAACTTTCAATTGCAGCAGGCCATCTGGTCCTTCGGACGGTATGAGGCCGAGGACCGTGTTGCCCAAAGCGGAATTAAGTCGGCACAGGATCAACTCGATTCGTATCGCGCACAGGTCGCGTATCAGACGACGCAGATCTATTATGCGATCCTGACGACGGACGAGGGCATTGCCGTCGAGCAGCAGCAGGTAAGCGTGCTCCAGCAAAATCTTACCCAGGCCCAAACACGCGAAAAGCAAGGCACCGCGACGTCGCTCGATGCGCTCAACATTCAGGCCCGAATTTCGGCGACACAAAGCACGATCGAAGATATGGAGTCGACGCGCCGAAAGCAAGCGGCCATGCTGCGCCGATTGCTCGGTCTTTCCTCCACAACGAATATTACGGTCGCTCGACCTGGAACTTCGCCGTCCTTACCGGAAGACCTTCTCGCGCTCGATACGCTGGCCGATCGCCAGCGGCCAGAGATTCTCGCCGCTAAAGATGCGGAAAACACGGCGCGGCTGCAAGTCGAGTCGGCCCGTAACAATAACGACCCGCTGCTTTCTACGACGATCACCGGCGGAGTAAAGAACGGTTATTTACCGAACCTCAATCAGATGAAGTTGAACTGGATCGGCTCTGTCGATTTTCACTGGCCTATCCTGGACGGGGGACGAACGCATGCACAAGTCGATGAAGCCGAGGCCGATTATCAGGCAGCGCAGGCGCGCACCCGCGATGCGGAACTTGGGATCGAAAACGATGTCGATCAGGCGCTGGCCGATATGCAGGCAAGCCGCAAGCGGCTCGAACTGGTCAAGGTACAGATCGATGAGGCGCAGCAGGCCTATCAAATTGCCCAGGTCCGTTATCAAAATGGCGTGGCAACGAATTTAGACGTGCTCACCGCCCAAAGTGCGCTCGAACAGGCTCAGCTTCAGCAGGCGGAATTAATGTTCAACTTTGAGTTAAGCCAGTACAATTTGAACAAGGCGGTGGGAACTCCGCTATGGTAACGGCATTCCTTAGTGGGCCGCATACATTACCTTCTGATAGCGAGGGATCGAACGAATATTGTCGAAATCGGGATCGGAAAGAACTTCTCCCCGCTTGCCGGGAGCGAACGTAAATAATTTTTCGAGAATATCGAGCGCGGCATCGGCTTTTCCCTGCTTCGCATAGCAACAGGCGGCATTATAGTTGATCCGAACGTCCGTGGGATAGAGCCGAATCAGCGAGTCATAGAGGTGCACTGCCTCGTCGCTATGACCCGCCATATCGAGCGCGATCGCATAACTTCCGGTTAAGGCGACACTATCGGGGTAGACCGACATCTTCTTTTTCGCCAGCCGAGCGGCGTGCTGGCCGAACTCTTTGCCATCTAAGCCCGCGCGCTCTGCCGCGATCCCGGCACTCAGGTAATAGGCGAGATTACTCGAGTCGAGTTGGATCGCACGATTGAAGAGTTGCAGCGAACGGTTCTTATCGTTCGCGATAAGCAGGTTCGCCAGATGGGCGACCGCGGCGGCATCGTTGGGATGCGCGGCCGCATTCTGCTCCGCATTCTGAAGTTCCTGCTCCTCCGCCGTTACGGAGTGAAGGATACCGAAGAGATCGTTCACTACACGCTCCCGCACGGCAAAGAGTTCACTATTATTGCCGCTATAGGATTGTTCCCAGATTTCACCGCCTTTTTTGGTATCGATCAGCCGGGTCGAAACGAAGTTTACATCGTGCGATTTTCGGACGAGTCCTTCGATAATAAAGCGCGCCTTGAGTTCCTGTGCGATCGCAAGGGCATTCCAGCGCGTATCTTTATACGCGGACGAGATCGAAGCTCCGATCGTCGAAACGGTTTTCAGTGCGGAAAGATGGGTCAGCAGCTCGTCTGAAAAAATGTCGAGATTGTGCGTACTGTCCCGATCGAGATTGAGTGTGGCAAATGGAAGGACGACCACGCTCTCTCCGGACGGTGCGGGATCGGGCGCTTTTCGAATGAAGAAAAAAAGAGCGGCAATCATTGCCACGCCCGCAACACCGGCGATCGTTTTCAAGCGCGCGCGTTTGATGCGAGCCCGAAGATTTTCCAGTGCGTCCTCTTCGTTATGCGCTCCTTGCAACCGAGCGACCTGACTTCGGACGGCATGAAGGATCGCTTGTTCGTCGTGAAAATTCGTACGCTGGATCCCGGCCAGCGCATATTCGAGCCGGCCCGGAAGAGTGACCGTCCCGATCTCGATCGGAAGGATCAGTTTCCCATTCTCGGCGGCTAAGGCGATCTCTTTCGCGACATTGGCAGAGGACACGGAACTGGCAGACAGCAGCGCGATAAAAATTTCGCTGCGTTTGATATTCTGCACGATCTCGTCGGACCAGATCGAAGCTCCGGCAATCGCTTCCTGATCGATCCAGACCGAATAGTTCTCACGCCGTAAGAGGGTAAGCAGGTGGAGCGCCTGCTTCTCGTCCTCGCGAGAATAACTGATAAAAATTCCTGGGGTCATGACGAAAGAGATGGCACCGTTCCACGACTGTAACACTTCGGTTTCGAACGTGAGTTCACATGCTTCATGTCATTAAAATGTTGTATCTTTGCAGCGCATGGACCATCCTGAACACGCCACCCAGGCTTTTCCCAAAGAGGCGCTCGAACGCATTGCGCACAAAATTGCGGATGTCGAAGAGGCCACCGGCTCGGAAATACGCGTTTCCATTCGAGATTTTCGAGATGCAAGCGAAGCCGGACTTTCGATGAAAGAGTTGGCGCAGCAAGAATTTGGGACCCTCCGCCTGCACCATAACGATGCGCGGTACGGTATCTTGCTCCTCGTGCTCTATCACGAACGAAAATTTTACGTTTATGGCGACGAAGGGGTCCATCGCCACGTCCATCCGGAAACATGGAACGATGTAGCAAAAACGCTGACCAAATATTTTTCCGAAGGAGCCTATGAAGCCGGTGTGATGGAGGCCGTTGAACGCATCGCACACCATCTCAAAAATAAACTTCCTAAGCCGTCAGAAAAACATGAAATGAGTGCTGAAGTGACGGTCCGATAGCGATCCCGCTGGACGATCCTCAGGTGGGGAACTCCAGGATTTTTACAGCGAGGTTTATAGGGCTCCTCGCCAAGAAGCCCTGTTCATAAGGCGGCGCCTGCCGAACTATTTATTCGCAGCAAATGGACGCCGATGGATTTCATCAGGGTCGAATCTTTGTTATAGGGCACTGATGAACTCGCGCTCCGGCATGCTCCTGAAACACTCCCGAATCGCTCTCGCACAAATTGGTTCTGTCCTCGGGGACCTGAAACGAAATGTAGAACGGCAGCTCGAATACTGTGAGAAGGCGATCGGCCTACGAGCGAACGGGATTATTTTTCCCGAGCTGTCGCTCACCGGTTATACGCTTCGCGACCTTAATTTCGAATGTGCCATTTCGCGGAACGATCCGCTTCTCGATCCGATAAAAAAAATAAGCAGGAAAATTTCGATCGTTGCCGGCGGGGTCGAACGCGATGAGCGAGGTGCTGTCTATAATACGGGGTGGTTGTTCGAGGATGGCGAGATCGTCCATGCGCACCGCAAAGTCTATCCACCGACGTATGGGTTATTCGAAGAAGGCCGTTACTTCACGGCAGGAAAGGAAGCGGCGGCATTTAGTTCTGAGCGGCTCGGCCGAGTCGGCCTCCTCGTATGCGAAGATTTATGGCATCCGGCGCTGCCCTATATCGAAGCCATGAACGGCGCTCAAATGTTGATCACGATCGCGGCCAGCCCGACGCGTCTCGATACCGGAGAAGAGGCCCATACACGTTCGGAACCTGAAAATTATACGATCAATCGCGAGCACCATGCTGCGTACGCAAGGCTCCTCGGAATGTTCGTGGTCTTCGTCAATCGGGTCGGCGTTGAAGACGGGGTAAATTTCTGGGGCGGTTCCGAAGTCGTCGCCCCGTCCGGAGAAACGATCGCACGAGGGAAGTTTTTCGAAGAAGACCTGATCGTAACGGACATCGATCCCGATCTTGTGCGTCAGGCCCGTCAATATTCGCGTCACTTTTTGGACGACAACCCACTTCTGGTTCAGCAATGGCTCTCAAAGATCACGGGAGTTGAGGTAAAGGCGATAGAAGAATAGTGCGGATCGCGCGGGTCGTAAAAGCGACTGCCACGAGCACACAACCAGCTTAGCGCGTGTCCACTCGGACCCGAAAATCGTTGGAAAGAAAGTTCGCTTGCCGTTGTTATAGGGCGCGCAAAATGAATTCCGGGCACCGGCCACGCTCTCACGTTGCGGTTGTGCCCTTGTTTTTGACTCAATTCTCAACAGAATGGCAACTATTACGAACGACCTCCCGAAAAAAACTGCCACGATCTCCCCTTCGGTCTATAAAGAACCGGCCCCCATCCTCGATAAGGACAATCCACTTGAATCGATGATGCAGCGCTTCGATCGCGCGGCCGAAATTCTCTCGCTCGAACCGGGAATTTATCAATACCTCAAGACGCCCGTCAAATCCGTCATTGTTTCGATCCCCATCCAAATGGACGATGGTTCGGTCCAGGTCTTTGACGGCTATCGCGTGGTCCACAACGACATTTTGGGTCCCAGCAAAGGTGGCATTCGCTACGCGCCGGATGTCAACCTGGACGAAGTAAAGGCGCTGGCCGCCTGGATGACATGGAAATGCGCCGTTGTCGATATTCCGTTTGGCGGCGCCAAAGGCGGAGTGCGCTGCGACCCTCGGCACCTCACCATGCAGCAGCTCGAAAAGATCACTCGCCGCTATACGGCCAACATGCTCGATGTGTTCGGACCCGACCGCGACATTCCCGCTCCGGACGTCAACACGAACGAGCAGATCATGGCGTGGATCTTAGACACCTGGTCGATGCACATGAAGCGTACGGAGCCCGGCGTCGTGACCGGCAAGCCGCTCGTCCTTGGCGGAAGCAAAGGGCGAAAGGAAGCGACCGGCCGGGGAGTGATGCACTCCGCCCTTCGCGGAATGGAAAAATTAGGAATTAAACCGAAGGACGCGACGGTCGCAGTCGAAGGATTTGGAAATGTCGGTTCGATCTCGGCCGTTTCGCTGGCCGCGGAAGGCGCTAAGATCATTGGCATTTCGGATATCAGCGGCGCCTATTATAATGCTTCCGGTATCGACGTTGCCGACGCGATCCATTATTCTGAAACGCACGATCTCCTGCTCGATGGCTGGAAAGGCGGCGAGAAAATTACGAACGAGCAACTCCTTACGCTCGATTGCGATGTTCTTGTTCCTGCGGCCCGCGAAGATCGCATTACGAAGCGTAATGCGCACAACATTCAGGCGAAGCTTATCGTCGAAGGAGCCAATGGCCCCACGACGGCCGGCGCAGACCCGATTCTCGAGTCGAAAGGCGTGCTGGTCGTTCCGGACATTCTGGCGAACGCCGGCGGCGTAACCGTTAGTTACTTCGAGTGGGTGCAAAACCGGATGGGATATCACTGGACACTCGAAGTCGTCAACGAACGTCTCGAAGAGACCATGAACACGGCGTTCGACCGTGTGTACGATACGTCGCTCAAGCACAAAGTCTCCCTGCGCCTCGCTTCGTACATCCTTGCGATCGATAAAGTCGCCCGGACGCTGCGCCTGAGAGGAATTTACGGATAACAATCCATTACTGTCATCCCGAGCGAAGCCCGCATCGGCGGGCGAAGTCGAGGGATCTCTTGAAAAAACGCAATCGCTGTAATGATAGAGATGCTTCGACTCTGCACGGATTCGCAATGGCGGATCCGTGCTCCGCTCTGTATGATGGTGATGCTGTTGGTGTTGTTTGTGTTCTCTGTCGATCCTGCCCATGCACAGCTCTCGCATGCGGATTCCGTGCTCGCGCATTCCATTCCTTCCATTCTGCCCGCGAATCAAAACTCACCCTGGATCGTGACCGGCGATAGCACACTCTCGCCGCTTCTATCGCTCGTTCCCAGTCCTTCCGGACTGGATCTGCCCATTTTTTTTATCGAACAGCTTACCGCTACCGTGAGCGGAACGAAAACGAACTCTACCATGGACATCTCGGTGCAGGGTGCGCTTATTACAACAGCGCCGAATAGTTCTCGGACGCCGAATAGTTCTCGCCGGTTTTACGAACGCACCATCGATACGCTCCTTACCGATCGCGATTGGGACGTGCTCGAAACCAATGGCGACCGCTACGTACACTTCGTGACGACTTCCGAAAAAAGCGTTTGGTCGAGCGTGCTCGAACCGGCACTCGTCGTCCTTGGGGCGGCGGCCATAGTTGCACTCTTTTTTCTCGTTCGCAGTTAATAGCCCTTTCATATACTTTCGTGACGCTACGCCATCCGATCTTTTTTTTCGCCGGCCTTCTGCTGATGCTATGGGGCTGCGGTTCCAGCAACGATGAGATGACCAAAGCTGCCCCGCAAGGCTCTTCCGATCAGCTTTTTGCCGATGGGAAGGCCGCCTATGCGAAAGAAGACTGGCAGGAAGCCATCCGTATCTTCGAACAGGTCCGCCTGCAGGCCCCGGCTTCTGCGATCGCCGCGGAGGCGACATATCTCGAAGCAATGTCCCGCTATAACCAGGAGATGTACGCAGGCTCTGCGGTTGATTTTCGTGCCGTCCGAAGAAATTACCCGAATTCGCCTTTCGCGATCCGTGCGCAATATATGGTCGGTGAAAGTTATTACCAGATTTCGCCACGGCCGGATCTCGATCAGTCTTACAGCGTCCTTGCACTTTCGGAATTCCAGAACTTTCTGCACGATTATCCGAACGCCCCTGCGACGCTCTTAGACAGCGCACAACAGCGGATCGTTGAAATTCGCACGAAGCTCGCAGAAAAATACTTCCTGTCCGCAAAACTTTACGATAAACTCGAAGATCCGAAATCGGCGGCGATCTACTACCAACGCGTGCTCGATAATTTTTACGATACTCCTCCGGCCCCGGAGTCGGAACTTCGTGTGGCCGAGATCGACTTCGACCGAAAGCAACTGGACGATGCGCGGAAGGCCCTCGAAGCCTTCGATGCGAAATACCTTGCGATCGCAACGCCGGACGAGCGTGAGCGAGCATTGAAACTCCATTCGAAACTTCCGGCTCCCTAATGGCACAGCAACAACCTCAGCGGACGGCAAAAACGCCTTCGGCTTCACAAGTCGAACTGACGGAACTGGTCCTGCCGAACGACACGAACCAGCTTGGGAACTTGCTTGGCGGCCGCCTTATGCACTGGGTCGATATTGCCGCCGCGCTCGCCGCGCAGAAACATTCCGGAAGGGTGTCGGTCACGGCCAGTGTGGATGAAATGACGTTCCTGCTGCCGGTAAAACTTGGCCAGGTCGTTCGTCTGCATGCGAGCGTAAACCGTGCGTTTCATACGTCGATGGAGGTCGGCGTGCACGTCGATGTCGAAGATTTTCGCACCGGCGACGTTCGGCACGTGAGCACGGCGTATCTCACGTTTGTCGCGATCGATGAGATCGGACGCGCCGTTCGCGTTCCGGAACTCTTACCCGAGACCGAAGACGATAAACGCCGTTTCGCGGATGCCGAAACGCGCCGCGCCCATCGCCTGCAAAAGCGCGATGAAATGGTCCATAACGATCGTTCCTGATATGGCGCTCGAGTCCCTTTCCATTCGCGCGGAGGGCGTCCAAAAACGTTTCACTCAGCGTCCGATTTTCAAACCGGTTTCGTTTGAAGCTCGCCCGGGTGAGATCGTCTCGATCACGGGCCCGAACGGCGCGGGCAAGAGCACACTCGTAAAGATCGTGGCAAACGTCCTTACACCTTCCAAAGGATCGTGCGAGTGGCGGGATGGAACGAAAAAACTGGATGCGGAAGGCATTCGGCGAAGCGTCGGCTTTGTCGCGCCCTATTTGGAACTCTATGATGAACTGACAGCGATCGAACAGGTGCAGTTCGTGGCCGAGATGAAAGGGGAGCGTATGAACGAAGAAGCTGCGCTCGAGATCGTTGAGCGGTTCGGATTGTCCACGTCCATTGCAGCCAGCGATCGTCGATTGAGAGCTTATAGTTCCGGTATGAAGCAGCGCGTTCGATGTGCAATGGCGTTTGCGAATGCGCCGGCAGTGTTATTGCTCGATGAAGCAACGTCCAATCTCGACGATGCGGGTACGGAACGGGTGCTCCGCGAAGCCGAACACGCCGCCCATAACGGGAGCATCGTGTTTATTGCCACGAACGATGCGCGGGAGCGGGCGATCGCTCACCGCGAAATACGGATCGAAGCATTGTAGATGCAGTTCACACTCGAGCGGACCGACGCCGTTTCCAAAGCCCGCGCTGGTATCCTCTGGACCGTGCATGGCGAAATTCCCACGCCGGCCTTTATGCCGGTGGGAACGAATGCGACGGTCAAGGCGCTGACCGCGGAGGAGGTCTGGGCAACGGGCGCGCGGATGGTCCTGGCGAATGCCTACCATCTCTATCTTCGCCCGGGGACCGAAATTATTGCGAACGCCGGGGGGATTCACCGGTTTGCCAACTGGAAGGGAAGCGTACTTACGGACTCCGGCGGGTATCAGGTCTATTCGCTCGCCGATTTGCGAAAAACGACCGATGAAGGCGTCCATTTCAAAAGCCATCTCGACGGCTCCGCCCATTTTTTTACGGCCGAAAAGGTGATCGAGATCCAGCGCGCGATCGGCGCCGATATCGTCATGCCGTTCGACGAATGTCCGCCCTCCAATGCCGATCGGAAAACGATCGAACGTGCCGTGCACCGCACGATTGCCTGGGCCTCGCGCTCCATGGAACATTTTTCCAAACATGGCGCCCGACACGGGTACGAACAATCGTTGTTTCCCATCGTCCAGGGAGGGACGCACCGCGACCTCAGGGAATTCTGCGCTGTGGAACTAATAAAAATGGGTGCCGAAGGCTATGCGATCGGCGGTCTCGCGGTCGGGGAACCGAACGAGACGATGTACGAAGTGACGGACTGGACGACCGACGTCCTGCCCCCGGAAAAACCTCGCTACCTTATGGGCGTGGGAACTCCGCTCGATCTGCTGGAGTCGATCGCGCGCGGCATCGATATGTTCGATTGCGTGCTTCCGACCCGCAATGCCCGCAATGCGCAGCTCTTTACCCGCGATGGGAAGATCAATATTACCAATGCCAAATGGAAGCGAGATTTTTCGCCGATCGACGAAGAGACCGATTCCTATGCCTCGAGGAATTTTTCAAAGGCCTATTTGGCCCATCTTTTTAACGCGAACGAGATCCTCGGCCTGACGCTTGCGACCCTTCACAACGTTGCATTTTACGAACAGCTTGTGCGGGAAGCGCGGGAGCGGATTATGAATGGGACGTTTGCTCCGTGGCTTGGCGAATTCAAATCGCGATACCAAAAATCCAGCGTTGCAGTCTCCGATGAAAATTCGTAATCAGGGACGCGGGATCGTCGTCAATGCAAAAGGGGAAATCCTTTTTGTGAAGCACAGGGATGAGGTTCCCGCATCTCCCGGAGAGCCGGACCGACTCGAATATTGGGTGCCACCCGGTGGCGGCGTCGATGTCGATGAAACCTTCGAAGAAGCCGCCGTTCGTGAAGTGTTGGAAGAAACGGGGATTGTGATCGACGAGGTTGTGCGGTTCATGCACACGGTCGAAAAACCGCTCCGATTTGGTAACGAAATGCGACTCATGCACGCGCAATATTTCTTGATGCGAATCCATCACGATGGCGCCGCCGCATCAGTCCGCGATCCGGGCGAAGGCATCATCGACGTGCGATGGTGGAGCGATGAAGAGATGGCGCGCTCCGGTGAGGTTTTTCGGCCATTGGGCATTGAAGCCATGTGCGTGGATGCGTTAGTCGAATTGGGATTCGTACGTCGTGGGCTCTCATACACGGAGGGGAAGCAATAAGTTTGAACATCACTTCTGGATGCCAGGGATAGTCGGTGCAGACTGTTGCCAAAGAAAATCTTAAATGTTCGATATCATGCAGGCGAAAACTGCCGCTACCGGTTTTGAATGATTTTGGGGAAATTTTGGTTACCCCAAACTATCTCAGAGAAGCATTCATTTTAACCATTCCATGACGATTTTTTCTATTTTTACCTCCGCCCCGTTACTGATGGCCCCCGCCAGCGGCCCGAATGGCCAGTCGGGCGACCCGACGCCGTCCTTCATTATGTTGGGCGCGATGGTCCTCATTTTTTACTTTCTTATTTTCCGGCCGCAAAAAAAACGGCAAAAAGCGCGCGAAGCATTGGTCCAGCAGATCGAAAAGGGCGATAAGGTCGTGACCGCCAGCGGTATCCACGGAACCATTTCTCAGATCGAGGATACGACCGTTCTTCTGCAGGTCTCGGACAACACCAAGATCCGCATCGAAAAATCGGCGATCGGTAACGTAACGCCGAAGAACGCCGAGAAAGCAGCGTAAGCGGAGCGCCATCGGGAAAGCATGATGCTGAATACCATCGAAGAAGCTTTAGAAGAGATCCGCCGTGGCAAGGGCGTGATCGTGGTCGACGACGAAGACCGCGAGAACGAAGGCGATTTCATTGCGGCGGCCGAAGCCGTGACGCCGGAAATGATCGCGTTCATGCTCAAGCGGACCAGTGGGATTATTTGTGTGCCGCTCACCGAACAGCGCGCGAAGGAACTCGATCTCGCGATGATGGTCGAGATCAACACCGCGCGGCATGGAACGCCATTTACCGTCAGCGTCGATTACCTCAAGGGAACTTCGACCGGCGTCTCCGCTGAGGACCGCGCCCGAACGATCTTCGCGCTCACAGAACCCAGTTCGCTTCCACGCGATTTTGCTCGGCCCGGACATATTTTTCCGCTTCGGGCCGCCGAGGAAGGCGTGCTGCGCCGCGCCGGGCATACCGAGGCGGCGGTCGATTTGGCGCGTTTGGCTGGCTTTAAACCGATCGGCATTCTTTGCGAGATGGTCAACGACGACGGTTCGATGGCCCGCATGCCGGAACTCCTGAAGATCGCGAAAGAAACGGGAATGAAGATCATTTCCGTGCAGGACCTCATTGCCTACCGCATGCACAGCGAACAGCTGATGCAAAAGATCGTCGAAGTTTCGCTCCCGACGGAATACGGGGAGTTCAGGCTGCATCTTTACGAAAACAAAGTCGATAAAAAGGAACATATCGCGCTGACCAAAGGCGATATCGCGAACGGAGAACCGGTCCTTGTGCGCGTTCACTCCGAGTGCTTCACCGGCGATACGCTTGGCTCCATGCGCTGCGATTGCCAGGACCAGCTCCATGCGGCCATGATGATGGTCGAAAAAGAGGGCCGCGGCGTGGTCGTCTATATGCGGCAGGAGGGTCGCGGGATCGGGCTCGCGAATAAGCTCCGCGCGTACAAACTGCAGGAAGAGGGCGCCGATACCGTCGAAGCAAACGAGCGGCTCGGGTTCAAGGCCGACCTCCGCGATTACGGACTCGGGGCGCAGCTCCTGGCCGATCTTGGCGTGAAAAAAATGCGGCTGATGACGAACAACCCGAAGAAAGTGGTCGGGCTTTCCAGCTATGGCCTCGAAATTGTCGATCGGGTTCCCATTGAAATCCCTGCCAACCTGAAGAACGCCGGTTACCTGGAAACCAAGCGCCAGAAGTTAGGGCATATTTTGACGGGACTCCGGTCCTAAGGTCTTTGTGCGGGAACAGAATTGCCCAAAACGGTGCTTGTAGGGTGAATTAGAAGTTTTTCAAGAGAAGGTATCTTGCTACCAGCGTTGGTGCAGCGGATGCCTTCTCCTTTTATTTGAGGGCGCCGGCATGGCCGGCATAAAAAGAATGGACAAGTCGAAAATTTACTTGACGCGCCAGCGGCTTACGGAACTCGAGGAAGAGGTCCGAAAGCTGCGTATTCACGGCCGCCGGGACGTCGCGCAGCGCATTGCCGAAGCGCGCGCGCAGGGGGACCTTTCTGAAAATGCAGAGTACGATGCCGCTCGCGAAGAGCAGGGCCTGCTCGAGCTCCGTATCCACAAAATGGAAGACATGCTCGCGCGATCGGCCGTCATCGACGAGTCGAACATTCCGACGGACAAGGTCGGAATTATGACCCGCGTCTCCGTGCTCAACACCAAGACGAATAAGAAGAACGAATACCAGATCGTGTCGGCCGAAGAGGCCGATTTCGAAGGCGGAAAAATTTCCATGTCGTCGCCCATCGGCCGCGCACTGCTGAATAAAAAAGTGGGTGACGAAGTGCAGGTAAAAGTTCCAGCCGGGACCCTGGAACTCAAAATCGTATCGATAGGAAAATAGGAAAACGTTCGGTCTTTTTCCTTTTGATATTTCCTTAAATTCTCATTCAGTGAGTTGCCCAAGTGGCGTAATTGGTAGCCGCAGCAGACTCAAAATCTGCCGTTCGCAAGGACGTACCGGTTCGAGTCCGGTCTTGGGCACGAAAGAGGAATGTGGGCTGGATGCCGCGAGCCGAACCATTCCATGGGGTGTCTGTTTTAGGATCTGCCTGTTTTGTTAATCAGCTCGATTGTATGGCATGTGTGTTCGATTCCCCGTTTGCACCTAATCGCTCTTTGAGGTGAAGTAAGAGAGCGTCTTTTCGCATGTGCGAAAAAGGCTCCGATAGGGAAGCTCCGTACGCGTAAAATCGATGGAATGCAAAGCACGATTTGAACGCAAAGCTCTTTAGCATCGCAGCGTTTTTCTAACTTACAGTCTTTTCAAACCTTATGTCTCGATCAAAACTATGAAAAGAGTAATTACCTGTGCGGCATTATCGTTAGCATTCTTATCGTCGTGCACTACTACCGGTCAATTATCGGGATCCGGATTGGCCGCATTAGGTTGCGTGCTCCAGGCCGAAGGCGGGACGAGTGTCTCGAATACCCCGCCATCGACTATTTTTCCTCCGAACAGTCCCAAGCAGGTGCCACTGTCGGTGCACGGATCGAAATCGATTCCCGGCCCGGCACAGACGATCGAACTGCGCGGCTGGCTGACTCGAGTCGACATGAGTTGCAACGGAGTAGATCCCGATTGGCATTATAATCTTGCGATCGATCCAAAGTGGGCAATAGACCATCTCGGCATCGATATAACCCAACTCATCCTGCCCGGAAACATCAACGAATTTTCCGACGACCTCGTCCCTACCAATACCGAGATAACATCCGGCGCTACCACCCCCGACGGGCGCACGATTAGCTGGGCAATGGTCGGCAGACCCACCATCCATGTCGAATTAAATGGGTGGAGACCCTCTGATCACCCAGGCAAAACGCCGCCGTCGGACTGGGGATGGTCGAATTCGAATGGATGCCCGGGAGTTGTATGGGCATTCAATCCAATTAATCCTCTCGCATGCGCGGCGCCACTTCGGGTGGGAATGTATGTTCGGATCGTGGGCTCGCTCATTACCGACGAACCGCACGATCAGTCCGCCGGAGTTCCCACGTGGTGGGTAAATAGCTTTGGGGAGAGTGCACCCGGAGAGCAAGGGCAGGCAGGTCCCGATGCATTGAATGCCCTTCAGTTAGACTGGGCCGGGGGGCTTAACAGCTATGATGCTAATAATCCTGCCCGATGGTCTGAAATTCATCCTCCCGATATTATTGCCGACATCGATACGTCTTCGCCGATTATGCCAACCGAAACGTTTGAGGGTGTCACGGTCATGTCAAAAAATTGTATTGGAGGATATCCGGGAGCAAGTTGTACCCCTACGACCCTGGACGTGGATATCGCTCCTCCCAGCAATATGCCGGTCGGACATAACGGAGTCAATTGTACGGAGATCGTAAGTAGATTTACGAATTTTAGAACGATCATCGATGGCAATAATGGCAGTAGCAATAACAGCGGAGCGAAAATTACCTTTTTCTCCGATCATGTACATGTGCATGTGACCGTACAGGGCCAGACCGCATGGGGAGCCATGGGTAAATTCGTGGCTTTTTACCGGGTGTCGTGGAAGTAGGGAAGAAAATCGAGGAGCAACGTTGAGGAACAGTTCCCACCTATTCATTTTCATTTAAAAACCCGTACAGGAGACGTTATGTCATGGACGAATGGAGCCATTAGCGGCGGAGTCGTTACCCACTCCGATACCGGGAATATTCACATTACCGGGAACATCGATAGCGGTGCCGTTGTCACGCTCGCCACCACGGGTGGAACGATTATTATCGATGGCAAAATCGACGGTGGCAGCACCGTGAACCTCACAGCGTCAGGGGACATTCAAATTGGCGCCGCCGGTGGCAACCGGGACAACCTTAAGATTGACGGAGGAAGCACGGTCACGGTCATGTCCGGTGGGGCGGTCTCCTTAGGGGGAAAGATCGATCACAACAGCAATGTCTCCATGGTGGCCAATGGTGGATCGATCACGATCGGCGGGAAGATCGATCATAACAGCGTCGTTGAGTTTACCGCTTCGGGCGATGTCCTCATCGGTGCGGATTCGACCCTCGGCGGTGGCGACCGAAAAATTGACGGAAACAGCAACGTCGCGGTACAAGCGGGGATTAGGATCCATCTTTTCAACAAAATCGACGGAGGGAGCATCTCTGGCGCTCACTCCACGGTAGACTTCAAAGCTTGCGGAGGCATTGCCATCGACGACAAGATCGACGGCGGTTCGGTCGTCCGCCTGGCGGTCAATTCCGGAACTATCACGATAGGAGACAAAATCGGTGGAGGGGGGACCAACGTGACCTTTTGGCCGCCCACGAGTCTCCTGGTCACGAACGGAATTGATTCCCATGCGATCGTCACCCCTTTGAACTGGGTCGGCGCCTTTTCATGGTGCAGCCCATCCGGCACAACCGGCGGAGCCGGGCAACAAGGATACTATTGGCAAAACTGGCCCATGACATTCGGCTACGTCACTCCGAATCGTGTGTATCCGCGAACGGTTGCCGATGTGGTCGCCGCGGTTAAGCAGGCCGCGCTGAATGATCTTCCGGTAAAAGCGATCGGCGGCGGATGGTCTTTTTCGGACGCGTCGTTACCGATGACGAATCAGGCAGATGTCGACGCAGTATCCATCTTGAAGCGAGGAGCAAATGGAACTCAGGATTTCCACAACATCCTGCAGGGGTTAAATAACGGTACCGTTTTGCCGGCCGATTTTCAGCCGGAAGTTGTCGATAGCGACCTGGCGGGTTCCCAAACGTATGACCAGACCACACTCGAGGAGGTCACTGCCAGTGGAGCCAATCTTCCCCTGGCCAGCGAGACGATGCTCATCGACACACGCGGATTAGCATCGAGTTTACAGGGCCAGTTGCACTCCATCCTGTCCGATCCAGCGCGCCGGTCCACCAAACATTATTTCCACGTCGAGGCAGGAATCACGATGGAAGACCTGGACCAGCTTCTGGACCACCAGAATCCCAGACTCGCGCTGCAAGCCTCCGGAGGGTCGGTCGGAGCGACGTTAGCAGGTACCCTGGCATCCGCAACCCACGGCGCCGAGTTTCAATGGCCCTTATTGATCGATTGTGTTCGCGCGATTCATCTCGTGGCTCCGGACGGAAAAGAATGGTGGATCGAGGGAGATGTGCCGATCGCAGATTTTACGCGTCTTAGAAGGACCTACCCGAATATCAGCAGGAATCGCTTCGTTTCGGGTTCCCGGCATTTGTCCGGACTGAGTGCACAGGACATCTTAAACGCCGTCATCGTTTCGATGGGGACCATGGGAGTGGTCTACTCCGTCGTGCTGGAAGTTGTTCCGCAGTTCGGCCTCCAGCAGATTTGCGTGGCAATACCGTCGTTACCGTTTTTTGTGAATTCCTGGGAGTTTTTACTCCTGCGAGCGGGGACGAATGTGGCCGAGATTCGTAGCGGAAGCACCGCGGCGAATATCAAAGTGCTGAACTTCCTGCTCGACGGTGCGGCGAACGGGACGGGCATTGCCTATAATTCCCATAGCACTGAGAATGTATTTTGCGACCTCGCGATTAATCCGCTCAATCAGGACTGCTGGATCACCAACCGGCGGGTGACTCCATCGATACCGATAGATGGGAACAGTCCCGCCACGGACTGGTTGGGTGCCCTCAATCAAACGCTCGGGGGCCGAGCTCAGGGCGATGTGATGGGCAGCATGACTATGGGTCGAATCTTCGACTTCCTCAATTGGGCCAAGGACGTGGCGAATCCGTTCGACGACCTCAACGATATTCAACAAGCCGGTCGGCTCGGAACTTTCCTAACTTCGTTTCCCGACATTCTTGTGGCGGCGGCGGCGACCCTGAGCGCACAGGCGGTGGCCAACGGTGCCAATGAGCCAAACAATCCGGACCGGGGGCAGCAGTTTTTGGCAGATGCGCTCTCCGGGTTTCTCCACGCCGTCCAGGGTACCGTCAACGGCGCGACGGGAGATACGACCGCCGTGTCGTACAAGATCTGGGGCTTCGGATGGCCAGCTAACGGGTTCCCTGGAAGAGGTCTGGAGATTGCGCTGCCGCGGGAGACAGCATTTACGTTCCTTCAAACCGTCCTGTTCGATCAGGTATTAACGAATACGATTCAGGCGGGCAACATGCCTCTGATCGGCTACATTTCGGTGAGAGTTTGTCCTCAGACAAACACCCTGATGGGAATGCAGCAGTTCAGTCCCTATTCAATTATGATCGAAGTCGTGGGCTACCGGTCCCCGGAAGCAAATTTTGTGATGAACCAGATACAACAACTGGCATTGCAGGCACAAAATGTCATGCTTCATTGGGGGCTGGAAAACGATCAGGTGACGGCTGCGAATCTGGCGATGATGCCCGTATCGAATCCGCTATCCGGTACATCGGAAACTCGGCTTTCCGCATTCCAGAAAGTTCGGCAGTTACTCTCGGGCGGGAACACGAACTTCGAGAATAATTTCGTAAACCGCCTAAACCTGTAACGGCTGAAATCTGTAACGGACCGATTAGTCGAGGAACTTTATCCATACTTTCTGGAGGCTACCCTCGCCGATCTCCAAAACGAAGGTCAGCATAGAGCCACATAATTTACGGTGGAGCGTTAGGCAACTTATCTTTTTTATAGGATAACGGCTTCGCTGTTCATGTATAACACCGTTAACACACATATACAGAAGATCTTTCTGAAAGAAATTTAAGGCGATGCCATTCGAAACGGAGCTGGGCCGGCTCCTGTTGGGCGGCGGCGTATGGCAAAGGTCTTATTAGGCATGTCGGGCGGGCTCGATTCCTCGGTGGCAGCGGCGCTGCTTCGGGAAGAAGGGCACGAGGTCATTGGCATGACCATCAAGACCTACAATTATTCCGATGTGGGCGGGAATTCGCAGGCGGGAAGCACTGTGCCACGCGATACAAGTTGCTGCTCACTCGATGGGATCAACGATGCCCGGCGCGTGGCGGCGAAGCTCGGGATCCCGCATTATGTGGCCGATATGACCGAGGAGTTCGGCAGCGAGATCATCGACTATTTTACCGATACGTATCTTTCCGGAAAAACTCCCAATCCCTGCGTCAAGTGTAATCGCGAGATCAAGTGGGCGGCAATGCTGCGGAAAGCCGATGCGCTCGGGTGCGAGTTTATTGCGACCGGCCATTATGCCAGACTGCGGGAAGTAAATGGCCGGACGGTCATTTCCCGAGCGGCCGATGCCGTGAAGGACCAGACCTATGCGCTCTGGGCCGTCCGACAGGAGCACCTGAAGCGTACGAAGTTCCCGCTCGCCCCGTACACGAAGGCGGAGAGCCGCGAGATCGCGCGAGCGCATGGACTTGCCGTTGCGAACAAGCAGGAAAGTTACGAGATCTGTTTCGTGACCGATAACGACTATCGACGGTTCCTTCGCGATCGCGTCGGCACGGTACGGGACGGTCGCGGTGGCTCAATGGACGATCGCCATGCGTTTCAGGATGGGAATTTTGTTTTGCATGGCGAGCCCGTGGGGCGTCATGACGGCGTACCGTTTTATACGATCGGTCAGCGCAAGGGCCTCGGGCTTAGCCTCGCGTCGCATCCGGAACCGCTGTATGTCACCGGACTCGATATTCTTCGGAATGAGGTGATCGTCGGCGACGATGAAGATCTCTTCGGGAACGAGCTTACGGCGCACGATGTGAACCTGATCAAGTACGATGCGCTTCCCGACGAAGGCATGAACGTTGTTGCGAAGATCCGTTATAAGGACGAGGGTGCTCTCGCCCGTATCGTGGCGCTCCCGGACGGCCGCGTCCATGTTTTATTCGAAGAGCCTCGACGGGCGATCACCCCCGGACAGTCCGTTGCGTTTTATGAAGGAGACGATCTTGTGGGCGGCGGAATTATTTCGTGAATCGAAATTATTTTCGCTGTCGAAATTATCTGAACTGGAATTATTGTTTGAAGCAGGATTATTGTTTGGAACGGGATTATTGCCCGGAGCATGATGTAATTATTTAGAATGAAAGCTTGCCTGGTCGGTCTTTTTCTTTGTCTTGCGATCCTCTCGAACGGTTGCAACGGGAACATCACGAATCCCTATACGCCGCTGAACCCGGGGTCGCTCACGGCCGATTACCCGGACGGAACGGAATTTATTTCTTCGGAAGGCCATGTCGCCAACGATGGGACCGATTATGTGGTCACGGCGACGCAGGACGTCAGCGGGGCACCCGCCGATGAGATCACGATGCAGATCCCGATCCCAGCGAATTCGACGGTGCCGTTTACCGTGAGTTCCTTGCCGGACGATGCGATTGTGACCTATTACGATGCCGTGACCGGGATCACGTACGAGGCGAACTCGACGCAGGGAAGCTGCACGATTACCGTGACCCAAATCTCGCCGACCTTCCAGGGGACCTTCTCGGCGCGGACGACTTGTAGCACGACGTTAGACAGCGTTCGGACGCTGCAAAATGGAGCATTCAATGCGAATTACCAGTGATTCCCGCTGAACTCAGGCTAATTATCTTCATTTTTCTCTTAAAATTACCGCTTCAGAGCATTCTGGCCTGAAAATTGATTCAATCTGTCTGTTTTTTCTCTATCCGTATTTTTTAGTTTTTAAGCTATTTTTTAGCTTTTAAGCTCAGAAATGACAGGACAATTCATAAATATTAGAAGAATAGTCCAGTGATCTATGGAATTGCTGCTCCGCCCGGAACTACGAAGACCGTGGGTTCCTCGGTCGACCGCTATGCCGAATGGCTCCGCCGGCGCAGCGTTCATTCTTTTGTACTCGACCCTGCCGTGACGACGAAGTTTCAAAATCCATATGGCGCGTGTAATTTTATTGTGACCTGGGATGGTGAGGACGTGCGAGAAGTACTTTCCGCCATTCGTTTTGCACGTGAAGCCGGAGACCGGTTCATACAGGACAAGCTTATCGAATACATTTTGAACATTCCCTTTCGGAATCCGCGACCTGCCGATATTCCGGCGTTTGTAGGCAAGCCGGTCTGGGCCGTCGATAAGCACGGCCGAGCGCTCGTCGGAATGCCGGGATCGGAAACCATCATCGATGTATCCGAGCTGCGCGAGCTGGCCCATCATACCGGTCCGATCACGTCGCATCCGTCTTCCTCGAGTTGAGAACGGGTTGAGCACTTCGCGCTGTTTCTCTCGCTTATGGCAGCGAGGCGCTTCGAAGATTTAGGTATTGGGACAAAGGCCGCGGAGGCCCGCGTCCGGCTGCTCAATCGCGACGGGACCTTCAATGTTCGCCGCAAGGGCCTTCCGTTCCTGACCTGGTTCAGCGGGTATCATTATCTTATTTCGATCCCATGGTGGAAGTTCAACCTGTGGATCGTTTTTTCCTATGTTCTTATCAATGCGTTTTTTGGATTGATCTATCTTACGATCGGGACCGAGGGCCTGGTCGGGATCGATGGACATTCGATCGCAGAACGGTATCTCCAGGCAGTGTTCTTTAGTACGCAGACATTCACGACCGTCGGCTTTGGGCGCATTGCGCCCGTGGGAATCCTTTCCAATGTTGCCGCGGCTCTGGAATCGCTGACGGGTCTGCTCTCCTTCGCGTTTGCGACCGGTCTCGTCTATGGGCGGTTTTCTCGGCCGATCGCGAAGGTTATTTTCAGCCAACAGGCGGTCATTGCCCCCTACGAAGGGAAAACAGCGTTTATGTTCCGCGTTGCGAACCAGCGTTCGAACCAGTTGATCGATGTGGGAGCAACGGTAACGTTAAGCCGTGTAGAACTCGATAGCCGGGGGGAGAAAAGGCGGCAATTTTATCCGTTGGAGTTAGAGCGATCCTCGGTAACGTTCTTTCACCTGAGCTGGACGGTCGTCCATCCCATCGACGATCACAGCCCGCTCTATGGAGTGACCAAGGAAGAATTGGACGCTTCGGACGCAGAATTTTTAGTGCTGCTGAAAGCCTTCGACGATACCTTTTCCCAGACGGTCCACACCAGAACGTCGTACAAGAGCAGGGAAGTGATGTACGGCCATAAGTTCAAGAGCATTATTCGGACCGGTCGCGATGGCATGACGGAGATCGAACTCGACAAGATCCACGATCACGAGGCCATTGTTTAGCCCGGCCGTTTTCGGATCTTCTTATAGTTCACCGGCCGCTTCTCATTGAAGGCGCTGATCCCTTCGGTTACTTCGTCGGAGAGATTATGGATCGAAAGCCAGTCCCGCGCATGGCCGATCGTCGTATGCCACGAAAAGTCCTTCCAGAAATTGAGATTCTGCTTCGTGTAACGAAGGCATTCTGGAAGTTTATTATAGAGCTTTTCGCAGAGCCGCGCCACGGCACGATCCAAGTCCGCTTTGGGAACGACTTCGTTCACCAAGCCCCACTCGAGCGCCTTCTGGGCAGGGATCTCTTCACATAAGAAAAGGATTTCGCGAGCGCGGCGATCGCCGACCATAATGGGAAGCCACTGTGTGGCTCCGGCGGCGGCGACGCTCCCGCGGGCCGCGCCGACCTGCCGGATGATCACATGATCGGCCGCGATCGCGAGGTCGCACGAGATATTGACTTCGTTACCGCCGCCCACGACCATGCCGTTCAAACGGGCGACCGTCGGTTTCCCGATATTGCGAAGCCGCTCGTGCATTTCGATGAAGACCCGCATCCATTTGTAATAATCGTTCGGGTTCCCAACGAAAAACTCTTCCTGTTCCCGCAGGTCCGCACCGGTCGAAAAGGCCTGATCCCCGGCGCCCGTCACCACGAGGACGGCAACATCGTCATCCCAGGACGCATCTTCGATCGCGACCATCATTTCGCGCAGCGTCGTCAGGTTCAGGCAATTCAGGACCTCCGGGCGATTGATCGTCAGCGTTGCGACATATTCGTTCTTTTCGTACAAAATGTGCGAGAACTGAAAGTTCCGCTTTTCATTGTATGGGCTAAGTTCCTGAGAAGATTTTTTTGGCATGGTTATAAGGAGATTTCTTCCGTACGGCCGACAATCATCGAGACCAGCGGCCCGGCAAAACCCATCAGGTCTTTGGCGGCCGCGCGGCTATGGGGCTGCTTCATGCTGGCGTTCAGGGCCTCGGCATCGTCAAAATACATCGTGCAGACGACATGCGGTGCGGCCGCGAGCGTTTCATTCCCAGGCGTAAGCATTTTTTCGACCCAGGTGACTTCCATTTTGCGAAGCCCTTCCATTTTGGCGGCGAGTGGCGTGTGAACGTCCCGGTAATGTGCATCGAATTCCTCTTTTTGCTCCGGTGCGCGATAGATAGCGGTAAGTGTATACATTGTGCAAAACTACGAAGAATTTCTCTCGATGCCGAAATTCTCCGTATGAAAGCAGGGAACGGAAACGGCGCTATGCCGTGCGGCGCGTTCGCGATTTGGAGGCCTTCAGAAGACGCTTCAGCGCATTCTTTTGCGTTTCCTTTTTCTTTTTCTGCTGAGGGGCCTGAGAGCGAGAACCATAATCCAGGATCGGTTTCATCGTCCAGTCTTCATCGGCGTATTCGTCCTTATGTTTGAAGAGCAGCCAGTTGCGTTTGCCTTCGTCTTCCGCGCGCCCATGCATTTCGACCATATGGAACTCTCCGTTCAGCTTTTTCCCATGGAGAAGGATCGTAATTTTCCCCGCCCGGATCTGGTCCACGAGCGGATCGCCGATTTCTTCGTAGGTTCCCTTGTCCCAGATGCGAACTTCTCCGGCGCCGTATTCGCCCTCCGGGATCGCTCCTTCGAACCTTCCGTACTCGATCGGATGGTCCTCCACCATCACGGCCAGGTGCTTGTCGTGTGGGTTCATCGAAGGCCCTTTGGGAACGGCCCAGGACTTCAGGACGCCTTCGGCTTCGAGCCGAAGATCGAAATGCAGGCGCGTCGCGTGGTGCTCGTGGATCACGAAGCGGTGCCCGGCGCCTTTGTGCTTCTGTCCTCGAGGCTCTTTGGTTTTCGAAAAGTCTCGTTTTTTATAGTATGTTCGGAGTTCCGATGATCGTGGCATAACCTCTGCACGCTTAGAACACATTCCTATGCCATGCGGCGGTTCGATGCCGAAACGGCCCATGCATGCGAGTGTGAGCGAAAAGAATTCGTCTTGCCGGTAAAGAATTTAACTCATCGGCGGAAGATGGTGCTCTCACGTTCTCTCAATTACCTGAAATCTATGAAACACATTGTTGCTATCTTTTTATTGCTTATCGTAGCGAACGTTGCGGTAGCTCAGATTACGATCACGGCACAAGATTACATCACCCAGGATTCCGGAACCCGAATTGCGACGGATTATACGGCCTCGAGTTTTGCAGATTTTCAAGTGTTTACCGCGGCCGCAACCGATGGACAAATGTGGGACATTTCCGCTAAGACGTTTAAGGCCGGATTACGGTTACTTGCGCCGCAACTTTATCCTTTTTCGAGCGGATTTCCACTCGCCACGGACCCCCATCTTGCGGCTTCGACGCATGTTCTGGAACTGAATCAGGGCAACCCAAACGGTTACCAATATTTTCGTATCGATTCGACCGGTCGTTGGCTGATCGGGTCGGTCACCGATAGCTTCCAAGCACACGTCATACAAACGATCTACTACCCTCCGGAGCAGTTAGACAAATTTCCGCTCACGTACGGAACATCCTGGGAAACTTTGGACACGTTGGACCAATATAAACGCCCGGCGGGTGAGACGATCGTTCAGTCGGCCCAGTTCGTTGTGGACGGATTCGGAACGTTAAAAATTCCCACTGCGATCGAGGTCCCGGTTCTGCGACTGAAAACGACCGTCACGACGACCACCGCAAACGGAGATTCCATCAAACTCAGTAAGCACGTGACCTTTCAATGGATGAGTCACGATGGGGCCTATGTTCTGGCGATCGCTACGGATTCGAATCTGAACCCCCTGGATGTCGAGTATTGGGTGACCGCTCGTGCCGGCAATTTCGTAACGGAAACGAACCCCAACGCGCTCGTACTGGGAGCCAGTCCTAATCCGGTAACCAACGGCTCGATCGATCTTTCTTTTCATTCCGATCGAGCCGGTCTGATCCAGATTTCGGTCATGGATGGTCAGGCTCGCAGCGTCATCATGCTCAGGAATGCTCGAGTAGCGCTCGGGGACAACACCATTCCCCTCGATGTACGGGCGCTGCCGAATGGAGTGTATTTCGCACGGATCATTACGCAAGGTCGAACGATAGTGCAGAAGTTCATCGTCACGCAGTGACGAGTTCTCGTAAGGTCAGCGCATTTTTCGGCGCGTGACCGCCGACATCGTTATCGAAATAAACGTAAATGTTCTTTACATGGCGTTTCCATTCTCCGATCTCCTCGGCCCATTTACGCAGTATTCCTTTTCGATAATTACCGCGATACTTCAATCCCGGTCCGTGCAGTCGAATGTAGATGAAATCGGTCGTAACTTCGTGCGGCGTTTCGAATCCGCCGAGATCGTAGATGCAAAAAGCGGCATTGTACTTTTTTAGCAGGCGATAGACCTCCTCCGTCATCCAGCTCGGATGGCGGAATTCGAACGTGCATTCCCGCTTCGGCAGCCGTTTCAGGAATTGTTCCAAACGTTCGAGATTGATCCCGAAGGATGGCGGGAGCTGAAAGAGCAGGGGACCTAACTTTTTTCCCAGTCCTCGGGCCGCCGAAAGAAAATACGTAAGCGATTCTTCGGCATCGTGTAATTTTTTATTGTGCGTGATATACCGGTTCACTTTGACGGCGAAGAGAAATCCTGCCGGAGTTTTCTTTTTCCAGTTTTCGAATGTTGCGCGAGGTGGCTGGTGATAAAAACTGCTGTTCAACTCGACCGTATCGAAATGCTTTAGATACTCCTCGAACATGCGGCCTGGCGGAGTATGCTTCGGATAAAAAAGACCCCACCAATGGCGATATTGCCAACCCGAAGTTCCAATATGTATGTTTGCCGGCAGCCGTTGCGTCATCCCTGAAGTCCCGGATTTCGCATGGAAGCAATAAAAAATTACGCCATCTTACGATTCCTGTTCCTTGTTCTCGAAAACGGCGAGTGGTTCGATCTTGATCTGCTCGAGCTTATGCCGCTTTTTTCGAGTGACCGTAAAGCAGAGGCCACCGGCTTCGATCTTGTCGCCGATGTTCGGGATGCGCCCCGCATGTTTTTGGACATACCCGGAGATCGTCTGGTAATCGCCACTCTCTTCGAGCGCGGGGAGGCGTCCATCGAAACGGGCATTGAAATCGGCGACCGCCATGGTGGGATCGATATAAATGGCCCCCTCTTTTTCGATCACCTCGTCGGACTCGCCAATGTCGGACTCATCGCGGATTTCGCCCACCAGTTGCTCCATAATATCTTCGAGCGTTACGATCCCCTCGACCCCGCCATGTTCACTGACGACGATCCCCATGTGAATCCGATTTTTTTGGAATTGTACGAGCAGGTCCGAGATCGGCTGGGTCTCACTGACAAAGAGGGCCGGCCGCAGCGTGCGGGTGATCAGGGCAAAAAATTCCTCTTCGCTTTCACGACTCGGAACGCTCATCCGCTCGAGTTGCGAGATCGCTGGAATGATGTCCTTCACATGCAGGACCCCGACGATCTCGTCCAGCGAATGGCGGAACACGGGCAGCCGTGAATAGCCTTCGTCCTCGATGATATGCAGGAGTTCCCTCGGTTCGAGTTCGAGATCGAGTGCGACGACTTCGGAACGATGGACCATGATCTCGCGGACAACGGTTTCGCCAAAGTCGAAGAGCGATTCGATCATCGTCCGCTCCCGGCGTTCGACGACCCCGGCTCTTGTACTTTCCAGGATCACGCCCATCAGTTCCTCGCGCGTATGGCCGCCTTCTTCCGAGGCTTTCGGAAGGCCGAACGTCCGAAGCGCGAGATTGACCATTTTATTCAACGACCAGATGAGCGGGCGAAAAATGCGGTAATAGATCGTGAGCGGTCGCGCCGTTTTCAGCGCGGCTTCGACTTCGAAATTGATGGCGATCACCTTCGGCACTTGTTCGCCCAACACGATATGCAGGGAGGTGAGTACTAAGAATCCGATCACAAAACTGACCGATGCTGCGACGGAGGGAGCGATGGCGAAAAAATCGAACGCGGGTTCCAAAATGCCGGACATGAGCGGCTCACCGATCCAGCCCAGTGCAAGGCTCGCAAGGGTAATTCCGACCTGCGTCGCCGATAGGAACGAATCGAGATTGTCCCGTACGCGCTTGGCGGCCAGCGCCTTTGGATCTTTTTTTTGGATAAGATCGTCGATCTGCCCTAAGCGCAGTTTTACGGCTGCGTACTCGGCGGTGACAAAAAAACCGTTCAGTAAAACAAGGATCAGGACCAGGAAAAGCTCGCCGACAGTCGTCATGCGCTTCAAAATTACGGAATTTTTGGCGACGGGCGGATGAGCGGGAAAAAACAGACTATGCCGTCACCACAGCGCTTCGGATTTAATTTGTTCCGCCAAGCGAGGGTTCGGCACCGATATGAAGGCCATGGTCGATCGTGATCGAAACCGGGAACGTCAGGTAAAACGCACTGCTGGGGTAAAACCGCCACGCCGGAGCCGGGAAATGCCAATAGCCGAGCGCATGTAAGATAAAGTTCAGAAACCCCGAGCTCGAAGGAGGAATAATTTTATCGAGATCGTAATCGAGCGAAAGATACCACGCCTTACGGCGCAGATCGAAAGGGTTTCCGCTTGTAAGGTCGACCGAATTGATATCGTAGCCGCTTATTGCGAGCGCAAGATTGATCCATTGGGGCCAATACGGCTTCAGCGATTCGGGCAGCAGTCCATGAATATCGGCGGTCAGATAGTAGGTCTGGCCGCCATAGTCCTCGATCGCATTCACGGTCTGGCCCTGGATATCCGGCTGGTCTTTTATCAGCTTGTTGGTAGGCGTGTAGAACCATTTATACCGAAAATTTTGGAGTATGGGAACCCGCTGATTTAAAAGGTAAAACGTGGCGCCGGCGATATCGCTTTTCGCATCCCCGCGGGAAAACCCCCATCCGGATGCGAACCCGTCCTCGATTTCAACGTAATATTCGAAGAGTGCCCCGGAAAGCGCACCGAACAGGGCGGACTGTGAGCTGTCGAGCCCGGCCCAGTGATACGCCTGATCGAAAAAGAAAGAACTATAATATCCGCCGAATGTATGACCGAGCTTATCGAAATCGGCCTGGTAATCCGCATCTTCAATCACATGGAATTTTGTCCGCTCATTCGCCCACCAGGCATTATTTTGATAAATATGAAGAGCCACGATCCCTGCCGTCAGCGCTCCGGCGGTAATGCCGACGCGAGACCAACTGAGCGGAGCGGGTATCGAATCGGTGGAGTGACGAATGGAATCCTGCTGCGCGAAGCATGGACCGGCTAAGCAAAGCGTGAGAACGGCGATGACAAGGGAGCGCATAAGTTCAGAGCGGATTGATAAAACGAATTCCAGCGGTGATTCCGTAATACATTCCCGGGCCAACGCCGAGAAACAGTTCCGGAGTGACGATCCCACTCAGTTCTAATTGCGTGGCTCGGCCGAGTGGGACCAATGCCCCGGCCTGTAACGGGAGGCTGACCGATACCCGGTCGTCGAATGTATCGAAGCCAAGACCGGGAAGAAAAAATAGATGGGTCGATGCAGCCCTTCCATTCCGGCAGGCCGGTTCCCAGCGAACGCCGACGTTGAATCCATAACTTTCGAACCGAGTGTCAGAGAGGTCGAGCGCATGAAAAGATCGATAAACCAGCATCATGCTGGCGACGGCCGTGAGCCCCGGTTCGAGATGGGCTTCGTAATAGGGGCTTAGCAGCGGACGAATCCCGGTTCCCACCGGCGGCGCGTCAAACGGATTTTGAATAGCAGGGGACGCTGTTCCGAGGTCGTTGCCGGCCACCCCAATGCGAAGGCCAAACGCATCGTATATTCTGCCGTTCGCAATATTGGAATCGACCTGCGCCTGTGCAGGTCCTATCGCTACGGCGGTTAGGAGCAGAGAACAAAAATAAAGTTTGTACATTAAAAATGAAGCTTGGTCAACGAATACGCCGTAAAAAGAATTTTCGCCGCGGTTGGTCAATTCGAAATACCTGATACATGATGGGCAGCAGGATCAAATTGATAAAAGCCGTTAGCAATAGTCCGCTTACAATCACGACCGCAAGCGGCTTTTGTGTTTCGGAGCCGATGCCGGTCGAAAGTGCCGCGGGCATCAGCCCGATCATCGCGAGTACGGCCACCATAACGATCGGTCGAACACGCTGCGCACAGGTATGTTTCAAAAGCTCGGATGTGGTCTCGAATTCATCCCGATGAAATTTTACATACGTGAGCAACACGACGCCGTTCATGATGCTTACGCCGAAGAGAGCAATGAAACCGATCCCGGCCGAGATCGAAAAATGGAGACCCGTGATGAGTAGCCCCAAAATTCCACCGATCGTAACAAAGGGAACGTTCGCAAGGCTGAGCAAGGCATATCCCCACGAGTCGAACGTCGTGTAAAGAAGAATTAAAATGAGCAGCAAACTAAGCGGCACCACGATCGCAAGCCGGTTCATGGCCCGCTGTTCACTTTCGAACTCGCCGCCCCAAACCGGATAGGTTCCCTCCGGAAACGTCACGTTCTGTGCGACCTTTGCCCGTGCTTCGGCCACGGCACTTCCCATGTCGCGATCGCGCACGCTGAACTTTATTGCGAGATACCGGCCGTTGGACTCGCGATAAATGAAGGCCGCTCCGGGCTTGACGCTGATATCCGCAACGGAGGACAACGGTATTTTTGCACCGTTCGAAGTCGAAACCAGGAGTGCTCCGATTTTTTCCGGCGCATCCCGGAACTCGGGCGCCAGCCGAACGACGACATCGAAATGCTTTTCGCCTTCGTAAAATTGAGTGGCCACGTGGCCACCGATCGCCGATTCGATCAGGTCCTGCACGTCGCTGACGTTTGCGCCATATTGCGCCGCGCGGAGTCGATCGACGTGCACCTCGAGCGTCGGCTGCCCGATCTCTGAAAACACACCGATATCCGTAATACCTCGAATATGGCTCAAAATATCTCGGACCTGTTCGCCTTTTTGTTCGAGCACAAAAAGATCGGGGCCGAAAAGCTTCACGTTCAGTTCTCCTTTGACTCCGGACACCCATTCTTCCACATTGTCGGAGATCGGCTGTGAGAAATTAATGTCGGTTCCCGGAATAGCCGCGAGCCGGCTGTTGATATTGGCGATGAGTTCGTCCTTCGATTCGCGGTGTTGCCACTGGTCCTCGGGTTTGAGATTGACGAAAAATTCCGCATTGAAAAATCCCGTCGCATCCGTGCCATCGTCCGGTCGGCCGAGCTGGAGGAGTACATACTTTACTTCCGGATAGCCCTGGATAATCCTCATAATGTGCTGGGCGCTCGAATCGGCCGTCGAAGGGCTCACGCTGATCGGCATCGATGCCCGGATCCACAGCGAACCCTCGTTCAGGTGCGGCAAAAACTCCGTTCCCAGGTATTGGCTGAGGAACAGGCTAAGGGCGAGTACTCCCGCCGAAATCCCGAGGACCCATTTGCCGTTTCTCAATGCGCCGTCCAGCCACCGGAGATACTTGCGGTTTAGCCAGTCGAAGATCGAGCTTTTTTCGTGCAATTCGCCTTTTAAGAGATCGTGCGCCAACACCGGCACGAGCGTTAGGCTGAGCAACATCGCCCCGACGAGCGCGAAACCGAGCGTGTAAGCGAGCGGCGAGAACATCCGGCCTTCGATCTGTTGGAACGAAAAGATGGGGATCATCGCCGCAATGATAATTACGATCGAGAAAAAGATCGGCGAGCTCATTTCGATCGCGGTCGTCCGAATGAGCGATTCCCGCGGTCCGCTCTCGGGTTCATCGCCGCGGGGTGTGCCGCGATCGCTTCCGTGGACGTGCTGCAGTGCCAGGCGCGCAAAAATGCCTTCGACCATGATCACGGCGCCATCAATGATAACGCCAAAATCGATCGCACCGAGCGAGAGGAGATTCGCCGACATCCCAAAGGCATGCATCAGGATAAAGGCAAAGAGCAAGGAGAGCGGAACGACGATGGCCGCAATGAAGGCACTGCGAATGTTCCCAAGAAAAATAAAGAGGATCGCCATGACGAGCAGCATGCCGACGATCAAATTGTGGAGCACCGTGTGCGTGGTCAGGCTTACGAGTTCGGCGCGGTCATAATAGGGGACCAGTCGTACGTCTTTGGGAAGGATCGTGGCATTGATCTGTTTTGCTTTTTCCTCCACACGCTCGATCACGGCGGACGCGTTCTCGCCACGCCGCATGATCACGATGCCTTCGACCGCATCGGAATTGTCCGGGGTCTCCACTTTGCCGAGCCGCACCGCATGGCCGATCTCGACATCCGCCAACTCTGCGATCTTCACCGGTACTCCGCCCATCGTCGCCACGACGACGTTCGAAATATCTCCCAGATTTTCGAACAGTCCGACACCGCGGAACACATAGCCCTGATCTCCCTGCTCGATGAGGGAACCGCCGGCATTCGCATTGTTGGCCGCGAGCGCATCCGAGACTTGTTTAATGCCGATCCCATAATACGCCAGCTTTTGCGGGTCGACCGTGATCTCATATTGCTTCGTGGGACCGCCGAAACTGGTGACATCGACCACCCCCTGAACAGATTTCCATTGCCGCTCGAGGACCCAGTCCTCGAGCGATTTGAGTTCCATGGAGGAGCGCGTCTTGCTGACCAGCGTATATCGGTAAATTTCGCCGGTCGGTCCGCTTTGAGGGGCGAGCGACGGGCTCACCTGGTCCGGCAAGCTCGCGTTCTGCAGGTTTTGCGTGACGTAAGTGCGCGCGGCGAAATCGTCCGTCGCATCGTCGAAAGTGAGATAGACGGTCGAGAGCCCGAAGAGCGAAGTCGAGCGAATCGAAATGAGGTGCGGAATGCCGTTCATTTCGGTCTCGATCGGGATCGTGACAAACTTTTCGAGCTCTTCCGCGCTCCGGCCCGGCCATTGGGTAATGATCTGCACGCGGGTATTCGTGAGGTCCGGGTACGCGTCGATGGGGAGCTGCAGGAACGAATATACTCCGGCCACGACGAGCAGGAACGTCGTAAAATAAACGACGATCCGTTCCCGGAGTGAAAGTTCAACGAGTGTTTTCAGCATGTTCCGGACGGTTACTTTTGATCGGCCTGGAGTTCGTCGTTCAGGAACAAGGCTTTATCTCCCACGACGGTATCGCCGTCCTGTAAGCCGCCCGTAATTTGCACGCGGTCGGGCTCCGTTTGCCCGATCGTCACTTCCTCTTTTCGAAAACTTCGATCGCCAATTTTGCTGAAGACGTACGTCTTCCCGTCGGCATCGTAAAAGACGGCCGCCGCGGGAACGAAAAGTCCGAGGCCATCCGGATGATAGACCGTCGCTCGAACGAACATCGCCGGTTTGAGCAGGCCGCCGGAATTTGGCAGCGTACAACGGACTTTCGTCGTGAACGACGTCGGGTCGACCATGGGAGCGATATTCTCAATGCGAGAGACCAGCGGGTGGTCTTCCAGTCCGGCCGCTTTGAGCACGACAGAATCGCCCACATGGAGCGCGCGGAGCTGGTCCGGATACGCATCGAGCGATATCCAGAGGTTCGATGTGCTGCCAATCGTAAAGGCGAGCGACGAACCGTCGTTTCGCATTTGGGAACCGGGCTGGGCGAGCCGTTCGACGACGATCCCATCGATCGGCGCCGTGATATGGAACGTCATCGCGCTCGAATGTTCGTTGCCGCCTAACAGCCGGAGGGCGCTAAGGCTGCGATCGTATTCGGCTTGCGCCTGTGCACGATCCGTTTCGGCTTGCTGGACGTCCTGCGGCGCGACGAGCTTTTCCGTAAACAGCTTTTTTTCACGCTCGAGCTTGTCGAGCGTTAACGCGAGCGATTCCTTCGCTTTTTGAAAATCCGAGATCGCAGTCGCAACATCGCTGCTGTACACATCGGCCAGCGTTTCGCCTTTTTTCACCGCGTCTCCTTGCGTCACATACAGACGGCTGATCACGCCATTGACCAGCGGATAAACGCGCGTAAGATGGTTCGGGTCGAAGTCGATCCGGCCCGAAAGGGAAGTGATCGCCTCGATCGGCTGAATGTGGGTGGTCGCAAGGCTCACGTGCTCGGCCATCGGTTTGGCAAGCGAGATCACGTCGTTCGTCGCTCTCGATTCTTCGATCGTGGCCGGCGTTTTATTCGAGCAGGCACTGAGGGCAAAAAGCAAAAAAAACGGAAAGGTCCTACGCATGGAATACCTCCTAAAAGTTCCTAAAATCATGATTGAACGGTGCGTCCCGGGCATGGCGCGCATGCGACCGGGCGACGCCGGGAATTCAAAAAATTCCCGCATGCCGCGAACGACGAACTCCGAACGTAAATCCGGTCCGTTATTCGTGGAATGGTTTGGAGAAGGGGAGGGACCCTAAATCTGGAGGCACCCGTAGGTGATCGTGCGGTCGAGCGTAGTGAGGGCGCTCTCTTCCTCGATCTTCGCTTGCGTGTAATACGAGACGATGTCGTAGGTCAGGGTATCGGTCGTCGCACCATCGAGTACGGTCGGGCTGTCCTCATCTTCGATGATCGTCGTGCCATGAAATCGTGGTTGCCGATGCTGCGAGAGCTGCTTTGGGCCGCCATCGTATTTCGCAAGCTGAAAATAGTTAATATGCGGGGCGACCGCATCCGGGACCACGCTCGTCGCGTCCGTAGCGGAGTCGAGGATGAGGGGATTGTCCTGAAACCGGATCTCGCCCCGGATCGCCGCATACAGAATATCGGCATTGATCGTGTCGAGGAAGAAGACGAGGACGGTAAAGAGCGCACCTAACTGCGCGAGATGCGCGGCAATGCGCTGCATGCGGCGGAGTTCGCGCGCCGGCCGGCCGGTGGCAATATGTCGAAAGGCAGAGATCACGACGGTCACGTGAACCGGGCATCGCGTTTCACAAGTTCCGCGTCCCGGTGAGGGGCTACGCTTTGCGGCGCCGGCCGTCTCGGCCGCATCATCCACATTCCGAAGACGAGGACGAGCACCACCGCAGATAGAATGGTGGCCGGAATTGCGATATAATCCCCCCATCGAACATAGAGCGTTTTTCGCTCGATGAGCGGCACACGCGTCGTGATCGATCCGGAAGTGAAGAGCGGAAGCTCGGCGGCAAAGCGGCCACGGTCGTCGATCGCGGCAGAAATTCCGGTGTTTGCAGAGCGGACGACCCAGCGGCGGCACTCGATGGCCCGCAGGACCGCAAACTGCTCGTGCTGATACGGCCCTGAACTGCGGCCGTACCAGCCGTCGTTCGTAATCACGGCCAGAAGGTTTGCTCCACCGGCCACAAAATGACGGACAAAGCTTGGATAGATCGATTCGTAACAGATGGTCGGTGTGATCCGAAGGGAATCGCCGCCCGCCTGCCTCTGGAGCGGCATCGCTAACGGCTGGTAGCCTTCCCCGTAATTCCAACTCCCAATGCCGACGTTCCATTGGAACCATTTTCCAAGGAACGGAAAAATTTGAATGAACGGGATATGTTCGCCCAGCGGAACGAGCTTTTGCTTGTGATAGACTTCCCGGCGCATTCTGCCATTGGAATCTTCATAGACGAGCATGGCCGCATTCCAACTCCGATAATAGACGCCGGGAACTCCCGCGAAGTTGGCGTCCGCCGGGATCGAATCTCGACCGGTAAGATAGTCCTGGCGGTCCGGGAACCCCGTTAGGACAGGATGTTCGATGCCGGCGATGAATTGATAAAATTCACCCAGTTCATAGGACTTCGCCGGCGTTGTGATGAAGAACGTGATCGCCGTTTCGGGCCAGACCACGAGATCGGTGGAGTCCTGCGTAGCGTGCAACGCCGTTTCGGTCGCATGAAAGTTCGTATCGAGCGTCCGCTGTTCGTCCGTGTACCATTTTGCCCATGGATCGATATTCGGCTGAACGATCGTCACCCGCAGGGAAGCGTGAGAGACTTCCTGGCCCTGCAGTGCGTGAAATCCATAAAGATAAGGGAGTACAATTAAAAGTGCCGATACGGCCACATGAACGGCAATATTCTTTTTTTGACTGGCTTTCATTCGACCCTGTGACTGCAAAAAGATCTGAAAGATCTGGACATTGACTAAGACGATCAGAATGCTGAGCAAATACGGCCCCGTGAATTCAATGAACTGATCGAATGCGAGATTGTAGGTCTGCGTATTATAGAGATTGAGCCACGGATATGCGAGATCGCCGAAGGAATGGGCATACTCGAAGCCGGCCTGAAAAATTGGGAGCGAATACAGCGCCGCCGTCCGACCGAACCGTCGACGAACAATATCGTAGAGCAACCACGGGACAACGAGAAAAAACGGATGAACGAGAGCCAGCAGCACACCACCGACCATAAGGAAGGAATCGACTTCGCCCATCGACTTCCATCCGCCGACCCAATAATTCGAGATGAGCCCCAGGACAAACATCGCGAGCCAGGCTGTCCAGAATGCTTCCCGGAGGCGCCGGCCGCCTTCGAGCGCGATAAGGAGTGGCACCAGAGCAACGAATGCAAGCATCCCGCCCGCAAGGCCCGTCGGAGGAAAGGCGAGGCCGAGCAGCAGCCCGGAAAGAATCGCTGACAAATACCGGTTACGGCGAGAAAGCATGATCGATGACAAATAACAAATTGCGAATAAGAAGAATCATACGACGTACGATCTCTTTTTGATTCCGTTCAATTTTTATTTGTCATGGGTCTTTTCTATTCCTTTTTTCGCCACTCTTCGACTTTTTCGCCGAATTGTTTGGAGAGCGAATCGGCTTCCGTTTGCGACTCGGCATCGACAAGCACGGTGCAATACGGACGTTCCTTTTCGGGGAGTATGAGCACCCAGGCATCGCCGTCGTTCTGAGGATAGAACTTGATTCCGTCGATGAGCACTTTTTTCATGTCGCGCGAATAGTCCATCGCCTGCCGCATGACCTTGCCGAGTTCTTCGGTCGGGCAAAAGACCTGTTTGCGAGCTTGCGCATGCCGCGGCATGTCGCGCGCGACGTCCCCCAGGTTCTTTTCGAGGACGGCGAGCATTTCGAGCGTTTTGGCAACGGTGAACATTCCATCGACCGCAAAGAAATATTCGGGAAAGATCGCTCCGCCCAAGGTTCCGCCGACGAAGCTGACGTTCTCTTCGCTTGCGGCGCGCATCATATCGGCATGCGTATTTTTCGTGTATATTAGTTCCGCCCCATAGGTGCGCGCCAGTTCTTCGACCTCGCTCGTCGCCGAAACCGGCACGGCGATCTTGCCGATCGTGCGGCCGCGTTTTGTCTCACTCTCGAGGAATAATTTCGTGAGCAGCGTGAGCAGGCTGTTGTTCAAATAGATCGCTCCGTTTTCATCGACCATTCCGACGCGCTCGCCGCCGGCGTCGAGAATAAACCCAATTTGATAACCAAGCGATTTTACGACGTTGGCCAGGTGCCGCGTCGAGCGGTCGAACTCCTCGCGGCCGCGCGTGAGGCGGGAAGGTTCCAGGTACGCATTGATCGAGACGACCTCGCTGCCGAACACGCCGAGGATATTCGGGAAGATCGTCGACGTGATGCCGTTGGCATAGTCGATCGCGATCTTGAAATGAGCGTGCTCGATCCGTTCCACATCGAGCGCGTTCGTGAATCGCTTGGTGTAGATCTCGCCGGTATGAGCCGGGAACTCGATGGTCCCCACCTGGTCGAACGGCGCGCGCGGGAAGTCCTCGCCGAAAAAATAACGCTCGATCGCTTTGCCCTTGCTCGAAGAGAGATCATACCCACCCGAGTCGAAGAAGATCATGTCCGAACGGCGGCGGTCGATCGGATTTTTCCGGATGTGGACTCCGCCCGAGTGGCGCGCGTCGCGAAGGTGGTGCCGCGTAAGAGGGATCGGCGTCTGCTGCATATCGACGATGTTCACCCCCGCGCTCATGAGGCCGCTCACCATCGCGCGCGAAAGCACGCGGGAACCGGGATCGCTGTCGCGGCTGAGCACGATCCGCTGACCCATGCCGACCTGTGCGCCAAGCGATGCGCCGACCTTCGCCGCAAACTCGGGGATCAGTTCGATGTTCGAGGTCCCGGAAATCCGGGAGTTCGTAAACAGCTCGCGGTTCCAGCGGTCCTCCCAGACGAGGCTCGTTTGCAGCGTCGCTCCGGCCTCGACCCGCTTGCCGGGCCAGAGTTTAACGTTCGGAAGGATATGCGCGCCGTCGGCGACCTGGGAACCTTCGCCGATGAAAACGTTCTCGTCGATCGTCGCGCGGTCCCCGACAAAGACATTGAAGCAGGCGACGGCGTGGCTCACGCTGGCGTTCCGCCCGATCCGGGCGCCGTCCCACAGGATCGAATTTTCCACGATTGAGCCGGCCTCGATATGGCATCCCGCGCCGACGATCGAATTCGTGACGATCGCTCCTTCTTCGATATGCGTCGCATGCGCGACCGCATTTTCGCCCCGGAAGCGCGCGCCCTGGACCTCGCAGTCGCGCTCCAGGATCACGCCGTTCTTTCGTTCCCCTTCGATCTCGATATCGACCAGTCCCATGAGGGCGTCCATGTGGGCCTCGTGATACTCCGAGAGGTTCCCGACGTCGCGCCAGTAGCCTTCGGCGATATAGCCGGCGAGCGCGCCCGGTTTTTTCAGGAGTAGCGGGAAGAGGTCCTTGCTGAAGTCGAACTCGCGTTTATAGGGAATTTCGGCGTAGGCTTCGGGTTCCAGAATATAAATTCCCGTATTGATCGTGTCCGAAAACACTTCCCCCCACGACGGTTTTTCGAGGAAGCGGGTGATCTCCGAATCGGGATTCGTCATGACGATCCCGAATTGCAGCGGGTTCTTCGCGTGCGTCAGGACGATCGTCGCCAGCGCTTTTTTTCGTTCGTGGAATTTTAATGCCGCCGAAAGATCGAAATCGGTGAGGATGTCGCCCGAAATGATGAGCACGCGGTCGGTCATGCCGAGCTGTTCCGTGGCATTTCGAACGCTGCCGGCCGTGCCGAAATCGGCTTCGGCTCGGACGTAATTCATGCTGCATCCGAACGCGGAGCCATCGCCAAAATGCGACGTAATGGCCTCCGGGTGAAAATAGAGGAGCGAAGTAAGCTCGGTCATCCCATGTTTTTTCAGGAGCCGGACGATGTGTTCCATCATCGGCCGGTTCATCATGGGGACCATCGGCTTCGGAAGGTTCATCGTCAGCGGGCGCAACCGCGTCCCGAACCCTCCGGCCATGATGATCGCGTTCATAATAACGTGCTAAAGTAAAGTGTAACGGTGGTAAAGAAAAGTAATCCTGCTAATAAATTTGAACGTTCTTCCGTCCGGAATTCGTGAACTTGCTGACCGTTAGGGGAGTTAACCATTGCCTGTTGAAATCCGTGCTCATTTCAAGATTATGAAACCTTTCTTCCGCAGTCTCCCGGTCGTTCTGCTTGCTTTTTTTGTGATCTCGCCCGCGTATGCGCAATTTTCGCGCCCGGTCGTCGTGCTCAAAGGTAGTGTTCTGACATCCGATCAAAAACCGGCGACGGTCCGGCTTTCGATTCACGAGACCGGAGCCTCGGACGCCGATGACGATACCGCGCATGAGATCACGACCTGCGCCATTCAGGAAATGACCGCCGGCAATGCGAATTCCGAATCGGGCCGCTATCTGCTCATCCTCAAGCCCGGCAAAAAATATTGGGTGCATATCGAAGGGACCTTTGTCCAGTCGTTGGACACGCTCGTCCAGATGCCGAAGACCGATAAGCCGCTAACCATCGAGCAGAATTTCACGGTCAACTGGCGCCCGGATAATACTCCGCTCGGCGCCAATGGCGTCGCCGCCGATCCGGCAAAGAAAGAGTAATCCGAATCTTCGCAAGGAGAGATTGATAGGCGCATGTGCAATGTGCCTTTTTGCGTTGGGCTAAAAATGCTCCGTGTGGCCGGCGAAGACGATCTTGATCTCTGCCTCCAGATGGGCTTTCAGCGATTTCAGGTCTTCCGTGGCAGGATGAATGCTCTGGAGAAATCCTTCGGCGAGGCGGCGTTTGTGCGCGGCGGAGGCATCGGCGACGCCCAGCGTTTCCTTGGCCCAGGCGACGATCGAACGCTTCGTGGGAACTCCTTCGAGTTCCGTCAGCGGCTTGGACATCAGCGAGGGGTCGTGGTGCAGGCGCGAGAGGACATCCTCGAGCGTAAGGAGCGCCGAAAGCTGGTCGAACGCCCCGGAGACCTGGTAGAGCTGCAGCAGCGTATCGTACGACCGCTGGAAGAGCGTTTTTTCTTCGGGAACCCCGGCCGTACAAAGCAGCAAATGCAATTTTGGAATGTCCGCTTTTTCCGCATAGACCCGCCCGTGCAGGAAGGCGATGGCGCGGAGCACGTCGAGCGATTTTGCCTGGGTGCGCGGTGAGATATAAAAATCTTTCGTCCGCAAATGCGCTTCGTGCGGGCGTTCGTGGAGCAGCCGGTTCCGCTGCACCTCGTAATGCCGAATAACGAGGTTCATAAAATAGACGAGGTCCGGCGTCGTCATGATCGGGTATTCCGGCGCTTCGCCGCGCACGATGCGGGACGCATACGCAAGATCGGCATACTGCACCTTTTTTGGCGGCTCGATCGCATTGCCAAGATTCTTAAGGTACTGTTGCGAGATCTTGTATTGATAAAAGGCGTCCTTGTCGGGATGGATCAGGGCTTTGAACAGGAAGCGGTCGAGCAGGGCCTCGGTGATCTCGGAGAGCCGAAGGTAATTCGTTGCCGCGATTACGGTGTGAACGCTCGAGTGCAGCCGCTGGACGCCGCGGATGAGTTCCCGCTCGTTGAGCAGCGAGAGCAGCGCGCGGAGCGTATAATCGTTCGCATCGAAGATCTCGTCGATAAATCCGAACTCGCTTTCGACGAGGGAACCTTCGGTATTATGGATGAGCCGGCCCTGCTTGAGGTCCTCGAGCAATAGACCGCCGAAATAGGTGTCCGGCTGCTGCTCCTTGCTCGCCTGGACTTTGAAGGTCCGCGCCCCCTCGAACATGCGGAAGACCTGCTCCGCCAAAAGCGTTTTTCCGACGCCGGTCCGGCTTTCGAGCAGGACGTGCTCGCCGATGAGCATCGCAAGGAAAATCTGCTCGACGACCTCTTCGCGATTGACGACCCGCTCCTGAACGAACTCGATGGCCTCTTTCAGGGACTCGATAATTGCCGAAGTATTCCGCGCCGAAACGCCATTGCGCGAACGAGCGCCGGCCGAGGCGGCAGCCGAACTGCCAGCCGAAGCGTCGGCGGCAGGGGCGGAAGGAGGACTACTGAGTGAAATCTCTGCCATAATACAGGCGATCGAGAATAGTTGGACAAATATACGGAAAATCGAAACCCGCCGGAACGTTCCAAATATAAAATTCGGTGCGCTGCCGATTTCGAACGTATCCAATACCTGTCATTCAATATACTATGCCCGATGAGCTTCAGGGGCATCAGCTTTGCATCCAGTTCCCAAAAAAGGAGCGGTTATGGCATATACGATCCCACAGATGAGCGGCACAACGAGGACGACGGTCACGGTCGTCCGCAGCGGACCGGCATACGGCGCGTACCAGATCCTGCACGTCGCATTCACGATCGCGCCGATCGTCGCCGGGATCGATAAATTTTTCCATTACCTTACGAACTGGGATAAATATCTTTCGGCGACCTACGAAAGCGTTTCACCGCTAACGGTCCACTCGACCATGATGGGCGTCGGGGCGGTCGAGATCGTGGCCGGGCTCATCGTCGCATTCTGGCCGCGCGTAGGAGCGTACCTGGTGGCGATCTGGCTGCTGGCGATCGTCGTCAACCTGATTTTAATTCCCGGCTATTTCGATATTGCGCTCCGCGATCTCGGCCTGTGCCTTGCCGCCATCGCCTTCGGCCGCTTGGCCGACCAATTCCACCGCCCCGCCTACCGATAAGTTCCAATGTAGCACAGGCTTTAGCTTGTGCTCGCGGTGGTTCATCGCGCAGCCGGCGCGTCCCACCCGGCAGGCGATTGTCGTAATCGCCCACATACAATGACACTTCCGCACCCTGCCTCCCTGTATTGAAAGCCCGTATTTTTGCAGGGTACTTCACTGCCCATAAATAAAACTGGCAACACCATTGAGCGCAGCCAGCGAACGATCTTATATGAACGTACAAGGACAGATCGCAGAGTATCTTACCAGTCAACCCGAACCAAAACGGAGTGACATGCAGGCGTTGCACCGCATGATCCTGGAACTGATGCCCGCGTGTAAATTATGGTTCCTGGATGGCAAGAACGATGACGGTAAAACGGTCTCCAATCCCAACATCGGATATGGACTTCAGACCATAAAATATGCCGGTGGAAAAACGAGAGAGTTTTATCGAATCGGTCTCAGCGCAAACACAAGCGGGATCTCGGTCTATATCCTCGGCATCGAAGATAAGAAATACCTGGCCAGAACGTATGGAAAAAAAATAGGCAAGGCGAGCGTGACCGGATATTGCATCAAGTTCAAAACCATAAAAGATATCGACCCCGATATCCTTCAATCGGCAATCCGATACGGGGTTGAGCAAGTGCCATAACTAAAACGCGGGTTTCGTTAACAAAAACGTCCCGGAGCGCAGCCATTCCAACAAAGCGCGTGTAACGGCGGACCTTCAGGTCTAGCGATTACCACACCGAGCCCGAAGGCTCGGTGCTACACGCTTGCAGACAATGCGCCAGCAGCCCGCGGGACGGCACAGTCGCGCGACGGAAAG
>Ga0070741_10001175_pt1 | contig 82477 bp, 64 predicted proteins | sample Coa_R1_4_FD_66440 | JGI IMG/M metagenome (GOLD analysis project Ga0070741, IMG submission 66440) | Surface soil microbial communities from Centralia Pennsylvania, which are recovering from an underground coalmine fire - Coalmine... | ecosystem: Environmental > Terrestrial > Soil > Unclassified ...
GATGGCGGGCCTGGGGCCCAGCATCGCCGGCCCGAACTCCGACTTCCCGGACGTGGACCTCGTCATGCCCTTCGACGCGGCGGGCCCGCGCACCACGTTCTTCGCCGTGAGCAACATCGGCCCGAACACGTTCGATGCGACGTGGTTCTTCTACGATGAAAGCGGCGAGCTCATCACGCAGGCGACGCGCACGATCCTGAGCAACGGCGGAACCGACATCGTCGACGCGACGCGCGTCGGCGACCGCTCGCCGTCGGGCGATGGCGGCTTCGTGGAAGGTCCGACGATCAGCCTTGCCGGTCGCCGCGGCTTCGTCGTCGTCGCCGGGAGGCACGATCCCGAGCGGACCCGCGATCTCTTCGGCAACTTCACGATCGCCAACACCGAGACGAACGCGGCGTTCGGCTCGTCCGCGGCGGGCATGGGTCTCATCGGCGGGCTATCGGTGGGCTCGGGCATCAGCGGCACCACGTTCAACCCTTCTCAGCTGCAGGACAACGAGCTCATCATCCTCGGCTTGAACATCGCCCTCAAGAGCGGCGGAGCCGTGACGTCGTTGACGGATGGTCTCGCGCCGACCGCCGGGACGTCGACATTCGTCGTCTCGCTGGAGCTCCATGGGAACTCCGGCGACGGCCTCATCGCCTCGGGCAGCGTCTCGCTCACGGGCACGGCGCTCTTCACGTCGTTGCAGGACTTCTTCCCGGGGACGAATCTCAACGGCTCGGCGACGATCGCCGCGTTCGGCGACGAAGGGGCCGACTACACCGGCGGTCCGTCCGACCCGGACGAGGACACGACCGTCGCCATCATCGGGTGGTACGGACAGACGCTCGGCGCATTCGGAGCAGGCCAGAACCTCCGCACGTTGGAATGAAGCCGTGAGCGAGACCTCGCGAGGCGCGTCGTCCGCGCCGCGTCGCCCGGGAACGGGCACGCGGCGCGCGGCGCGCCCGCGCGTCGCTCTCACGCCGATGTGGCCGGTCGCGGGCGGCGATCCCGCGATCATCGATCGGAGCGGCGAGGACCATCTGCTGTCGCCGTGGCGCGACGGCTGGCGTTGCCTCGTCGTGCTCGACGACCGGGTCCGGATGCGCGGGCGCGCGGGGCGCGATTTGACGCAGGCGCTCGAGCGCTTCGTCGATCCGCTGGCCGCGAGCCGGGCGCGCGCCGGGGCCGGGACGACCACGGTGCTCGACGCGCTCGCCGTCGCACCGGGCGCGGGCGGCGACGGCGCCGACGGTGCGGCCGATCTCGCGGCGTGCGAGGCGCTCGACGTCGTCGACGTGCTCGTGCGCGACGGACGCGACGTGACCGCGCTCGCGCTCTCCGAGCGACAGCGCGAGCTGCGCGAGCTCCGGCTTCGCGAGCGGGACGGCGTGCGCGTGCTGCCGGCGTGGCGCGGGTCGGCGTCCGCGGCGTGGGAGCAGTCGGTTCAGGGCGGGCGCGCGGCATACTCGGGAATCCTCGCCCGGCGCGCGCGCTCGCCCTACCGGCCGGGCGTGCGTTCCGACGACTGGGTGGCGTTCGTCGAGCGACCGCTCGAGGAGCTGCTCCTCTGCGGGATCACGCGCTCCGGCGCGCTGGTGCTCGCGATGCCGACGTCGCACGGCCTCGCCTTCGCCGGGCTCGCGTGGCCGACGCGCGACTGGAGCGTCCTCGCGGCGCGCTGCCGCGAGGGCGCGCCGGCGTTCGAGCCGCCCGCGATCTGGCCGTCGCTCGGGCCGATCGCGTGGGCGAAGCCGGAGCTCTGGGTCGCGGTCGCACGCGACGTGCGGCCGAGCTCGGGCCGCGGCGGGCCGCGCTGGCGCTTCGTGCGCGTGCAGGAGGACCTCGCGCCGTGACGCCGTCGATCGCGCTCACGGTCGCCGGCTCCGACCCGAGCGGAGGCGCCGGCATCCAGGCCGACCTGAAGACGTTCGCGGCATTCGAGGTCTACGGCGCCGCCGTGATCACGTGCGCGACCGCGCAGAACACCACCGGCGTCCGCGCGGTGCACGAGCTTCCGGCGGTCTTCGTCGCGGCCGAGCTCGACGCCGTGCTCGACGACCTGGCCGTCGGCGCCGCGAAGAGCGGCATGCTCGGGAGCGCGGCGATCGTCGAGGTCGTCGCCGAGCGCTTCGCGCGCGCCGGGGCGCCCCCGCTCGTCGTCGATCCGGTCATGGTCGCGACCAGCGGCGATCGCCTGATCCACGACGACGCGGTTGCCGTCGTGCGCGCGCGGCTCCTCCCGTGCGCGCGCCTGGTGACGCCGAACCTCGCCGAGGCCGCCGTACTCTCCGGGCGCCCGGTCGCGTCGGACGCGGAGCGCCGCGACGCGGCTCGCGCGATCCGCGATCTCGGCGCCGGCGCGGTGCTGGTGAAGGGCGGACACGCGAGCGGGCCGGCGACCGACCTGCTGCTCGACGCGGACGGCTTCGAGGAGATCGCGGGCGAGCGTCTGGACGTCGGGCCGCTGCACGGGGCGGGCTGCACGCTGTCCGCGGCGATCGCGGCCGGCATCGCGTGCGGGCGCGATCTGCGCGCGGCAGTGCGCGACGCGAAGCGCTTCGTGGGCGAGGCGATCCGGCGCGCGCCCGCGGTCGGCCGGGGAGCGCGCCCGCTCGACCACCGCGCGCGGCGCTGAGCCGCGTCGGATCTTCGTCGGGCGCCGTCGCAAGCGGCGTCCCGAGTGGCTAGGATGGCCGCATGGCCGACAACCGTAGCCAGGCGGTCGTCAAGCTCGGGCTCGTGCAGATGCGCTGCGAGGAGGAGCCGTCGCGGAACCTCGCGAAGGCGCTCTCCGCGATCGACGAGGCGGCGGGCGCAGGAGCTCGGATCGTGTGCCTGCCGGAGCTCTTCCGGTCGCGCTACTTCTGCCAGGCGGAGGAGCACGAGCGCTTCGACCTCGCGGAGCCGATTCCGGGACCGTCGAGCGACGCGCTGTGCGCGGCCGCGAAGAAGCGCGGCGTGGTGGTCGTCGGATCGCTCTTCGAGCGCCGGACGGCGGGCATCTACCACAACACGGCGTGCGTCGTGGACGCCGACGGCACGCTGCTCGGGCTCTACCGGAAGATGCACATCCCGGACGACCCGCTCTACTACGAGAAGTTCTACTTCACGCCCGGCGACCTCGGGTTCCGGTCATTCCGGACGCGCTACGCGCAGGTCGGGGTGCTCGTCTGCTGGGACCAGTGGTTCCCGGAGGCGGCGCGCTTGACGGCGCTGACCGGCGCGGAGGTGCTCTTCTACCCGACCGCGATCGGCTGGCACGAGTCGGAGAAGGCGCAGTACGGGAAGGGACAGCACGACGCGTGGGAGCTCGTGCAGAGAAGCCACGCGGTCGCGAACGGCGTTTACGTGGCGGCGCCGAACCGGGTCGGCGTGGAGGGCACCGTCCAGTTCTGGGGCGCGTCGTTCGTCGCGGACCCGTTCGGTGCGCTGGTCGCGCGCGCCGATCACGAGGCGGAGACGATCCTCTACGCCGACTGCGACCTCGCGCGTATCGAGGAGGTGCGGCGGCACTGGCCGTTCCTCCGCGATCGCCGCATCGACGCCTACGGAGGCCTGCTCGGACGTGCGCTCGACGAGCCCGCCCGCTGAGCGCGCATGGCCTCGTCGGGCCCGTCGGGCGTGACCACGCCGCGGGAGCTCGGCTACCGCTGGCCCGCCGAGTGGGAGCCGCACGCGGCGACGTGGCTCGCGTGGCCCCACAAGGAAGCCTCGTGGCCCGGGAAGTTCGAGCCCGTGCCGGCGATCTTCGTCGAGATGGTGCGCGCGCTCGTGCCGGGCGAGCGAGTCGAGATCCTGGTGCTGTCCGAGGAGCACCGCGCGCCGGTCGCGCGCCTGCTGCGCGCGGGCGGCGTGGACCTCGCGCGCGTCGGCCTCCACGTCCTTCCGACCGACGACGCGTGGATCCGCGATCACGGGCCGATCTTCCTGCGTCGCGATCGTCGGGCGGACGGCGAGGGCCTCGACGTCGCGGTGACCGACTGGGGCTACAACGCGTGGGGCGGCAAATACCCGCCATGGGAGCAGGATGACCGCGTCCCGACCGAGCTCGCGAGCCGCTTCGGCTGGCGCGTGTTCGAGCCGGGGATGATCCTGGAGGGCGGATCGGTCGACGGCGACGGCGAGGGGACGGTGCTGACGACCGAGTCGTGCCTGCTGAATCCGAATCGCAATCCGTCCCTCGGGCGGGACGCGATCGAGCAGCGGCTTCGCGACTTTCTCTGCGCGGAGAAGGTGCTGTGGCTCGGCGACGGCATCGCCGGCGACGATACCGACGGCCACGTCGACGACCTGGCGCGCTTCGTCGCGCCCGGCGTGGTCGTGACGGTGGTCGAGGAAGACCCGGCCGACGAGAACTACCGTGCGCTGCAGGACAACCTCGCGCGCCTGCGCGCGATGGTGGACGCCCGCGGCCGGCGCGTGACGGTGCGCACGCTCCCCATGCCGCGAGCGCTGTACGAGCAGGGTCAGAGGCTGCCCGCGAGCTACGCGAACTTCTACGTCGCGAACTCGGCGGTGCTCGTGCCCGCGTTCGACGACCCGAACGACGAAAAGGCGCTGGCGGCGTTGTCGAGCGCCTTTCCGGGCCGTCGCGTCATCGGAATCCGCGCGACGGACCTCGTGTGGGGGCTGGGCGCGTTCCACTGCTTGACGCAGCAGCAGCCGGCGTAGGGCGCCTCGGCGAGATCGATCCTTGGATCCATCCCGGATCGATCCAAGGGTCCCGGTCGAGAGCGATCCTTCGGTGCACACCGCGGCACGCGGAAACTAGATCCTTTTTTAGCCGCGACGGAGCATCGACGACGGCGAGCGCGATGTGGGACAAGCCTGGCGCTCGAAGAGTCGAGGACTGCCTTGCTTCGGATCAATGTCTTGGTGGCGGCGACATCGCCCGACGTGAAAGCGGAGGTCATCTCCGAGGTCGTCGGGGCGCGGCCCGACATGAACCTCGTCAAGAGAGGCGTCGTTCCGGTCACGGAGGCGAACGCGTTTCTCGAGTCGATCCCTTCTTCGCCTCAGTGCGCGTTCGTCCTGGTAGGCCCGCCTTGGGAAACCGATCAGCTCGCAGAACGATGGCTCGTGCAGCGCGCGGACCTCGTGGTCCTCCGCGTCGACGTCGTCGATGACATCGTCCGCATCACGCTCCGGGATCCGAGCCTGGATTCCCTCTTGAGCGCGCTGCGCGACCTCGTCGAGCGCGTGAGCCGGCGCCCCCAAGAGCGCGTTGCGCACATCCAGCTGCGCTCCGCGGACACGCTCGACGGGGCAGCGGTCGTGCGCGAGCCGGCTTCCTCGGAGCGGTTACTGCTGCAAGCCGCGAAGGAGTGGGTCCACGAGGTGCTGCGAGACGCGATCTCGCGCATCCCCGACGACAACGGCGACGTCCACGGGCTGTCGCTCACCCGCGCAACTCTCCTGCAGTCGCTCGACACGTCCTCCGACCGCTCGCTTGCGAGCCTGCCCGCACGGCTTGTGAAGGCGGACGAGACTCTGAGCCGCGCGCTGGCCGAAGCCGACGTCAGCACGGAGCCGCTGGCTGCCGCCAGCCGCGCGTTCGGCCTCGGCTCCCTCGACTTTCGAATCCTGGTTTTGGCGCTCGCGCCGGAGCTGGATCACCGGTTTCAGCGCTGCATCGGCGTCCTCTTGGACGACATGAGTCGCCGCGTCGGGACGGTCGGCCTCTCCTGCGCGCTGCTCGGCGACACGGCGCGCGTCCGAGCCGACCTGAACCGCGGTCGAGCGCTCGAATACTGGCTCGTCTTCGACGGCTGCGCCGACCGCCTGCCCGCGGCCGACGAGTCGCTCAGACTGGATCCGTTCCTCGCGCAGTGGCTGCTCGGCGATCGCGATGCGCTCGCCGCGGATCCGCAGGTGCGGCGCGCCGTGCGCGTCGTTCCCTGGGCGGGCGCGGTCCTCGTTCGGCGCCCCGAGGATCGCGCGGCTGCCTCGCAGCTCCTGCGATCGCTCCGCGCCGGTGACGCGTGCTGGCTCGTGCTCGGCGGCGACGACCCGGCGAGCTGGCGCGCCGTGCTCGAGGTCGGTGCCGAGGACGAGCGGACGGAGCCGATCCGCGTCGATGCAGCGCGTCTCGCGACGGTCGACGCGCTCGAGATCGAAGAGTGCGCCCGTCGGCTCGGTCGGATGTCGCGACTGACCGGCGCCCCGGTCATCGTCGACGTGACGAAGGTGGAGGGTGCCGACGAGGAGGACGGCTGGATGCGCCTCTTCCTCGCGACGCTCGGCCGGACGGCGCAGCGGGCGGCGCTCATCTGCTGCAACGCGGCGCGAGTCGTACCTCTACTCGGGTCCGCGCCCTACGAGCTGGTGGACGAGCCCGCTCTGTCGATCGCCGGACGGATCGCCGCGGTGCGGGCGGCCGCCGCAGGTGCCGATGCGTACGTCTCCGAGGAGGCGGCCGACGCGATCTCTCGCCAGCATCCCCTTCGCGTGGACGGGCTCGAGCACGCGATGCGCCTCGCGCGCCACCGACCTCTCGCCGACGAGACGTCCGACCGCCACGCGTCGCGCTTCACCATGGCGTGCAAGGAGGTCGCCGCCAGGGGCGTCTCACCGCTCGCCGAGATCGTGGAGCCGGCCTTCGAGCTCGACGACGTAGTCTTGCCGCCGGACCGGATGCAGCAGCTCGTCGAGATCGTCGACCATGTCCGACTCGCGTCGCGCGTCCTCGACGAATGGAAATTCCGCGAGCAGCTTCCGTACGGTCGCGGCGTCACGGCTCTCTTCTATGGACCGAGCGGCGTCGGCAAGACCATGGCCGCGCTCGGGATCGCGCGTCGGCTCCGCAATCACGTTCTCCGCCTCGATCTGTCGCGCATCGAAAGCAAGTACATCGGCGACACCCCGAAGAACATCGACCGCGCATTCCGCGACGCCGAAGAATCGGGCGCCGCGATCCTCATCGACGAAGCGGAGGCCCTGCTCGGCAAGCGCAGCGAGGTGAAGGACGCCCACGACCGCTACGCGAACATCGAGGTCGCGTACCTGTTGCAGCGCATGGAGGCGTACTCGGGCCTCGCCATCCTGACGACCAACTTTCGTCAGAACATCGACCCCGCTTTCCTGCGCCGCCTGCGCTTCATCATCGACTTTCCGAGGCCCGACGTCGAGGCGCGCGAGAAGATCTGGCGTCAGTGCCTGCCGCCCGAATCGCACGCGCTCGACGACGCCGCCTTCCGTCACGTCGCCCGCAGGATCGATCTGACGGGCGGACACATCCGCCAGATCACTCTGCGCGCCGCGTTCGTCGCGGCTGCCGCGGGCACGCGGATCGGCATCGAGCACGTCGCGTACGCCGCACGAGCCGAGCTCGCGAAGCTCGGCATGCCGCCGGTCGAGCTCGAGCTGGTGGACCGACGGAGAGCGGCATGAGCGCCGACGCGATCCTGAAGGTCACCCGCGCGCTGAAGGATCGCCTCGACGCGGCGCTCGCCGGCAACTTCGGTAAGGTCTTCGTGGGGCCGCTCGACGACGCCGACGCGAGCGGCGCTCCGCTGATCCTGTTCCTCTACCGGATCGTTCCGAACTCGAGCCTGCGCAACCGCGAGCATCGCGTGGCGACGGGCAAGCCCCAGCCGCCGGTGCAGGTGTTTCAGAACTCGCTGCCGCTCGACCTGTACTTTCTGGTCACCGTCGGGACGACGCCGGAATCGAGCGAGGAGACGCTCCTGCATGCGCTCGGTCTCGCGATGCAGGCGATGCAGCTCGACCCGGAGCTGCACCTGCCCGTGACGAGCCAGGAGACCGTGCACGTTTCGCTCGAGCCGCTCACCACGGACGAATCGAGCCGGATCTGGGCGCTCTTTCCGACCGCGAACTACCGGACGTCCATTGCCTACCTGGCGACGCCGGTGTGGATCGATCCACCGAAGCCGGAGGCGCAGGGGCCGCGGGTCGTTCAGGATCGCCTGCTCGCCGGCGCGGTCGCGAGCGAGGTCGGGGCATGACGCGACCCTCGGCCGCGGTGGGCGTACCGGAGCCGGCGTACGTCCGGAACGTGATCTTCGCCCTCGAGCTCGTGGATGCGATCACGCTCGCGCGTGTCCATCGCGGTCTCGAGGTGACGGCGGAGGGTCTCGACGGACTTCCGATCGTGAACGCGAGCGGGCTCTTCGTGTGGCTGGAGGAGGAAGACGCGCTCGAGCGCCTCGAGCGGATCACGGTCGACCCCGGGCTGCTTCCGTACCGCAGGCTCGAGATCGCTCGCGACGACCTGGAGCTGCCGCTCACGACGCGCGTCCTCCTTCCCGACGTCGCGTATCCCTTCGGGACGGGCGTCACCGGGCTCCGCGGCGCGTTGATCGAGGAGCGAGGGGCGCCGAGCGTCCCGATCGTCGGCGCCGAAGTCTGGCTGCAGTGGCTCGATGACGGCGACGTCTGGCGCGACGCGCCGACCCGATCGTCGACGGATGCGCACGGCGACTTCGCCGCGATCCTGCAGTTCAGCTCCGATCCGAAGCACGATGCGAGTGGCGCGCTCGTCGCGCGCCTGCGCGCGCGACGCTCGCCCACGAGGGAGCGCCACTCAGACCCCATCCCGCTGTTGCAAGGTCGCGTCGCCGATCCGGCGACCTTTGCGGCGAAGCCGGACGCGCTCGTCTTCGCCTGGGACGAAATGGACTCGTGAGTCCGCGAACAGGAGACCGCGCCATGACGGAACACACGAACACGCAGTCCGGACAGGACTGCAAGCCGCAAGCGAATCCCGCGCCGCAGCCGCACGGGCCGGGAGACTGCAAGGATCTGACGGAGCCGACGCCGCCCGAGCTGACGACCGACAAATGCCCGCCGCCCGATTCGTGCTGCAACTGTCCGCCGCCCCCCACGACGACGCCCGACTGCCTCGAGAAGCTGATCACGAGCCAGGCCGAGCTCGAGGCGAAGGGCGAGAAGGCGAAGGAGTTCAGGAAGGACCTCGAGGACTTCCTCGCGAAGGCGAAGAAGGCGGCCGACGACTACACGCGGAAATGGTACGACGACGAAGTCGACAAGTGGGAGAAGCTCGATCGCGACATCTCCGAGCTGCTCCGTACCGTCGTCTGTACCGTCCCATGCTGGCGCTGCATCATCGAGTGCTACGTCTGCCCGTTGATCAACGACGTGATCTACGCCGAGCGTCGCCTCTACGACGACGGCGAGTTCTACGACACCGTGCACGATCTGTACGACCTTCGGTACTGGTACGGACGGCAGCGCGACGCGAAGCAGCGACAAGCCGACCGCATCGCCAAGGTGCTCGCCGCGTGGGAGAAGCCCGCACAGACGATCGACAAGGCGATCGCCGACAACAGGACGCTCTACGAGAGCGCGAAGAAGAGCCTCGGCACCGACCCTTCGAAGACCGTCTACGACGTCTTCTTCAAGCTGATCCCGATGCATCTGGCGATCGCGCCGCCCGCCTCGCGATCGACCACCGTCATCGACAAGAAGTACACGGAGTTCTGCCCTTGCGACGAGGGTGAGCCCGACGACTGCTGCGGGCCGGACGTCGGCGAGCCGAGCGTGCGGCAGCGCCTGGTCGGTCCGCAGCCCTTCCTCGTCGATCCGAACGACTACTTCGCCCTGATCTGCTGTCTCGTGGAGAAGCGCTACCGGCCGGTGAAGGACGCCCTCGCCGACGCGACCGCTCGGTATCAGAGCGTGGACGACGAGATCACTCGCAACCTCAACCTCATCAAGGACCGCCTGGACCCGAAGTCGTTCGAGAAGGCGGCGAAGGGCGCCATCCCCAGCGTGGTCGACTGTTGCGGGGACGTGCTTCGCAAGACCGAATCGAAGCCGACCCAGCAGGCCGACTGAGCACGGAGCATTGCCATGCCTGAATACCTGCATCCGGGAGTCTACATCGAGGAGATCGAGCGCGGACCGCGCCCGATCGAAGGCGTGCCGACGAGCACGGCGGCGTTTCTCGGCGAGGCCGAGCGCGGCTCGATCCGCCCGCGCCTCGTCACCAGCTACAAGGACTATCAACGCTGGTTCGGCAACGTCTTCGGGCCCGACAAGTACCTGCCCTACGCGGTCAACGGGTTCTTCGAGAACGGCGGCGGCCGCGTGTTCATCTGCCGCATCGTCGGCAACGGCTCGGCGGTCGCGCAGGCCGCCTTCGGCGACTTCATCCTGCGCGCGGCCGGTCACGGGAGCTGGGGAACCCGCGTTCTCGTGAAGATCGAAGACAGCACCACGCGCGACAAGGACGACAACCCCGTCGGCTTCAGGCTCCGCCTCGCGTACTGGGTCGCGGGACAGGAGCCGTTCGACCCGTTCACCACGGAGGGGAGGAACCGCCTGCCGCGCCCTCAGCTCATCGAGGAGTTCGACGACCTGGTCGTCGACGAGACGTCTCCCGACTTCTACGGCAAGCGCGTCCCCTTCATCGACCTCGACAAGGGCGAGGTCAACCAGGGACCGGAGACTTCCGCGCTGGGCGTCCTGGTTCGCAATCCCGGAGTCGCCCCCGGCACGCGTCCCGCCAACGGGCTCCAGGTGCTGTCCGGCGGCGCGGACGACACGACGCCTCTCGGGGTGGACGACTTCAGGGGGGTTCCCGCCGATGCGCGCCTCGAGCGGCAGGGCCTCGCCGCGCTCGAGATGGATCCCTACCGCGACGTCGCGCTCGTCTACGCGCCCGCGGTCTCCGACGACATCGTCGTCCAGATCGTCAACCACTGCGAGAGCATGCGTTTTCGGTTCGCGGTCATCGACGCGCCGAAGGGGCAGAGCAACCCCTCCGATCTCGATCCGCGGACGAAGCTTCCGACGGACAGCTCCTACGGAGCCTTCTACTACCCGTGGGTCGTCACGTCGGACCCCGTCACCGGAGCCCGCAAGCTCATTCCACCCGGGGGCTCGGTCCTCGGCGTGTACGCGCGGACGGATGCGGATCGCGGAGTGTTCAAGGCGCCGGCGAACGAGGTGCTCCGGGGCGCGCTCGACCTCGAGTACGACGTCAACGACCGCATGCAGGACGACCTCAATCCGAAAGGGGTGAACGTCGTCCGGAACTTCCCCGGACGCGGCATCCGCGTCTGGGGCGCCCGCACCATCACCTCCAACGCGCTCTGGAAATACGTGAGCGTCCGTCGGCTCTTCATCTTCCTCGAGCGGTCCATCTACGAGGGCACGCAGTGGGTCGTGTTCGAGCCGAACGACGATCGACTCTGGGCCCGCGTGGTCGACACGATCCGCTTGTTCCTGCGCGCGCAATGGCGCCTCGGGGCGCTCTTCGGACGTACCGAGCAGGAGGCATTCTTCATCACCTGCGACCGCACCACGATGTCGCAAGACGACATCCTGAACGGTCGGCTCATCTGCGAGATCGGCATCGCGCCCGTGCGGCCGGCGGAATTCGTCGTCTTCCGCATCTTCCAGAACACGGCCGAAGCGCAACGGTAGGAGCACGCCATGGCACGCAACGATCCGCTCCGGAACTTCCGCTACCGCCTCGAGATCGACAACATCTCGCAGGCCGGCTTCAGCGAGGTGATGATCGCCGAGACGACGATCGACGCCGTCGACTATCGCGAAGGGACCGATCCGCCCCACGTCCGGAAGCTCTCCGGCCTCACCAAGTACGGCAACATCACCTTGAAATGGGGGCTCACGATCGGCGGCAGCGCGCTCGACCTCTTCAAGTGGCATTCGGACGTGTCCGCCGGCCAGATCAAGGACCGACGCAAGAAGGTCGTGATCGTGGTCCAGGACGAGGCCGGGACCGACTCGGCGCGTTTCGTCGTGAGCGACGCCTGGCCCGTCAAGTATGATCCCAGCGACCTCAATGCCAAGGGCAACGAAGTGCTCATCGAGCTGCTCGAGCTCGCGAACGAAGGCATCGAGCGAGTGGCGTAGGAGGAGACCGTCATGGGCACCGCGACCCACCTCGGGTTCCAGACCGAAGTCGAGTTCGAGCTTCCCAAGGGATACGTCGACGACACGGGGACGCTGCATCGGCGAGGCACCATGCGCCTCGCGACCGCCGCGGACGAGATCCTCCCTCTGCGCGACCCCCGGGTGCAGCAGAACGAAGCCTACCTGGCGGTGATCGTCCTCGCGCGCGTCATCACGAAGCTCGGCTCGCTTCCGGACATCCACACCGGAGTCGTCGAAGGCCTTTACGCGTCCGACCTCGCGTACCTCCAGCGGCTCTACGAGAAGCTGAATGCGGTGGAGGAGCTCGACGACGAGCCGATCTCGGAAAAAAAAAGCCAGCTTGGGCGAGCCCCGCTGCGCAGGATGGCGGCGCTGGGGGAAGGATGAGCGCCTACCCCGTGAAGTGGCTGTACGAGGAGATGGCGTTCATCGCTCACCACTTCCACTGGTCGTGCGACGAGCTCATGCGACTCGAGCATCGCGAGCGCCGGCGCTGGTGCCGCGAGATCTCGACCATCAATCGAACGCTCGACGGCGCGTCCCCGAACCCGTTCGACGTCTGAGGTGATTCGCGGTGGAGCGTCAGGATCCTCTGCGCGGCTTTCGCTTTCTCGTGGAGATCGACGGGATCGCGAGCGGCGGCTTCGTGCGCGTCAAGGGGCTGTCGCGAGAGGTGCGGCACGAATCCTACCGCGAGGGCGGGGTGAACGAGTACGAGCACAAGCTGGTGAGCCACGTCTCGTATTCCGTGGTGGTGTTGGAACGCGGGCTCGCCCTCGACGATCTGTGGAAATGGGCGCTCGCCGCGGCCGACGGCGACGTCGCACGGAAGACGGTCTGGGTGCGCCTGCAGGACGAGGCCGGCGACAAGGCCTGGGCGTGGCAGATCGAGCACGCCTATCCCGTGAAGTGGACGGCGTCCGACCTGGACGCCCAGTCCGCTCAGGTCGTGATGGAGAGCCTCGAGCTCGCCCATCACGGGTTGCGGAAGGGGACGTGAGCGCCGAGCGTGCCATGCGGGTCGTTCCCGCGCTGGCGCTCGCGGCGCGGGTCGCGGCGGCGCGTCTCGCGTCTCGGCGAGACGACCCGCGACGCCACCGGCCGCGGCTTCCGGTCCCGCTGCGATGGCGCCGGATCCGCACCCGTCGCGCGACGACGGCGACGCGCGCCGCGGCGAGGCCGCTCGCGCTTTTCCTGTCGCGGTTTCATCTTCACTTCGACGTCCGCCAAGCGGCGCGCCCGACCGGCTCGCCTGCGGGCCGACCGGCCGCGGCGGGATGCCGTCACGCGACGCGGACCCACGGGGCGCCGAGCGGGTCGATCGCCGCATCGGCGATGCCCGGGCAGCCGGAGTCGAATCATCGCCCGATCGCGGGCGCGATGAGGGGCCGCCGGTCACCGCTCGACGCGGTCGGGAACGCACTTCGGGCCGACGCATCGGCTCGCGTCGTCGTCGCACGCGTCGAGACCTTCGCGACCGAGCGCCGGGAACGGCGCCTCACGATGGCGATCGAGCGAACCCGCGTCCTCGGCGAGGTCCCGCGATCGCGGCGGCGCGTTCGCGCATCGGCAGCCGCCGGCGCCCTGCATCCGCTCGCCCGCACCGGCGGCACGCCGCGCGCCGCCGGCGACGGCGGCCTTCCCGATTCGAGCACGGGGCGGCGCCATCGCGGCACGAGCGGCCACGCCGCGGAGCGACGCGCGCTGTCGCCGGGTGTCCCGCGCGGGCTCGATCCCCGGAGCCTCGCGCTCCGCCAGGTGCCGGTCTCGAGGCGGATTCGGCGGCAGGCGTCGGCGTCGCCGGTGGTCGCGACCCCCGCTCCTCGCGCGCACCTCGGGCAGTCGTTCCGCGGGGGCGAGGTCGATCGCCGACCGCTCGCGCCGGTGCGCCACCGGCGCGCCCGCCAGGAGCCGACGGCGCCGAGCGTGCGTCTGGATCGCCCGGTCGACCTCGTATGGCGGACGGTGCGATCGACTCCGGGCGCGCCAGGAGAGAGTCCGCATGCGCGGGCCCAAACGTCCGCGATGCCACCGCTTCCGTCGACGGCTTCGCTGCCGGCGCGAGCGGCCGAGGACGTACGCGACGAGCGCACCCGTCGCGCCGCCGCGGCGCCGCTTGACGCCGCCGTGCTCGACCGGCTGGCCGACGACGTGATCCGCCGCGTCGAGCGTCGCGCGCGCATCGAGCGCGAGCGGCGCGGGGTGTGAGGCGGCCGTGCGCAGAGATCAGCTGAAGAAGGCCACGATCACCGCTCTGACGGGCGGAGCGGCGAAGGTGATCCCGGTCCTTTTCAATCCCACCGAGTACAACTTCGAGCGCTCCAACACCTTCAAGGCGACGCCCGTGCCGGGCCTCGGTACGCCGCTGCTGCAGTTCGTGAACGGCGAATCCGACCACCTGAGCATGGACCTCTTCCTCGACGACTACACGGACCCCAACGGCCCGACTTCCCGCGAGCGCGCAGAGACCGCTCCCGTCATGGATCGGATCCGGGACATCAGCGCGCTCCTGGAGATCGATCGCGACCTGCACGCGCCGCCGCCTGTCCGCTTCAATTGGGGCCCGCTGGAGTTCACCGCGGTCATCGAAAAGCTCGGCCGCAAGGTGACGCTCTTCCATCCCGACGGAACGCCGGCGCGGGCGACGCTGTCCGTGAGCTTCCGCGAATACCGCACGCTGCGCCGACAGCTCGAGGATCCGAGGCGCGAGTCGGCCGACAAGACCAAACGCCGCGTCGTGATCGGGCGCGACGCGCTCTGGCTCATGGCGGCACGCGAGTACGACGAGCCGCGAGAGTGGATTCGCATCGCCGAGGCGAACGACCTGGACGACCCGCGCGAAATCGAGCCCGGGGACTGGCTGCTGGTGCCCCCGATGGAGCATCCGGATGGAACTCGTCGATCTCTCTAGCAAGTACGGCGAGTTCTACGCGCCCGCCTTCTCCATTCGCCTGGGGAAGTCCGAGCAGTCGGATCTCGTGCGCGATCTTCGGCTCGCCGTGAGCCAGCTGGAGATCAGCCTGTCGCTCGGCATGACGTCGCACTTCTCGTTCACCGTGACCGACTGCTTCAACTTCGAGCATCACGCGTTCGAGAACGACCGCGGTCAGGACGCGATCGAGATGCTCGATTTCGGGACGAAGCTCGAGCTCCACATGGGTTACGGCGACGCGAAATCGATCCCGTGGATCATGAGCGGCGTCGTGACGACGATCACGACGAGCTTCCCGGAAACCGGTTCGCCGGAGCTGGTGATCTCGGGTCAGGACCACGCATTCCTGCTCACACTCGGCAGGAACGCGAGGACTTGGTCGAAGGCGCGCGACAGCGACGCAGTCGTGAACGTCGCCGCAGACAACAACCTGGACACGCAGGTCGAGACCACGAAGGAGCAGCACGCGCAGATCGAGCAGAACAACGAAAGCGACTGGGCCTTCCTGAAGAAGCTGGCGGACAGAAATCACTACGAGCTCTACGTCGGCGAGCGGGGCGTGCTCCATTTCGAGCGGCCCAAGGACACGACGAGCGAGATCCTGCGGCTCAAGTGGGGCGAGGGCCTCCTGAGCTTCAAGCCCGAGGCGAACCTCGCGGGGCAAATCACACGCGTCGAGGTCTACGGGTGGGACCGAAATCGCAAGGAGCCGATCGTCGGCGTCGCGCAGGCCGGTGAAGAGTCCGGGTTGAAGGGACAAAGCGGCGGGCAGCGCCTGAAGAAGTTCGTGCGCGATTCGAAGAAGCAACCGACGCTGCGCCTGCGCCAGCCGGTCTTCACGCAGTCCGAAGCGGATCAGCGCGCGAAGGCTGCGCTGAACGAGCGCGCGAAGAAGTTCCTGACCGGAGACGGGGAGACGATCGGTCTTCCGGACCTACGGCCGGATCGCAAGGTCTTCCTCGACGGCCTCGGGCAGCCGTTCTCGAAGAAGTACTACCTGCAGGAAGTGACCCACAAGCTCGACAGCAGCGGGTATCGGACGCGCTTCAAGGTCAAGGAAACCGGCCTATGAATCTTCCCGAAGGGCATCGCGAAACCTCGCTCGAAGAAGGCGGCGTCGTGAGGGGCGTCGCGACGGCCAAGGTCACGCAGAACAAGGACGACGAGGGGCAGTGCCGGGTGAAGGTGCGATATCCGTGGCACGAGAACCCGCGCGACAGCTACTGGGCGCGCCTCGCGATGCCGATGGCCGGCGACGGTCGCGGTCTCGTCATGATCCCCGAGGTCGGCGACGAGGTCGTGGTGGCATTCGAGCGCGAGGACATCCGCTTTCCGGTCGTCCTGGGCGCGCTGTACGGCAAGGACAAGCCGCCAGTCGCGAACGACGACGGCAAGAACGACAAGCGGATCCTGAAGTCGCGCAAGAGGCATTATCTCGTCTTCGACGACGGATCGCGCGGCGCCGTGACCCTGGCGCACGAGAAGGGCCGTCAAATCACGTTCGACGACGACGGCATCGTCGTGAAGGACGAGAACGGCAACCAGATCAAGATCGAGAGCACCAGCGGCGCGATGACGATCGAGGCCAAGGGCCAGCTCAATATCAAAGGCACGACCGTCACGATTGAGTCGTCGAGCACCATGGAAATCAAGGCGAGCGCGACGCTGACCGTGCGCGGCGCGCTCGTGAACATCAACTAGCCATCATGGGACAGCCCGCCGCCCGCATCGGAGACCCCACGAGCCACGGCACGCCGCTGTCGCCGGGACCCGGCTGTCCGACGGTGATCATCGCAGGACAGCCCGCGTGGCGATGCGCCGCGGACTCGCACGCATGCCCGCTTTCCGACGGTCCCAAGCCGCACGTCGGCGGCGTGGTCGCCGTCGGGAGCATGACCGTGATGATCGGCGGGCTCCCGGCTGCACGGCAGGGCGACATGGTCGTCGAGGCGGGTGCGCCGAACGCGATCATCCTCGGGGCGCCGACGGTGATGATCGGATGACGCCCGATGCACCGAGCCCGGAGCGCAAGGAGTTCCTCGGCCGCGGCTGGGCGATGCCGGTCCACGTGGATCCCCGCACCGGCCACGTCGCCTATTCGGAATACGAGCAGGACATTCGCGAGAGCATCCTCATCATCCTCGAGACTGCGCCCGGCGAGCGAGTCATGCGACCGAACTTCGGTTGCGGCATCCACGAGATGGTCTTCACCGCGCTCGACAGCACGACGCTGAGGCGCATTCGCTCCGAGGTCGAGGAAGCGCTGCAACGCTACGAGGCCCGCATCGAGGTGGTCGGCGTCAACGTGGACGATGCGGCGAGCGCCGAAGGCAAGCTGCTCATCGAGCTCGAATACCGCGTGCGGCGCACGAACCAGGTCGGCAACCTCGTGTTCCCGTTCTACTTCCGCGAGGGAGGCCGGCCGTGAAGGCGCTCGTGATGCCTCGCCTCGATCGCCGGCGGGCGGCCGAGTTCGAGCGCGAGCTGCTCGAACGCGCACGCGTCTGGGCGCCCTCGTGGGGAGCCGAGGACGAGGGCGACTTCGGGCGCGCGTTGCTCGCGGTCGCGGCGCGCTTCAGCGCCGAGGTCGCCGAACGCTTCGATCGATCCGGCGACAAGATGCGGCGCGGGTTCCTCGATTGGCTGGGCCTGCAACGCCAGGCGGCGCACCCGGCCCGCCTGCCCGTCGTCCTCAAGATGGCTGCGCAGGCCGAGCCGGTGCTCGCAGAGGCCCCGGTGCGCCTGCAGGCGAGCGCCGACGGCGCGACGGTGGTGTTCGAGACCGAGTCGGACGTCGGGCTCGTGCCGGGCCGCCTCGCGATGGTGGTGGCGACGGACGCCGACGAGGACGCGATCTACGTGCAGCCGCCCGGCCTGACCGAGATCGAGCCCCCGGAGGCGGCGCCCGAGCAGTGGCGGCTCAAGTCCTTCGCCGCGCCGGGGTCGGCCGTGCTGCAGGTCGATCCGGCCACCGGCCTGGTGCCTGAGATGCTCGTGGAGGTCGCGAGCGCCGAATACCGCGTCGTCGCGGTGAACAACGACCTCGTCACGGTCGATCCGCCGGTGCCGCCCGGCTCGGGCTTCGCCACGGACACGGTCCTTCGCAAGGTATCGGTGTTCGAGCCGTTCGACCCGGGCGCGCTCGATCGGCAGTTCCACGCGCTCTATCTCGGTCATCCGGATCTGCTGAACATCGAAGCCGCCGCGACCATCGAGGTCGTCGGCGCCCAGGCGCTCGCGGAAGCGGACTGGCACTACTGGGGGAAAAAGGACGGCGAGGACGAAGTCGGCTGGAGGAAACTCGTCGCCAAGCTTTCACCGAGCGGCGTCGCGTTGAGCAAGGGCCACGGGGCGATCGAACAGCTCGCCGTCCAGCCCGGGAAGAACGCGCGTTGGATCCGCGCATCGTCGACGCAGGTGAAGGAGGCGGTCGCGACGCTCGCCGTGGAGAGCCTGGCGCTGCTCGTGAACTCCGGCGTCTCCTCTTCGTCCGCCGCCGCCGGAGCCGGTCGGAACGAGCTCAAAGCCGAGGCGTTGGCGAATACCACGCCGCTCGTCTTGACGGCGGCCTTCTATCCGCTCGGACGCGCCCCGAAGCAGTTCGATACCTTCTACCTCGAGTGCGACGAGGCCTTCTCGAAGCGCGGTGCCCTGGTACGGCTCTCCTTCGAGCTCGCGGATCCGTCCTTCTGGTCGCTCGCCGTGGTGGGTGGGGGTGCGTTCGCGAATTCGGTGATCGCAGGCGTGGGTCAGGACGGCGCGCTTCACTTGTACGAGGTCGACGCGAGCAGCGGCGCGATCAGCCCTCTCCCGGACCGCGAGCTGCTGCAGCCTCCGCGACCGGATGCGAAAGGCGCGACGCCCGGAGGGCCGCCGGTCGCCCTCGAGCAGAAACCCCGCTGGCGGCCCCCCGTCTGGTCGAAGGGCGACGACTTCATGGTCGGCGTGTCCGCCGGCTCGACCATCTGGGTCTGGAGCGAGATCTACGGCGATCCGAAGCGGAGCGGGTGGACCTCCTTTGGACAACTGCCGAGCTCGAATGCAGCTCCGCATCTCGTGGACGGTCTCGTTCACCTGAATGGGACGGTGCCCCTGCTCGTCGCGCTGGAGGGCGGAGAGCTCTTCTTCCGCTCGCTCGCGGACGACGCGCCCTGGGCGCCGGTCGCGCCCGACGACACCGGGACTCCAGTGGTGCTCGAGGCGATCGCTCCGATCCTCGTCGTCAGCAGCGGACAACTCGATACGTCCGCCGCCGAGGGACTCGTGGCCGTGGCGTCCGACGGGAAGCTCTACACCGTATCGACCGCCGGGATCACGCTCGGTTCGGACGGCAAGACGTTGTCGTTCCCAACGATCGAACCGCACGTCGGCTCATGTGATCTGCTGTCCAACACGACCACCTTCGCGTTCGACGTCCGCCCCGTGGCGCTGATGGAAGGAGGGACGCTCACCGTCATCGCGGCATCCGACGCCGGCGATGCTCTCGAGCGAGTTCGTCGGCCCGGAAAGACCGGAACGGGAACGGTCAAATCCACGGGGCTGAGAGCCGCTTCCGATCGAGTGATCGGCAACTCGTTGGGCGCCGCGTTGAACGGCGGCGAGCTCGCAGCGATCGCGACCGTCCGCCGGAACGGTCAGGCGTACGTGGCCATGTGGACGCCCGAGCTCTCGGGTCTGGCAGGGGAACTCTTCACGTCCGACGTGTCGGTGGGTGGCGCGCGCGCGGGCGGTGCTCCGACGCTCGTGGCGGATCATCTGATCGTACCGGGCGAGCGCGCGGAGGTCTTCGTCGCGCCATTCGATCTGCAGCAGCGGCTCGAGCTGACGGGCGCGCTCGGGGCCGGCGTCGTTCTTCCCGCCTCGGCGACCCCGCTCGCGGCGAATGATACGGTCACGCGCGGCCAGGCGAAATCCTCCTCGACGCTCGTCGTCGCGGGGCCGGGAGCCTCGAGCGCAAGCGAAGCCTTCTATCCGTTGAATGCGACGTTCCCGACGACGGCCGTGGGGCTCGACGTCGTCGTCTTTCGGACGTCGGTCGCCGGGACGAAGGGCACGGCCACCGGCTCCAAGACGATGAAGCTGGCCAAGGACGACCGGGGTGCCGCCGAGCAATCCACCATCTTCATCGAAATGGGCGGCGTGGGTGCGGAGTATCTGGTGACCAACGTCGACGCGACGAATCCGGAGTGGGAGGTCACCCTGGACACCGCGCTGCCGAGCTCCTCGGGCGACACGGCATACTGGTTGCCGGAGTACCCCCGCGGCCGCGTCGCCCCGTCTCTGACCCTCGATCCGACGGCGAGCAACCAGCAGTGTGACGCCGACCTCGTGTCGCGCGCCGGTCTCGCCTTTCCGAACGCAAAGCCGCCCCACCAGGCGGCGGAAACGTTCAAGCGAGACTCGGACAACGACGCGATCCTGATCGTGCTCGGGTCCGAATGGGAGACGGAGCCCAGCGGCACCACCTTCATCCTCGACGCGACAGTCGGAGCCTGGGGAAGCCAGCTGGGCGGAACCGCCTCGAATCCGGAGCTGTCGTGGGAATACTGGAACGGCGCCTGGTCGAAGCTCCTCCTCACGCGAGAGGAAACCGGGAACCTGAAGAATACGGGTTCCGTCGAATTCCGGGTCCCGGACGACATCGCGGCGACCGACTGGGCGGGCAAGGTGCACTTCTGGATCCGTGCCCGGCTGATCGGAGGCGACTACGGAACCGAAACGGTCACCGTCGTCACCGAGGATCTCGGCGGCGGGAAGACCAAGCAGACGATCGATCGCTCGACGGAAGGCATCAAGCCACCCTCGGTCGTGAACCTCGGCATCTCGTACTCGATGTCCGAGGAAGTGAAGCCGACGTACGTCGTGACCGAGGACAGCGGCTGCTCGCGCGACCAGAGCGACGCGAACGCGACCGACGGCGCGCTCGTCGAGGCGTTCGTTCCGCTGTCCGTGTCGCTCGGCCGCCTTTTCTCGGGCGCCGAGACGACGACGCAGGCCGCGGATTGCCCGCCGGAATGCGGCTGCGCCGTGCGGCCGGCGGAGGGAGCGAGCGGCGGCTCGTCGTCGCCGGCCGTGAGCCGGGCGGCTCCGGTGACTCCGCAGACCGGGCGATCGATCCTCCTCGGCTTCGACGCGCCGCTTTCCGGCGACACCTTCAAGGTCCTGCTCCTCGTCGATCGCGAGCGGGATCTCGACGCCTTCGCGCCGCTCGCCGTTCATGCGCTCGTGGGACAGCGCTTCGTTCCGCTCGTCCACCAGGACGAGACGCGCGCGCTCGGCGAGAGCGGCGTCTTGACGCTGTCGTTCCCGGAGCCGCCGACGCCGGCGACGCTGTTCGGCGATCAGCCGCTCCGCTGGATCCGCCTCGCGCCTTCCGCGGGAGCCGCCGGCACGTGGAGTCCGAGCCTCCGCGGCGCATACATGAACGCCGTCTGGGCGAGGGCGACCGAGACGCTGACGCGCGAGCTCCTCGGGTCTTCCGAAGGCGAGCCCAACTTGACGGTGGCGGTCGCGCGACCGCCCGTGCTCCACGGCTCGCTCGAGCTCCGCATCCGCGAGCCCCTGAGCGACGAGGAGCGCGAAGCTCTGCGCAGAGAGAACCCCGATCGCGTCTGGGCCGATGCGAACCTCGGCGGCGACTGGGTGCTCTGGGACCAGGTTGCCGACCCCGGCGACGAGGATCCGAAGCGCCGCGTGTACGCTCTCGACGAGGCGTCGGGAGAGATTCGCTTCGGCGACGGCCGGCACGGTCGGATCCCGCCCGTCGGCCGCGATTCGATCGTGGCGTTCCGCTACCAGCGGACGGAGCCGCCGGCGCCGGGTCAGACCGACGCTCCCGCCAATGCGGTCGCGGCGCGATCGCAGCTCAACCTGGTCACGCCCGTCGCCGGCGTGGAGGCCGGGTTCTCCGCGGACCACGCGGCCGGAGGCGCGCCCCCCGAGTCGGACGAACGGGTGCTGCGTTTCGCGACCGCGAAGCTTCGCCATCGCGGGCGCGCCGTCACGGTGCGGGATCTCGAGGACATCGCGCTCGAGAGCTCGCCGGACGTCGCGCAGGCGCGGGCGATCGTGCGCGGGCGAAAGACGCGGCTCGTGGTCGCGATGCGCGGCGACGACCCGATCCCGCGCGCCGCGCAGCGCCGGGAGCTGAAGCGGCTCCTCCTCGCGGCGACGCCGCCATCGGTCGATCGCGACTCGTTCGACGTCGTGGCGCCGAAGCTCCGCCAGCTCCGGGTCGCGCTCGGCCTGCAGGTCGCGGACCTCGATCACGCGGGAGCGGTCGCGCAGGCGGTCAAGCGCCGGCTCGCGGATCTCCTCGACCAGGGAACGGGCGGCGTCTCGGGAGAGGGATGGCCTCTCGGAGAAGGCCCACGGCCGGACCAGATCGCCTTCGCGCTCCTCGACGTTCCGCACCTGCTTCGGCTCGCGAGCGTCACGCTGGCGGAGTTGAAAGGCGACCGGTCGGCACCGTGGCCGGATCGGTTGGCTCCGGACGAGCTCGTCCGTCTCGCGCCCGACGGCCTCCGCTTCCAGTTCGACGTGATCGAGAGGACGGCATGACGCCTCTCGCTCCCAAGCTGTTCGACCGTCGCTACGACGACTTCCGGCGGCTCGGGCTGTCGCTCCTTCCCGCGCTCGCGCCGGGGTGGACCGACTACAACGCGCACGACCCCGGCATCACGTTGGTGGAGCTGCTCGCGTGGGTGGCGGAAGCGCAGCTCTATTCGGTCGGCCGCATGCGGCGCGACGAGCGCGTCTCGTACGCGGCCTTGCTCGGCGTGGCGCCCGGCGGAAGGCGGCCGGCACACGGGCTCATCTGGGCCGATCGCAGCGATCCCGCGTCCCCGGCCGCGACGTTCGCCGGCACCCGCGTGATCGACGTCGACGCGGCGGTGCGGCTCGAGCGCCACGACGAGCCCGTGTTTCATCCGGAGCGGAAGACGCTCTGGGTCCCGGGCAGGATCGTTCGGCTCTCGTCGCGACGGGCCGATGGAACGGTCGTCGATCTGACGGCGACGAACGCTCGGGGCGCGCCGTTCTTGCCGTTCGGCGACTCGGCGGGGCCGCGCGACGTGCTCTCGCTCGAGTTCGAAACGGGCGGGGACGACGGCCTGTTTCCCGCGCTGCGCGCGGAAGCGAATGGCGCGACCTGGGCGATCGGCGTGCGAGCGACCGCGCCCGCCCCGGCCGACGACGCCGACGCAGCGTCGCCTCCCCACGACGTCGCCGTCGCGTTGGTCGCGGGTTCCGCTCGCTTCCCGCTGCGCGTCGTCGCCGATTCGACGGCGGGCCTGCTGCGCACGGGACGTCTCGTCCTCGACGTCTCGCGCGTCGGCGGATCGCCGAAGCGGTTCCGCATCGAGCTCCGCGTGCCGCGCGGTTTCGCGTGCCCGCCCCAATGGTCGAGGATCGAGCCGAGCGTCCTCGAGATCACCGAGAGGCAAACGGTCGACCGCGAGCTTCACTTCGCGAACGACGAACCGAACGTCGAGGTCGACCTCGGTCGCGCCGGGCTTTCCTTCGAACCGCGGTCCGAGCCCTTGCAATGCGTGGAGGTGCGGACCGAGACCGACATCCTCGAATGGTCGCGTTGCGACCGGCTGGAAGATCGCGGCCCCGACGATCGCGTCTACGAGCTCGACCCGGTGCGTGGCCGCCTCGCCTTCGGCAACGGCGTGAACGGTCGGAAGCCGGGCGCGGGCGCGGAGATCTACGTGACCTACGCGGTGTGCAGCGGCGAGGAGGGCAACGTCTCGCGCGGGCACCGATGGACGGTCGTCGGCTTCCCCGGAGCGTTCGGCGTCAACCCGGAGCCGATCGCAGGAGGCGCGGAACGACCGGCCTGGAGCGACCTGCGCCGCGAGACGCGGCGCCGCTTCGCGGGCGACCATCCGCTCGTGAGCCGCGAGGACCTCGTCGACGCCGCGTTGCGTCTGCCGTTGCTCGACGTGGCGCGTGCGTGGGTCGTGCCCGCTTCCGATGCGCCGCGGACGGGAACCGTCACCTTGATCGCGCTGCGCGTGAGGCGAGGCCCGGAGCCTTCCGAGCCGCCCGAAACCGCGCGCTGGCTCGACGCCGTCCGCCGCCGGCTCGCCCCGCGCATGCCGCTCGGGACGCGCCTCGTCGTGGCGAGACCGCGCTACGTCGACGTCGCGGTGCGCGCGGACGTCGAGGTCGAGCCCGGACGGAATCCCGACACCGTCGCGGACGCGGTCGAGAGCACGCTGCGCCAGCGATTCGCTCCGGCGGGAGGTGCGGGCTTTCCCGCGCGGCAGCCGGGCGTGCCGGTCGGCCGCAGCGAAGTCGCCGCCTGGATCCTCGGCGTCGAAGGCGTCGCGCGCCTCGTCGCGCTCGATCTCCTGCAGGGTGCGGCCGCGACGCCCGAGATCCGCGTGCCGCACGGCGGGCTGCCGCGTCTCTCCGAAACGTCGACCATCCGGGTCTCGCGCCCGGGAACCGAAGGCAACTCGTGAGCATGCGACCCCCGCCCGGCTACCATTTCGCGTCGCGGCCGCAGTGGGCGGCGTGCCTCGTCGTGGGAGCGGACTTCGCCGGCGAGGGCGACGCTGCTTCCGTCGCCCCGTTCGCGACCTTCGAGCCGCCGTCCGAGCGCCCGTCGTTTCCCGGTGAGGCCTACGCGCCGGCATGGACGTACGCGGGCGAGGTGCTCTGGCGCGACGGCGCAGGGGAACTCCATCGCTGGTCCGAGGGAGACCCGAAGCCGCGCGTGACCGCGGCTCCACGAGCGATCGCGAGCGCGTCGCGCATCGTCGCGAGCCGCGATTCTCTCTGGGTCGTCGGCGACGGCAAGTCGCTCGAGTGCTTCGACCTCGAAACCCTGTCCCGGCGCTTTCGCGTCGAGCTCGGCGATCCCGTCATCGACATCGCCGGCGACGGACGAGGCGGCGTCCGCGCGCTGACCGCGCACGGTGAATCGGTGCGGGTGGTCGCCGCCGACGGCGCCGGGACGCTCGGCGCGAGCGTTTCGCTGGAAGGTGTCGCGGACGCCAAGGCATTCACCTATCTCCGCAGCAGCGGTCGGCTGGTCGTGCTGTCGGGCGACGGCCGCCGCATCGCCACGTTCGCTCCGGGAAGCGGCTCCGCGGACGTGCGCGCCCTGTCGGCTGCGTTCGGGCCGTGCTTCGTCGGCTCGCTCATCGCGAGCGACACGCGCGGCCGTGTGTTCATCGCCGGCGCCGATCGGATGGACCGGCCGAAGGAACACGTCGTCGTGCTCGACGGCTTCGCCGTCAAGCTCGACGACGTGCCGCTGGGCGAGCCGGCGACCGGGATCGCGGCGAGCCGCGATCGGCTCCTCGTCACGGACGCGCGCGGCCTACGGCTCCTCCGCGCCGCCGACTCCGTACCCGATTCGGCCGGCGACGTCTCGACCCTGGTCGTCACGCCGATGCTCGTCGCGCCCGAGGCGACGAATGGTCGTCGTTGGCTGCGCATCGAAGCTTCCGGAACCCTGCCACCCGGCGCGTCGCTCGAGATCGCCTACGCCGCCACGAGCGACCCGGACGTGCGCGACGATCTCCGACGGCTCGCGGCAGACCGCTCGATCCCGGAGCCGAGACGCGCGCAGCTCCTTCGCAGCAAGGACGATCTCTGGAGCACCCCGATCGCGCTGCACGGGAGGGAGCTGCTCGAGAACGAAGACGAAACCACGGTCGCCGTGCCGCTGCACGACGTGCACGAGACGTATCTCTGGGTCGCCGTCTCGCTGACGGGAGGCGCCGGCGCGAAGCTGCCCGCGCTGACGCGGCTCTCGGTGCTCTACCCCGGAAGCACCCTGATGGAGAATCTGCCCGCCATCTACCAGCGCGACGAGGCCCAGCCGGGAAGCTTCATCCGAACGCTCGTCGGCGTGCTCGAGACCACGACGCAGGGCCTCGACCGGCGAATCGGTCAGATGGGCCGCTACATCCATCCAGATCGCGCCTCCGAGGATTGGCTCGACTCTCTGGCGCGCTGGCTCGGGTTGCCGTGGGACGACGCGCTCGACGAGCGGCAGAAGCGCTGCATCGTCAAGAATGCCTCTCGGATCGCACGCGGACGCGGGACGCGGGCCGGTCTCGAGGCGCTGCTCGAATGCCTCGTCGGCGGCAAGCCCCAGCGCTTCCGCGTCGTCGACGGAACCGTGGACCATGGCCTCGCCCGGATCGGAGGAGAGGCATGCGACGGCGCGGCGCTGCCCGCGATCCTCGCCGGACTCCCAGCCACCGCCACACAGCTCGACGTCCAGGCCACTCTCGGTGCGATGCGGCTCCCGTGCGCGAACGACGCACAGGACGACGCGACGTCGCGCTTCCTCGGGAGCATTCGCGTCGACGTCGCCGCGAGCGCGCGCGAGCTTCGGCAGTGGCAGCCGTGGCTGGAGCGCCTCGTGACCGAGATGATTCCCGCCGGCACGCGCGCGCGCGTCCGATGGACGACCGCGGACGCACTCCGCGGCAACCGGCTCGACGACTCCACGTCGCTCGCGGCCGACCACCGGCTCGAGCTCGATACCGACCCGCTGACGGGAATCGCACGGCTCCCGCACGTGGGCTCCGGCCTGCCCGCCTCGAGCGACCGCGAAGGGCCGATTCTCGAGTGAGGAGACGAACATGTCCGGATCCGCTGGCCACAAAGAATGGACGTCTCGCTCGGCGCGCGGCGATTGCTGCGTCGAAAGCGAGTGCCTCACGGGGCTGCGCAACAACTACTTCGTCGGCAAGCGGCTAACGCCCGACGCGTTCCTCGTCGAGCAAGCCTACCTGAACGAACGTCGGCGGCTCTTGAATCGCGCGATCCACGGATACGGCGTGGTCTACGGGTTTGCCGTCGAGCCCGCGTCGGGAGGGATCCGGATCGGCTCCGGGCTCGCGTTGGACGCCGTCGGGCGCGAGGTCTACTGGGGCGAACAGGCCGACGTCGAGCTCGGCGACGTCATCGCCCTGGACGACAAGCGGGCAGTGATTCCCGCGGGCGACACGCCGCCCTTCGCGCGCACCGGCTGCTGGCTGTTGAGCGTCCACTACGCCGAGCAGCGCGTCGGTCCGGTCAGCGTGCAAGACCCATGCAGCTGCGAGCGGACGCAGTGGGATCGGATCTGTGAGACCGCGCGCTTCTCGCTGCGCTACGTGGACTGCGCGAAGTGCTGCCAGGAGCCCGAGTGCGAGCTCTGCTGCGACTGCGGCGCGGGCCCGTGCAGCGACGAGAGGCGCAACCCCGACCGGCGACGTCGAGAAGCGCGCGACGAGCGTTCGCGGGAGGTCGACGCGGACGGGTGCGAAGAGAAGTCCGACAACCCCGTGTTGCGCGGCGGCTACCAGTGCCTGTGCGACCATCTCGCGCACCTCGCCGTGGGCGTCGAGTGCAAGGACCTCACCGAGATCGCCGAGCCTTGTGGGCGCGTGCTCGTCGATCTCCACAACGGGGTGCCGATCGCGTGCGTGCGCGTGACTCGGGACGACTGCGGGCCCTGGAGGTTCGACGAGTGGATCGAGGCCTGCGGCCCGCGCCGTCTGGTCAAGCGCAACGACGTGCTCTTCGATCTCATCCGGGGCTGCGATCTCACGCGCATCGTCGACACCGGGTGGAAGGGCTTTCACCGGCGAGAAACGCCGGTCGCGTGGCACGACTTCGAGCAGTCGTGGGGAACCTACTCCGGAGCGGGCAACGATCAACTGACCAACTACTGGCTCGAGTTCTCCCGCCCGGTGCGCAAGAGTACGGTCCGCGCGGATTGCTTCGCCATCACGGTCGTCGAGGGGGAAGAGGAGGGTGGGTGGGGCAACGTCCTGCGCGTTCCGATCACGGGCGTGCAGACGGAGGATTCACCGAACGGTCCGCCCGACCACGTGACCCGAGCCGCGATCGTCGTCGACGCGGATTGGGTCAAGGACGCCATCCTCAGCTCGAAGAACCGCTTCAACTATCAGGAGGCGCTCGTCGAGATCGAGGTGCGTGGCGACTACATCATCGACTGCAACGGCCAGACCGTCGACGCCGACCCCGTCGGGCTCCTGCCCGTTCCCACCGGCAACGGCGCACCCGGCGGCCGCTACCTCTCGTCGTTCCGCGTCGCCCCGCGGATCGGGCGCAAGTCCTAGCCGGCGGACCCGAGACGCGCATCCAAGGAGCCGCCTCATGAAGAACAAAAACCCCGTCGTCGCTCGAGACTCGTTTCCGTCGGACTTGAAGGTCCCGCTGTTCGCGGCGGGACAGATGCTCCGCCACGACGACCTCGCGGCACTCGCGGACTACACGCGAGACGTCACCCGGGTCGTCCTGCGCTCGCTCTTCGGATGCGGGGTCGTGTGCGGGCTCTGCGTGCACGTCGAGGTGAAGTGCGGCAAGCTCACGGTGACGGTCGAGCCGGGCGTCGCCCTCGATTGCCAGGGCGACGTGATCCACGTCGCGAAGACGGCGACGGTCTCCGTCGACCCGGACTGCGAGGCGTACCCGCTTCCCGACTGCCTGTTCGTCCTCCTCCGCGGGTACCGCAAGTCTTGCGCACCGCGTCCCGTCGCGTGCTCGACGGACGAGGACGAGGTCGCGTCCACCTGTACCCGGGAGCAGTACTGGTACGAGATCCAGGTGCGGCGCGAGCTCCCGGAGTGCGTCTGTAGCTGCCTCGCGCCGAAGTCGGACCAGACCTCCGCGGGCGACGCGACCTCGACGCGCGCGGAGCCCGCAAGCGACGCGACGAAAAAGAGCTCGAAGTGCGGGGATCCCTGGGCCGGTTGCTACGGAGACCACGAACTCGGGAAGTGCACCTGCGGATGTCCGAGCTGCACGAGCTGCACGTGCGAATGGATCCTGCTCGCCGGGCTCTACCAAACCTCCGAGAAGGACCGGCCGTGGCGAACGAAGCACCGGGTGCGGCGCTTCGTCCGCCCGCGGCTCCTCGACGATCGCGGTTGCGACGACGACGAGAAGGATACGAAGGGGGACGATCACCCGTCTGGAAACGAGCCTCCCGCGCAACCCGAGACGGTGGCGACCTCTCGGGCGACGGCATCGCGGCCGCGGCGCCGGCGATCGACGACCACTGCGCCGACCAGGCCCGCGCCGGAGCCGTCGGGGCCGACGGGATGACGCCGGCGGCGCGCTTCGAGAGCCGAGGTTCTCGCACATGATCTCGCGATTGCCGGGACGTCGCTGACCGTGGAGCGCTCCGTCTCGCGAGAGACGTCGCCGCCGGTCCGGCGTCGGGTGGCGCGGACGACCGCGACGACCGGACCCGCCGCCGCGGCGCAGCCGCACGCGGCCGTCCGGCTGCAGCGCCGCTTGGGGAATCGCGGCGTGGCCTCGTTGGTCGGCCAGAAGGGGCCGTCGGTCCCGGCCGTCCAGCGCAAGTGCGCGTGCGCGAGCGGCTGCGCGAAGTGCGCGCCGAAGCCGGCGCCGTCGCGCCCAGTTCACGCGGACTCGCCGACGCGCCTCGTGCAAGCGCGCGCCAAGCTTCCGGGCAGCGAGCTCTCAATGGAAGTCCAGGGGCAGCGGGTCGTCCCGACGGGAAGCGCCGGCTCGCCGCTCCAAGGCCAGAGCCGCTCGTTCATGGAGGAGCGCTTCGGAGCCGACTTCCGCGACGTCCGCGTCCACACGGGTCCCAGCGCCGCGCGCGCCGCCGACGCCCTGGCCGCCGACGCATTCACCACCGGCCGCGACATCTACTTCGCCCGCGGCCGCTTCGAGCCGCATACCGTCGCAGGCCAGAAGCTCCTCGCGCACGAGCTGACCCACGTGCTGCAGCAGCGAGCGGGCACGGCGACCGGTACGTCGACGCGCACGACCGTCGGAGCTGCTGGCGATCGCTTCGAGGTCGAGGCCGAGCGAAATTCCGAGCGGATCGTTCAGGGCCGCGTGCCGACCGTGGCGCATTCCGGCGCGACGCCACGCGTGCAGCACAAGAAGGCGGCCTGCCCTGGGACCGTCACCGCTTTGAAAGGGGTGAAGGTCCTCGTCGACCTTCCCGCGACACCCGAATTTCAGCTCACCATTCCGAAGGAAAAAGGCGACGTGAGCAAGTTCTACGCGTCGAAAGCGGCTCAGGGGAAGCTGCGGGCGATCTCCGACGAAGAAGCGCGACAACAGCGTCCGGGGACGACGACGCTCCAGAACATCTGGAAACGAAAGACCACCGAATCGACGTTCGACTTTGCCAAAGCGCCCAAAGGGGAGACGTGCGAGATCGACCACATCGTCGAGCTCCAACTTTCCGGCACCAACGTCCCGGAGAATTTGCAGCTCCTCGAGCCATCGAACAACGGGACGGCAGGATCGCGCTTCCGCGGGATCATCGGGACCCTGAAGCGCGACGTCAAGGCGGCCTGCAATCTGACTCAGGACATCGAGGACATCGATCTCATCATACGAAAGACGCACCTCGAGTCCGGGATGCCGGTGGACAAATGCCGCGAGGCCGAAGCGAAGGTGGGCATCGCCGGCTCACCGGTCGACGCGTTCGACGTGACGGTCGGTAAGGATTCATACGAGATCGATCTGGTGCTCGCCGAGACCGCGAGCGGCGGCGGACGCACGACGGCGATGAGACGCCAGCTCGGCAAGAGGGGTCACCAGCTCATCACCGGCATGACGCTGGATCAGCTGACCGTGTATCCGGGCAGCAAGGGTATCGCCGCGAAGGACGGAACCCTGACGGCCGAGATCGACGCGATGGCGCTCTTGCCGCTCGCGGCGCCGAAGGGTCGCAAGCTGACGTTGGCGGTCGTCAAGGACAGCAAGAACCTCGTTCAATTCGCGCCGAAGCCGTCGCCTTTGCAGGCCGCTTTTCCATTTCTCAGCGAGACGACCTTCAAGCTCGAATTCCAAGGTGGCAAGCTGATCGGACACGCCGAGCTGATCCCGACGCTGCCGCTCCTACGGCACACGGTGATCGTCCTCGACATCCGCAACGGCGCCCTCACCGGAGGCGTGACGGTCCCCCCGGAATCGCTGAAGAAGGCGCTGCCGATCCCCGGGCTCGCCGTCACCGAGTCCAGCATCGTCGTCCGCTTGGAGAACCAGAAGCTGTCCGCGCACGGCACTTTCGGCTTCAAGGTCGGTACCTTCGCCACGGCGACTCTTCGCGCCGACGCGGACAAAGACGGATTCAACGCCGTCGGCACCGTCGACTTCGCCGTCCCCGGTCTCACGAAGACCAAGGGAAAGATCTCCTACGCGAAGCGCCAGTTGGCGGGCGAAGTCCACATCGAAAAGAACGATTTCAACTTCCCGGGCAAGTCCGCCATCAAGTCGGCCGGGCTCGTCGTGCACTTTTCCGACCGTGGGATCGACGGGGCGGGAGAAGTGGTCCTCGGGATTCCCGGCATCAAGAAGGGAACCCTGGCCTTCGGCATCGACAAATCCGGGAACTATGCCGTCACCGGTATCGCCGCGCTCAGCATTCCCGGGTTGAAGTCCGCGGAAATCGGGTTGGCCTACCGAAATGGCGACCTCGAGGGGAGCGGAGACGTCGGCTTGGACGTCCCGGGCCTCCAGGGAGCCGCGGCGGCGTTCCACGTCCGGTACGCGAAGGGAGCGCTCACCGGCGCCGGCGACCTGAGCTACAAGAAGGGCAAGCTCTCCGGAACCGTGCACGCCGCGCTCGACGCGACGCACAAGCTGAGCGGCCGCGGCGAGCTCGCGTATGAGATCATCCCCGGCCTCGTCGCCGCCGTGGGGATGGAGCTTCGCGAAGACGGAACCGCGAAGATCAGCGGCGAGCTGCGAATCCCCGAGCAGCTCAATCTGTTCCCGCAAAAGGCCGTCGAGAAGACGATCTTCAGCGTCGGGACGCAGATCCCCATCTTCGCGATTCCGGTCGGGCCGCGAAGCGTCGGGCTGGTCGCCGAGATCGGAGCGGACCTGACGGCGCGCGCAGCCATCGGTCCCGGACAGATCCGACATCTCAAGGTGAAGGCCGCGTTCGACCCCTCGCACGAGGAATCGAAATTCGAATTCGCGGGCGGCGGAGAGCTGTTCGTGCCGGCTCTCGCGGACCTGGCACTCGGGGTCCACGGCGGGATCGGCTTGAGCGTCGGGGTCGCGTCCGCGACGGGCGGCATCGAATTGCGCGGAGCGCTCGGGCTGCAGGGCGCGTTGTCCGCACAGGTGCAGATCAAGTATCAAAACAACCAGTTCGGCGTCGAGGCCGTCGCGGATCTGAGCGCGCAGCCGGTGCTCAAGTTCGGGATCAACGCCTACGTCAAGGTCGACGTCGTCCTGATCGGCGACGTCTACCGCAAGGACTGGAACCTCGCCGCGAAGGAATGGGGCAGCGGCCTGAAGATCGGTCTGCGGTTCCCGGTGCGCTACGTCTTCGGGAAACCGTTCGAGCTCTCCCTGAACCAGGTCGAGTTCATCGTGCCGCAGATCGACTACAAACGGGCCGTGAAGGAATTGCTGCCGAAATAGCTTGGAGGCCTCTCATGACGGCGAATGGCGATCACGAGCCGGCACGGATCGAGGAGTCGTCGCTCCATAACAACCGCGGCGTCGCCCGACACATGGCTGGAGAGATCGACGATGCTCGTCGGGAGTATCTCGCGGCGCTGTCGCTCGATCCTTCCAATGCGACGGCTCTGAACAACCTCGGCTTCGCGACCGCAGCCGAAGGCCGTCATCGGGAGGCGATCGAGCTCTACCGGCGCGCGATCGAGCTCCAACCGTCGTGCGCCCTCGCGCGCAACAATCTCGGGAACGCGCTCCTGGCTCTCGGGCGGATCGAAGAGTCCATCGACGCCTATCGGACGGCGCTCGCGCTGGACCCGGCGCACGAAGTGGCATGGCTGAACCTCGCGCAGGCGCTCTGCGCGCAGGGGGACCCGGTGGCGGCGCGACGACCATACGAGCGCTACTTGGATCTCCGACCGGGCCACATCCCGGCGTTGGTCGGTCTGAGCGCGGTGCTCGTCGCGCTCGGCGATCTCGACGGCGCGGAGAAGAACCTGAGCCTCGTTCTCTCTCTCGACCGGCGTCAGCCCGAGGCCTGGACCCGTCTCGGTCTCGTACGCCTCGCCCGCGGCGAGCTGGAGGCGGCAGTCGACTGCTGTCGCCGCGCGCTCGACCTGGAACCGAGTCTCGCTGTCGCGCGCTACAACCTCGCCATCGCGCGCCTCGCGATGGGGGACGTGGGCGTCGCCGAAGAGGAGCTTCGCCGTGTCCTCGAGGCGTGTCCGGATTTTCTGGAAGCCGCGGGCAATCTCGCGGTCGTGGAGATGGCGCTCGGGAAATGGGAAGAGGCGGTGGCCCTGCTTCGACCCCTTTTGACCGAGGGCGCGGGCAATCCGACGCTCCACTTCAATCTCGGCCTTTCGCTCAAGGAGCTCGGCAGGATCGACGAGGCCCGGCTGGAGCTGGAGAAAGCGATTGAGCGCTGGCAGCCGGAGTCCGAGTGGACGGCCCGGGCGCACGCCGTCCTCGATTCGCTGGCGGGTCCTTGAGGACGCCGAGTCCGAGGCGGCCTAGGAGGTCGCGCGTGATCGGGCAGTGGCGCGTCGCGCCGGCGCGTGCGCGATCCACGGCGCGTCTCGGACCCGACGCATCGCCTGGGTCCGGCGCGGAAGGTTCATCTTCTCGAGGATGTGATGGACGTGGTGCTTCACCGTCGCCACGCTGAGGAAGAGTTCGCCGGCGATCTCCTTGTTCGTGAGCCCTTGGCCGAGCAGGTGCAGCACCTGGCTTTCCCGGTGGGTCAGCATCGATTCGGCATCGCGATCGGTGGGCGAGGTGCCCCGCTCGAACAGCGCCCGAAGAAGGCCGCCCGAGATCTCGGGCGGGCAGGCGAGATGGCCGCGGGCGACCTCGGAGAGCGCGTCGCACAAAGCATCGATCGATGCATTGCGCGCCACGTAGCCGGAGAAGCCGGCGCGCCCGCATTGGATGACCTCCTGGCGCTGCTCGTGAAGGCCCAGCGCGACGAGCGCCACGTCCCGCCATTCGGCGGCGATCGAGCGGATGTCGTAGTAGTCGATGCCTTGGGTGACGTCGACCAGCACCACGTCACGCTCCGTCGTGGCGAGCGCGTGCCTCAGGCCGGCGAGGTCGTTGACGACCGCGGAGACCGTCATGCCCGGCCGCCTGCTGAAACAGGCGGCGAGGCCGTCGGCGAGCAACCGGACCGGCGTGAGGACGATCACGTTCATGCAAAGGCGGCGCGGAGTCGACGGAGGGGGGAAGCCATCAAGTATGGCCGTCGATCGTCTGCCCGATCGGTCGCGGCGCCGATGCGCATCTCCCCGTCTCCCCGACGTCGGGCGCCCCGCGGGGAAGCGCTGAGGAGAACGCCGTACTGTCAACACTGAAATGAATTGACGTGCGGCAGCTCGAGCTTCCCTCTGCGCTGCCGTGTTCGGACGCTGGCGCGTACGCAAGTTGGGTGCCAGCACTGCAGGCGGAACGTCCTGCATCTATCGCCGCGGCGCGTGCATTGCTCGGGGGAGAGCGGTCCGGCTGTTCGGTGGAGAGGACTCTTGTCCTCTCCAAGCGACAAGATGTCGAGCTCCACGGCGCGACAGGCGTGCCGTCGCCGACGCCGGCGCTAGAGCTTCTCCTGCTCGGCGAACCTTCCCTCGTACCTCGCTCGACCCTCGCAGCGCTGCAGGACGATCTGGCAGATTCGGGTCCCCGCGTGGATCGCCAGGGGGCGGTTCGAGACGTTGCTGATCTCGAGGACCTGGCGGTTTCGGATGCCGGGGTTCACGAAGCCGGCGGTCACGTGGATCATGAGGCCGAGGCGGGCGAAGCGCGACCTCCCCTCGAGCCACCCGGCGATGTCGTCCGGGAGGGTCACCTGCTCGCGGGTGATGCCGTGGATCGTCTCGCCGGGAGAAAGGACGTACGGGTCGCGCAGGGGCTGAACGCGGCTCACGGTGCGATAGTCCGCGTCGTCGTTCACGTCGATGACGGGCGGGCCGCCGTCGATCACGCGGATCTCGTCGGCGAGATGCAGGTCCACCGAGGCCGGGCCGACCTGGTCGGGGGCGAAGGGATCGATGACGACGCGCCCGGCGGCGATCTCCGCCAGGATGGCGTCGCGCGTCAGGATCATGCGGACGCACCGTAACAGGTCCCCAGGCGCCCGGAAAACGACCGTTGGGGTCGCCGGCGCGGCGGCCCGGTGGTGACACACGCGCGGAAGGCGGCGATGATGCGGCCGAGGGGAGCGGTCGCCGAGGGGGTCGGCGCGGAGCCGTCGCGGACGGGCATCCGGCGTCGCATGCAAAGCGTACCGCTTGACAGAGAGGGCGCGCCTGAACCAAGGCCCTCGCGGGAGGCTACCTCATGAAGACGATGAAGCGGCTCGGGCTCGGTTCCTTCGTTTGGATGGCGGTCATCGCGCTCGCGGCGGCGACGATCGCGCTCACGCACGCGTGCGGTAGCGACGACGACAACAAGTTCGTCGCGAACATGACTGGTGGAGAGGAGGTCCCGCCGGTCGACGCGACCGGCACGGGGTTCGCACAGTTCAAGTTCCGGAACAACGACACGGAGATCGACTACGAGATCTCGCAGAGCGGTCTCGTCGCCGTGCTCTTCGCGCACATCCACGTCGGCGATCCGGGCGTCAACGGGCCGATCATCTTCAACCTCGCGCTCGCGCCGTTCACCGATTTGAGCGGCACCCTGACGTCCGCCGACCTCTTACCGGCGCCGGCAATGGGCATCTCGAACTTCTCGGATGCCGTCAACGCCATCAAGGCCGGCAACACCTACGCGAACATCCACACCGCCGCGCACCCCGGCGGCGAGGTGCGCGGGCAGATCCACAAGAAGTGACCGCGTCGCCGCGCGATCGGCGCCCGCCGCGAGCGGTGGCGCGCCGATGCGCGGGGCGCGACCGGCGCGACGACGCCGACGAGCTCAGCCCTTGGCGCGCGCGACGAAGCGCGCGTCGCGCGTGTCGACCTGCACGAGCTCGCCCGGCTCGAGATACGACGGCACCTGGATCTCGAGCCCGGTCTCGAGGCGCGCCGGCTTCCTCTGGTCCTGCGCGGTCGCGCCGCGGATCGCGGGCGCAGTGTCGGCCACGCGCAGGACGACGGTCGTCGGAAGGTCGATCGAGATCACCCGGTCGTTGAAGACGACCGAGCGGATGTTCTGCATGCCTTCCTTGAGATAGCCGGCCGCGTCGCCGAGCTCGTCGGCCGAGAGCGCGAACTGGTCGTAGCTCTCGCTGTCCATGAAGTGCCACCCGTCGGCGTCCTGGTAGAGGAACTGGACGGCGCGGAGCTCCATGTTGGGCTCCTCGAGCTTGTCGCCGCCGCGGAAGGTCTTGTCGAGCACCTGGCCGGTGCGGAGGTTCCGCACCTTGACCTTCGTGAGCGAGCTCGCGCCGCGCGCGGACGGGCTCTGGACGTGCAGATCGAGGATGAGGAACGGGTCGCGGTCGATCAGGATCCGCTGCCCGCGCTTCAGCTCTCCGACGCCGATCATCGCCCGCTCCCGAGCCTCACCAGCCCGCGAGGTCGGCGGCGCGGGCGCGATGGTAGGCCGCGTCGCCGAAGGCGCCGCGGTCGTAGATCGCGCGCCGGAACCAGAGGTGGAGGTCGTACTCCCAGGTGAAGCCGATGCCGCCGTGGAGCTCGGTCGTGTCGCGGGCGACCCGGTCGAAGAGGTCGGTCAGGTGCGGCTTCACGAGCGCGGCGTGCCGCTCGGACTGGTCGCGGATGCGGTCGAAGGCGTGCGCCGAGTACCACCAGAGGGAGAGCGACGGCTCGAGGTCGCAGGCGAGGTTCGCGAGCTGGTGCTTGACGGCCTGGAAGGCGCCGATGATCTGACCGAACTGCTCGCGCTCCTTCGCGTAGCCGGCCGCCATGTCGATCATCCGCCGGCAGCCGCCGTACGCGTCCGCCGCCAGCAGGATGCAGGCCGCGTCGCGGGTGCGCTTCGCCGCGGCGAGCCCGCCGGGAAGCTTCTCCGCGCGCGCACCCTCGAGCTTCACGAGCGAGAGCCGGCGCGTCATGTCGACGCCCCCGAGATCCCTCGCGGCGATCGCGCCACCGGCCTTGTCGACGAGGAAGAGGCCCGGACCGCTCGCGTCGCGCGCGGCCACGAGGAGCACGTCCGCGAGCGCGCCGTACGGGACGAGGTGCTTCACGCCCGTGAGCTTGCCGCCTTCGGCGTTCGCGCGGACGGCCTCGGGCGACCACTCGCCGTCGGCCTCGCCGAGCGCGAACGTGCCGATCGCGCTCCCGTCGGCGAGCTTCGGAAGCCAGGCGCGCTTCTGCGCGTCGCTCCCGCCCTCGGCGATCGCGACCGCCGCGAGCGCGGAGCCGAGGAACGGGCCGGGCGTCGCGTTGTAGCCGAGCTCCTCGGCGGCGAGCGCGAGATCGAGCAGCTCGAGGCCGGCGCCGCCGTGCTCGGCGGGGATGGCGAGACCGAGGGTGCCGAGCTCGACCAGGCCCGACCAGAGCTCCGGGTCGTGGCCGCCGTCGCTCTCCATCACCCGGCGGACGCGCGTCGTCGGGCACTGCTCGTCGAGGAAGCGGCGGATGGTCTCCTTGAGGAGGATCTGGTCCTGCGAGAGTCCGAAGTCCATGCGATCGCTCCCGCCTCACTTCTTCGCCGACGCGGCGGCGTCGCGCGGCAGGCCGAGCCCGCGCTCGGCGATGATGTTGCGCTGGATGTTCGCGGTGCCGCCGGCGATCAGCACGCCGAGCGACCACATGTACGCCGAGACGAGCATCCCCATGCCGGGGGCCTCGCTCTCGCCGGGCGCGAGCACGCCGCGATCGCCGAGGACGTCCATCGCGAGCTTCGCGATCTCGTAGCCGAGCACCGTCGAGTAGAGCTTCATGACGAGCGCCGCCATGCCGGGCTCCTCGCCGCGCGCGCTCATCGTGAGCTGACGGTAGCCGTGGTACTCGCTCGCGAGAAGCTTCGCCTCGAGCTGCACCAGGCGGTCGCGGATGACCGGGTCTTTGATCGCCGGCGTGCCGCGGACGTTCGTGAACTGCGCGAGCATCGCCGCGCCGTCGAAGACGCGCCGGCTCATGCTCGCCGACCCGATGAGCGCGCGCTCGTGCTTCAGCGTCGAGCGCGAGACGATCCAGCCCTGACCGCGCTTGCCGACGATGTTCGAGTAGGGGACGCGCACGTTCTCGAGGAACACCTCGTTGAAGTCGGCGGTGCCGGTCATCTGGCGGAGCGGACGCACGGTGATGCCCGGCGTCTTCATGTCGATCAGGATGTAGCTGATGCCCTCGTGCTTGGGCGCGTCGGGCTCGGTCCGGACGAGGCAGAACATCCAGTCGGCGCCGACGGCGTCCGACGTCCAGATCTTCTGTCCGTTGATCACCCAGAAGTCGCCGTCGCGAACGCCCTTGGTGCGCAGCGAGGCGAGGTCGGATCCGGAGCCGGGCTCCGAGTAGCCCTGGCACCAGCGGATCTGGCCGAGGATCGTGCCGCGGATGAACCTCTCCTTCTGCTCCTCGGTGCCGTGCTCGATGAGGGTCGGAACGAGCATGCTCGGCCCCTGGCCGATCATCTCGTGCGGCGCCTTCGCCTTCCGGAACTCGTCGGCGACGATCGTCTGCGCCAGCGGATCGGGTGAGAGCTCGCTCCCGCCCCAGCGCTTCGGCACGTGGCGGTAGAGGTAGCCGCGTCCGATCGCCTTTTCGCGGAACTCGGTCGCGCGGCGATCGGTGCGGACCGGGCCGGCGAGCGCGTTGCGATCGTCGGTCGGCGGCTCCTGCGCGGCGTCCGCGGCCGACCAGTTCTCGGCCAGGAACGCGCGCACCTCGGACCGGAATTTCTCGTATTCGGCGCTGAAGCTGAGATCCATGCTTGCGGCTCCCGGGAAGGTTGGCGAGGAACGGTTTCGCCGCGCCGATTACGCGCAGGCGAGTCGCGGGCCCTGCGTCTGTAGCAACTCCGCCACCCGCAGAAAAGTTCACCGGTGAGCGCCGCGAAGCGAGAAGCAACCGGGATTGCCCGGCCGGCGACCGTATGGCGCAATCGCGACGGCGATGCCGGCGGACCGGAGACTTCTCGTGATCTTCGCGCGCGACCCCGTGCCGGGTGCGGTCAAGACCAGGCTCGCGCGCGCGATCGGGCCGGAGGCCGCCGCCGAGCTCTACGCGGCCTTCGTCGAGGATCTGGCGGCGCGGCTCGCGGGGGCGACGGACGACGTGCGCTGGGAGATCGCCCCGCCGGAAGGCGGCTTCGCCGAGCGCTTCGGGATCGCGCGCGAAGCGTGCCGACCGCAGCAGGGCGCCGACCTGGGCGACCGCATGCGGTCGGCCTTCGAGCGCGCGCGCCGGGAAGGCTACGGCGCGTGCGCGATCGTCGGCTCCGACATGCCGCAGCTGGCGCCCGCAACCGTCGCCGATGCGTTCGCGAGGCTCGCGCACGCCGACCTCGTCCTCGGCCCTGCCGACGACGGCGGCTACTATCTGATCGCGATGAGGGAGCCGCACGAGGTCTTCAGCGGCATCCCGTGGAGCACTCCCGAAGTGCTCGCCCGGACGCTCCGCCGCGCGCGCGAGCTCGGCCTCGCGGTGGCGCTCCTCGCACGCGACTTCGACGTCGATGACGAAAGCGACGTCGCGCGTCTCCGCGGCCTGCTCGCCGCGCGCCCCGACCTCGCCGCCGCCCTGCCCGCGACGTCGCGGGCCCTCAGAACTCGATGACCGCGTCGGGCTTGTCGGCGACGTGGACCGTGTCGATGAACCGGATCCGCCGGTGCTGGAGGGACATCAGGACGGAGCTGGTCCGGATGCCGTGCCCGAAGAAGCGGACGCCGCGCATGAGCGGGCCGTCGGTCACGCCGGAGGCGGCGAAGAGGATCTCCTTCCCGGGCGCGAGGTCGCGCTCGGTGTAGATGCGCTTGGGATCGGTGATCCCCATGGCGCGCATGCGCTCCTCCTGTCCGTCCTTGGTCGGGACGAGCCGGCCCTGCATGCCGCCGTTCAGGCAGCGGAGCGCCGCCGCGGTGAGAACGCCCTCGGGCGCGCCGCCGATCCCCATGACGGCGTGGACGTTCGTGCCGCGGACGGCGGCCGAGATGCCGGCGGAGAGGTCGCCGTCGCTGATGAGGCGGATGCGCGCGCCGGCGGTCCGGATGTCGTCGATCAGCTTCTCGTGGCGAGGGCGGTCGAGGACGATGACGACCAGGTCCTTGACGGCCCGGTCGAGGCGCTTCGCGACCGCGCTCAGGTTCTCGGACACGGTCGCGTCGAGGTGCACGGCGCCGCGCGCCGCGGGTCCGACGACGATCTTGTCCATGTAGCAATCGGGCGCCTTCAGGAGCCCGCCGCGGCTCGACGCGGCGAGGACCGCGATCGCGCCCGGAGCGCCGGTTGCACACAGGTTCGTGCCCTCGAGCGGATCGACGGCGATGTCGACCTCGGGATCGTCTGATTGCGCGCGGCCGACGTGCTCGCCGATGAAGAGCATCGGCGCCTCGTCGCGCTCGCCCTCGCCGATCACGACCTCGCCCCGCATCGGGAGCGTGTCCATCTCCTTCCGCATCGCCTCGACGGCGACGTGGTCGGAGTGCCGGCGGTCGCCCCGGCCCATCGTCCGCGCCGAATCGATCGCCGCGGCCTCCGTGACCCGCAGGAACTCCTTGGAAAGGGCGTCCTCGATCATCCTCGAATCCCTCGCTTTCTCGTGCCGGGCAGCCGAAATTTCCCGCCTGCCGGGGCGGAGAGCCTAGCAGGTTGCACCATGCAGCCGACAGCTACAATCGGTCGCCCATGGCGAGAGCTTCACGTCTGCGTCGGTTTCGGTTCCGCGGTCTCCGGATCGTCCTCGACCCGACCCCCGGGCCGATCACCGCGGTCGCGCTCAGCGTGAACGCCGGCGCGCGCTACGACGGGCGGCTTCCCGGCCTCGCCCACATGGCGGAGCACATGCTGTTCCAGGGAACCGCCAAGCTCGACCAGCTCGCCCTGAACCGGCGCGCCGCCGAGGTCGGCGGCAACCACAACGCGTCCACCGGCTACGAGTCGATCGCTCTCACGATCGAGATCTTCAATGACGACTTCGACGACGCGCTCGAGCTCATCGCCGATCAGTTCTACCGCTCGCGCGTCGACCCCAAGCGCTTCCGGAAGGAGCGCCGCATCGTCGAGGACGAGATCCGCGGCTACCGCGACGATCCGGTCGACTACGTGAACGAGCGCGGCTGGGGCGCGTTCTTCGGAGAGCCGATCGGCCACCCGATCTGCGGCACGATCGGCTCGCTGCGCGCGATGGAGCCGTCCGACGTCGTCGCCTTCCTGCGTCGCGGGTTCGTGAACGCGAACGCCGCGCTCGCGATCGTCGGGGGCGTGTCCGAGGCCAAGGTGCGGCGCGCGCTCGCACGGCACGTGGCGACCGACCGCGTCGGACGGCCGCTCGCCGGGGCGGGTGCACGGCGCGGGAAGACCGGGACCCTGCCCGTGCGCGGGGGCCCGCACGGCCAGGCGTACGTCGCGCGCTACCTCGAGGTCGATCCCGCGCCCGCGAGCCTCCTCGCGCTCGCGGTCGCCCTCGATCTCGTCGGCGCCGACCCCGACAGCATGCTGTTCCAGGCGATCCGCGAGCAGCACGGGCTCGGCTACGACGTCGCCGCCGACCTCGAGTGGGGAAGCCGTTGGGGCACCGCGATCCTGTCGGCGAGCGCCCACCCCGGCCAGGCGCGCCGCCTCCGCCGCGTGATCGACGGCGTCGTCGAGCGCGCGGCGCGCGAAGGCTTCGCTCCCGCCGACATCGAGCGGGCGCGGAAGAAGCGGCGCTACCGCTACGCCTCGCTCGCCGAGCGGCGGCTCGATCGCGCGCTGGCGCACGCCGACTCGGCGCTCTCGGGCTTCCCGTGGATCGACGACGCGGAGCGCATCGTCAGTGGGCTCGATCCGCGCGCGATCCACGCCGCGTGGCGGCGAGCGGCCGCCGGCCGGACGCTGACCGCCGTCCTCGACGGCCGCTGACCCGCACGACGGCGATGCGAGCGGGGCGCCCTCCACGCACCGGGTCGGACCGCCTTGCGACTCCATGTGCGCGCGGGCCGCCGTCGTGTTTTACTCCATCAAAGAAACGCGCGCGCTGGGCGTCCGAAAATCGACCCGTGCCCGCCTCACAGGGAGGTCGGACCGGGGAATCGACGCGGCGCGCTGACCGGGGGAAACTTGGAAGAACGTCTTCAGGTCGCGGTCTTCATCGACTTCGACAACATCGAGATCGGCGTCAAGACGACGCTCAACACGGAACTGGACCTCTCGCTGGTGCTGGAAGCTCTCAAGGAGCGCGGCGAGGTGGTCTCGAAGAGCGCCTACGGCGACTGGGCGCGCGCCGGCATGCACAGCCGCACGCTCACCGAGCACGCCGTGCACATGGTGCAGCGGAACGTGACGCCGCGCGGCGACAAGAACGGGGCCGACATCAACCTCGTCGTCGACGCGCTCGAGATGGCGTTCACGCGCCCGCACATCAGCGTGTTCGCGATCGTGGGCGGCGACTCGGACTTCATCGCTCTCGTCGAGAAGCTGAAGCAGTTCGGGAAGCGCGTGCTCGTCGTCGGCGGGCGCTCGTTCACGAGCGGCGTGCTGCAGCGGAACTGCCACGAGTTCATCTCGTACGAGAACCTGCTGTCGGCGAGCCGCAGCGGGCGGGGGTCGCCGTCGCAGAGCCGCGGCGGGCAGAGCGGTCGCCTGCCGATGTCGCAAGGGCTCGAAAAGGTGCAGCGCGCGCTCAAGATCCTCGCCGACCGCGGCGTCGAGCCGCAGCTCGGCCCGCTCAAGTCGACGCTCCTCCAGCTCGACTCGACCTTCAGCGAGCGCGACTACGGAGCTTCGTCGTTCCGCGAGTTCATCCAGCGCCTGGACGATCACGGCTTCCTCCACCTGCGCCGGATCGACCAGGGCTATCTCGTCGAGACGAACGGCGACGGCGCTCGGCCGTCCGGCCGCTCGCGGCATGCGCGCTCGGCCCCGCAGCCCGCCGCCGAGGCGCCGCCGCCGCCGGAGCCCGCCGCGAGCGCGGAAGACGGGGAGCCGGCCGCCGCGGACGGGAACGGATCCGCCGAGGCGATCCCGTCCGCCGGGTCCACGGCATCGGTCGCCCCCGCCGCATCGCCTGCGGCGCCCGCGCCCGCGGGCACGCGCCGGCCCGAGGACGCGATCGGCCTCCTGCGAGCCGTCGTCGACAAGGTGTCCGAGTCGCGCGCCGGGAAGCCGATGTACGTGCGCCACCTCGCGCAGGGGCTCCGCGCCGCCGACCCCACCTTCGACGAGACGACCTACGGCTTCCGTACGCTGACCGAGCTCGTCCACCTCGGCCAGCGCGAGGGCATCCTCCGCATGCAGCGCGACCGCCAGGGTGCCTGGCGGATCACGTCCGCTTCGCCGGCGGCCGGCGGCGGTGCGCCGTCTTCGACCGCGATGGAGCCGGACGTCGCGAGCGCGCAGGAAGGCGATCGCGGCGCGGCGCAGGACGTCGGACCGGATGGCGGCGAGCGGTTCGCCGAGGCGACCGCCGCGTCGGCCGACCCGGCCGCGATCGTCGCCGAGGGCGCGAACGGCGGAGAGCCGGCTGCGAGCGACGGCGACGGCGCATCGGCGGAAGGCGACGAGGCTGCCGGTGGACGGCGGACGAGCCGCCGCCGGAAGGCGGCGGTGACGGCCGCCACGGCCCGAAAGCCGCGCACCCCGAAGGCCGCAAAGCCGGCGGCGCGCGCGCCGCGCTCGCGCGGCGGGGGCGGGAGCCGCAAAAAGACGACCGTCGAGAGCTAAGGTAGCAACGCCCGACTGCGACGCCGTTCGCTCTTGCTGTGCGAGCGAAGCGAGCCCGCGGGGAGTGGGGCCCCGGCGGGCTTTGCCCGACGGGGCGAGGGGAGCGATCCCCTCGTGCGACAACTTGGGGCCCCGGTGGGCTTTGCCCGACGGGGCGAGGGGAGCGATCCCCTCGTGCGATGGCCAGACTCACCCGCTGAAGCGCAGCAGCTCCTCGAGGTCGCTCGCGTCGAGGTCGGCGAAGGCGCCCGAGCTCTCCTCGATGACGGCGCTCGCGAGCGCGCGCTTTCGCTCCTTCATGCGGAGGATCGCCTCCTCGATCGTTCCGACGGCGACGATGCGGTAGACCGATACCGTTCGCTGCTGGCCGATCCGGTGCGCGCGGTCGGTCGCCTGGTCCTCCACCGCCGGGTTCCACCACGGGTCGAGGTGGATGACGACGTCGGCGGCGGCGAGGTTGATGCCGGTCCCGCCGGCGCGAAGGCTCAGCAGGAACACGGGCTGCGCGCCCTGCACGAACCCGTCGATGACGCCCTGGCGATCGCGCGTGCGCCCGTCGAGGTACGAGTACGGGACGCCGCGCTCGTCGAGGTCGCGGCGAACGAGCGAGAGCAGCTCGACGAACTGGCTGAAGACGAGGGCGCGCCGTCCGCCCGCGATGACTTCCGAGACGAGCTCGCGCAGCGCGAGGAGCTTCGCCGAGTCCTCGGGCTTGTGGCGCGGGTCGACGAGGCGAGGATCGCACGCCATCTGCCGGAGCCGGAGGAGGGCGGTCAGGACGAGCATGCGGTTCCGCTCGATGCCGCCGCTCGCGAGCTTCGGCGCGAGGTCCGAGCGGATCGCGGCGGCGAGCGCCGCGTACGCGCGTCGCTGCGCGACCGTGAGCTCGACGGCCACGTCGGTCTCGATCTTCGGCGGGAGGTCGCGCTGGACGTCGGCCTTCGTGCGGCGGAGGACGAACGGGCGGATGCGCGCGCGCAGCGACGCCGCCTCGTCGAGGACCGGGCCGGCCGGCGCGAGCGCGCCGTCGTCGCGTGCCTCGGGGACGAGCGCGTCCGGCGGGCCGCCGTTCGCGTCGCGCTCGCCCGCGGCCGGGTCGTCGTCCACGAGCGCTTCCGCGACCGGGCGCTCGTAGCGCTGTGCGAAGCTCCGCCACGTCCCGAGCATCCCGGGATTGCAGAAGTCGAGGATCGACCACAGCTCGAGGAGGCGGTTCTCGACCGGCGTTCCGGTGAGGGCGAGGCGCGCCTCGGCGCGCAGCGACTTCGCGGCCGCGGTGGTGGCCGCGGCGTGGTTCTTGATGTGCTGTGCCTCGTCGAGGATCACGTAGCGGAAGCCGATGTCCCGCAGGCGCGACACGTCGCGCCGGAGGAGCGCGTACGTCGTCACGACGACGTCGCAATCCGGCACGTCCTCGTAGCGCTCGTGCCGGCCGATGCCGTGCAGGAGGAGCGGTCGCAGGTCGGGCACGAAGCGCTCGGCCTCGCGGATCCAGTTGAGCGCGACCGACGTCGGCGCGACGACGAGCGACGGCGCGCGCCCGTCGCGCGCGGCGCGCCACGCGAGCAGCGCCAGGGCCTGGACCGTCTTCCCGAGACCCATGTCGTCGGCGAGGATGCCGCCGACGCCGAGGTCGGCGAGGATCTGCAGCCACGCGACCCCGGTCCTCTGGTAGGCGCGCAGGTCGGCGCGCAGGCCGGCGATCTCGCCCGGGTCGGCGGCCGCGAGGTTGCGAAGGCGCTCCGACCACGAGGTCACGCGCGCGTCGAGGTCGGCGCGATCGGCGAGCTCGCGCCACGCGGCGATCTCGCCGATCGCGGAGCGCGGCAGCTCGGCGGTCGGCGAGCGGCGGAGCACGTCGCGCGTCGCGCTCGCGAGCGACGCGACGCGCTCCGAGAGCTCGGCGACGCTGCCGTCGGTCAGCTTCACCCAGCGTCGCTTCGCCGCGAGCGCCTGGCGAATCTCGTCGACGTCGGCGTCGACGCCCTCGGTCGCGTAGCGGAGCGCCACGTCGATCAGGCCCGTCCGGCCGGTGCGCGCGGCGAGCGATGCGTGGATCGGCCCGCGCACGATGATCTGGCGGAGGCCGGGCGGCACGACGACCTCGTCGATCCCCTCTCCGGTGCCCGCGACCGCGACGAGCCTCGGGAGGTCCCGGGTCCAGAAGTGGACCGCCGCGTCGCCCTCGGCGGCCCAGTGGTCGGGCGCGCCCGCGTCGCTCGCGGAGGCCGCCGCGCGCCTCCGTCCGGCGGGCGCGGCGAGCGCGAGCGTCGTCGCCGCGACCAGTTCGAGCGCCCCGCGCTCGACGTCGGCGTTGCGCGCGGGGTCGTCGGGGTGGGCGCGCGTCTCGGGCGTGAGCGCGATCGCGGTGTTGCCGTAGCGCGCCTCGAGCGTCGCGCGCGCCGAGAACGGCGAGCCCGTCAAGCGCAGCACGACGCGCGGGACCGGCAACGCCGGCAGCCCGAGCTCTTCCCGGCGCGGGAGCTGCACGCCCTCGCCGCGGAACTGCTCGCGGAGGAGCGGTGGGAGGCGCCCGACGTCGGGCGACGAGACGAGGATCGTCGGCTGCGCCTCGAGGCGGGCGAGCGCGATCGGACCGACGTCGTGCGCCACCCGCGCGAACGCGTGCGCCGGCCGGAGATACGCCCACGCGCGCGCTCCGCCGAAGAGCACGGCGTCCCCGAACGCGACCGCGCCCGGCAGCTCGGGCTCTGCCTCCGCGGGCGTCGTGCGCGGACGGCGGCGCGCCGCGACCCAGGTCGCCTCGAGGACGCGCACCGGATCCAGCGCGTGCGGGTCGGCGGCCGCGTCGGCTCGCGCGTCGAGCGCCGCGGGATCGACTCCGACGAGGCGAAGGAAGTCGTCCCAGGCGATCGCGCCGCGCTCGCCGCGGTAGCGCCGCCAAGCGGCGGCGAGCCGCTGGCGGTCCTCCTCGACGTCGCCCGCGCGCGCGACGACGACGGGATGGCGCCCGACCTCGCCGTCGACCGGGCTCCGCAGCCGGAGCGCCGGCCGGACCTCGGCGTCGAGCACGTGGATCGGGTACCCGGTTCCCTCCTCGCGCAGCTCGAGCTGCGCGTCGGCGGCGCGCTCGAGGAAGAGGGACGCCTTGTCGCCGCGCGCCGCGAAGGTCTTCGCGCCGGCGGCGGCGCGCGCGAGCGGCTCGAAGAGGCGCCATTCGGCGGCCGGCAGCCGACGCGACTCGAGATCGTCCGGGCCGAACGGGCGGCGCTCCGCCTTCGGCTGCACCCGGACGACGAGCCGCGCGGCGGCGTCGAGCTGGTCGGGGTCGGGCCCCTCCACGGCGAGGTGGAAGACCGCGTCGCCGAGCGGGCGGATGTCGCCGCGGCGGCGCCATCCCTGGAAGCTCGCGTCGAGCAGGGTCGCGCCGCGCCGGCGGCGGATGCCCTCTCCGTCGATCCCGTGCTCGCGGACGAGCGCGAGCGCGCGAGCCCGATCGGGGACGGAGGACGTCGGCGGCGGCGCTCCGCTCGCGTTGCCGTCGCCGCCGGCCGGACGCGCTTCCGCGAGCACCTCCTCGCGCAGCGGCCGCGAGTCGCCGAGCGCGCGCACGAGCGCGGCGACGTGCGGGCAGGGCGGAGAGGTCGCGAAGGCGGCGCAGTCGCAGTGGCAGGCGAGGTCGCCCGACGGCGCGAGGCCGGCGCTCGCCTCGTGCTCCTGCGCGCCCTCGCGGACGCGCGCGCGCACGAGCTGGCTCGCGAGCGGACGCGGTCGGCCTTCGACGCGGACGTCCCGTTCCGCGCCGTCGGTGCGAGAGTCGCCGCCCAGCACCCGCTCCGCCGCCGCACGGTCGAATCCGGGGAGCCACGTCTCGAGCCGGGCGAGCGGCGGATGCGTACGCTCGGAAGACATCGAAACGTTCAGGCTAGCCACGCGCCGGACCTCAAGCAAAAGGCGGGTCGCGCACGGCGCATTGCAAGTGCTCTCACTGTTGCTTTCGTCCGGCCGGAACGCGATAGGTCGAGGGCCGGGCGCCGCGCGGCCGCCCCCGGAGGAAGCGATGCGAGAAATCCGGTTTGACGACGTCGACGCGCTGCGCGCGCTGATCTCCGACCAGTACGGCGACTGGGGACCCGACATGCAGGTCACCCAGGAGATGATCAATCAGTTCGCCGAGCTGACGGGCGACCATCAGTGGATCCACGTCGACGTCGAGCGCTGCAAGCGCGAGAGCCCGTTCGGCGGGCCGATCGCGCACGGCTTCCTCACGTTGAGCCTGATCCCGCGCATCCGGAGCCGCGTCGGCTTCGCGATCGTGGGGCACGGCAATGCCGTCAATTACGGAGCCGACAAGCTGCGCTTCCTCGCTCCCGTGCCATCCGGCGCCCGCATCCGCGCGCGTTCCCGGCTGGTGTCCGTCGAGGCCAAGCCGAAGGGCACGATGGTGAAGCAGGAGATCCAGGTCGGGATCGTCGGCCAGGAGACGCCGGCGCTGCTCTACGAGATGATCGTCCTCTACAACCCGCCGCGGAAGTGACGAGGCGGCCATGGACGACGCCCGGGCCGCCGAGTCCGAGATCCGCTTCGCGCCACAGGACCTCTTCGACTTCCCGGATCCGTATCCGCTGTTCGCGGCCCTCCGGCAGTCGAGCCCGGTGCACCGGGTGGTGCAGTTCCACCGGGAGTCGTACCTGGTCACCCGCTACGACGACGTCGCCGCCATCCTGCGCGACAACGAGACCTTCTCGTCGCGCGCGAACGCCGAGCTCGCGCAGGTCATGGGCCGCACCATCATCGAGATGGATGCGAAGGAGCACCAGAAGCACCGCTCGATCGTCCAGTACGCGTTCCACTTCAAGTCGATCGCGCCGCTCGAGTCGTGGATGCGCCAGACCTGTGACCAGCTCATCGACCGCTTCGCGAGCGCCGGTACGGCCGACCTCGTCCAGCAGTTCACCGAGCCGTTTCCGATCCGCGTGATCGCGCGGATCGCCGGCGTGCCGATCGACGACTTCGACCTCTTCAAGCGCTACGCGCTCGACATCATCGGCTTCTCCAAGGACCGCGATCGCGGCCTTGCGGCGTCGCTCGCGATCCGCGACTTCCTGCTGCCGCTCATCGCCGAGCGCCGTGCGCACCCGCAGGACGACGTGCTCTCGCGGCTCTGCACCGGCGAGGTCGACGGCCAACGCCTGAACGACGAGGAGATCGTGAGCTTCATGCGGCTCCTTCTGCCGGCAGGCGCCGAGACGACGTTCCGGCTGATCGGGTCCACGCTCTTCGCTCTCCTGCACGACCCCGGGGCGCTCGCCGAAGTCGTCGCCGATCGATCGCTCCTGCACGCGGCGCTCGAGGAGACGCTGCGCTGGGAGACGCCGGTCCTCTTCGTCGGCCGCGAGACCACGCGGCCGGTCACGGTGGCCGGGGTCGAGATCCCGGCCGGCAAGGCCGTGACCCCGGTGATCGGCTCGGCGAACCGCGACGAGACGCATTTCCCCGACCCCGACCGCTGGGATCTGCACCGTGGCGCCGACGACCACCTCTCGTTCGGCGGCGGGCGGCATTTCTGCCTCGGCTACCACCTCGCGAAGCTGGAGGCGCGGATCGCGCTCGAGGCGCTCTTCGATCGCGTGACGGACCTCCGCCCGGATCCCGAGCGCCCGTCGCAGATCCGCGGGCTCGCGTTCCGATCGCCGACGAGCCTTCACGCCTCGTTCTCGGCCCGGTGACGTCGCGCTTTCGCCCGGTGCGCCGGGCCTCGGCGCGTGCGCGGATGCGCGCGCTCTGGGGCGGGGCCCGGTCGCGTGGCGCGCCCGGCGCGTTCTCGTTAGGATCGCGCCGGGAGGAACACGGAGGCCCTATGAGACGGTATCGCTTCGAGATGGTCGGCCTGCTCGCGCTCGCCGTCCTGGTCGCCGCATCGGCCGCGTTCGCCGACCCCATCACGCGGGTCGATGCGAAGCGCGTCTGCATGGTGAACGATACCGCCTTCGAGCGCGATCAGATCGCCGTGCAGGTCGACGGCAAGACGTACTTCGGCTGCTGTGAGATGTGCAAGGGCCGCCTCCAGCAGGACGCCGCCGCGCGCACCGCGACCGACCCCATCTCGGGCAAGCCCGTCGACAAGGCGACCGCCGTCATCGGAGCGAAGCCCGACGGGAAGGTCCTCTACTTCGAGAGCGAGAAGACCTTCCAGCAGTTCTCCAAGCGGACGTGAGCGACGCTGGAGGACGGTTCCACTTCTACGACTTCACCGTGCTCGTCCGCGACCTGGACCCGCAGGCGCACATGGCGAACCACGTCTACGTCGCCTACCTGTCCGAGGCGCGCGCGCGGTTCCTCTCCGGCTTCGAGGGCGAAGCCGGGACGCTGCGTCCGTCGGTCGTCGCCGAAGTGGGCTGCACGTATCTGAGCCCGCTGGTCCTGCACGACCCGTTTCGCGTCGGCGTCCGCGTCGCGCGGGTCGGCCGGACCAGCGTCGGCTTCGAGTACGAGATCCGGACGGCGGAACGCCTGGCCGCGCGCGCCCGCAGCGTCGAGGTGCTGGTCGACGCGGATACGCGTCGCCCGCGCGAGGTGCCGGACGATCTGCGGCGGCGGCTCGTCGCATCGTCGGCTCGAGGAGCTTCGGCGCGATGAATCCGAACCGCCCCCGCAAAGAGGAAGAGGGCAACGATCTTCTGAAGGAGAACCTCTTGAAGGACGAGGATCTCTTGAAGGGCGAGAACCCTCTCGGCAGCGACGAAGAGGACGAGTGGGAGGCCGCGACGCGCGACGTCCGCCCGCTCGCCGACCGCGACGACGCGACCGCGGTGCGCGTCAGCGACGTTCCGGAGATCGGTCTCGCCGATCGCCTCAAGGTGCGCCGCGAGCAGGCGGCCGCGCCCGGCGAAGGATCGCCGTTCGCGCTCGATCGCCGCACGTCGGAGCGCCTGAAGCGCGGGCAGATCGCGATCGAGAGCCAGCTCGACCTGCACGGCCTCACGCAGGAGGAAGCGCTGGAGGCGCTCGACGGGTTCCTGTGGCAGGCGTGGGAGGCCGGTCAGCGCTGCGTGCTGGTGATCACCGGCAAGGGCACCGCCCGCGAGGGCGGCGGCGTCCTCCGGACGCTGATCCCGAACTGGCTCGCCGAGGGCAGCCATCGCAACCGGGTGCTCGCGGTCGAGACGGCACACCAGCGCCACGGCGGGCACGGCGCGCTCTACGTCCTCCTCCGCCGACAGCGCGACTACTGAGCGCGATCGTCGCGCGCGTCGTCGCGCAGGACGACTTCGAGGATCGACGCCTCGCCCGGGACGCCGATCCGAAGCGGGAAGCCGTAGAAGCCGGTGCCGCGGTGCACGTACAGGCGGCTCCGCCCGTGGCCGAAGAGCCCGTGGTCCGGGAAGCCGCTGCGCTTGAGCACGGTCCAGTCGACGCCAAGGCTGACGAGCCCCACCTGGCCGCCGTGCGTGTGGCCGGAGAGCGTGAGGTCGACCTCGTCCTTCGGAACGTGGCGGAAGGCGCTCGGGTCGTGCAGCAGCAGGATGCGCGCGTGCCCCGGACGGCGCGGGAAGCGTGCGAAGAGGCGCTCGAGCTGGCGCCGGCGCCCGCGGCCGACGTAGTCCGCGCCCAGGATCTGCACCGGCCCGGCGGGCGTCTCGACGATCGCCTCGTCGTCGACGAGGAGTGCGACGTCGTTCGCGGCGAGCGCCGCCCGCACCTCGGCCGGCGACTCGTGGTCGTGGTTGCCGAAGATCGCGAACGAGCGGCCGCGCGCGCGCCGGAGCGGCGAGAGCGCGATCGCGAGAGCGCCCGGAGTGCCGGCGCCCTCCATGGTGAGGAAGTCGCCCGTCAGCAGCACGAGATCGGGGTCGTGATCGAGGAGCGAGTCGATGCGGCGGTGCAGCCGGTCGATCGGCTGCCACGGCCCGAGGTGCGGGTCCGCGATCTGTACGATCCGGAGCGTCGTCCCGGCCGGGCGCCCGGCCGGGCGCGCGCGCTTCGAGCGCTCGACCGGCAGGCGGGCGAGCGTCTCGGGCTCCGGGCCGTCGAGCGGAAGCCGGACGATCTCCTCGACGGTGCGGAGCGACGTGACGAGCGAGAGCCCGACGATCGCGAACGGCACGAGGTCGAGCCACGCGAGCGCCGCGCTCACGCCCTCGTGGCCGGACAGGACGAGCGCGGCGCGCACCGGAAGGAGCGCAAGCATCCACACCGCCGACAGCGCTCCGGCCGCGACCGCCGCCATCCCGGGAATGCTGACCAGCGCACGGAACGCGGCCGGCCGCAGGCGCGCCCGGACGAGCCCTGCGAGGTGCGCTCCGGCGGCGGCGATCACGTACGCGAAGAGCGCATCGATCCACGCCCGCGACGCGGGCGGGATCAGCTCGCGGAGCCGGTGATCGGCGACGACGAGACCCGGGATCGAGAACGCGAGGATCACGAACCCGAAGCGCGCGTACGACCGGCCTCGCACGAAGCGCGCGTAGAGCGGAACGGCGGTGAGCGTCGCCGCGCCGAGGGCCGGAACGAACCAGAACGACGCCACGCCCGGCCTCACTCCGCGCGCAGCGCGTCCGGGTTCTCGACGTCGAGCGAGGTGCAGTCCGCCGGTGCGCTGACCGGGTTGCAGCGGGCGGGCGTCCCGCCCGGAATGGCGACGAAGTAGCCGGTCCCGAAACGCGGGTCGGGCTCGGGGTAGTCGGTGCTGACGAACTGCGCGCCGCTCGCGAGCGCAGCTTCGCGCTGGCTGACGTCGCCGCTCCGCGCCTGGACGGTGTCGCCGTCGGCGCGCGTCCGGACGATGTAGCCGGCGGCGACGACCTGGTGGATGAGCTCCCCGTCGTCGATCGGGTCGTTCAGCTTCACGAACGCCGCCTCGGGGGAGCCGGGGCGCGCGCTCACGAACAGCACCCTTCCGGCGAGCGAGGGATGCCCCGCGAGGTAGCTGGTCTTCTTGTCGTCCTCGTTGTCGAGCGTGAAGAGGATGCGGCCGCGCGTCTCGCCGAGCGTCGGCCAGCCGTCGGTCGTGATGGCCTCCTCGAGGGTCGCGTGGGTGCCGCGCACGTCGTCGGGCGTGATGAGCTTGTCGGGAGGCAGGGTCGCGCGGATCTCGCGATCGATCTCGTCGAGCTGCGCGGCGTCGAAACGGATCGGGACGACGAAGCCCAGGTCGAGCGGGTCGGGGATCTCGTCGTCCTTCGCCTCGACCTCGACCATGATCGGGACGTGGCCGGGATGACCGTCGGACCAGTCGCGCAGCTCCTCGAGGCACGCGACGAAGGTGAGGCAGCGCGTCCGGTAGTCGATGTCCTGCACGTGCAGCACCTTGAGCCCGGGCTGCTCGAGCTCGGGAAGGCGCGGCTCGGGCTGCCCGACCAGGCGCGCACCCGCCGGGTCGGCGTACCGGCCGCCCTCCGGGTCCGCGAACACGTCGATCTCGATCTGCCGCACGCCGAGCTGCTCGAACTGCTCGACGAGCGGGCGGTGCGTGTATTCGAGCGTCGCCGCGAGCCCGGCGTCGAAGGCCTGCAGCGCCGCGAACACGGCCGGCTTCCCCTGCACGTGGTAGCTGTTGTGCGTCCCCAGCACCTGCACGTGGTTCAGCCGCAGCACGCCGTCGCGCGGATGCGCGGACGACCCGCCGCCGGCATCGGAGCAAGCGGCGGCGGCGACCGCGGCGAGCCCGAGAAGGCAATGCAAACCGCGGAGCGCGCGAGCCGAGCGAACGGACGGCTTTCGGCCAGGGCAGGGCATGAGAGCCGCGTTATACCGCGTGCGCCGCACGACCGCACCGGGCTTTCCGGCGCGAACGCGCCGCGCCGAGTTGCCGTGAGCGCCGATCCATCTTAAGCGAACCCGCCGAGCCGGCGATCCAATCCACGGCCGCACGAGCCCGCCCCCCGTCGCCCGTCGGCCGCATCGGCGATCCGGAACACCCACGACGATGACCCCCCTCGAGCGATACGCCCGCTTCCTCGTCCGTCACGCCGTGGCCGTGCTGCTGATCGTCGGCGCCGTGACGGCGCTCCTCGTGCTCGGCATCGGCCGCCTGCGCGCGGAGTTCGACGTCGAGGCGAGCCTGCCGCAGGACCACCCGTTCGTCGCGATCGACCGGGCGATCCGGCGCGAGTTCGGCGGCCGGAACACCGTGATCATCGCGATCGAGCCGAAGACCGGCGACGTCTGGCGGCCGGACGTCCTCAGCGTCGTCCACGACCTCACCCTCGACGCGCTCCGGCTGAAGAACGTGATCGCGCAGAACGTGGTCAGCCTCGCGGCGCCGTCCGTCCGCTTCGTCGAGGACAAGGGCGATCGCATCGACGCGGACTACCTGATGAAGGACGTCCCGCAGTCGCCGGAGGAGATCGCGCGGCTGCGCGCGCGCGTCGCGGCCGATCCCCAGCTCTCGGGACTCCTCGTCACCCCCGACGACCGAGCCGCTCTGCTCCTCGTCGACTTCTGGGAAGGCGACCCGGCGATCGACATCGCCCACCGCGTCATCGGCATGACGGAGCCGTACCGCGATCGCGGCGTCGACTTCTTCTTCGCCGGCGAGCCGACCCTGGCGCTGACCGACATCGAGCAGTCGCGCGACATCGCCTTTCGCATTCCGATGGCGTTCGGCGTGATCGCGCTCATGCTCCTCGTGTCGTTCCGCAACCTGCAGGGGATGCTCATCCCGATGCTGACCGCCGCCCTCAGCACCGTCTGGGGGCTGGGCCTGATGGGGTACACGGGCCAGGTCATCGACTCCTGGAACGTCGCCGTGCCGATCCTCCTGATCGCGATCGCCGCCGGCCACTCGGCGCAGATGCTGAAGCGCTACACCGAGGAGGTGGAGCGTCTCGGCGACAACCGCGAGGCGGTGGTCGTGTCGACGGCGATCATGGGTCCCGTGATGATCGCCGCGGGAGGCGTCGCGACCCTGGGCTTCGCTTCGCTCGCGCTCACCGGGATCCGCGCGATCGAGGCATTCGGGCTCGCGTGCGCGTACGGCATCGGGAGCGCAGTGGTGCTGGAGATGACGTTCATCCCGGCGCTCCGGACGCTCCTGCCCGCACCGCGCATCCGGCCGCGCGGGGAAGGTCTCACCGGTCGCTTCCTCGCCGTGCTCGAGCGCGCGATCCTGGAGCGCGGCGGGCGGCGCGTGATCGTCGCGTCGGTGGTCGTGCTCGCGCTCGCGGTGATCGGGGCGCTCCGCATCCGGACGTACGGGTCGACGCGCGAGTACATGGCGCGCGACAGCCTCCCGCGCCTCCACCTCGAGGAGATCCAGCGCCACTTCCCCGGGACGTACACGATGACCGTCCTCTACGAGGGGCCGGCCGGCGCCGCGAAGACGCTCCCGTTCCTCCGGCACATGGACGGACTGCGCGCCGAGATCGAGCGCGATCCGCTGGTCGTGAAGACCGGCTCGCTGGTCGACCTCGTCAAGATGCTGCACAAGACCTTCAACGCCGACGCGCCGGATCCCTACCGGCTGCCGGACGACCAGGAGCTCGTGGCGCAGCTCATGTTTCTCGGGGCGTCGCCGGCCTTCGAGCGCTTCACCGACCGCTCGCAGTCGAAGGGCCTGCTGGTCGCGTACCTGCGCGACGACGACTCGGCGCTCGTCGGCCCGCTCGTGCGCGGCGCGCAGGCGTGGGTCGACGCGCACCCCGCGCCCGACGGCGTCCGCGTCCTGATCGCCGGCGGCGCCGGCCCGACGGTGCTCGCGGTGAACGAGCACACGACGCGCAGCAAGGTCCTCAACATGCTGCTCGTGCTCGCGACGATCTACGCCGTGTCGTCGCTGGTGCTGCGTTCGCCGCTCGGCGGCCTGTACGTGATCACGCCGATCGTCGCGACCATCGCGGTCCTCTTCGGCCTCCTCGGGTGGACCGGACTCCGGCTCGACATGGGCTCGGCGACCAACATCGCGATGGCCGCGGGCGTCGGCGCCGACTACGCGATCTACTTCCTCTACCGGCTGCGCGAGGAGCGCCGTCGGCGCGCGAGCGACGCGGAGGCGCTCGGCATCGCGCTCCGGACGTCGGGGCGCGCGGTGATCTTCGTCGCGGCCAGCATCGCGGCCGGGTTCGGCGTCATGGGGCTCTCGAAGTTCTTCGGCCTCCGGATGTTCGGAACCCTCATGCCGACCGCGATGGCGCTCTCGTGCCTGGCCTCGCTCTCGCTGATGCCGGTCCTGGTCCTGCGGACGCGGCCGCGCTTCGTGTTCGAGGGCGCGGACGTCGAGGTCAGCCCGGCCGTACGCTCGCCTGCGACGCGAACTGCACCGGAAGCGTGACGGTGAACGTCGAGCCGAGTCCGGGCTGGCTTCGGACGGCGATCGTTCCGCCGAGGCGCTCCGCGAGGCGGCGCGCGATGTGGAGCCCGAGGCCGACGCCGCCGAGCGCGCGGCCCGACGCCGCGTCCACCTGGCGGAACATCTCGAAGATCGCCGCCTGATCTTCCGGCGCGATCCCGATCCCGTCGTCGCTCACCTCGATCGTGAGCGTTCCGGCCTCGCCGCTCGCGACCACCTCCACCCGTCCGTTCGGCGCGAACTTGGCGGCGTTGCCGACGAGATTCTTCAGGATCGTCTTGAGCTTCGCGCGGTCGGTGCGCGTCTCGAAGAGCGACGAGCCGGCGCGGCGCCACGAGATCGCGACGCCGTTCGCCTGCGCGGCGGGCGCGAGCTCGTCGGCGACGTCTGCGAAGAGCTCGCGCAGATCGACCCATGCGAGCTCGACCGTGTCCCGTCCCGACTCGAGGCGCCCGAGGTCGAGCGTCGAGCTGATGAGCTCGAGCAGCGTCTCGGCGTTCCGCTGGATCCGGTGCAGCAGGTCGCGCTGCTCGGCCGTCAAGCTCCCCGTGTCGGGGTCCTCGAGCATCTCGGCATAGCCGGTGATGACGTTGAGCGGCGTCCGGAGCTCGTGCGACATCGTGGACACGAACTCGGACTTGAGCCGGTTCGCGGCCTGGAGGTCCTCGACCAGGCGCTCGTTCTCGAGCGCGATCGCGGTCGCGTTCGCGATGCCGAGGGCGAGCCGGTGCTGCCGCGCGGTGAACGGCCCGCGCCGTGCCGTGTAACCCGAGACGAGGACGCCGACGAGCTGGCCGCCGCGCCAGATCGGCGCGTAGAGCGCGGACGCGACGTCCCACCGCCGGCTGAGCTCCGGCGGCACGAAGGGCGTGGTGTCGGCGTCGCTCAGCTCGACGAGCTCGCCGCGCCGGAACTCGTCGAAGAGCGGAAGCGCCCCGCGCGGGAACTCGAGGCTCGCGAGCTCCGCGACGACCTCCGCGCGCGAGCCCACGTTCGAGCAGAAGCGAAAGGCGCTGCGCTGCTCGTCGAAGACGAACGTGGTGCTCCAGTCGCAGCCGAGGAGATCGACCGCGAGCCGGTTCACGCGACCGAAGAGGTCCTGCCGTCCCATGCCGGAGCTGAGCGTCTCGCCGACGTGCGCGAGCGCCGACGCGATCTGGGCCTCTCCTTGCTGCACGGCCGAGGCGTGCGCGAGCTCGGCGGTCCGGACGAAGGCTTCGTAGCGGTGGCGATCGAGGAAGAAGGCGCCCCAGATCGACGTCGTGGCGCCGGTCAGGACGGCGATCCAGGGATACGGGCTCCCGAGGTCCTGGCTCCAGAGCCGCGCCGCCGCGAAGCCGACGAATGCGGCCAGGCAGACGACCGCCTGTGCGCGCCAGCCCCACGGCAGCAGGACCGCGACGCCCGTCAGTAGGCACACGTCGGCGATCGCGAGCGTCTCCGGCGGCATCCGGACGATCGCGTTGTAGGCGCTCAGGAGAAAGGCGAGGGCGCACGCCATGCCGGCGGCGACGTCGACCACGCGATCGCGCAAGCGCCCGAGGTTCGCGGCGACGAGCGTCGCGAGGCACGCCGCGGTCTCGAGCACGTACACGACGACGACCGCGCGCTGGCGATCGGGGTGCCAGACGTACTCGGTGTAGACCGTGAGCCCGACGAAGCCGAGGAACAGGCAGACGGTCAAGTTGAGCCGGCGACGGACGAGGCGCGCGGTCTCCTGGACGTAGCCGGCGCGGACCGCGTGCTCGTCGCCGGGGGCCGCGTCGCCCGGCATGGCTTCGCCGGCGATCACCTGCGCGTTCCCGGACCCGTTCGCTTCCCCTGCCACCGCCACCGGTCCTCTCCGGGTATTCGGTCGCGGTCCGAACCGGCTTGATTTCCCGCATGGCGGGTGGGTTCGGCGAGCGACGGCCGTCGCAGGGTGCACAGCGCCCGCTCGGTGCGGCGGCGGTCGGCGACGCGACGCGGACGTCGCGCCTCAATACATCCCGAGCGCGAGGGCGGCCGCGATCGTCTGGCCGAGCTCCTCGCAGGCGGCGAGGTCCGCGTCCGAGAGCTCGCCGCGCACGACCAGCGGGTCCGCCACCGCCTTCAGCGGGTAGCCGCGCGCGATGCGCTCGATGCTCGTGACCGCGCCCGTTCCGTCGTTCCCGGCCTTCACGAAGATCGCGTACGGAAGGCCGACGACCTTCCCCTGCGCCGGATAGAACGTGCGATCGAAGAAGTCCTTCAACGCGCCCGACATGTAGCCGAAGTTCTCGGGCGTGCCGAGGAGAAGCGCCTCCGCCCACAGCAGGTCGTCGAGGCCCGCGTCCTTCGCGAGGACCGCTCTGACCGCGACTCCTTCCTCGCGCCGCGCGCCGCGGACGACGGCCTCGGTCATGCGCTCCACGTTCCCGCCCTGCGAGTGGTAGACGACGAGCAGGCGGCGCTCGGACATGAGCCGTGATCCGGGCCGCGGATGCGGCCGCCCGAATGGTGGATCGATCCGCCTCGCTCCGCAAGTCGGTCGGGCTCGCCGCGGACGGAGCGCCGGGCTCGACTTCGAGGACGCGATCGCGAGGAGCGTTCTACTCGATCTTGCCGCGCCAGGCGCCGGTCTCGTTGCCGCGCGACTCGATGAAGCCCTTGAAGCGCTCCAGGTCTCCCTGGATGCGCGACGACACGATGCCGACCATGTCGCCGACGTTCTCGACCAGGCCCTCGGGCTCGTACTCGAGCTGAAGCATGACGCGCGTCTGCGAGGGCGCGAGGCGGTGGAAGGTCACGACGCCCGCATTCGTCGGTCCGTCGATGTTGCGCCAGGCGATGCGCTTGTCGGGGATCTGCTCGGTGATGCGAGCGTCCCACTCCTTCTCCTTGCCGCCGACGTTCGCCTTCCAGTGGAGGCGCTCGTCGTCGAGCTGATGCACCTCCATCACCCCCTCCATGAACTCGGGAAAGGTCTCGAACTGCGTCCACTGGTTGTACGCGGTCTCGACCGGCACCTGGACATCGATGTGCTTCTCCAACGTCGACACGGGACTTCCTTTCTTCTTCGGTTGATGTTCGATGATTCGGGACGGCGGCGGGGCGCCGGCCCGGTGGACGGAGCGCGGGTGGACGGATCAACGGCTCCGGCGGGCGGGTGAAGCGTCAGAGGTCCACCCACGGCGGGAGCGGCGGCGGCGGAATCGGCACTTCGGCCGGGACGAGCCGCGCGCGCCGCCAGCGGCGCACGAGAAGAGCCACCCAGAGGATCAACATTTCGCCTCCTGCTGCGATTCTCGGCTCCTCGCCGGCGCGAGCCGCGTGCGATTCGCGGGCCGGTGGAGCGACAGTCACGGACGCGCTGGGCGCGAGGCCGGCTCGTGCGAGAACGAGCTCGGCGCATCGAGATTGGCGCCGTCGTCGACGCCCACCCCGAGGCGATCGACGAGCTCGCCGCCGAGCCAGCCGGTCACCAGCGCGAGCGCGATGCCGAGGAACGCGAGGACGAGGCTCGTCGTGGGCGGCATCTCGGGAACGTTTCTGCGCAGGAACCACGCGGTCGCGAAGAGCAGGAGCACGACGACGTTTCCGACGCCGTGGTACGTGCCGATCCGCTTCGCGCGCGTGCGGGACGGGATCGCGAGCCAGTCGATCGCGCCCGGGACGGCGGCGATCAACGCGCCCACGATGCCCGCGCCCATCATGTAGAACGCGACCAGCGACCACACGCGACTGCCCGACGCGAGGGCGATGAGGTCGAACAGAAACGCGGTGGGAAGAAGGCCGAGGGGAAACGTGATGAGCATCGGGTGGAGCGGATGCCCGGCCACCTTTGCGCGGCTTTCCATCGTGCGACTCCCGTTCGGTAGAGGAGCGGCCCGCAGTTCGGGCACGCCGCCTTGCGGACGGATGGAACGTGGGCCGCAACCCCCGTGCCACGACGTCCCGCCCGCTGGCGCTGCCAGGCGACTTCGCGCGCGATCGCGGCCGTCCGGTGCGTCGTCGCGGTCGCGTCGAGCGCGGCTCACGGCCGCGCTCGTTTTTTCGGACCGGTGCCGGCTTGGGCCACCGGCCGTGTCGCGCCGTGTCGAGAAGTCGCCCTCGGGACATCGCGGCACGCCGAGTCTCGTCGCCGCACGAGTTACATCCGGTGAACTCGCTACAAGGCACTCTTTTCAGCGTCGGCCGTCGCGCGACGCCGAGATCCCGGATCGCCGGGCGTTGCCATGCGCGGCGGCGGGTCCGCGAAATGCGCGCGGCGCGCGAGACGGGCGGCCGGAGGCATGCTTCCTGCTTTTCTGGCGCGACGGGAGGAAACACCCATGAATCTGGTTCTCTTGATCATCCTGCTCGCTCTTCTCGTCGGCGCTCTCCCCGCGTGGCCGTACAGCGCGGGATGGGGCTACTACCCGAGCGGCGCCGTCGGAATGGTGCTCTTGATCGTGGTCATCCTCGCCCTCTTCCGCTGAAGCGATGCGGGGTGGTGACGCGGGCTCGTTCGACGGCGCGCCCGCGCGCGTGGCGACCGGTCGCCGTGCGCGCGAGCGCCGAGCCGCGCGCGGCCGCCGGTGGCGATGGCTCCGCTGGGTCGCGCTCGCGGTCGGCGTGCTCGTGCTCGCGCTGGCGGTCGGGGTCGCGTTCATCGACGAGCCGCTCCGCAAGCGCACCGAAGCCAAGATCAACGCATCGCTGAAGGGCTACCACGCGTCGATCGGTGAGCTCGATCTCCAGCCCTTCGGCTTCGCGCTCGTCCTGAAGAACGTGACGCTGGTGAAGGACTCGGCGCCGAAGCCGCCGGTCCTCCACATCACGCGCTGGAAGACGAGCGTCCACTGGCGAGCGCTCCTCTCGGGAGCGCTCGTCGCCGACGCGCGCTTCGAGGAGCCGCGCGTCTTCGTCACGCTGACCCAGGCGCAGGCGGAGGCACGCGAGAAGGTCCCGCCGTCCGAGCGCGGCTGGCAGCGCGCCGTCGAGGCCGTCTACCCGCTCAAGATCAACGAGCTCCGGATCGTCCGGGGCGAGATCACCTATCGCGACGAGGGGAAGATGCCGCCGGTCGAGATGCGCGACGTCGACCTCTACGCGACGAACATCCGGAACGTGCGCTCGCGCCCCGACGAGTACCCCTCGCCGGTCCACCTCGAGGCGACGCTCTTCCGAACCGGCAAGCTCACCTTGGACGGCGACGCCGACTTCCTCGCCGAGCCGAATGCGACGCTGCGCGCCGACGTCGACCTCGCCGACGTCCCGCTCGCGCCCGTCGAGCCGATCGCGCATCACTGGGGCGTCGAGCTCGACGGCGGCAAGCTGAAGGCGGACGCGAAGGTCGAGTACGGGAGCCGCCGCAAGCAGGTGGTCGTGTCGCAAGCGACGATCGACGGCGCGAAGGTCGACTACGTCAAGCGCTCCGAGGCGGACGAGAAGCGGCTCGACAAGGCGAAGCGCGCGACCACGGACGCGGAGGCGGCGCCGGCCGTCGAGGTGGACGTCGAGAAGCTCACGATCGCGAACGGGACCCTGGGCTTCGAGAGCCGTACGGGGGATCGTCCCTACCGCCTCTATCTGTCGGACCTGCAGGCCAACCTGCGCGACTTCAGCAACCGGAAGTCCGAGCGGAACGGCAACGCGCAGGTCCGCGGCAAGTTCATGGACAGCGGCAACGCGGCGCTCGATGCGTCGTTCGGATCGGGGAAGAAGAAGCCCGAGTTCAAGATGGACGTGCGGATCGAGGACGTCGACCTCACGAAGCTGAACGACGTCCTGCTCGCGACCGGCGGGTTCGACGTGAATACGGGGCGGTTCTCCCTCTACTCGGAGATTTCCGTCCACGACGGCTGGGTCGACGGCTACGTCAAGCCGATGTTCGCGGACCTGGACGTCTACGACAGCCGGAAGGACGCGGACAAGGACATCTTCCACAAGGCGTGGGAGGCGATCGTCGGCGCGGCCGGAACCGTGCTCGAGAACCGGCCGCGCGACGAGGTCGCGACCGTCGCCGATCTCTCGGGGCCGGTCGAGAACCCGAACTCGAGCGCGCTGCAGATCCTCGTGCGGCTCCTGCAGAACGCGTTCTTCAAGGCGATCCTGCCGGGTCTGGAGCGCGGCGAAAAGGAGAAAGGCTGACCGCGCGGCGCGCGGCTGAGCGCCTTCAGCGTCCGGCGGCTGCGTGTGCCGCGCGCGCTTCGGGAAGCCGGCCCAGGACCGCATTGCAGAACGCGTCGAGATCGGCCGGCTTGCGCGACGTGATGAGGGTCCCGTCGACGACCACCTGGTGGTCCTGCCACGTCGCGCCGGCGTTCTCGACGTCCTTTCGCACCGAGGGCCACGACGTCATCTTCTTTCCGCGCACGACCTCGGCCTCGATCAGGAGCTGCGGGCCGTGGCAGATCGCCGCGACGGGCTTTCCGCTCTCGAAGAACTCGCGCACGAAGCGGACCACGCTCTCGTCCGTCCGGAGGTGGTCCGGCGAGTAGCCGCCCGGGATGACGAGCGCGTCGAACTCCGACGGCTGGAGATCGCGCGCGGCGCGCTCGACGGTCGCGCTCGCCTGGCCGTTCTTCCCGACCACGACCTCGCCCGCCTTCGGCCCGAAGACGACCACGTCGTGGCCCGCGTTCCGAAACCGATCCAGAGGGACGGTGAGCTCCGAATCCTCCACCCCGCTCGCTACCGGCATCGCGATCCTCGCCATGGATGCACCTCCTTGCCCTCCCTGGTCACAGCAAAGGGCGCACCAGCGGCGGATCGATCCGGGACCGCGACGCGGCGCACTTCAGCGACCCGGCACCGGCGACGGGTCGCCATGCGCAGGGGAAGTTTCGACACCGCCGTCTCTTCGCTTGCAAGAATCGCCGGCGCAGCCGGCCTGCGCCCGCGCCCGCGTCGGGTGACCGCGCATCCGCGTTCGACGTGCCGGCTGGGCAGGCATGGCCCTCTTCCTCGCCGGGCTTCCCCGGCGTCTCGACCGCGCTGATGCGCCGTCGCTGATCGATCGGTACTCGCCCGCCATCGCGTTCTGCGCCGCGTCGGCGATCAGGACGACGACCAGGAGATCGGCGAAGCCGACCGCGCCGGAGTGCCGCCGCAGCACGACGCGAAGGATCGCGAAGAGCCCGAGGTAGGTGAGGCTGCCGCGCACCACGATCTCGAGCGGCGACTTCTCGAGCCCGAAGAGCGCGCTCCAGTCGGGCGCGCTCATGGCGGGGAGGAAGCCCGTGCCTTGCCTCCAGCTTGCGAGGCGGTGGCGCGAGGGTCAATGCCGCCGCCCGTGGGGCTCGCCGCGCGCCGCGCGCGGCGGCGCGATTTCCACCCGCCGCGGCGCGCACTACGATGAACTGCGCGGCGCTCCTCGCCGCGCGAGCGAAGAACGTGTCGTCGCCGCGAACCTCCCGGTCGATCGCCGACGCGCGCGACGAGCCTCGGCGCGAGCCGATCGGCTCCCCCGGCGAGCGCCTGCGCGACCGCCTCGCCGCGCGCACCGCGCGCGGCGACCTCGCCGCGTGGGACGGCCCGGACGTGCTGCGCTGCACGGCGTGCGCGCACCGCTGTGGTCTCCGCGACGGGCAGGCGGGAGCGTGCGGCGTCCGCGCGCGCGCCGGGCGCGACCTGCGCGTGCCCTTCGGCTACGTCGCGCGCCGGCACGTGCGCGCGATCGAGACGAATACCGTCTTCCACGTGCGGCCGGGCGCGCGCGCTCTCACCTTCGGCATGTTCGGCTGCGATCTCCGCTGCCCCTACTGCCACAACTGGCGCGTCTCGCAGGCGCTCCGCGAAGGGCTCGACGACGAGCGTCCGATCGACGCGACGCCGGCATCGCTGGTCGACGAGGCGGTCGCGGCCGGCGCCGCGGCGCTCTGCGCCGCGTACAACGAGCCGATGATCGCGGCGGAGTGGAACCGCGCCGTGTTCGCAGAGGCGAAGCGGCGCGGCCTCGCGACCGTCCTCGTGTCCGACGGCAACACGACGGGCGAGGCGCTCGCCTACATGCGGTCCACTGCCGACGTCTACCGCGTCGACCTGAAGGGGTTCGCGGACGATCAGCTCCGCGAGCTCGGCGGCCGGCTGCGGCCGGTCCTCGACGGCATCGCGGAGGCGAAGCGGCTCGGCTTCTGGGTCGAGGTCGTGACGCTCGTCGTCCCGGGCCTGAACGACGACCTCGCCGGCCTCCGCGCGCTCGCGGCGCGGCTCGCGGAAATCGACCGCGACATCCCCTGGCACGTGAACGGCTTCGTCCCGCGGCACCGCTGGCGCGATCGAGCCCGGCCGGACGCGGCGTTCCTGGTCGCGGCGGCGGGCGCCGGCTACGCGCGCGGCCTCCGCTTCGTCTACGCCGGCAACTCGCTCTCTTCTCCGGTGGACGAGCTCGCGCATACCCGCTGTCCGGGCTGCCACGCGGTCGTCGTCCGGCGCCGTGACTTCGCCGCCGAGATGGTGGCGGTTCGCGAGGGGCGCTGCCCGCGCTGCGAGCGCCCGCTGCCCGGGCTCTGGTAGTCTCCGGGGCGCGATGGGGCGGGACCGGGCGGACGAGCAAAAGGCGTCGTCGCCGAAGCGGCGGTCGCGCGCGCCGGCCGAGCCGGCCGCACCGGCGGCGCCGAAGCCGACGCGCACGTTCCACCCCGCGCGCACCGCCCGCGCGCCGCGCTCGGGCGGCGCCCCACGCCATTCCGGGAGCGGCGCGAGCGCCGCGCTCGCGAGCGCGGTCGCCGATCGCATCCCGCGCAACGTCGACGCCGCGACCGTCCGGGTCGGCGACCGCGAGGTCGCCCTCACGAACCTCCGCAAGGTCTTCTTCCCGCGCCGCGGGACCAACAAGGGCGACCTGCTGCGGTACTACGCCGAGATCGCCCCCGTCCTCCTGCCGCACGTCCGCGATCGCGCGATGGTGCTCCGCCGCTATCCCGACGGCGCGGAGGGCAAGTCGTTCTTCATGAAGCGCGCGCCGTCGCCGCGTCCCGAGTGGATCGAGCTCTGCTCGATCGAGCACGCGTCGGGCAACGTGATCGACTTCCCGATGGTGCAGGACCTGCTGTCGCTCCTCTGGGCGGTGAACCTCGGCTGCATCGACCTGAACCAGTGGTACGCGCGCTGCGACGACGTCGACCGGCCCGACTACCTGCACTTCGACCTCGATCCGGGACCGCGCGCGTCGTTCGCGATGGTGCGCGAGACGGCGCTCGTCGTCCACGCGGCCCTCGACGACCTCGGGCTCCCGAACCTCGCGAAGACCAGCGGCTCGCGCGGCATCCACGTCTACGTGCCGATCGTGCGCGGGCCGAACCAGAAGAGCGTGTGGACGTTCGCCCGCGACTTCGCGCTCGCGATCGAGGCCGCGCGCCCGGACCTCGTGACGTCGGAGTACCGCGTCGCCGACCGTCCGGTCGATCGCGTCCTCGTCGACTACAACCAGAACGCGTGGGGGCGGACGCTCGCCTCGATCTACTCGGTCCGGCCGCGCCCGGAGGCGAGCGTGTCGACGCCGGTCACGTGGGACGAGGTGAGCGGCGGCGTCGAGACCGCGGACTTCACCATCGACAACGTTCCCGCGCGCGTCCGCGAGCTCGGCGACCTGTGGCAGCCGCTTCTGTCGTCGCGCGGGCGCGCCCGGCTGCGCGGCTCTCCGTGAGCGTATCGCCGCAGCCAACGTTGCGGCGCGCCGCGGCTGCGCGCGCTTCGCGACCGGGCGCCGGCGCGCTCAGCGGTCGGCGTCCGCAAGAAGATGGCGCGCTTTCTCGGCGTCGGCCGTCTCGCCCTTCGCCTCCGCGGCGGCGAGGGCGAGCTCCGCCTCGTGTCGCGCCTCGTCGCGCCGGCCGTGCTTGGCGAGGTTCTCCGCCAGCCGGAGGCGCGCGCCGACATACTGCGGGTCGATGTCGAGCGCGCGCCGGAGGAGCCGCTCGCCCGCCTCGTCGTCGCCGCCGAGGAACCCGGGCACGGACATGAGGAACGCTCCCTTGCCGACGAGCGCGTCGGGGAAGTCGGGCGCGAGCTCGAGCGTGCGGTCGATCTCGCGCCGGATCGGACGCAGGCGGAAGAGGTTCATGGGGTTCGATCCCGACCGCCGGGCTTGCTCGCCGAGCGCGCAGAAGCGCGCGAAGTGCGCGAGCGCGTCGGCATCGTCCGCCTCCGTCGCCTCCTCGGCGCGCTCGAGCGCCTGCGCGAGGAGCGCGTCGCGTTCGCCCGGGCCGGCGTCCTGCGCGCGGTGGCAGAGCGCGAGCGCGTCCCGCGAAGCGGGCGTCCCCGGCGGGTCGGCGGCCTGCGGCGCGCGCGCGACCCCGAGCAGCCACGCGAGCGCCGAGATGATTGCCGCCGCGGCGCGCACCGTGCACGCACGGGGTCGGAGCACGCGCGGTGGAGCGGTCATGGCGAATCAGCTCGCCGCCCGCGCCGTCGCCCGCGCCGCGGCCTTCCGGCGCCGCCGCGCCGCGAGCAGGAGCTCGAGCAGGGCGCGCTCATCGCCGCTCAGGCCGCGCGCCACCAGGGCCGGGCTCGCGCCGTCCTCCCCGGCGAGGCGCCGCCCCTCGTGGAAGGCCTCGATCACGCCGGGATGGACATAGCACGCCCGGCACACCGTCGGCGTGTTCCCGAGCTGGCGCGCGACGGTCGCGATCGCCTCGGCGACCGCCTTCTTCGCGCGCGCCTGCGAGAGGTCGCCGTCCGCGTCGCGGAGCGCGACCGCGGCGAGCAAGGTTCCCGCCCACGTCCGGAAGTCCTTCGCGGTGAAGTCCTCGCCGCTCGCCTCGCGGAGATACGCGTTCACGTCGGACGAATCGATGCTGCGGACGGCCCCGTCGTCGTCCACGTACTGGAAGAGCTCCTGCCCCGGCAGGTCCTGGCAGCGCCGGACGATCGCGGCGATGCGCCGGTCGCTCACCGCGACCTCGTGCTCCTTGCCGCTCTTGCCCCGGAAGCGAAGCCGGACGGTCGTCGTAGAGACGCGCGCGTGCCGATTCCGGAGCGTCGTCAGGCCGAACGAGCCGTTGGTGCGCGCGTACTCGTCGTTGCCGATGCGCGCGAACGTCGTCTCGAGGAGGCGCACGATGGTCGCGAGCACGCGCTCGCGCGAGAGGCCGCGCCGCGCGAGGTCGCGCGCGACCCGCCGCCGGATGCGCGGAAGGCGGGACGCGAAGAGCGCGAGGCGCTCGTACTTGTTCGCGTCGCGCAGCGCGCGCCACCCGGGATGGTAGCGGTACTGCTTCCGGCCGCGCGCGTCGCGGCCGACCGCCTGGATGTGGCCGTCGGCGCGCGGGCAGATCCAGACGTCGCGCCACGCGGGCGGGATCACGAGCGAGCGGATCCGCCGCAGGACCGCGGCGTCGCCGATGCGCCTTCCGTCCGGACCGACGTAGACGAAGCCGTGACCGGCGCGCTTCCTCCGGATGCCGGGCGTCGCGTCGGACACGTAGCGGAGGCCGGCCGCGGCGGCGCTCTCCACGGGATCGGCGATCGGACGAGGGAGGTCTTCCGCGACGGCGGCGAGCGCGGTCGCTTCGCGGACGTCCGCGGTCGCGGCGCGCGTCGCCGGCGAGCCAGAGCGGGCGCCCGAGCGCGCGCCGCGTCGGCCATGCAGGCGCGGCGTCGCCGCGGCCGGCGCGGGGCGTGCATGTCGCATGGTGCGCCGTCGCCAGGGCAAGCGATGTGCCACGGAGGGATTTGCGAGAATGCGGGGTTCGCGCGCGACGGCGTTTGTACGGGTTGCAGATCGGCGCCGGCACATTCGGGTTGCGCGGCTCGCCGGGCGCATCGCCGGAGTCCGGAGATGCGCTTGCTCGCGAGCCTGCGCCTGGTGGATCAAGTGCGAATGAGGCGAGACCCCCGTTCCGCCCGCGATGCCCTCGTCCTCGCCGCCTGGCTCTCCGCCGCCGTCGCGGGGATCGGGTGCGCGGATTCGCCGGTCGCGACCCAGACCGTCTCCCTCGAGGCGATGCAGGCCGACGCCGAGGCCGCGACGCCCGCCATGGCGGCCCTCCTCTCCGAGGTGATCGGGTTCGCGTCGGTCGAGGTGGAAGGTCCCGCGCTTCTGCCGGAGACGGATCAGCTCGTGGAGCACGTGCTGCAGAAGGGCAGGGAGATCGGCTTCACGGCGCGGCGCGCCGCCGGCGGGCTCGTCGGCGTCCTCGAGTACGGCCGGGGCGACGAGACCGTCGGCGTGCTCATCCACCTCGACGTCGTTCCGCCGGGGGACCTCGCGGAGTGGACCCACCCGCCGTTCTCGGGCGCGATCGCGGACGGCCGGGTGTTCGGGCGCGGCGCGCAAGACGACAAGGGCGCGCTCGTCGGCGTCCTCTACGGGGCGAAGATCCTGATCGACGAGGGAATGACCTTCACGCGCCGGCTTCGGATCGTCCTCGGGACGAAGGAGGAGACGTCCTTCGAGGACGTCCGAACCTACTTCGCGGAGGAGGCGCCGCCCGATTTCGGGATCGCCCCCGACGGTCCCTTCGTCGTCCGCGGCGAGTCCGGCTATGCGGACGTCGGCTACGCGTTCCCCGGCCTCGCACCGTCCGACGGTGCGCGCGACCGCGCGATCTGGTGGCAAGGCGGAACCGTCGTCAACTCCGTACCCGACTCGTCGTTCCTCGTGCTGCGGACGTCCGACCCGGTCGCGACGCGCGCCGAGCTCGGCGCCATCATCGCGCAGGTGAAGGTCGAGTTCGCGCGCGGGGACAAGATCCCCGACCTGAGCGTCGCCGACTACGCCGAATTCGTCCGCGAGCGCGGCCTGACGGGCGTGCCGGAGGGCGACCTCGTCCTCTCGTCGCGCGGCCAGATCGCCCACAGCAGCACGCCGGGCGCCGGACGAAACGCGATCGTCGAGATCGCACTCGTCGCCGCGCGCATGGGGCAGCTCGCGGACAACGCGATCGCGCGCGCCGCTCGTTTCGTCGACGAGAAGATCGGCCTCTCGACGGACGGGTCGGGCTTCGAGCTCGGCCGCGACAAGCCGATCCCGGCCGCGGCCGACACGACCGCGAGCCTCGACCTCGTGTCGACCGACGCGGCCGCCGATCGCGTCGATCTCGTGATCAACTTCCGGGTCGGGGTCGCGAACACCACGGCGGAGGTCCTCGACAAGTCGGGCGCGACCGCGGCGGCGTACGGTGCGAGCGCGACCCGCGCGGTCGGGACGACGTTCGACGCCTACTACTACGCCGACGACGACCCGCTGCTCGGCGTCGTGATCGACAGCTATCGCGCGGTGCGCGGGAAGCCGCCGGTGCTCCTCGCGCTCGGCGCCACGACGTATGCCAAGGCGGCGCCGAACCTCGTGAGCTACGGGCCGGTGGAGCTCGCGGAGGACGGGCTCTACTTCCACGCTGCGGACGAGCAGTTCCCGATCGCGTCCCTCACGCGGAACGCGGTGCTCTACGCGCACGTGCTCCAGCAGCTCATCCAGGCGCCGGTGTCGCCGGTCCGGGAGCGCTGAGCCCGGTCGGCGAGCGTCACGGAGGACGCGACACGTATGCACGATTCGGGGAAGGAGCCGCGCCGTGTGCGCGGCGCCGCGCGCGCGGCGGCGGCATGCGCGGTCGCGGCCATGCTGCTCGGGCCCGCGGTCGCGGGCGCCGAGCCCGTCCGGATGCGCTATCCCGAGGGGCCGACGCACGGCTTCCTCGTCCTCTCCGACGTCGCGACCGACAAGCCGATCGCGCGCGGAGAGCTGATCCAGTGGATCGAGCGCGGCGCGATCGTGAGCCGGCTCGTCTTCTACTTCGACGACGGCTCGCTCTACGACGAGACCGTCCGCTTCTCGCAACGCCCGGTGTTCAAGGTCCTCTCGTACCACCTGATCCAGAAGGGCCCCTCGTTCAGCGAGCCGTGCGACAACGAGTTCGACTCCTCCGGTCGGTACCGCGCGCGCCTGCGCTCGAGCCCGGACGGCGAAGAGCAGACGGACTCGGGCGTGACCGAGATCCCCGCCGACGTGAGCAACGGGATGATGTCGACCCTGCTGAAAAACCTGCCGCGGGGCGCGAGCGCGACGGTGCACATCATGACGTTCCGTCCGAAGCCGATGGTGCTCGACCTGGAGCTGACGCCCGAGGGGACGGATCGCTACTGGGTCGGCAAGACGGCGCAGCTCGCGACCCGGTTCCTCGTGAAGCCGAAGGTCGGCGGTGTGAAGGGCGTCTTCGCGACGATCGCCGGGAAGCAACCCCCCGAGGTGCGCATGTGGATCGGCCAGGGACGCGCGCCGAGCCTGGTGCGCTTCGAGGGGCCGATCTATTACGAGGGTCCGCCCTGGCGCGTCGAGCTGAGCGCGCCGCGCTGGAAGGAGTGACTTCGCCCTGAGATCCGAGCCCTCGCAGCCCGCGCCGCGCCCGAAACCGCGCCGTTTCGCGCCCTCCGCCGCCGTGCTCGCCGCCGCCCTCGCGGCCTGGGCGTGCTCGGACGCGCCCGGAGGCGCGCCGCGGGCGTCGCACGACCCGCCGCGGAATCCCTTTCTCGCCGACAGCAGCTACGCGATCGGCCACGTCGAGTCCGCGCAGCAGGACAGCTCGCCGATCGCCGGTCCGACGGGTCCGACGGCGGTGCTCGGTCCCGCCGACCTCCGCTATCGCGCGCTCGGCCCCGGCCACTTCGGCGCCGGGATCTCGCCGCCGTATCCCGACGGACGGCGCGTCGTCTGGAGCAACGGGCGCGAGAACATCGTGAAGCTCGACCACGAGACCTTCGACGTGCTGGCGGTCTTCCCGATCCCGGGCGTCGCGCCCACGCCGGTCGCGGACATGGACGCCGCGATCGCGGAGCTCGACACGCTCGAAGGCCAGGCCCGCCAGCAGCTCGCGATCCAGCTCGCGGCGCGCTACCTCGCCGGCCTCGCCGGCGTCTACTACGTGCTCGACGCCGACAACCACCTCTACGTGGGTGGCGCGGAAGAGATCGTCGAGTACGGCGACGCCGATCCGGCCGACCCGGCGTCGCCGATCGTCGAGCTCGCGCGCTGGGAGCGGCCGCCCGAGATCACCGGCGAGTTCGTCGGCGTGAACATGACCTTCGACGGGCGCCTCGTGCTCGTGACGGAGAACGGCTGGCTGCTCGCGGTCGAGCGCGACTTCTCCGCATTCGAGGCGCTGCTCCTGCCGTTCGCGAGCGAGGAGAACGCCGAGGGGTACAGCGCGCGCAAGCGCGCCGAGACCGGCCGCGGCGGAAACGGCTGGGTGCGGAACAGCATGGCGGTCGGATCCGACGGCGGCATCTACGTCGCGTCGTGGCAGCATCTCCACAAGGTCGTGTGGGACGGCCGGCGGCTCTCGAGCGATCCCGGCGACGGCGCGTGGAGCGAGCCGTTCCTGAACGGCGGCGGCAACGGCACCGGTGCGACGCCCGACATCGTCGGGTTCGACGACGAGGACCACTTCGTCGTCCTGACCGATGGCGAAGCCCTCATGAACGTCGTCTACTTCTGGCGCGACGAGATCCCGGCCGACTGGCAGCCGCTGCCGGGCGCGCCGTCGCGCCGGATCGCGGGTCAGCTCCCCGCGAACATGGGCGACCCGACGCGGACGGCGATCCAGACCGAGCAGTCGGTCGTGACGAGCGGCTACGGCGCGCTCGTCGTGAACAACGAGCCGGCGTCGATCCCGCCCGGCTTTCCCGATGCGGCCGTACGGCTACTCGTGAGCTACCTCGGAAACGATCCCGCATTCACGCCGCACGGCGTGCAGAAGTTCGAGTGGGACCCGCGGGCGCGGGCGCTGCGCGAAGCGTGGGTGAACCGCGACGTCGCGTCGCCGAACACGGTGCCGCTCGTGAGCCGGGCGTCGAACCTCGTGTACACGGGCGGCGCTCGCGACGGCCAGTGGACGCTCGAGGCGCTCGACTGGGAGACCGGCCGCTCGGCCTTCCACTGGGTGCTCGGCTCGAGCCGCTACAACGGGTTCTTCTCGGGCGTCGTGCTCGACGAGAACGGCCGGCTCGTCCTCGGCGCCCCGTTCGGGAAGTTCCGCATCGACTGAGCGGGCGACCGAGGCGATCCGTCGTCGGCCTAGACCGCTTCGGCTTCCAGCTCTGCGAGGCCGTCGGCGCCTTCGCCGACGAGCAGTGCGGCGTCCCCGTGCGGGAGCTGCTCGACGTCGCGCAGGCGGCGCTCGATGGCGCGCGAGCGGCGCGCGGTCTCGTCCATCGTCTTGGAGGCCTGCTCGAGCTTCTTCTTGACGCCGTCGAGCGTCTCGCCGAATTTGCCGAACTCGGTCTTCACGGCGCCGAGGAGCTTCCAGACCTCGCTCGACCGCTCCTGGATCGCGAGCGTGCGGAAGCCCATCTGGAGGCTGTTCAGGAGAGCGACGAACGTCGACGGCCCGGCGACGACGATGCGCTGGTCGCGCTGCAGCGCCTCGACGAGCCCGGCGCGCCGGACGACCTCGGCGTAGAGGCCCTCGACCGGCAGGAACATGATCGCGAAATCGGTCGTGCGCGGGGGGTTCACGTAGCGCGTCGCGATGTCCTTCGCGCACGACTGCACGCGACGCTCGAGCGCGCGGCCGGCGGCCTCGACCGCGTCGCGATCGCCGGCGTCGGACGCGTCGAGCAGGCGCTGGTAGTCCTCGACCGGGAACTTCGAGTCGATCGGCAGCCAGAGGTGCTCGCGCGTCCCGTTCGAGCGGCCGGGAAGGCGGATGGCGAACTCGACCGACTCGCCGCCGAGCTCGCTCGTGCGGACGTTGCGATCGAACTGCTCGGGGCTCAGCACCTGCTCGAGGATCGCCTCGAGCTGGACCTCGCCCCAGCCGCCGCGCGTCTTGACGTTCGTCAGGACCTTCTTCAGGTCGCCGACGCCGGCGGCGAGGAGCTGCATCTCGCCGAGGCCCTTGTGGACCTGCTCGAGGCGCTCGGACACCTGCTGGAACGACGCCCCGAGGCGCTGCTCGAGCGTGCCGTGGAGGCGCTCGTCGACCGTCTGGCGCATGCGCTCGAGCTTCTCGCCGTTGTCGCGCTGCATCTGGGCGAGCCGCTCGTCGACCGTGAGGCGCAGGCTCTCGAGACGCGCCTCGCTGGAGCCGGTCAGCCCCTGGAGCCGCTGCTCGACGGTCGCGAGGATGGCGGCGAGCTGGCTTCCGAAGCGAGCGAGCTCGTCGCGCTGGAGGCTCGCGATCTCCGTCGTCCGCGCCTGGAAGGACTCGCTCGCGTGGGCGAGCGCGCGCGCGAGCTCGTCGCGCCCGTCGCGCGCGGCGGCGCTCGACTCGGCGCGGTTCCGTGCGATCTCGTCGCGCACGACCGCCTCGACCCGCTCGTGCTGGCGCGCGAAGGAATCGAGGCGGTCGAGGACGGGCTGCTCGGAGCTCCGGCCCACCCGCATCGCGACGGCGATCAAAAGCACCACGGCCACCGCGGAAAGGCCGGCCACGGCGTACAGAAGAGCTTCGATCGACATCACCACCTCCCGCCCGCCAGCGGCGGCGTGCGACGCCACCGCTACCACCGCTCCCGGTCAACCGTTGTCCGAGCTGCCTCTCGGCGCCGCGCCGCAAGCTCGGACGGGCGCGACCGTATCGCGAAGCGCGGCGATGGCTCAAGCAGCCGTCCCCGCGCTTCGCGCCTCGCCGGTCGGCTCACGCCGGCGCCCGCAGGCGCCGGACGTGAGCGGCCCGTCGGATCAGCTTCCCGGAGCCGGATCCTTCACGGCCGGCAGGCACAGCTCGGAGACTCCGGTCGCGTCGAGGACGTGCGCGCCGAAGTTCGTCCCGTTCGTCGCGACCGTGGTCCGATCGAACCGCGGCGTCTTCTTCGGGAGCTTCGCCTGGTAGCAGACGAGGTGGGCCGTGTGCGTCTCGGCGCCCGGCGTCTCGCCGTTCTTGTCGACCGGCAGGCAGAGCTTCGTCACCTTCTTGAGGTCGAAGGCTTGCCCCGCCGCGTAGAGCTCGTCGCTCACGGTGGGTGAGGGCGGGGCGCTGAAGCGCGGCTCGTCCTTCGCGAGCTTCGCGCGGTAGCACTTGAACCGGTCGACTCCCTCGCTGCTCGCGAGCGGGGCCGGCGGCTGGTCGCCGATCGCCTTCGCGACCGTGTCGAGGAGGCCGTCGGGTGCAATCAGCGTCAGCGTCCGGCTGCCGAAGCGATCCACGACGACGTGATCGCTCTTGACGAACTTCGGCGCGCCCTTCTGGGCCCGGATCTGGTACGCCTCCTGGTGGACCGCCGGGTGCTGCGCCGGCTCGGCCGGAAGCGAACCGCTGCCGTCCGGGTCGATGCCCGCCGGGTTGCAGATCGACTTGATCTTCTTGACGTCGAACGCCTGCGGTCCGCCGAGCTGGTCCTTCAGCGACTTGCTGGTCGCCACGAACTTCGGCTGGCCCTTCGCGAGCACCGCCTTGAAGCAGAGGTACGGGTCGGGCTCGGGGCTGCCGGTCGGCGCCGCGGTGGGCGTCGGCGTAGGCGTCGGCGTGGGCGTCGGGGTCGCGGTCGCGACCGGGGTCGGCGTCGGGGTCGGCGGCGGAGCGCCGGTCACGTGCACGTCCTCGTCGTCCGTCCCGGAGAGCGTGCCGTTCGAGACGGTCAGCGTCACGATGTACTCGCCGCCGAAGTCGTAGGTGTGGGTCGCGATCGCGGTTCCGTCGCCGAGCGGCTGGCTCGGCGTCGAGCTGCCGTCGCCCCAGTCGATCGTGTAGCTCAGCGCGAGGCCGTTCGGGTCGTGGCCTTCGACCGTCGCGGTCACGTCGAGCGGCGCTGCGCCGGAATCGGGATCGAGGCCGAGGTCGGCGGTCGGGTTCTCGTTGCTCACCAGCGAGCCGGCCGCGATGAAGACAGCGGAGTCGAAGATGTGGTCCGAGGCATCCGCGATCGCGAGCTTCATGTGGTTGGTCGCGCCCGGTGTGACGGCGGACTGGCACGTGATGACCCGCGTGATGCCGTCGAGCTCCAGGTCGATCGCCGACGGCCCGCCCGCGTTGAAGTCGTTTGCGCGGAAGAGGTCTGCGCGCATCGGCGGCGGCGGCGGGACCTGGGTCGGGTTGGAGTTGTTGATGTTGTTCACCGCGACCGGAACGAACGGAGCGTTCGGGTCGCCGGCCACCTGCCGCACCTCCGCGCAGTTCACGCCGTTGATGAAGAACGCGAACACGTCGTTGAAAGGCGTGTTGACGTATTCGGAGTATTCGTCGGACGCGAACGCGTACTGGAACGCGACCTGGTTCGCCGTCGGTTCGAAATCGAACTCCAGGATCGCGGCGTCGAACGTCGGGTTTCCGGAGAGCGTGTCGAGGTCCGCATCGCCGGGGTTCATCCAGGCGGTGGAGAAGTCGTCCGCGGTGTTGGGTCCGACGACGTCGTGCGCGTTGCCGGAGGACAAGATCACGCCGGTGCTCACGCCGACGACCGCGGGGTTTGCGAACGAGAACGTCCCGCGCGCGTCGGGAGCGCCGGTGTACTGCACGTTGCTGATCGCGACGCCCGGACCGACCAGCGCTTGCGCGATGTCGGCGTCGGTGGGCGTCGTGTCGACGGTCTCGTTCGGATTGCTGCCCGCCGCCCCTCCGGGCGGCGACTGGGCGAGAAGGCCGGCCAGCGTGATCGCGAGACCGGCGGCGAAGACCTTGGCTGCGCGTCCCATGAAGCCCCCTTCGTTCGCGAGCGCGACGTGCGCTTCGCATCCGATGGGGAGTGCAAGGCGGGTGCCGCCGAGCGCCGACGGTGCGGCTCGCTGCACCCTGGGTTTGTCCGCGTCGGCGGGAACGCGAGTCGCACGCCGCGGAACGCCGTCGGGGCTCTCTTCCGAAGCTCGGGAAATGCGCGATTTGCGTGCGAGCTCCTCGAGAGCGCGCGGCGTGGGTCAAATACCCCACCTGCCGCGATCCGAGCTTATGCTTTACTTCAGCGGTACTTCCGCAGCTCGAGGCGGGCCACCATCGCCCGGTGCACCTCGTCCGGGCCGTCCGCGATGCGGAGCGCGCGCGCGAGTCCGAGCAGCCGCGTGAGCTCGGCGTCCGCGACGCCTTCTCCGCCGTGGATCTGGATGGCGGCGTCCGCGACCATCTGAAGGACGTTCGGCGCGACGACCTTGATCGCCGCAACGTCGGTCAGCGCGCCGAAGACCCCGTGGCGATCGAGCGCCCACGCCGCGTGCAGCGTCAGGAGCCGCGCCTGGTCGATCGCCATCCGGCAGTTCGCGATCACGTCGCGGTTGCCGCCGAGGTCGGCGAGGCGCTTCCCGAACGCGACGCGGCCGATCGCGCGCTCGCACAGGCGTTGCAGCGCGCGCTCCGCGGCCCCGATCGCGCGCATGCAGTGGTGGATCCGCCCGGGACCGAGCCGCCCCTGCGCGATCTCGAAGCCGCGCCCGGGACCGGCGATGAAATTCGAGCGCGGGACGCGCACGTCGTCGAATACGATCTCGGCGTGCCCGTGCGGCTCGTCGAGGTGCCCGAGCACGGGCAGCATGCGGATCATCTTGACGCCGGGCGCGTCGATCGGGACGAGCACCATCGAGTGGCGCTGGTGGCGCTCGGCGTTCGGATCGGTCACGCCCATGAAGATCAGGAACGCGCAGCGCGGATCGCCGGCGCCGCTCGTCCACCACTTCTGCCCGTTCAGGACGATCTCGTCGCCGTCGATCTCGCAGGTCGCCTTCATGTTGGTCGCGTCGCTCGACGCGACCGCGGGCTCGGTCATCGCGAACGCCGAACGGATCTTTCCGTCGAGGAGCGGGGCGAGCCAGCGCTCCTTCTGCTCCGCGCTGCCGTAGCGCACGAGGACCTCGGCGTTGCCGGTGTCGGGCGCGTTGCAGTTGAAGACCTCGGGCGCGAGGAAGCTGCGGCCCATGATCTCGGCGAGCGGCGCGTAGTCGCGGTTGTCGAGCCCGGCCCCGTGCTCGCTCTCGGGCAGGAAGAGATTCCAGAGGCCCGCCGCCTTCGCCTCGGTCTTCAGCTGCTCGACGATCGTCGGGATCCGCCACTGCCGCCAGTCGTTCGTGTGGACGAGCTGCTCGACGTACGTGGGCTCGCTCGGCAGGACGCGCTCGCGCACGAAGCGCTCGACGTGCGTCGCGTATTCACGCGCACGCTCGGAATGCTCGAAATCCATCGCGTCTGCTCCTGACTACGGTCCCGGCCGCGCTCGAGGTGTACCCCGGCGCCTGTCGAAGCGACAAGCGGCGCCGCCCGGCTGCGCCGCCATCCGCGGCTTGCGGCGAAGGCCGCGCGCGGGCGATGACGTGACGGCATGAGGGAAGACGACGGCGGCGAGGTCGTGGAGCGGCCGCGCGGCGCGGTCGGCCGGCGCGCGTTCCTGCGCGGCGCCGCGCTGCTCGCGGCCGGAGTTGCGGCGCCGGGATGGCTCGTCGGGTGCGGCGACGCGGCGGGCGAGAAGGCCGTTCCGCTCCTCGTCGACCCGAGCCGACCGTGGTGGCTGCAGAACGGCTTCGACCCGGTCGCAGGCGAGCTCCACGCGTTCGACCTCGCGGTGCGGGGCGCGATCCCGCCCGAGCTCGACGGCCTCTACGTGCGGAACGGCTCGAACGCGCAGCGCGCCGACAACCCGCACTGGTTCCTCGGCGACGGGATGCTCCACGGCGTTCGCCTGCGCGGCGGGCGCGCCCTCTGGTACCGCAACCGCTACGTCCGGACGCCGCTGTACGAGCAGGGCATCTCGTCGATCGACGCCGGCCCGCCGGTCGCCGGCAACAACCAGAGCAACGTGAGCCCGATCTTCCACGCGGGCCGCCTCCTCACGTCGGGCGAGGTCGGCTTCCCGTACGAGATCGACCCGGACGACCTGTCGACGGTCGGCGTCCACTCGTTCGACGGGGGCCTGAACACCTCGTTCACGGCGCACGCCAAGATCGACCCGGCGACCGGCTGGATGCACTTCTTCGGCTACTGGTTCGTCGAGCCGTACTTGACGTATCACGTCGCCGATGAGCGCGGGCGGCTGGTGACGAGCGACGAGATCGCCGTCGGGCGATCCACGATGATGCACTCGTTCGCGATCACCGAGCGCGACGTCGTGTTCTGGGAGATGCCGGTCGTGTTCGACGCGCGCGGATTCCAGGTGCAGGGCTTCCCGTTCGCGTGGGACGCGAGCTACGGCGCGCGCATCGGCGTCATGCCGCTCGGCGGGCCGGCGAGCGCGATCCGGTGGGTGGAGGTCGAGCCGGCGTACGTCTTCCACGAGCTGAACGCGTTTCGCGACGGCGACGACGTCGTGATCGACGTCTGCCGCTACGACCGCATGATGGACGGCGAGCGCTTCGGCAGCATTCCGCCCCGCCTCCACCGCTGGCGCGTCGGGACCGCGGGCCCGTCGCTCACCTTCCAGGACGAGGTCGTCGAGCGCTCGATCCAGCTCGAGTTCCCGATGCACGACCGGCGCTTCTCGGGCCGGCGCCATCGCCACGGCTGGTTCGTCCAGCCGCGCGAGCATCCCGCGACGATCGACCTCGGCGGCGTCGTGCACCTGGACTACGCGACCGGCGCCATGGAGCGGTGGGACCCCGGGCCGAACCGGCATGCGGGAGAGGCGTTCTTCGTCGCCGGCGGGCACGGCGAGGGAGAGGGCTGGCTCCTCTCCTTCGTCTACGACCACGCGCGCCGGGAGAGCGATCTCGTCGTCCTCGAGGCGCTCGACGTCGGCGCGGGGCCGGTCGCCGAGGTCCGGATGCCGCGGCGGGTGCCTTTCGGGTTCCACGGCGCGTGGGTTGCCGCCTGAGCGCGCCGGCGAACGACAGATCGGATTTTGCCGGGCCTGCCATTGTCGGCGTACGCCCGTGCGACGTAAGCAGGGCCGGTGCGAGGGCCACCGCGCAATGCGTCATCGGGACGAGCGTCGCTCGTCCGGGCGTGCGCGAGCGCGATCGTTGACCCATCGATCGCGGCCGTTGTAGTCGTGCGCGCACTTTCCGAGCTCACGTCGTGACGGCGGGCGTCGCGAATTGTCGCTTGCGATGAGGCGTGCGCCGGGGCGAATGTCGGGTCGCGACCCGATCGCACGCCGTGACGACAGACGAACATCGCACCTCCGAACCATTGCAACCAGAACCGAGCCCGATCCGGCCGAGCCGATCCCGCTCCGAGCGATCCGGCAAAGGGGGGCAACATGATCTCCAAGACGCGTCCGATCCTGGTCCTGCTCGCACTCGGCCTCCTCTTCGAAGGCGCACGCGGCCTGCTCGAGTCGCGGTCCGCGAGCGAAGCGGCCGGCGCGGTCCTGTTCGTGAACGGAAGCGACGGGACCTGCGGCGGCAACGCGCCGTGCTTCTCGACGATCCAGGACGCCGTGGACGCGGTTCAGGCGGGTGAGATCGTCCGGATCCAGGCCGGCACGTACCAGGAGACGGTCGCGATCGTGAACAAGAACAACACCGGCGTCGCGACCGAGCTCGATCGCATCGTCATCGAAGGCGATCCGGCCGCGCAGCAGGGAACCGTCGTGATCGAAGGCCCCGGGGTCGATTGCACCGCGACCTTCGCGATCCGGTTCAAGTCGTCGCACTTCGTGACCGTCCGGAACCTCACCATCCGGAGCGCCGCGGGGAAGGCGTTCTTCATTCCGGGAGGCAACCGGACGAGCGAGGCGACCGTCATCGACCGCAACCGCATCTTCGGCAACCGCTGCGGTCCGGCGATCCTGATCAAGGACGGAAACGCGAACACCGTCATCTCGAACAACCTGATCTACGACAGCGACGCCAGCGCGATCGATCTGCAGGGCATGGGCGGGCCGCACTACGTCGTCGGCAACACGATCGACGGCAACGAGCAGAGCGGAATCATCATGTCCGGCGGGATCCACGCGAGCCTCGTCAACAACTCGGTGACGCACAACAACGCCTCCGCGAGCGGGCCGGGCCGCGGCATCCGCCGGCGCGGGAACGGCACCGAGGATCCGACCTTCGTCGTGCTGAAGAACAACCTCGTCTGCGGCAACACGGGCGGCGAGCTCGGGGGCGCGCTCCTCGATGCGGGCGACTCGGGCAACCGCACCCCGACAGGGAGCGAGGGGCTCGGCGTCATCGCGAGCCCTGGCTGCGAGGTCGAGGCGACCGTCTACCGCGACGTCGACGGGACCGACAACACCGGCGGCTCCGGCGACGACGACTACTTCTCCGCGGACGGCTCTCCGATCATCGACGGCGGCGCGAACGCGAAGCAGCTCGTCGGCGGCATCCAGGCCTACAAGAAGATCGTCGGGAAGGACTTCGCGAACAAGCCGCGCCCCAAGGACGGCGACGGGAACGGCAGCAAGAAGTTCGACATCGGTGCGTACGAGCGCCCGGCGCCGACCCCGACGCCGACCGTGACGTCGACCTCGACGCCGACGGCAACGCCGACGCCGAGCCCGACGCCCGACGTCACCCCGACGCCCGCGCCGCCGACGCCCACTCCGACGCCGGAGCCGACGCCGACCGGCACCGTCGGACCGACCGCCACGCCGACGCCCGTCATCCCGACGTTGCTCACCACCGAGAGCGTCGCTTCCGGCGGCGTGTGCGGGTCGCTCACCGTGAACGCCGTCGGCGAGGGCGTGCCGAAGCGGCGCGATCCGAGCGATCCGCTGACGGACCCGAATGACGCTTGCACCGGGGTCGGAACGCCGAAGGCGTGCTGCGAAGACGTCGACAAGGGTCACTGCGACGAGGGGACGTCGATCGTTTGCGGCAGCCTGACGTTCGGCGGCGGCGGCGGGTCCGTCGGAAACCCGGGCGCGGAGAGCGTGAACAGCGGCGGCGCGCGGACGCGCTACTCGCTCTCGTGCTCGAGCGCGGCCGACACCGCTTGCACGATCGGTGGCAACGCGGGCGACATCGGGAACGGCATCAACTGCTCCACGACCGGCTGCGGCGGCGTGACGCCGATCGACACCACGAGCCCCGTCAAGGTGTGCGCGATCAACACGCTCGGCGCGAACGCGTCCGGGACGCTCAATCTCACGTCGGGCGAGATCTCGCTTCAGACCAACACCAAGGCGACGGTCTACATCCTGACCGCAACGTCGTTCGTCGGCACGGCGTGTCCGCGCTGCCGCGTCGGCGGAAGCTCGCTCGGGACTTGCTCGATCAGCGCACAGCCGTGCGGCAGCACGGACGACTGCGACGCCGGTGGTGGGACGTGCTCCGTGAACCACCCCGAGGCGTTCGCCTCCGGCGGCCTTCCGGGACAGGGCGTCTGCGACGACGACTCGACCAATGCCGGCGCTTCGTGCTTCGTCTTCGAACCCGCGGGCCCCACGGCCGGGCTCACGACCGACTGCGTTCCCGACACCTCCGGCGGCGGTTCCGGCGTGATCTCGATCTCCACCACCCAGTCGACGGCGGGAGCGAGCGTGAGCGATCCGGCCGGTCACTTCTGTGCGGGCCAGGCCGGCAACACCGACTGCACGTTCGGCAACGCCAGCTGCACCGGTGCCGGCGCGCCGCAGGCGTGCTGCACCGGCACCGGGATGGGAAGCTGCGTCGGCCAGCCGAACATCTGCTGCACCGGCGCCGGCATGGGGAGCTGCAACAACTTCAACGGGTGCTTCGGCAGCGCGAATGCTGGCGGCGCGAAGTTCACGGACACCCCGGGAATCTGCACCGGTATTTCGGTGACCGGGTTGGCCCCGGGAGCGCTGACGGTCGGAGTCGAGTCGCCGACCACGACCTACGGCGCCGTCGCGTGCATCCCGGCGGTCGCCGCCGGCAACGTGCTGTCGGGCCTCGTCAACAACAACGCCGGCCTCCCCGGCCCGGTCGTCACCAGCTCGAAGGTGACTTTCCTGGTGGAATGAGGCATCCGCGCTCCAGCCATCGCTCGCGGTGCGGGGCGACCGAGCTTCGGCTCGCGGTCGCGCCGCCCGCGAGCTCGTGTCATCGGTGCAGCGGGCGCACGATCCGCGTGACGGCCGCGCCCGCGTGAGGCACGCGGCGATCGAAGGGCGCGCGGCGCGGCGTGCCCGCGCGCTCTCCGGACCGTTCGCGGCGATGGTCCTCGTCGCCGCGCTCGTCGCGGCGGCGGACTCCGCGACCGCGGGCGAGTGCTCGGGCGCCGCGCCCGGGAACCCGTGCATCGCGGGCGGCGGCTCGCCGGTCACCGACTGCGCGCTCGAATGGCGGATCGACCCGGTGCCGCCTTCCGGTCCGCTCGGACCGAAGAATCGCGCGGTCTGCTACGAGGGCGACCTCCGCTGCGACCTCGATCCCGACCTCGGTGACCACGCCTGTCTCGCCGGGGTCACGCTCTGCATCAACAACCGCGACGCTCGGCTCCTGTGCGAGCCTTCCACGGTCTCGGGCTGGGAGGTCCTGAAGCCCAACCCGGCCCGCGCGCGCACGGCGACGGACGTCGCGAACGCGAGCGCGCTCGAATCGGTCGCGCGCGACCAGTTCGGCGTCGTCGTCCTGCGCGGGGGCCGGGTCTTCTCGGGCGGCTCGCCGAATGCGACCGACGACGCGTGCAGCGCGCCGGTCGGTCTCGCGATTCCGCTCAAGGTCTCGCGCACCGGGAAGGTCGTACGCCAGCGCCGGACGTTCCAGGTGCAGGTGGCCACGTCGTCCGGCGTCGATCGCGACTCGCTGTCCGTCGAGTGCCGGCCGAGCACGTGCGGCAACGGCACCATCGAGAGCGATCACGAGCAGTGCGACGACGGAAACCGCGCGAACGGCGACGGCTGCGATCAAGGCTGCCAGCTCGAGGTGGCGACCCCGACGCCGACCCCGAGCCCCACGCCGACCCCAACGCCAACGCCGACCCCGACCCCGACTCCCACGCCGACGCCCGCACCAACTCCGACGCCGACACCAACTCCGACACCGACACCAACTCCGACACCGACACCAACTCCGAC
>Ga0070741_10001176_pt1 | contig 82460 bp, 72 predicted proteins | sample Coa_R1_4_FD_66440 | JGI IMG/M metagenome (GOLD analysis project Ga0070741, IMG submission 66440) | Surface soil microbial communities from Centralia Pennsylvania, which are recovering from an underground coalmine fire - Coalmine... | ecosystem: Environmental > Terrestrial > Soil > Unclassified ...
AGATCAATGCCGATTCTGCTAAACTGCTCCACGGACGGTCCCTCCCTTGTGGCGCTCCAGCGACCACGCTTTGGCACTCTGATGCCGTCGGTGTGGGGCCGTCCACATCATCAAGGGTCTTTGACCGCCGAAGGCGGCGCTTCGCGCCCTTGACAAAACAATCCTCTCGAAACTTTTTGCTGCCACTGCGATTGACGGCGCGAAGCGATCAGAAGCGCGAACGTGGCGTGCATCGCGCGCCTTTTGCATTTGTTGTTCCGCATGACTGAACCGCTCCTCTCGCTCCACGACATCCGTGCCGGCTACGGCGCCGGCATCGTGCTGGACGGCGTCAGCTTCGAGCTGCCGGAGCGCGGCAGCTTGGCGGTGCTCGGGCGTAACGGCGTCGGCAAATCGACGCTGATCCTCACGTTGATGGGCTACACCCAGGTGGCGCGCGGGCGCATGCTGTGGCGTGGCGCCGACGTCACCCGTGAGCCGCCGCATCGGCGCGCCCGCGCCGGTATCGGCTGGGTGGCGCAGGAGCGCGAGATTTTCGCCACGCTGTCCGTGGAGGAAAACCTCACGGTGGCGGCGCGCGACGGAAGCTGGACGCTCGCCGCCGTCTACGATCTCTTCCCACGGCTCGCCGAGCGCCGCCGCAATCTCGGCAACCAACTCTCCGGCGGCGAGCAGCAGATGCTCGCGATCGCGCGCGCGCTGATGACCAATCCGGCGCTGCTTCTGCTCGATGAGCCGCTCGAGGGTTTGGCGCCGATCGTGGTCGAAGAGCTCGCCGCCGCGATCCGCCGCATGACGCAAGAAGGCGAGGGCGCCTTCATCCTGGTCGAACAGCACGCCGACATCGCGCTCTCGCTCACCCAATCCGCACTCGTCCTCGAACGCGGCCGCATTGTGCATGCCGGCCCCTCCGCGCAACTCCTCGCCGACCACGCCGCCCTCGACCGTTTGATAGGTCTGCGGCTGGCCGAGGCGTAATCTGTTTCATGTATCCGCCGCGCCGCGCAGCAGCGATGCGATGACGCCCGGCCGCGTGTGTAATGAACGCGGCGCAATATCGCATCGTGCGCCGGCAGCGCGCGGCACACGGGGCATCGCAGCCATTCGTGGTCTATCGCTGAAGCGCTTGCTTGCACCCTTTTGACTAAATCGCGCAAGCTACGGAACGTCGCACCATGTTCCCTCGTTGGCGACTATGATGCAGCGCAATAAGGAGGGAACTATGGCGACCAATCCACGGTCAAGCGACCGCGAATCTGGCGATGTTGCGGAGAGTACCCGCCGCGCGACCGAGCAAACAGCACGCAGTCTGTCGGATGCCGGCGAACGCACGGCGCGGGCCGGAGCGGAGGCCTTCCAGCACAATGCGGAGCGCCTGAACGCTTCGTGGCGCAACAGCAGCGACACCGCCAACCGCTTTGCCGAACGCTCGATGGAGCAGCTGACCAGGCTGTTCGGGCTGAGCGGGGAAACGGCGCGGCAGACGGTCCAGCAATCGTCGAGCAACATCCAGGCGATGCTGGAGAGCACCACGATCGTTGCCGACGGCCTGCAAGAGCTTTCCGGCGAATGGCTGCGCTTTGCTCAGGGACGGCTCCAACACAACATGGAGCATTTCGATCAGCTTCTCGGCTGCCGGAGCCCCCATGAATATCTGGCCCTGCAGACTCGCATTGCACGCGAGAACTTCGAAGCGTTGCTGCAATCGGCGCGCCGCGCCTCGGAGCGCTCCACCCGAACGGTCGATGAGGCAGCGCGCAAAATGAGCGAGGCTTCGGTCGCGCCCCAGTAGGCTGCTGCGGAACACGCCGGCGGGTGGAATCCGGAGAATTTCCTCGGCTTTCGCGCCGGAGCAAGCGCGACCGAAGTGGTTTGTCGGCGTCCCGCTGTGCGCGGGCGCATGTGGTGCGATCGATGCCGAGCTATGACGAGCTTGTCGAGCTTGCGCGGATGTGCTGGCGCGAGGCACGCCGTTCCGGCGACGATGTGGCTCGCGAACTCCGTCGCATGGCATCGCACTACCGGCAGCAGGCCGCCCGGCTCGATGGCGGCAAGCTGCCGGATATCGGTGAAGCGGACGACCACACCACGCCGCTGGTCTGAGCACGGAAATTTGATCGGCGCAGATTGAACCCGCGCTCACAAGCGAATCGGTTCCAAAAAAATGCTGGCGATCAATTCGGAACGGCCGGTCCGTCTGGACGGTTTGTCTCGCATGGAAACGCCCGCGCAATATCGCAAGTTTGCCGAGGAATGCGACCGCCTGGCGAAGCAGGCCAGGGCTGTGCATCATCGCAAGGTGCTGGAGGAAATGGCTCAGGTCTGGAGGGAGCTGGCCGACGGCGCTGACGGAAGGCGCTAACGTACCGATCGTTACTCGGCCGGCGCCTTACGCTCTGCTTCATGATCTGCTTCATGACCTTGGGCCAAGCGGGCCCAGACCTGCGCCATGTGACTCATGAGAGTCTGCACGCGGCGATCCGTGGCCTCGTGCGCCATCTCCAGACACTCTCGCGCGAAACGCCGGTACTGCTCAGACTGGGACAAGCCGGTTTCCCTCGACTGCCAAGGAGAACATCTGCCGCCGCGCCGCGTTCCGATTCTCTTCCATTGCAAACGTCTTATTCTCGGGCGATCAGGGTCCCGATACTGCGTGTAACCGTTGTGGCCGGGACCGCTGTTTCAGAAGCGCTTTGATTCGGCAAGAGTCGAACGGCAAAATGGCAAAAATGATATATATAGTTATGTGATGTATCAAACATTGCGGCCTTAAACTGATACGCGAGGCGCAGTTCGCGATGGGAGCGCTATTACAGCCCCAGATACGCCTTGCGGATTTCCGGCATGGCGGCGAGTTTTTGCGGGGCGCCTTCGGTGAAGAGGCGGCCTTCCGCGATCACGTAGGCATAGTCGCTCACCGCAAGCGCGAGGTGGACGTTCTGCTCGACCAGCAGAATCGTGAGCCCGCCTTCTTTCAGTTTCTTCAGCGTCTGAAACAGCTGGTAGACCACGACGGGAGCGAGGCCGAGCGACAACTCGTCGATGATCAGAATGTCCGGATCGGACATCAGCCCGCGGGCGATCGCCACCATTTGCTGCTCGCCGCCCGACAGCGTGCCGGCGATCTGGCGCTGCCGCTCGGCGAGCCGCGGAAACAGCGCGAACACTTCGTCGCGGCGCTGTGCGAATTTGCGGGCGGCGCGCTTGGAGAAGGCGCCGAGCTCGAGATTTTCCGCAACCGTCATGAGGGAAAACAACTGGCGGCCTTCCGGCACCAGCGCAAAGCCGCGCGCCGCCTTGTCGTGGGTGGTGAGCCGCGTTACGTCTTCGCCCTCGAAGGTGACGCGGCCGCGCCACGGCGTGATCGTCCCGGCGATGGCGCGCAACATCGTGGTCTTGCCGGCGCCGTTGGCGCCGACGATGGCGGTGAGTTCGCCGCGGCCGGCCTTGAGCGACACGCCCCACAACACCTGCACTTCGCCGTATCCGGTTTCCAGCGCTTCGACGGAGAGGAGCGTTTCAGGCATGGCCGGCGCTCCCCTGCAGTTCGGCGGCGAGCTTGGGGTCGCCCAGATAGGCTTCGATGACCTGCGGGTGCTGCGCGACTTCGGCCGGCACACCCTCGGCCAGCTTCTGGCCGAAATTGAGCACGACGATGCGGTCCGATAGGCCCATGATGGCCTGCATCAAGTGCTCGATGATCAAGATGGTGACGCCGCGGGCGCGGATCTGGCGGATGACGCCGATCATGTGCTCGACCTCGGTTGGGTTGAGGCCGGCCAAGACCTCGTCGAGCATCAGCAGCTTCGGCTGCGCGGACAGCGCGCGGGCGAGTTCCAGCCGCTTCTTGCCCGCGATGGTCAGATGCAGCGCCAACGTCTCGGCGCGGTCGGTCAGGCCGGCGACGGCGATCGCCTCGCGCGCCGCTTCGCGAGCGCGGGCGAGCGGCAGGTTGTCGCGGCCGAAGCAGGCGCCGACCGTGCAGTTTTCCAGCACCGTCATATTGGTGAGCGGCTGCACGATCTGATGGGTGCGGGCAAGGCCGTGGCGGGCGACGCGGTAGGGCCGCTCCCCGGTGATGTCGGTGCCGGCAAACACGATGCGCCCGGTGTCCGGCGCGAACACGCCGTTGATCAGATTGAACAGCGTCGACTTGCCGGCGCCGTTCGGGCCGATCAGGCCGAGGATTTCGCCCTCGTTCACGGTGAAGGTCAGGTCGCGCAAGGCCTGCAGGCCGCCGAAGCGCTTGCCGACCTTTTCCAGCTCGAGCAGCGCCGTCATTCCAGCACCTTCTGGGTGCGCGGGAAGCGGCTGTAGATCCAGCCCATCAGGCCGCCGGGAAAGAACAGCACGATGAGCAGCAACAGCGCGCCGGAGATCACCAGCTGGAAGTTGGAGAAGGTCGCCGAGGTGAGCAGATAGCCGCGCAGCTCTTCGTACAGATAGGCGCCGAGCGCCACACCGGTGACGGTGCCCTGGCCGCCCAGCATGGCGACCACCAGCGCTTCGGTGGAAAGCGACAGATCGAAGGCATCGGCCGGCTGGATGAAGGCGCTCTTGAAGAAATAAATTCCACCGGCGATCGCCGGCAGGAACGCCGAAACGCTGTACACCAAGGCCTTATAGATCGGCGTCGGCACGCCGAGGATGGCGGCGGCGTCCTCGTTCTGGCCGATGGCCAACAGGCCGAGGCCGAATTTCGAGCTCTTGATGGCGTAGCTCAGATAGAGCGACAGCCCCATCACGCCCACCATGGTGAAATAGAGCATCCACAGCGCGCGCGCGGCGCCGCCGAGCGGCAGGAAGATCGAGCCGGGCAGATAAATGCCGGACGAGCCGCCCCATGGCGTGAAGTTTTCGGTAAAGGCCTGCACGGCTTCGACGATGCCGATGGTCGATAACGCGAAGAACGCGCCGCGCAGCCGCAGGATGCCGAGGCCGAAAATCAAGGCCAGCGCACTGACGCAAATGCCGGCAACGAGCAGGCTCGCAAACAGCGGCCAAGCGTACGAGTTCACCAGCCAGACGCAGATATAGCCGCCGAGGCCGAAGAATACGATGCTGCCGAAATTGATGTAGCCGGCGTAGCCGAGCATCAGGTTGAGATTGCTGGCGAGCGTGATGTAGAGCGCGGCGAGCAGCAGGCTCTCGCGCAGCTGCACGTTGTTGCCGAGCCATGGCACCAGCACGAAAATCGCGATAACGAGCGCGATGATCCAGAAGAACGGTCGCCGCGTCAGGCGCAGGAGCGACATCACATGGCTCCTCACATGGTGCCACGCCGGGCGAACACGCCACCCGGAAAGGCGATCAGCACCAGGACGAACAGCACGAACTCGATCACCAGGGTCCAGCTCACCGGCACGAACGGCGTGATGGCGCCCTCAAGCAGACCGAGCGCAACGCCGCCCATGAGCGCGCCGATCGGATTGCCGAAGCCGCCGAGCACCGTCACCACGAAGCTTTTCAGCTGATAGCTGTCGCCGGACAGAATGGTGAAGGGAAACAGCGTGCCGATCAGCATGCCGGAGACGCCGGCGAGTGCCACGCCGGTGCCCACCGTGAGCGCCAGCACGCGCACGGTCGGTATGCCGACCAGCTCCGCGGCTTCGCGATTGTTGGCGACCGCACGCACCGCTTTGCCGAGCCGGGTGCGGTGCAGAAAGACGTAGAGCGAGGCAGCGATCACGGCCGCCAGAATTGCCGCCAGGATGTGGGCGCCCGGGAACGTGTAGCGGCCCATGCTGATACCAGGCACCGCGACCTCGACATTGAACAGGGCGGTGCCCCAGATCCCGGTGCCGATGCCGACCAGCATGAGATTGACTGAAAACGTCGACAGCAGGCTCATCAGCGGCGGCCGGCCGACCATGCGGTGCACCGCCACCCAATAGAGCGCCACGCCGACAAAAAAGCCGCCGATCAGGACCGGCGGCAAGGCCAGATAGGGCGGCACCCCGGCCGCGTTCGCCAAGAGATAAAGGGCGAACATGCCACAGACGATCATGGTGCCATGGGTCAGGTTGATGACGTCCATGACGCCCCAGATCAGCGTCAGGCCCATGGCGGCGAGGCCGTAGACCAGCCCTACCAGCACGCCGTCGATGATCGAAGCGAGGATGCCGAGCATGCGGAAGAACCAGTCCGTTTGCGCTAAGCCAGAGTTCGATCCAGGAAGCGTGTCGCCAATCTTGTCACGTCATCGCCCGCGAAGGCGGGCGATCCAGTAACACCAAGCGTCAGTAGATTACTGGATGCCCCGCTTTCGCGGGGCATGACAGTGGAGAAATTCAGCAACACGAAGGGTTCGATCATTTTTGTTTGATCGGATACATCATGGGCGCGGACTTGGCGGAGTCCGGCCAGACCACCTGGCGACCGAGCTTGCCGTTCACCATTTGCCACTGCGCCAACACCATCTCGTGCGCCGTCTGAAGGCCGTGATGCGCCGGATCAGTGGAGACCTTGATGTGGCCGAAGAACGTGGTGATGTCGGTTGCGTTCAGCGCGGCGGCGACCTTGTCCTGGTCGATCGAGCCGGCCTGCTCGATGGCATGCTGGAGCACGACGCCGCTGGTGTAGCCGGAAGCCGCGTGGTAGTCGGCCCTAGCGTGGAATTTATCCTCGAAGGCCTTGGCGAATTCCGCGCTGGTCGGCCCGAATTGCGGCTTGTAGTTGACCTGGATTTCCCATTGCGACGGCACGGTCACGCCCAGAGCGGCTGCTCCCAGCTCGCCGAATTTGTCGTCCCCCGGAGCAACCAGGATCGTCACCCACTTCATGTTCGCCTTCTGATCGTGCATCTGGCGCGCCAGCGTGGCGCCATCCGAATAATGGCCGCCGCCCAGGAAAGCATCGGCGTTCGACGACACGATCTTGTTGACGATCGGGCCGAAATCGGTGGTGGACGGCGAGTAGGACTCGTTCATCACGATTTCCAACCCGGCTTCCTTCGCTTGCTTCAACGCGGCGGCTGCCACGGTCTTGGAGAACGGATCGTCGGAATATACGACCGCGACCTTGGCTTTCGGGTTGTGTACTTTCAACGCTTCCACGGCGCCGGAGAGATAGTGGCTGGCCGAGCTGATCACCATGAACAAATATTTGTTGCCGGTTTCGTACGGCTTTTCCTCGGCGCCGCCCGAATTGATCATGATCTTGCCGTACTGCTCGGAAATGACCGTCGCCGGTGCCGTAAGGCCGGATGAGTACGGGCCGAACAGGAAATTCGCCTTATCCTGATTGATCAGCCGCGTGTAGAGTTGTTGGACGCGCCCGCCGACCGACTGATCGTCGTAAGTGGCGAATTTGACCTTGTAGGTCTTGCCGCCGGCCTTGATGCCGCCCTTGGCGTTGACCTCGTCGCGCCAGAATTCGTAGCCGTGCTGCTGACCGGTCGAGTCGACGTTCAGCGGGCCGGTCTGCGAAGCGGTGAAGCCGATGGTGATGGTGTCCTCGGCGAATGCCGGCGTGGCGGCGGCGAAGGCCGCGGCGGCGGCAAGCAAATAAAGTCGCTTCATTGATGTTCTCCCTGGTCGCCCCTCGCATTAACGGCCGGCTTCTCGGCCGCGACGGCGCAACGCTCACGCGCCGCGGCACCTTGGCCTTTGCTGCTTTTGTGGCGCAGCTTTTTGCTCCGATCAACTAAGGATCGCACATCGCCGGGCCGAAAGCCATCACGGCTGGCGCGGCGGTGCGGCGCAGACGGCAATACGGTTTACGACTTTCGTTGCAGTGCCGAAGGATGCGATGGGCCGGCCGGAATGCGTCAATCCGCCGCTAGCGTCAGCTCTTCGGGCGGGGCGTGCTCGTCCTGCGCGCGCTGGTGCAGCGGCTTTCTGGTATGGGTCAGATTATAGGCGCTGTTGATCAGCGCCAGATGCGAGAAGGCCTGCGGGAAGTTGCCGATCAGGCGTTTGACGCGCGCGTCGTATTCTTCGCTGAGCAGGCCGACGTCGTTGCACAATCCGACCAGCCGCTGAAACAGCGTTTCGGCCTCGTCGAGGCGGGCCTGCAGCAGATAGGCGTCGACCAGCCAGAAGCTGCAGGCGAGGAACGCGCCTTCGCCCGGTGGCAGCGCGTCCTCCACCTCGTGGGTGCTGTAACGCATGACGAAGCCGTCGACGAGCAGCCGCTTCTCCACCGCGGCGATCGTGCGGGCGATGCGCGGATCGCTGACCGGCAGAAAGCCGACGCACGGCAGCAGCAACAGATTGGCGTCGAGCTGCTTGGAGCCGTAAGCCTGGGTGAACGTGCCGAGCTCCTCGTCGTAGCCGTGCTCGCAGACCTCGTCGCAAATGACGTCGCGCGTCTTGCGCCATTCGTCGACCGGGCCGGGCAGGCCGAAGGTCTCGGCGCTCTTGATGGCGCGGTCGTAGGCCACCCACGCCATCACCTTGGAATAGGTGAAGTGCTGGGCGGGCCCGCGCATTTCCCAGATGCCCTGGTCCGGCTCTTTCCAGACGTCGTCGAGATGACCGAGAAATGCGATCTGCGCGTCCCAGCCGGATTCATTGGTGGTCAGCCCGCCGCGCCGCGCCTGATGATGCACGTCCATGATCTCGCCGAACACGTCGAGCTGCAGCTGGGTGTGCGCGGCGTTGCCGATGCGGACCGGTGCGGAATTTTCGTAGCCGGGGAGCCACGGCACTTCCCATTCGGTCAGGCGCCGCTCGCCGCCGATGCCGTACATGATCTGCAGCTGATTGGGGCTGCCGGCGACCGCGCGCAACAGCCAATCCCGCCAGGCTTGCGCTTCCTCGAAATAGCCGGCGTGCATGGCGCCGAGCAAAGTCAGCGTCGCGTCGCGCAGCCAGCAGAAGCGGTAGTCCCAGTTGCGCTGGCCGCCGAGTTGTTCCGGCAGCGAGGTGGTCGGCGCCGCCACCATGCCGCCGGTCGGCTCGTAGGTCAGCGCCTTCAGCGTGATGATCGAGCGGCGCACCGCTTGTGTCCAGCATCCGGCCGGCCGGGTGTTCGCCGACCATTTTCGCCAATAATCTTCGGTGTCGGTGAGCGCTGTGTTGGCATCGACGGCTATGGGCAACGGCAGATGCGAGGGCGAGTAGGTGAGGACGAATGGGATGGTCTCGCCGCGGCCGATGGTGAACTCGGCGACGGTGGTCAAATCCTTGCCGCGCACGTGTACGGGAGTGTGCAGAACCACCATGTCGGGACCGGCAATGGCGCGCAGCGCACCGCTCTCGGCCCGGCTGACCCAGGGTACGACGGCGCCGTAGCCGAATCGCAGGATCAGTTCGGAGTGCATCTTCACTTGGCCGCGCGTGCCGACCACCAAGCGTACGATCGTGGAATTGGGCGAATTCCGCGGCATGAAATCGACGAGCATCGCGGTGCCCTCGGCGGTCTCGAAACAGGTTTCGAGGATCAGCGTGTCGGGACGGTAGCGCCGCGTAGTACGCGCCTCGCCGTGCGGTGCGATCAGCCAGCGGCCGTGATCGCGCGTGCCCAACAGCGCCGCAAAACAGGCTTCTGAATCGAAGCGCGGCCAGCACAGCCAATCGATCGAGCCGTCCTTGGCGACGAGCGCGGCGCTCTTGCAGTCGCCGATCATTGCGTAATCTTCGATGCGGGTGGACATGGCGGGCAACGGATCAGAAATCGACGACGACTTTGATGTCGTCGGGTTCGGGGTCGAGCGCCTTGGTCCATTGCTCCGCCGGCACCCGGCGCGTGATCAGGCGCGACAGCCATTTGCGGTCGGCGCGCTGCAGCGCCGCGACGGCATCCTGGTAATGGCGGCGATTGGCATTGACGCTGCCGAAAATGGCGTCGTTGTCGAGCACCAGGGTGCGATTGAGGCCGCCGAGATCGACGTCGAAGTCGTGGCCGGGCGCGCTGACCCCGACCAGGCAGACGATGCCGCCCGAGGCGGTGCGGCCGAGCACATCGCGCACCACGACCGGCGCGCCGGTGCACTCCATCAGAATGTCGGGAGCGAAGTGGCCGAGGTCCGCGACGCTGCCGAGATGGAAGGTGCCGCCGAGGTCGCGCACCAGCGCCCGCTTGACCGCGCTGTCGTGGTGATCGAGCACGTGAACGTCGAGGCCGCGTTGCGCGCCGATCATTGCCGCGAGCAGGCCGATCGGTCCAGCGCCGGTCACCAGCAGCGTCTTCGGCTGCCAGGAGTGCGAGCGGCGGCCGATGCGCTCGGTGTGGTCCCAGGCCTTGGCGACCACGCTGGTCGGCTCGACCAGAACGCCCTCGGCGCCGAGCGCGGCGTCGAGCTTGACCAGAAACTCCGGTTCGACGCGAAAAAATTCCGAGCCGTAGCCGTTGCGCTCCTTGATGCCGCGCTCGGTGTAGCGGCCGTTGCGGCACATGTCCCATTCGCCGGCCGCGCAGGCGGGGCAGGGCACCGGATCGGGGCGGCGCACGATGCCGACCACGAGATCGCCGGGCGCAAAGCCACAGCCGTTCGGCGCCTCCCGCACCGCGCCGAGCGACTCGTGGCCGATGACAAGGCGACTCGCGCCCGGCGGCGCCCAGCCGTACTCACCCGAGACGATCTCGCGATCGGTGCCGCAGACGCCGAGCGCGCGTGCGCGCACCAGCACCGCGCCGTCCGACAGCGGCGGTTCGGCAATCTCCTCGACGCGTGCCGAATGCGGCACGTTGGGCGCGACAGTGAGCGCGCGCATGACGGATTCCACGGCGATTGACCGGCGCGGCAGCCATTATGGGCTACCTGTGCGGCGGGCGAAGCCTTTGGGCGGGGAACGGCCGCAGGGAAAAAAAGTTCCCGGCGCGGAACCAGGACGCATCTTCGCCGTTTTCCCCTATCGAGGCGCGCGTCAGCGTCTCATCTCACAGCAACCTCGGGGCGCGAGGGGTCAAGCAGGGCCATGGAACCCATCGGGCGTAAGCGCTGGGCGATCGCGGAAGGCTACATTCCCTCGGAAAGTTCGTTTTCCGACCGGACGCTGATCTCGCACGAGACCGCCTGCATCCTCAACGCCGGAGACCGTGAGGCCCATGTGCGCATCACGGTGTTTTTCGCCGACCGCGAGCCTGTCGGCCCCTACCAGGTCACGGTCGCGCCGCGCCGCACGCTGCATCTGCGCTTCAATGATCTGAAAGATCCGGCGCCGGTTCCCCGCGATACCGATTATGCATCGGTCTTCGAAGCCGATGTTCCCATCGTGCTGCAGCACACGCGCATGGATACACGCCGCGCCGAGATCGCCCTGTTGTCGACCATGGCGTACGCCGAAGCGTAAGCGTGCGCGGCGCTCGCGCCGATCGCGCAAAGTGTTGGAATGGAGACACTGTCGGAAGGCAAAATGCGAATCTTTTCCGCCGTTTGCGAAAGATGAACGAATAGCCAGATTGCGGAACTAACCTTGTCCGCGCGGGTTGTCGGAGCGGCAACTGGAGGACTTCAAGTGAGCGTTATCGTCGTTTCCAACCGCGTCGCGCGGGCAAAAACCGACGAGCCTATTGCCGGAGGACTGGCCTCGGCGCTGATTCCTGTGATCAAGGAATCCGGCGCGATCTGGGTTGGTTCCAGCGGCCATACCGATCCGGCGCAAGTTCGCGACTCGTTTGCCAAGATCGAAGCGCTCGGCAAGGGCGCGCTGGCGACGGTCGACATTCCGTCCAAGCATTATCGCGGCTATTACGAAGGCTTTGCCAATTCGGCGCTGTGGCCGGCGCTGCACTCGCGTCCCGACCTCATTCAGGTCACCGCCGACGAATACGCCTCGTATCGCGAAGTGAACGCGTTCATGGCGCGCGCGCTGTTGCGTTTCAACAAGCCGGACTCGGCATTCTGGGTGCAGGATTATCATTTCCTGACGCTCGGCGCCGAATTGCGCCGGCTCAAGGTCGGCCAGCGCATCGGCTTCTTTCTGCATACGCCATGGCCAGAGCGCATCACCATGGCGGCGGTGCCGCATCACGCCGATCTGGTTTCGGCGATGCTGGCCTACGACCTGATCGGCTTTCAGACCGACGACGATCGGCGCAATTTCGAGGATTATCTGCGTCACGAGTTCGGCATGTCGGTGGTGGACGGCGCGGCGGCGTCGGCCTACGGCCTCACCCGGCTCGCCACGTTCCCGATCGGCATCGACGTCGAGGAATTTGCTTCGCGCGCCACCAAGGCGATCACGCGGCCCGATGTGGCGCGGCTGCGCGGCAGCCTGGAGGGCACCAAGCTCGCGCTCGGTGTCGACCGGCTCGATTATTCAAAGGGCCTGCCGAACCGCATCCGCGGCTTCGACCGCATGCTCGATCTGCATCCCGAGCTGAAACGCAGCGTCTCGCTGTTGCAGGTCGCGGTGCCGTCGCGCGGCAACATCCGCGCCTATCGGGAGCTCAAGGCCGATCTCGCCTCGCTGGTCGGCGAGGTCAACGGCCGCCACGGCGAAGTCGATTGGATTCCGATCCGCTATCTCAACAAAGGTTTTGCCCAGTCGACGCTGGCCGGCTTCTATCGCGTGGCCCATGTCGGCCTGGTGACGCCGCTGCACGACGGCATGAATCTGGTCGCCAAGGAATATGTGGCGGCGCAGAATCCATTCGATCCCGGCGTGCTGGTGCTGTCGGCGTTCGCCGGCGCCGCCAAAGAGCTCGATGCCGCGCTGCTGGTCAATCCGCACGACATCGACGGCATGGCGCGGCAGATCGCCAACGCCTTCGCCATGAGCCTCGAAGAGCGGCGCGAGCGCTGGCAGACGCTGGTGGCGAAGCTGCGCCGCTCGTCGGTGCAGAACTGGTTCGCGAGCTTCCTGCAGGCGCTCACCGAATCGCGGCGCGCCACGCCGCGGCTCGCCGCCTCGCGTAACGGCGCCGCACCGGTGTTTGCCGACCTCGGCGGCACCGCCCGTACCGCGCAGGGGTACTGAGGCGACGGCCCAGATTCTTGATCTATACACTCTCGTCATGGCCGGGCTCGTCCCGGCCATCAACGTCTTGGAGCCGCTGAATTCTGAAGACGTGGAATCTCTGCTCAGCGCCTCCATCACTGCTGATGCGCTTCCTACGGCCCTTTGTCCCCCGCGGCGCGCAACGTTTTCTGCCGCACCGCATGAATCTTCTGGAGTCCCGCTTTGCCGGCGGCTTGTTGCAAGGTGCGGCGGATCTCGTCGCGCTTTTCGTGGATCGACGCGATCACCAGCCCGGTCGGACGGCCGAGACCGACCAGCGCGGCTTCGGAGAGCTGCAGGCTCGCTTCGATGGTTTCCGGCACCGCGTCGGTGGCGCCGAGACTGTAGAGGTGGCTGGCGTGCGCGGCATCGCGTGCCCGTGAGACGATGAGGATATCGGGTCGCAGCGAGCGCACATGCGCGACCACCTCGTCGATGGCGCTTTGCGTGTGGATGGTGATGATGACGCCGGCGGCGGTGGCTAGTCCGCAGGCTTCGAGAAATTTCGGATCGCCGGCGTCGCCGTAGTAGACGTCGTGACCGTTGCGGCGGTCGCGCGTCACCGCCGGCGCATCGAGATCGGCGGCCAGATATGAGACGCCGTGCTCGCGCAGCAGCTCGCAGACCACTTTGCCGACCCTGCCGTAGCCGACGACGATGGCGTGGTTCTGCCCACCGGCCGGCTTGGCGGTGAGTTCGGCCGGCGGCGCGGCATTGCGGCGCAGCCGCGTGCCAAAACGCCGGCCGGCATACGACAATAACGGCGTGAGCATCATCGTCACCGACGTGACGGCAAGCGCGAAGCTTGCCACGCGCGGATCGATCAGCCCTGCGGCGGTGGCCATGCCGATGCCGACGAAGGCGAATTCGCCGCCGGCCCCGAGCAACAACGCGGTCTCCGCCGCCGCCGCCCATGACATCCGGAATGCGCGGCCGAGCGCGAGCAGGATAAGCGCCTTGGTGGCGATCAGGCCGACCACGCTGGCTGCGAGCAGCAGCGGCTCGCGCAACAGCTCGCGGTAATCGATCGCCATCCCGACGGTGAAGAAAAAGATGCCGAGCAGCAGCGCCTTGAACGGCTCGACCGCCGCTTCGATCGCCTTGCGGTATTCGGTTTCGGCGAGCAACAGGCCGGCGACGAACGCACCGAGCGCCATCGACAGCCCGGCGCGGTCGGCGATCACGCCGGCAGAGACGATGACGAACAGCACGGTCGCGATGAACAGGTCGCGCGAGCGCGTCGACGCGACGAGGCGGAACAGCGGCCGCATCAACAAGCGGCCCAGCACCACGATGACGCCGAGTGCGATGACGGCTGACACCAGCGCGCTGACAAGGCTCGTCAGAACCGAACGTCCGGGCCCTGCCGCCAGGATGGAGACGAGCACCAGGATCGGGACGACGGCGAGGTCCTGCGCCAGCAGGACCGAAAAGCTGGTCCGTCCGACGCTGCTGGTCAGCCGCTCCTGTTTCGACAGCAGCTCGAGCACGATGGCGGTCGAGGACAGCGCCAGGCTCAGGCCGATCACCAGCGCCACCGCCGGAGGCTGGCCGGCCGCGGTCTCGATGCCATCGATCACGGCCGCGGTGATGAGCACCTGAAGGCCGCCGAGGCCGACGACGTAGCGCCGCATGGTCAACAGCCGCTGCAGCGACAGTTCGAGCCCGATCAGGAACAGGAGAAAGACCACGCCGAGCTGGGCGATGCCTTCGACGTTGCGCGCTTCGCCGACCGTGAACCAGTAAAGCCACGGATAGGAGTGGATGAACGAGCCGAGGCCGAGCGGCCCCAGAATGGCGCCGGCCACCAGATAGCCGAGGGTCGGGCTGATGCCGAGGCGGCTTACGATCGGGATCAAAATGCCCGCGGTGGCGAGGATGACCAGCGCGTCGCTATAGGCGGCTATGTTGATCGTCGGCGTCACATGCGTCTCCGGCGCAGCCTATGCCATACGTTGTCACCCCATTTGCCCGGCCGTGACAAGACCGGGCTAGGCGGCGCGGCCGCCGCGCTTGCCGGCGCACTCAGTCGCCGATCACCGCGATGGCGTTCATCTCGATCAAGTAGTCAGGCGACGTCATCTTGCAGACCTCGACCATGGTGGAGGCCGGCGCCGGCGCTTTGAAATACTCGCGGCGCACTTTGTGGATCTGATCGAACTGCTCCATGTTGCGCACATAGACGTCGACCCGGCAGATGTCATCCATGCCGCCGCCGGCCTCTTCCACCGCGGCCTTGACGTTCTCGCAGACTTGCCGGGTCTGCGCCTCGATGTCGCCGATGCCGGCGATGCTGCCGTCAGCGCGCCGGGCCGTCATGCCGGAAATGAACACGATGCGCCCGCGCGCCTGTGCGACCGTGGCATGGGAGAAGTGGCCGCTCGGCTGGCGGAGTTTAGGCGACACGATCTGGGTCTTGGGCATGGGCGCTCCTGTTCGGTATCCGCGTGTGGCGCCGAAATCATATCACTATCAAATCCCAAGGCTTGGTCGATCGACGGCCTCCTTCGATGGCTTCCGCATAGACACGTTGACGCCGCACCATGCTTTGCGCAGCATGACGGTTTGAATTGCGCGTGAGATAAAGCGCGGCGCCGCCCGGGGGCACCCATGACCGATATGACGATCAAATCCATCCGTACCACCATGCTGCGCGTGCCGTGGCCGCAGACGCCGTGGCTCAAAGGTCATGCGTTCGGCGAGGCGCGCAATTTCCTGGTGGTCGACGTCGAGACCGCGGGCGGCATCGTCGGCATGGGCTATCTGTTTCTGTTCCGGCCCGGCCTGCGGTCGATCGCGGCGTGCCTCGACGAGTGCATCATCCCGCGCGTCATCGGCAAGGACGCGAGCGCGGTCGAGGCGATTTGGCAGGACCTGTGGCGCGCCACGATCACCTACGGCCGCGGCGGCATCGCCACCATGGCGCAGTCGGTGCTCGACATCGCGCTGTGGGACGCGCTCGGCAAGCGCGCCGGACTGCCGCTGCACCGGCTGTGGGGCCATTGTCGCGCGCAGTTGCCGGCCTATGGCAGCGGCTGCTTCCGCGGCTCCGGCGGCGACGGCATGATCGCCAAGGCGCTGCACTACAAGGAGCGCGGCTATAGGGCGATCAAGATGCAGGTCGCCCATGTCGGCGATCTCGCCACCGATCTCGACAACGTTCGGCGGATGCGCGAGGCGCTCGGGCCCGACATCGCCATCATGATCGACGTCAATATGGGCTGGACCGCCGACATCGCGATCCAGATGGGCCGCAAATTTCAGGACTATGACGTGTACTGGCTGGAGGAGCCGGTGGTGGCCGACGACTTCGCCGGCTATTTGCGGATCGCAGAAGCGCTCGACCTGCGCATCGTCGGCGGCGAGACCCATTTCACCCGCTTCGATTTAAAGCCGTTCTTCGCGAATCCGCGCCTGCCGATCCTGCAGCCCGATCCGATGCGCGGCGGCTTCACCGAGTTGCGCAAGATCGCCACCGTGGCCGATACCTGGGGCATGACCATCGCGCCGCATCTGTTTCCCGAGCTGAACGTGCACCTGCTCGCCTCGATTCCGAACGCGTCGTGGATCGAGGACATGGGCCTGTCGGAGGATATGTGGGTCGACCCGGTGCCGATTCGGAATGGCACCATCACGGCGCCCGAGCGGCCCGGCCACGGCCTCGCCTTCAGGCCGGAAATTTTGCGCGACTTCGCGGTGAAGGCGTGAACAGCCGCTTACTTCGCATGCCGGCCGATGAAGTCCAGCACCGCGCGATTGAAGACGTCCGGCCGCTCCCAGTAGATGGCGTGGCCGGTGTCCGGCACGATCACCACGTCGCTTCCCGGAATCTGTGCGGCGACCATGCGCAAGAGCGACGGCGGCGTGTAGAGGTCGGCATCGCCGGTCATCAGCAGCGTCGGAATTTTGATGCTGTTGAGTTTCTCCGCCGAAATGACGTTGGCGAAGCGCTGCCGGACCAGCTCGCCGCTGTGCGACTTGTGTTCGAGTTCCAGCCATTGCCGCACGCCGTCCGGGTTTGCGGAGCGATAGGACGGCCCCAACTCGCGAAATTCCGGCGGCATCCGATCGAAGCCGGCGGGCAGCAGGCTCGTGGCGCGCTGCGCAATGTCGCCGGTGCGCACGCCCGCCGAATTGCTGGTGACGGCCAGGCTCGAGAGCCGCTCGGGATGTGATAGCGCGTAATCGGTTGCGATACTGCCGCCGGCGGCCGAACTGACGGCATGGAATTTGTCGATGCCGAGATGCGCGACGAGCTGGTGCAGATCGTCGGCGCCGATGCCGGGATCGTCCTTGCGCGCCGGCTCGGAGCCGAAATAGCCGCGGCGCGAATAGCCGATGACGCGGTAGCCGGCCCGCGCAAATGCCGGCTGCTGGTGCACCCACATCAGCGCGCTGCCGGTCGCCGGGTGCAGCAACACCAAAGCCGGACCGCCGCCGCCCGTATCCCAGTAGTAAAGCCGCGTGCCGGAAAGCTCCGCGAGGCCTTCCTTGACGGGCACTTGAGTCGGCAATTGGGTCGGCATCACTGGCTCGGCCGGCGCCGCAGCGGCATGCTTCTGCGTTCTGACAGCGGCGATGCCGAGCGCCAGCAACGCCGCGCCCTTGAGCATGAACTGGCGCCGGGGGCTGCGCAACGATTCGATTGACGAGGCGGGATCGATCATCTGTGGCTCCGCGCCAACGACTGCGACTGACACCATGTCATGCTCGCGTCTGTTATCTTGCCTCACACGACGAGCCGCGCGAAAGCCGCTACCTTCATCCGGCGAGGCACATTGCCGCTGGTAGCCGCCCTTCAGCGTCGTGCTAGGTTTCCTTCGGGGTGCAGTGAACACGACGATCTCGGATTGGAGGAAGCGATGGCCGCCCTGCTCAGCCGCACGTTTCTGCTCGCCTGCTTGCTCGTGAGCCCCGCGGCCATGGCGCAGACCTATCCCGACCGCAACGTGACCATCGTGGTGACGTCATCCGCGGGCGCGCTGACCGACGTACTGACGCGCGCCGTTGCCCAGCAGCTGTCCGAAAAGTGGAAGCAGGGCGTCATCGTCGAAAACAAGGGCGGCGCCGGCTACGCGATCGCGGCGCAGGCGGTGATGCGGGCCGAGCACGACGGCTACACGCTGCTCGCGTCGGAAACCGGCATCTACACCACGCAGCCGCACCTCTATGCCCCGGGCAAGCTGAGCTACGACGCCGAGAAGGATTTCATTCCGGTCGCCGGCTACGGCACGATTCCGGCGGCGCTGCTGATCAATCCGTCGCTGCCGGCGAATTCCGTGAGCGACGTGATCGCGCTCGCCAAGAAAAAGCCGGGCGCGCTGACCTTCGGCACCGCCGGCGTCGGCACCGCGCCGCCGCTCTGGAATTGGAGAACCTTGCCGGCATCAAGGTCACGCCGGTCCACTATCGCGGCGCGGCACCGGCGCTGGTCGATCTCATTGCCGGACATATCGACGCGATCATCATGGGACCATCGGTGGCGCTGAGCACGGTGAAGGCCGGCAAGCTGAAAATGCTCGGCTTCGCCAGCGACAAGCGGGTGCCGCAATTCCCCGACGTGCCGACCATCGCCGAGACCGTTCCGGGCTACGAGGCGAGCGTATCGTTCGGCCTGTTTGCTCCGGCCGGCACGCCGGCCGACATCGTCAAGAAGGTCAACGCCGACGTCGAGCAGATCGTCAACGATCCCGACTTTCAGAAGAAATATCTTGAACGCTTCGCGGTGCAGCCGGTACCGCACTCGCTCGATGCCTTCGCCGACTATCTGCGCAAGGACTCGTCGAAATGGGGCGAGGTCATCAAGAAGTCGGGCGTGACGATCGAGTGATGCGCTGCGCAGGCGCTGAAGTCACGGCGAAGCTAAGGGGTGAAGCGTTGGTAGCGGGGGGCGGATTCGAACCGCCGACCTCCGGATTATGATTCCGCTGCTCTAACCAACTGAGCTACCCCGCCGATGAACGCCCGCACGGCGTCATGCCGCCGGCTGGCTGGGCCTGATTTAGGGCAGTTCAGCGCCGTTTCCAAGTGGCCGAGGGGACTCGGCGCCGGAGTGCTCTGTCAGCGCCAGACTGGCGGCGCGGCGGCGGCCACGGGCACGACCACAGGCTCGCCGAGGCAGGCATCGGGCCGGCGCTCCGTGCAATGGATGGCGACGATGCTTTTCGGGCTTGCCTTCAACACGACGCCCGGTCCGCCCCATGGACCGCCGGCGAGCGCGAAAGTCGAGCCGTACCATGAGCTGGCGGTGCCGCCCGATCGCCAGCCCCAGTGACCGAAATAATAACCGAGGTGCTGTCGCGGCACATAGGCGTGGCGCACATGGGTGATCCTGTGATGCGACGCAGGGACTGGCAGCTCCGCGGCGCTTGCCGCAAAGGGCAGCAACGGCACGGTAGCCGCTAACGCAACGGTGATCCTCATGACTCTGGTCATGCCCGCGATCCGAGCCGATGTGCAGCCAATAGGGCCATAAAGCGTTGACGGTCTGAAAACCCGTAGCCGGGCCGCCGGTTCCGCGAAGTGCGAATGGAGCTAGCGGCGCAAAGCGACCGCAGCTCATCAGTTCGAGGGGAATCCGCTCGACGCGGTCGTGTCATCCGCAGCGCCGTCCACGCGTGCAAACCTGATCAGCGAGAAGTGGCCGAGCGGCGGCATGGCGCGGCGCTCGACGAGGCGCACGCCGGCATGGTGCGCCGCCCAGCCGGCCAGGCGCCACCAGGGGAATTCCGGTTGCCAGCCGAGCCGGCGCGCCACCGGCGCAAACGCGCGCTCGAAGGCGGCGCGCGGTCCAGCCTCGGCGCCCAGATGATTGACCAAAACGATCTCGCCGCCGGGTCTCAGCACGCGAACGAATTCGTCGAGTGTCGCCTCGGGCTCCGGCACCGCGGTGATGACGTACTGCGCGACCACTACATCGAATGCGGCATCCTCAAACGCCAAGCGGCGCGCGTCCATGACGGCGAGGCCGTCAACGTTGGTCAGGCGATGCTCGCGCACCCGCGCCTTGGCCTTGCGCAGCATGGGCGCGGAAAGATCGATGCCGACGATGCGATTGCTCCAGGCGTAGTCCGGCAGCGACAGGCCGGTGCCGACGCCGACTTCGAGAATGCGGCCGCCGATGCGCTCGGCCGCATTCACCGCGGCCTTGCGGCCGCGCTCGAACACGGCGCCGAACACCAGATCGTAGACCGGTGCCCAACGCCCATAGGCCTTGGCGATCGAGGTCTTGTCGAATGCTCCGCCCATCGCGCGCGTCAGTGCTGCGAGCCGTGATGGAGCTTGACTATGGACATGCGGCGCGGCGGTCCTAGCGGGCGATCGCCATGGCGGCGCCGGTGCGGGCGGAATGTGCGGCCGCGACGGTGCTGGCGATGATGCCGCCGCCGAGCACGCGCGCCTGGCCCTCGGATGCGTCGTAGAACGCGCAGGCCTGGCCGGGGGAGACGCCGTCTTCGCTGGCGATCAGCTCGACTTCGACGCCGTGGTCGCCGCGGCGGAGCCACGCCGGCTGCGGCGGCCGCGTCGAGCGGACCTTGACGAATACCTCGCGGCGACTGTCGAGCGCGTGGTCGATCGCGCCGTCGCCCAGCCAATTGACCTCGCGCAGGCCGATGCGGCTCGTGCGCAACGCCTCGCGCGGCCCGACCACGACGCGGCGCCCGGCGGCGTCGAGGCGCACAACATAAAGCGGCGTGCCGGCGGCGATGCCGAGGCCGCGGCGCTGGCCGACGGTGAAGTGGATGATGCCGTCATGGTGGCCGAGCACGCGGCCGTCGAGATCGACGATGTCGCCGGGGCCGGCGGCGCCCGGCCGCAGCCGCTCGATCACCTGCGCGTAATGTCCGGTCGGCACGAAGCAGATATCCTGGCTGTCCTGCTTGTCGGCGACCGCAAGCCCGAATCGCCGCGCCAGGTCGCGGGTCTCTGCCTTGGTGCGATCGCCGAGCGGAAAGCGCAGCACGTCGAGTTGCGCCGGCGTGGTGGCGAACAAGAAATAACTCTGGTCGCGCTCGGCCTCGCGCGCGCGATAAAGCGCGCGGACGCCGCCCGGCAGCGCCCGCGACGCGACGTAGTGGCCGGTGGCCAGCACCTTCGCGCCCAGTTCGCGCGCGGTGTCGAGCAGGTCGCGAAATTTTATCGACTGATTGCACTCGACGCACGGCACCGGCGTCTCGCCGGCAACGTAGCTTTCGGCAAAGCGGTCGATCACCGCTTCCTTGAAGCGGCGTTCATAGTCGAGCACGTAGTGCGGGATGCCGATGCGCGCGGCGACGGCGCGCGCGTCGTGAATGTCGCGGCCGGCGCAGCAGGCGCCCTTGCGGTGGGTCGCTGCGCCATGATCGTAAAGCTGCAAGGTGATGCCGACCACGTCGTAGCCGGCTTCGGCCAGCAGTGCCGCCGTCACCGAGGAATCGACGCCGCCCGACATGGCGACCACGACCCGCGTGTCGGATGGCCGGCCCTCGATGTCGAGACTGTTCAGCATGGCGATGCGGCGGTGCTCCTGCCGTCGGATTACGGGCGCGTCGGGCCGAGGGCGGTTCAGGTCTGCTCACTATTATAAGTGTGACGGCGAGGCTGCGCCATCGCCGCGCCCGAGGGCGGCGCGGTCTGTTGGGAACCGCGATGCGGCAGAATTTGCCGGCGGCGGCAAAGAGCGGACGCCGTCGCTTTTGCTGCCTACGCGCAAGCCACTGAAAACATGGACAGTTTTATCGCTGGCGGCTGGCCCGCGGGTTGCAGGCAAGTGGTTGGGCGAGAGTCGGTTCAGGTTTTTGGAGTCGTTTCGTGCCGAGTGCAGGCGCTATTTCATCGGAGGTCAGCGTGGCCCTGTCGCGTGGGGTGCCGCCACGGCCGCAGCCGTTCATCGCGCAAGCGGACGCACAGCCGTTTGCCGCGCTGCTTGATGCGGCCGTGGCGCCGGTACCGGACCGCGGCGCGGGCTCGCCCAATTCGCAGAAGCCGCCCGCGGACACGGGCGCTGCCGACACCGCAGTTGCTGCACAGGACCGTGCAGCCGGTTCAGCCTCAGCCCCGTCGGGTGGCAATGCCGCGCAAGGATCCGCCGCCCCGGCCAATGGCGCACCGGCTCAAAGCGCTGGCGCCGACGGCCCGCAAGGCGCAGCAGCGGACAAGGCGGACGATGGCAAACCGGGTCCGGCTTCGGGTGTGAACGGCTCCGCCACTTCGGGCTTGGCCACATCCGCTAATGGCACATCGATTCAAACCGCTCATGCCGACGGCACGCAACAAACAACCGCGAAAAGCGGCGGCGATCACAAGCCGGGACCGGGGATCGTATTGCCGCCGCCCGTGCCAAGCGTTGGCGGCAACAGCACGAATCCGCCCAGCGGCACGAGCGCCGACGCGACGAGTAACGCAAAAGTGCCGTCCGGCAACGATCCGCCAGCGCCCGACGCCACCGACTCCGGCAAAGATGCACCTAACAGCACAAGCGCTGCGGCGGTGGCCGCGGCGATCGTCGATCTAAGCGGCTCCGCGCCGGCAAATGGCGCGACGCCGGTTGCGACCAAGCCCGCCGCCGACGGTAAGGATGACGACAAGGACCAAGACGGCGGCTCGGCCGATGCCGCAACGGTTTTGTCCACGGCAAGTCAGGCGCAGCTTCCGTCGCCGAATGCGGTGCAGCCGGTCGCGGCTGCTGTGGTGGTCAACGCGTCGCCCGATCCCGCGCCGGCCGCGGCCGCGAAGCCCGGACTGACCATAGCCGACGCCGCCAAAGCGCGGGTAAAGGTTACGGCGGCGCCCGGCGCAACGGAGCAAACAATCCTGGCTCAAGGCGGCACTGACGATGCGCCGGGTTCAAGCTCCGCTGTCGCTTCGGACAGCTCGAACGCTTCGCCGGCTGGACCGAACGATGCGAGTGGCGATGGGTCGGCGAGCAGCCTGCAGCAGGCGATCGATCAGGCCCCGGCACCCGGCGCCAACGGCGTCTCGTTGGCGAGCCAGATCGACTTTGCGTCGCAGGGCGGGACGGAGCATTTCGTCTTGCGCGGCGACACGGCCACATCGTCAAACGGTGCCGCGGGTTCGGCCGCACCGAACGGCGCCGCGAACGCCGCCATGGTGCCGAATTTCGGCATCTTCGGGCCGGGTGCGATCGCGGCGAATAGTGCCGCGCCGGCCGTGGCCGCAGCCGATCCGGCGGTCCCGCTGGCCGGGCTTGCAGTTGCCATCGCGGGGCGCGCCCAGGCCGGCGCCAGCCAATTCGACATTCGCCTCGATCCGCCCGAGCTGGGCCGCATCGACGTGCGGCTCGACGTCGACGGCAGCGGTCAGGTGCGCACGCATGTGACGGTCGATCGCGCCGACACCTTGCAGCTGTTGCAGAGCCAGCAGCCGCAGCTCGAACGCGCGCTCGAGCAAGCCGGCTTGAAGACCGCCGACAATGGCCTGCAATTCACGTTGCGCGACCAATCGTTCGCCGGGCAGAACAGCGGCTCGGGCGGACAGCAGTACGCCAATCATCAGGCGGCGCCGCTCGTTATTCCCGACATCGACGCGGCGCCGATCGACACCGCACAGATTTATGCACGCTTGCGGCTCGGCAACGGGCTCGACATCAGCGTGTGACGACGGACGGCTGAGGACCCACCATGACGATCGCGAGCAGCACTTTGCCGGTAGCAGCGAACGCGGGCACACAGACGGCGCAGGCCGCAGCCACCGCAGGATCCCAGCAGCTTGCCGGCAACTTCGACACGTTTTTGCAGCTCCTGACCACGCAGCTGCAGAACCAGAATCCGCTCGACCCGCTCGACACCAATCAATTCACCCAGCAGCTGGTCGAGTTCGCCTCGGTCGAGCAGCAGGTCAACATGAACACCAACCTGCAGACCTTGATTTCGCTGCAGCAGACCAACGAAGCGACCTCGGCCATGCAGCTCGTCGGCGTCACCGCCGCGGTCAAGAGCAATACGGCGGTGTTGTCGAACGCCACCGGTTCGCCGGCGACCTGGAGCTTCTCGGTGCCGTCGCCGGCGACCGGGCAGCTCAGCATCACCAACGCCAGCGGCCAGACCGTCTATGCGGGGAGCGTGACCCTCAGCCCGGGCAATCAAACCTTCACCTGGAACGGCCAGGGCACCAACGGCATCACTTGGCCGGACGGCAATTACACCATGTCGATCAACGCCAACGGCGCCAACGGTCAGGCCGTCACGATCTCGACCCAGGTCCAGGGCACCATCAGCGGCATCGATCTCAGCCAGAACCCGCCGCAAGTGCTGATCGGTGGCCAGGATTATCCGATCAGCGCCATCCAATCGATCAGCAGATAGAGGCCTGCACAACGACGCTGAGAACGGCCACGGCCGACGTGCTGCGGGCATCTTGGCTGGGATCGATTCGCGTCGTGGTGGGCGATTTGTGGCCGATTCCGGCCAATCGAGCCTTTTGCTTAGCCAAATTTTAAGCGGCCGCCCTTAATCTCGGGCTCTGTCGCGTTCGAGTGTGTGAGAGTGACTATGACAGAGCCCCATCGCCCGAGGGTCAAGTATGTCATCGGGCCGGACGGTTCGCCGTTGACGATCGCCGATCTGCCGGCGCCGGGGACGAAACGTTGGGTCATCCGCCGCAAGGCGGAGGTCGTGGCCGCGGTTCGCGGCGGGCTCCTATCGCTCGAAGAAGCCTGCACCCGCTATACGCTGACGGTCGAGGAATTTCTGGCCTGGCAATACTCGATCGACCAGCACGGCCTCGCCGGCCTGCGCACCACGCGCATCCAGCAGTACCGCCAATAGCGCCAGCCATCGATCTTGCCTGATTGTCAACGCCGGCCACGCGCCGGCGTTATCGTTTGGCGAATGGCGAATGGGGCAGCGGCTGCTCCCGCCGTTCGCTATTCGCCATTTCGCCATTCGCGCTGACCTCGAGTCCGCAGCTTTTGCGGCGCAGCCCTCCCGTTATTAACCGGGCGCTAACCATCCAGCAGGCAAATCTTGCCTATCAGGCGTTTGCGTTGGGGGGATGGGCTCGGTGAAAAATCTTCTGGAGTTCGCCAAGACGCTCGGCGCACCGCGCATTGCCGCGATGGGCGTGGTCGCCATCGCGCTGGTCGGCTTCTTCGCCTTCATCATTCTGCGCGTCACCACGCCGGAGATGACGCCGCTGTTCACCAACCTGACGCTGGACGATTCGGCCGCCGTCGCCAAGGAGCTGGACCGCGAGGGCGTGCCCTATCAGCTGCGCGGCGACGGCAATGTGATTCTGGTGGCCAAGGATCGCGTCGCCCGCCTGCGCATGCAGCTCGCCCAGAGCGGGCTGCCCAAGGGCGGCGGCGTCGGCTACGAAATTTTCGACCGCACCGACGCGCTCGGCACCACGAGCTTCGTGCAGAACATCAACGCGGTGCGGGCGCTGGAGGGCGAGCTCGCCCGCACCATCCGGGCGCTCGACCGCGTGCAGGACGCCCGCGTGCATCTGGTGATGCCGGAGCGGCCGCTGTTCTCGCGCGACAAGGTCGAGCCGTCCGCCTCCATCGTGCTGCGCGTGCGCGGCGCGCTCGAGCCGACGCAGGTGCGCGCCATCCGCCATCTCGTCGCCTCGGCCGTCAACGGCTTGCGGCCGCAGCGCATCTCGATCGTCGACGAGGCCGGTAACCTGTTGGCCGACGGCGCCGCGGACGGTGCCGGCGCCGGCGACATCGGCGCCGACGATCGGCAGGTCGCGTTCGAGAAGCGGCTGCGCCAGCAGGTCGAGCAGATCGTCACTTCGGTGGTCGGGCCCGGGCACGCGCGCGTGCAATTGACCGCGGATTTCGATTTCAACCGCGTCACCCAGACCTCGGACAAATACGATCCCAACGGCCGCGTGGTGCGATCGAGCCAGACCCGCGAGGAGACGTCCGCCAACAGTGCGCCCAATGCCAACCAGGTCACGGTCGGCAACGAAATCCCGCAAGGCGTGCAGCAGCGCCAAACGCCGGGCGGCGAGGGCGCCACGCCGCGCGACGAAAGCCGGAAATCGGAGGAGATCGTCAATTACGAAATCTCCAAGACCACCAAGACCGAAGTAAGCGAAGGCGGCCGCATCAATCGCATCTCGGTCGCGGTGCTGGTCGACGGCACCTACGCCAAGAACGACAAGGGCGAGATCGCCTACAAGCCGCGCAGCAAGGAGGAGATCGACCAGATCGCCGCACTGGTGCGCTCCGCGATCGGTTTCGATCAGAAGCGCGGCGACCAGGTCGAAGTGGTCAATCTGCGCTTTGCCGAGGCCTCGGCGCAGCCGTTCGCCGAGCCCAGCGGCTGGCTGTCGGCGCTGCACTTCTCCAAGGACGACATCATGCAGGCCATCGAGACCGTGGTGATGGGCCTGCTCGGATTGGCCGTCCTGCTGCTCGTGGTGCGGCCGATGCTGCGGCGCGTGCTGGCGCCGGCTGGCGAAGCGGTCGCGGCGCTGCCGCCCGCTGCCAGCGGTGCCGCGATGCCGGGCGATGGGGGCACTCCGGTGATTGTCCAAGCCGGACCCACCTTCAGCACCGAGCCGAGCGAAACCTCGAAAATGATCGACATGGCCCAGGTCCAGGGTCAGGTCCACGCCCAGTCAGTGCAAAAGGTCGGCGAGATCGCCGACCGCAATCCCGCCGAGACCGTTTCCATCATCCGTCAATGGCTGCACGAAAGCGCCGCCGCCTGATCGCACATCATGCCATCCGCCTACGCCGAAAAAAAAGACAACAGCAGTGCCCGGCGCGAAATCGACAGCGCACTGGCGAGCCTTGCCGGCCACACGGCGGCGCCGCCGAAGCGCCAGCTCACCGGCCCGGAGCGCGTCGCCGTGCTGATGCTGGCGCTCGGCGAACAGCATGGCTCCAAGGTTTGGAGCATGCTCGACGACGACGAGCTGCGGCAGATATCCATCGTGATGTCGACCATCGGCACGGTCGAGGCCGAACTCGTTGAAAACCTGCTGCTCGAGTTCGTGTCGCGCATGTCGGCATCGGGCGCGCTGATGGGCAATTACGACGCCACCGAGCGCCTACTCCAGAGTTATTTGCCGCCCGAACGGGTCGGCAACATCATGGACGAAATCCGCGGGCCCGCCGGCCGCAACATGTGGGAGAAGCTGTCCAACGTCCAGGAAGAGGTGTTGGCCAACTATCTGAAGAATGAATACCCGCAGACCGTCGCGGTGGTGCTGTCGAAGATCGGCCCCGACCACGCCGCGCGCGTGCTGGCGATCCTGCCGGAAGAATTGGCGCTCGACGTCATCAACCGCATGCTGCGCATGGAGGCGGTGCAGAAAGAGGTGCTGGAACGGGTCGAGCAGACCTTGCGCACCGAGTTCATGTCGAACCTGTCGCAGACGCGCCGGCGCGATGCCCACGAAGTGATGGCCGAGATCTTCAACAATTTCGACCGGCAGACCGAGACGCGCTTCCTCACCTCGCTGGAAGAGGAGAATCCGGAAAGCGCCGAGCGCATCAAGACCTTGATGTTCACCTTCGACGACCTGACCAAGCTCGACACCGCCTCGACGCAGACGCTGATGCGCCACATCGAGAAGGACAAGCTGGCCGTGGCGCTCAAGGGCGCGGCCGAGCCGGTGCGCCAGTTCTTCCTGTCCAACATGTCGACCCGCGCCGCCAAAATGCTGCTCGACGACATGCAGGCGATGGGCCCGGTGCGGCTGCGCGAGGTCGATGAGGCGCAGGCGCTCCTGGTCAACCACGCCAAGGACCTCGCCGCCAAGGGCGAGATCATCATCTCCAAGAGCCGCGGCGAAGAAGAGCTGATTTATTGACATGGCAATGAATGCGCCGACCAAATTTCTGTTCGACGTCGATTTTGCCGGCGGTGCCGACCGCAAGCCGGCAATGGCGCTTGCCGAGCACGCGCAAAGGCTCGCCGAGGCGGAGGCTGCGGCGCACCGGCGCGGCTACGCCGAGGCGCAGAGCGACGCCAAGGTCGAGAGCGACCGGCGTGCCGCCGCCGCGCTCGAGCGCATCGCCGCCGGCATTGCCGAGGCCGGCAAGACCCTGACGGCGGTCGAGACGCGGCTCGAATGCGAAGCCGTCGAAGTTGCCGTCGCGGTCGCCAGAAAGCTGGCGCCGGCGCTGATCGCACGCGAGCCGTTCGCCGAGATCGCCGCTTTGGCGAGCGATTGCTTCCGCCAGCTGGTCACAGCGCCGCATATCGTCGTGCGCATTCAGGACGCGCTCTATGCCACTGCGCGCGAGAAGCTGGAGCCGATCGTGCGCGCGCGCGGTTTCGAAGGCCGGTTGGTTGTGCTCGCCGAGCCCGAGATCGCGCCGGGCGACTGCCGCATCGAATGGGCGGACGGCGGCGTGAGCCGCGACAGCGCTGCCGCCGACGCGGCGATCGGCGCCGCGGTCACCGCCTATCTGAGCGCCCGACGCGGCTTGGCGGCAGGGGCCAACGCGGCTCCGGCGGCCGGCGAACAACAGAACATCGAGGAGGTTGTCGGATGAGCGACGATGCCAAAGTCACGCTGCCCAATCTCGAAGCCGGCGGACTGGCTACCGACGTGCCGCTCGCCGCGGAGCCGGAAGGGCCGACCTCACGCATCGCCGCCGATCTCGAAGCGGTGTTCGACGTGCCGGTGCAGGTCTCTGCCGTGCTCGGGCGCGCCCGCATGGATGTTGGCGATCTGCTCAAGCTCGGCCCCGGCGCCGTGCTCGAGCTCGACCGCAAGGTTGGTGAAGCGATCGATATCTATGTCAACAACCGCCTGGTGGCGCGCGGCGAAGTCGTTCTGGTCGAAGAAAAGCTCGGCGTCACCATGACAGAAATCATTCGGGCGGAGCGTTCCTAAGAGCGCGAACAAGGAATAAAGCCATGCGGCTCCTCATCATCGGCACGCTCAACGGCCAGCTCACCACGGCGACCAAGCTCGCCATGGAGAAGGGCGCGAGCGTCACGCACGCCGCCGACATCGCCCAGGGGCTCGCCGTGCTGCGCGCCGGCCGCGGCGCCGATCTGTTGATGGTGGACGTCGCCATCGCCATTCGCGACCTGGTGCGCAGCCTCGAAGCCGAGCACATTCATGTGCCGATCGTGGCCTGCGGCACCGCGACCGACGCGCGCGCCGCCGTCGCCGCGATCCAGGCCGGCGCCAAGGAGTACATCCCGCTGCCGCCGGATCCGGAGTTGATCGCCGCGGTACTGGCTGCGGTGGCCGACGATGCGCGCGAGCTGATCTATCGCGACGAGGCCATGGCGCGGGTCGTCAAGCTTGCCCAGCAGGTGGCGCCGAGCGAGGCCTCGGTGCTGATCACCGGCGATTCCGGCACCGGCAAGGAAGTGCTGGCGCGTTACGTGCACGCGCGCTCGCAGCGCGCCAAGAAACCGCTGATCTCGCTCAATTGCGCCGCGGTGCCGGAATCGCTCCTGGAATCCGAATTGTTCGGCCACGAGAAGGGCGCGTTCACCGGCGCCGTGGCGCGCCGCGTCGGCAAGTTCGAGGAGGCCAACGGCTCGACCTTGCTGCTGGACGAGATTTCCGAGATGGACGTGCGGCTGCAGGCCAAACTTCTGCGCGCCATCCAGGAACGGGTGATCGACCGCGTCGGCGGCACCCGACCGGTGCCGGTCGATATCCGTATCATCGCCACCTCGAACCGCAATCTCGCCGAGGCGGTGCGTGCCGGCACGTTCCGCGAGGATTTGCTGTTCCGGCTCAACGTCGTGAACCTGAAGATCCCGCCGCTGCGCGAGCGGCCGGCCGACGTGCTCGAGCTCGCCGAGCATTTCATCAAGAAATACTCGGTGGCGAACGGCGTGGCGGCGCGGCCGCTGTCGGCGGAGGCGCGGCGCACGCTGGCCATCAATTACTGGCCCGGCAACGTGCGCGAGCTGGAAAACACCATGCACCGCGCCGTCTTGATGGCAAGCGGCGGCGAGATCGGACCCGAGGCGATTCTCGCGCCTGACGGCGTGCGGCTCGATCAGCAGCGCGGCGCCGGGGCCGTGGCGCACGCCGCGCTCGCCGCCGAGCAGGTCTCGCGCGCGCTGGTCGGCCGCACCGTCGCCGAAGTCGAGCGCGACCTGATCTTGGAGACGCTGAAACACTGTCTCGGCAACCGGACCCACGCCGCCAACGTGCTCGGCATTTCGATCCGTACGCTCCGCAATAAGCTCAACGAATATTCGGCCGACGGCGTGCCGATCCCACCGCCCGGCGGTGGTGAGCCACGCGCGGCGGCGTAGGTTTGGCGCGTAGGAAGCGCGCAAGCGGCGGGTGCGAATAGCGAATAGCGAATAGCGAATAGTAGCAAGGCGTTGCTCTCCACTCGCTATTCGCCACTCGCCACTCGCCATTCGCTCATCTTCATTTGGTCGCATCTCCGCCATCGACCACGATGGTCTCTACCTCGCCGGCGCCGTTGGCGCGGCGGAACGCGGCGGCGTGGTTGTATTCGTCGGATTGGAAGCAGGCGACGCCTTGCTCGAAGGTCGGGAATTCGATCACCACGAAGCGCTGAAATTTTTGCGGGCCTTCCATGATCTGGTAGCGGCCGCCGCGGGCCAAAACCTTGCCGCCGTGCTTGGCGATGATCGCCGGCACCAGATCGGTGTACTTCTTGTAGGCGACCGGATCGTTGATCTTGGATCGCGCGACCCAATAGGCTGGCATGGGAATGCTCCGCATCTGCTTGGATAGGAGCAAGACAATGATGATCTGTCATACTCCCGAACGGCGGAGCATCCAGTAATCGGCGACGATCGGCAAGAGTTACAATAAAGGCGAGGATGTGCCGCGGCTAGGTCTGAGCAAACAACCCGCGCAGCATGGTTCCGGCGGTGGCGCGCTTTTCCGGTTGCTTCGGCGCGCCGACCATGCGGCGGCCGAGCAGGTCGACGAACGTCTCCTTCGGCATCGGCTTGGCGAACAGATAGCCCTGGCCGATATCGCAGCCGATGCCCTGCAGCTTATGGCTCTCGTGGGCGCTCTCGATGCCTTCGGCCACGGTCTTGAGCTCGAAGCGCTTGGCCAGCTCGACGATGGTCTCGCACAGCCCGGCGTTGACCTTGTCGATATGGCAATTGGTGACGTAGGAGCGATCGATCTTCAGTTCGCTGAACGGCAGTTGCCGCAACCGCGCCAGCGACGAATGGCCGGTGCCGAAATCGTCCAGCGCCAGCGAGCAATGCAGCTCCCGCAGTTGGTCGGCAACTTCGTTGGCGATCTTGAGGTCGTGCATGGCCTCGTCCTCGGTGACTTCGAGAATGAGGCCCGGCCAGTTGCCGGTTTTCGGCCGTTGCTCGCGCAGCATCTGCGCGATCGGCAGCTTGACGAAGGCGGAGGCCGGCACGTTGACCGACAGTTTCAGCGCGGCGCCCTGGGCGGCGCAGTCCTCGAAGTCGCGCAGCGCGGTGAGGATGACGCGTTCGGTGAGCGCCAGCATGTCGGCTTCCGGGGCGCCGGGCAGGAACGCGCCGGGACTGATCAGGCTGCCGTCCGGACGGCGGGCGCGCACCAAAGCCTCGGCCCCGACCAGGCGCTTGGCGCGCAGGTCGATCTTGGGCTGGTACCACAGCTCGAACAGATTTCGCCGCAGCACGTCGCCGAGCGTCACCTTGCCGTTGACGGGCTCGGGCTCGGCCGGCTTTGCGCCGAACAGTTTTTGCAGTTTTTGCAGCATCGATCGTCGGGGCTGCGCCGCCATCATGCGGCGTTTTTGCCGATAGATGCCGATTATGGCCGGCAAAGCGGGACAGCACCGTTAATGTCGCGCCCCCGACATACATTATCGTTTGCAAAGCGTAACTGATTTGCGGAGAGCTTTAATGACTCGCTCCGCTGGCTTTCTCTGATCGACCAATAAGAGCGCCGCCTTAGAAGAACTCACTCCGCGGCGCGGCGGGCGGCGACGATCTGGTCGGCGGTGCGGCCGGTCAGCTCGGCCATGTGGTCGAACTTGAAGGTAAAGGTGCCGGCACCGGCGGTCGCCGAGCGGATTTCGACGATCAGATCGCCGATCTCGGCTTCGGGTAATTTGGCGCGCACCACGTCCCAGCCGTCCCAGCCCTCGCGCGTATCGAAGCCGAGGATGTGGCCGCGCCGGCCGGACATCAGCGCATTGATCTTGGCGGTCGCTTCCGAGGGACAGACGATCTCGACCAGATGGATCGGCTCGAGCAGCACCGGCTGGCATTGCGGCAGGCCTTCGCTGATGCCGATGCGTCCGGCGGTGCGGAACGCCATGTCGGAGGAATCCACCGTGTGGTACGAGCCGTCGATCAGCGCGACGTGGAGGTCGACCACCTGAAAGCCGAGCGGGCCGTGCTTGAGCGTGTCGATCACGCCTTCTTCGACCGACGGAATGTAATTGCGCGGCACCACGCCGCCGGTGATCCGTTCCTCGAACTGAAAGCCGGAGCCGCGCGGCAGCGGTTTGATCTCCAGCACGACGTCGCCGAACTGGCCGTGGCCGCCCGACTGCTTCTTGTGCCGGCCGCGCTGGGTGACGCTTTTGCGGATGGTCTCGCGATAGCCGACGGACGGTTGCCGCCGTTCGATGGCGACGCCATAGCGGTCGCTCAGCCGCTCGGTGGCGACGCGCAGGTGCATTTCGCCCTGGCCCCACAGCACCACTTCGTGGGTCTCAGGGTTGTGCACGATGGTGATCGAGGGGTCTTCCTCGGCAAGTTTGCTCAGCGCTTGGCCGAGCTTCACGTCGTCCTTGCGCTCCTTGGCCGAAATGGCGATGGCGAGTACCGGCGCATAAGGCTCGACCTTGGCGACTTGGGCGTGCGCTTCTTTGCCGGTGCTGAGCGTGTCGCCGGTCTTGGCCTTGTCGAGCTTGGCGAGCGCAACCACTTCGCCGAACGCCGCGGGTCCGCGCTTTTCCGAATTCTGGCCGACGAGCTTGAACACGCCTGCGACCCGGCCGGCTTCGTCGCCGTCGCTCGAGGCGAACGTGGTGCCGTCGGCGGCTTGCCCGGCGAGCACCCGCGCCACCGACATTTTGCCGCCATGGGTCGTGTTCAGCGTCTTGAGCACGTAGGCGACGGCATCGCCGCCGCCCACCTTGAGGCCGAGCCGTTTGGCGGTCTCGGCGATGCCGGGGGACTCGTGGCGCAGCGCTTTCAACAGGCGCAACACACCGTTGGCGCGGATCGCCGTGCCCATCAGAACCGGGCACACCAGGCCTTCGCGCAATTCCCGGGTCAGATCGTCGAACACCTTGTCGCGCGGCGGCTGGATATCTTCGAGCAATTGCTCCATCAGCTCGTCGTCGTGATCGGCGAGCGTCTCCAGCATGGAAAAGCGTGCGGTCTTTTCGCGGTCGGCCGATTCGCCTTCGAGCGGCACCACCTGCGACGGCGCGTGCTCTTTGTAGACGAAGGCCCGTTCCAGCGCGAGATCGACGAAACCGCTGATGAGATCGCCCGAGAAGGTCGGAATCTGCCGCAGCACCAGCTTGGTGCGCGACGCCGGCTGTAACAGCTTCAGCAATTCGTGGACGCCGGCATCCGCCTTGTCGATCTTGTTGACGAACAGGATGCGGGGGATCTTCTGCTCTTCGAGTTCGCGCAGGATGAGCTGCAGCTGCGGGATTTTCTTCTCGTCCATTTCGCAGACGACGATTGCGGCGTCGATCGCCGGCAGCACCGAGCGCATGTCGTGGACGAATTCGACCGAGCCGGGGCAGTCGAGAAACGTGTAGGAATCGCCCATGAAGGTGGTCGTGGCGACGCCGAGCTCGACGCTCATGCGGTGATGCCGCGCTTCCTTGCTGGCGTCGCCGACCGTGTTGCCGGCTTCGACCGCGCCCTGACGCTGGATCACACCGGTGCGGAACAGGATCGCTTCGAGCAGCGTCGTCTTGCCGCTTTGGAACGGACCGACCAGGGCTACGGCGCGAGGTCCGGTCGCACGCGTGCCATTGTTACCGTTTGCCGCCATGAGCGCTCTCCCGCACGTGAGCCGCCGCCACCTCTCTCGTGCGTGCCGCCGCGGGCCGACGATCAAGAGGCCGGTGAGCTATGGTTTCAAACGGCGACGGGGGAGGTCAAGAGGGCGGGCATTCCGCCGCTCAATTCTCCGTCAACACTGGCTGCCGGCGAGGCAGAGATTGAGCTGGCTCACCCCGGCGGCGATGTTGAAGCCGGTGGTGCTCTGGACGGACAGCGGTTGCAGCGCGACCGAGTCATTGTTGCCGCCGATCAGCACGTTGGCGCCGAGACCGAGCGCCAGCGAGGCTTCGGCCGTGGCGCCCACATAGCTCCCGGCCAGCGTACCGCCATAGCGATCGGTGTTGACGAACACCGTCCAGACCATCTTGCCGCCGCTTGTCACCCCGACATCGAGGCCGAGCCGCGTCAAGGTGCCCACATAGGCCGCCTGGGCCCCATTACCGCCATGGAAGAAGCAGCTCACGTTGCGCTGGGAGGTGACGAGAAGGCCGACGCTGGACGACAGCGAGCAGTCGAGCTCGCCGGCCTGGATACGGGGCGCCTGCGCGAATGCGGGCGACGTCATTGTGGCGGCAAGCGTCGCGGCGGCGACCGAAGCCGCCGCGAAGGCAATACGGGACATATGCGTTCTCCTCACCCCCGGCCCGCCCGAGCGAGCCTTTCGCCATTGTAAGCGAGAACCGCGCGGCCGTCGCCTCCTGTTTTGGATGCGGCGTGCCAATGAGGCTGCGAGGTGTCGCAAGCGACGGTGCGGCTACTTCAAGTTCCCGCAGAAGCGCTGGATGCGGGCGCAGGCTTGTTCGAGCGCGGTCGTCGCCGTCGCATACGAGATGCGGAACGCCGGGCCGACGCCGAACGGCGTGCCTTGCACCACCGCGACGCCTTCGGCTTCGAGAAGCTCGGTGACGAAGTCCTCGTCGGTGGCGAGCTTCTTACCGGTCGGCGCGGTCTTGCCCATGGTGCCGGCGCACGACGGATAGACATAGAACGCGCCTTCCGGCTTCGGGCAGCGGATGCCGTTGGCCTGATTGAGCATGGAGACGCAGAGGTCGCGCCGCTCCTTGAAGATCTTGTTGTGCTCCTCGATGAAGTCCTGCGGGCCATTGAGGGCCTCGACGGCCGCCCATTGCGACACCGCTGTCGGGTTCGAGGTCGACTGCGACTGCAGCATCGCCATCGCCTTGATCAGCGGCTCCGGGCCGCCGCCATAGCCGATGCGCCAGCCGGTCATGCAATAGGTCTTGGACACGCCGTTGATGGTCAATGTGCGCTCATAGAGCCGCGGCTCGAGCTGCGCCGGCGAAAAGAATTCGAAGTCGTCGTAGACCAGGTGTTCGTACATGTCGTCGCTCATCACCCAGACATGCGGGTGACGCACCAGAACGTCGGTGAGCGCTTTGAGCTCGGCACGCGTATAGGCGGCGCCGGTCGGGTTCGACGGCGAATTGAACAGGAGCCACTTGGTCTTCGGCGTGATGGCGCGCTCCAGCGCCTCGGGCTTCATCTTGAAGCCCTCCTCCATGCGGGTCTCGACCGCAACCGGCTCGCCGCCGGCGGCCAGCACCATATCGGGGTAGCTGACCCAATAGGGGGCCGGGATGATGACCTCATCGCCCGGATTGAGCGTCGCCAGGAAGGCGTTGAACAGCACCTGCTTGCCGCCGGTGCCGATGATGATCTGCGACGGCTTGTAGTCGAGCGCGTTTTCGCGCTTGAACTTGCGCGCCACCGCGGCCTTGAGTTCCGCGATGCCCTCGACGGCGGTGTATTTCGCCGCCCGACCGTCGCGGATCGCCTTGATGGCGGCCTCCTTGATGTTTTCGGGCGTGTCGAAGTCGGGCTCGCCGGCGCCCAGCCCGATCACGTCGCGGCCGGCCGCCTTGAGCGCCCGCGCCTTATCGGTCACCGCCATGGTGGCCGAAGGCTTGATGCGCATGGTGCGGTCCGCGAGAAAGGCCATTGCCATCTCCCAGGTTTGCGGCGGGCTGTTTTGCGGCGCGAGCTTCCTAAAGCCGGGCCGGCGCACAGGCAAGGATAAAGCGCGGTTTCACCGCCGATCATGTTGAAACTCGCGCCCGGCACGCCGCAAACGCTCCGTTAAGCCCGATTTGTCCTAATGCGCCTCATGGCCATGCCGACCGGAACAGCGCTGCGGCGGGTATGCGAGGGCTTGCGGAGCGGCGAGTGGCTCACGCGCGAGCGCGTTCGCCTGGTCGCCATGGTGCTGCTGATCGCCTCCGTGGCGGGCTTCGCTTTGCTGGTCGTGACCGCGCACGGCGGCGTCGATCGGCAGGGCCGCCCGCTCGGCACCGATTTTTCCGACATCTATGCCGCCGGCACCTATGTGCTGGAGGGCAATCCGGCCGCCCCGTTCGACCTGGCGCGGCAACATGCGCGCGAGCAGGCGCTGTTCGGTCAGGCAACGCCATTCTACGGCTGGCACTATCCGCCGTACTTTCTTTTCGTCGCGGGCCTGCTTGCCGAAATGCCGTATGGCCTGGCGCTCACGGTCTGGCAGGCGGTGACGCTCGCTCTCTATTTGTTGATCGTCTGGATGATCGTTTCTCCATCGCCGGGCAAAGCGCGCAAGGGTGACTGGCTGCTCCTGGCGCTTGCTTTCCCGGCGGTGTTGATCAATGTCGGGCACGGTCAGAATGGCTTCCTGACCGCTGCGCTGATGGGCGGCGCGCTGGTCGCGTTGCCGGGCCGGCCGGCACTCGCCGGCGTCCTATTCGGACTCTTGATCTACAAGCCGCAGTACGGCGTGATGATTCCGTTGGCGCTTTTGGCCGGCGCGCACTGGCGCACCATTGCGGCGGCCGCCGCGACTGTCGCGCTGCTGACGCTTGTCACTACATTTGCGTTCGGACCGCAGATCTGGACTGCATTTCTTGCTTCGACCGAATTCTCGCGCACGGTGGTGCTCGAACAGGGCGGTACCGGCTGGCACAAGATCCAGAGCCTGTTTTCCTGGGCGCGCATGTGGGGCGCCTCGATTCCCGTGGCCTATGCGCTGCAGGGCCTGCTGATGGCTGCGCTTGGCGTCGCCATCGTGCGGCTGTGGCACAGCGCTGCGCCCCATGCGCTCAAAGCCGCCGCGCTATGCCTCGCGGCGATCCTCGCCACGCCCTACACGCTGGACTACGACATGATGGTGTTGGCGCCGGCCATTGCCTTCGTCGCCGCCGACGGACTCGCCCGCGGATTTAGGCCTTGGGAAAAAACCGCGCTGGCGGCGCTATGGCTCGCGCCGCTCGTGACGCGCAGCATTGCCCAGGCGACGCTGATCCCGCTCGGCGTTCCGGCGATGCTTGCCGCGTTTGTGGTGGTGTGCCGGCGCGCGGAACTGCGCATTCCGCTGGTGCGTTTCGGCGGCCCTTCCTCTAGGATGGCCGACAGCGGCCCGGCGCGCGGTCACGACATCGCCGCGTTCAAACAATAGACCGAAAAAAGCAAGCAGGACGGGCGGCAGCGGAGGGTCCGAGCGCCGATGTTCACGCTCTACTCGATGCAGCGTTCCGGCAATAGCTACAAGGCGCGGCTCGCCTTGGCGCAGCTGGGCGTTCCGTACCGGCTGATCGAGATCGACATTCTCAAGGGCGAGAGCCATACGCCGGAGTTTTTGCTGAAAAACCCGAGCGGGCAGGTGCCGCTCCTTGAAGTCATGCCCGGCCGCTATCTGGCCGAATCAAACGCTATCCTTTGGTATATTGCCGGCGGCACGCCGCTCGCGCCGGAAGACCGCATCGACCGCGCCGAAGCGCTGCAATGGATGTTCTTCGAGCAGCACAGCCTCGAGCCGAACCTCGGCGCGGCCTATTTTTGGCTGACCTTGATCAAGGGCGGCCGCGAGCTGCAGAGCCACGCCATCGAGGACTGGATGGAAGAAGGCCATCGCGCGCTGGGCGTCATGGAGCGGCATCTGTCGCTGCACGACTATTTCGCCGCCGACCGCTACACCATTGCCGACATCGCGCTCTATGCCTACACGCACGTGGCGCATCAATGCGATTTCGACCTGTCGGCATTTCCGGCGGTGCGCGCCTGGCTGGAGCGCGTCGCCGCGCAGCCGAGCCATGTGGCAATGGACCTCGACCCTGTTCAGGTATCAGCAGTCCAGTAGTCGGTCATCAGACGAACACTCGGTCCTTGCGCTCGACTTCTCATCATTGATGACCGGGAACTGATTCCTGGTACCTGAAAACCACAGCTGCACTTTATTCGCCGTGGCTCCCCCAGCGTTAACGCTTCGTTAACCCAAACCACAAAATTGCCCTTATTCCTCAATGGCTTCGCCCTAGTTCGGCCGAACACGCGCCAGCATCCGCGCCGATTCTTGCCATCGTACGAACTGATTCGCCTGAGGATGCCGACCATGTCAGAACTTCACGGGAAGGTCGGTTTTGCGTCTCCCGATGCCGACAGCAAATTCATCAAGCGCCGCCATGCCGCCATCGAGCTGGTGGCGGCCGCCGCACTCGCGGTTTCTCTGATCGTCGCCGTCACCGCCGTGTCGATCGGCGCCGCGCGCGCCCAGATGCTTGGCGCCGTGGCTCAGAACCGCGACGCGTTCGTCGCGCTGGTCATGGCCGGAGTAGGCGGCATGGGCGGCTTGACCGTGATGGCGGTGCGCAGCCGCACGAACGGGCGCGATCACTAAATCCGAACGGCCGAAGAACCGGCCGTCGCGGGACGAGCGCAACGGTCTGCCCAACCGATGAGCAATTGCCCTTAAAAACGGCAACAAATGACTTAAATCCCGGCCGTAATGCCGATATGGTGGCCGCTTCCGGTCCCCTCTCGGAGCAGGCGCGCCATGAAACTCGTCACCGCCATCATCAAGCCGTTCAAGCTCGATGAGGTGCGCGACGCGCTGTTGGGCGTCGGCGTCCACGGCATGACGGTGACCGAGGTCAAGGGCTACGGCCGGCAGAAGGGCCACACCGAGATCTATCGCGGCGCCGAATACGCCGTGAATTTTTTGCCGAAAATCCGCGTCGAGATCGCCGTCACCGAGCAGGACGCCGAACGTGTGGTCGAGGCGATCGGCGCCGCCGCCAAGACCGGCCAGATCGGCGACGGCAAGATCTTTGTCATACCGATTGAGCAGGCAGTGCGCATTCGCACCGGCGAGACCGACAGCGACGCGCTCTAGCCGAAAACCAGAAAATCGCTTCGGGGGGAGCATGATGAGGGTGGCATCGCTCACGCGCGCTGCGGCTGTTGCTGCGGCGCTCACGCTCGTCGTCGCGGCTCCGGCCGCGGCGCAGCAGCCGGCCGCCAAGATCGATCCCGCCGATACCGCCTGGATGATCGTGGCGACCGCGCTGGTGCTGATGATGTCGATCCCGGGCCTGGCGCTGTTTTATGCCGGCATGGTGCGCAAGAAGAACGTGCTCGCCACCATGGCGCAGACTTTTGCGGTGACGGCGCTCGGGTCGGTGCTGTGGATGCTGATCGGCTACTCGCTGACATTTGTCGGCGGTGGGGCGGTGCTCGGCACGCTGCGCCGCGTCGCGCTCTTCGGCATGGGCACGGATTCGGTGAGCGCGCTGGCGCCGACCATCCCGGAAGCTTTGTTCATGCTTTACCAGATGACGTTTGCTGTCATCACCGTGGCGCTGGTCGCCGGCTCGGTCGCCGATCGAATGCGTTTCTCGGCGTTTCTGTGGTTCGCGGCGCTGTGGTTCCTGATCGTCTATGTGCCGATCGCCCATTGGGTCTGGGGCGGCGGCTTTTTGGGCAGCGCCGGCGTGCTCGATTTCGCCGGCGGCACCGTCGTGCATCTCAATGCCGGCGTCGCGGGTCTGGTCGCCGCTTTGGTGCTCGGCGCGCGGCGCGGTTACGGCAGCGATAATTTCGCGCCGTACGATCTGTCGCTCGCGGTGATCGGTACCGGATTGCTGTGGGTCGGCTGGTTCGGCTTCAACGGCGGCTCGGCGCTCGCCGCCGGCTCGCGCGCGGTGTTTGCGATCCTGGACACGCATCTCGCCGCTTCGGCCGGCGCCGTGACCTGGATGGCGCTCGAATGGTGGACGCGCGGCAAGCCATCGGTGCTCGGCATGATCTCCGGCGCGGTGGCCGGCCTCGGCACCATCACGCCGGCGTCGGGCTTCGTGCTGCCATGGGAAGCGTTGATCATCGGCATCATCGCCGGGCTGGTCTGTTTCTGGGCCTGCACCTGGCTCAAGCTCCATTACGGCTACGACGATTCGCTCGACGTGTTCGGCGTGCATGGCGTGGGCGGCGCCACCGGCACGCTGCTGACCGGCGTGTTTGCCGCGCGGGCGATCGGCAATGTCTCGGGACTGACCGAAGGCCACGTCACCCAGGTTCTGATTCAGCTCTACGGCATCGCCGTTACGCTGGCGTGGTCCGGCATCGCCACCTTCGTCCTGCTCAAGGTGGTGTCCGCCTTTGTCCCGTTGCGCGTCGACAAGCAGGCCGAAGTGGAAGGTCTCGACGTCACTCAGCACGGCGAAGCCTTGCAGTAGCTGCCTACGGAACTGGCAGAGCCTGCCAGACTGCCCGCTTAATTCTTATGCAGAGTGACTTCTGTTTGTGCGGCAGTTGAGCCGCGTTGCCACGCGGGCCCACCCCGGCCACCCCGCCCGGCCTAATCTTCTCGTCCGATCAAAGCTTTAGATGCGGCCTAACAAACTGGCACGGCACTTGATTGTGCTGCGCCGAAGACTATCGCGCGGCCGTCGTGCCGCGGCGTCTGCTGGGCTTCAGGGCGGGGAGAGCGAATGAAAATCGTCATGGCGGTGATCAAGCCGTTCAAGCTCGATGAGGTCCGCGACGCGCTGACCCAGATCGGCGTGCAGGGCCTGACCGTGACCGAAGTCCGCGGCTACGGCCGGCAAAAGGGCCACACCGAAATTTATCGCGGCACCGAATACGCCGTCAGCTTCCTGCCGAAGATCAAGCTCGAGATCGCCTGCCCGTCCGATCAGGTCGACAGGGTGGTCGAGACCATCGCCAGCGCCGCCAAGACCGGCCAGATCGGCGACGGCAAGATCTTCGTCATCGCACTCGATCATGCGGTCCGCATCCGCACCGGCGAAGCCGACGCGGCGGCGCTGTAGCGCAAGCTTCTCTGAACAGGAGTGAATCAATGAACGCGAAGAAACGATCCGCGCTGCTTGGGTTTGCCGGCGCGCTCACGCTGGCGCTCGCGCTGTGCCTGCCGACGTTCCAGGCGTCGCGTGCGCAGGCGCCGGCTGCGCTGGGCGGCGTAACCCTCGCACAGGCGCAGGCCCCTGCGCCGGCTCCGGCAGCCGGGGCACCGGCAGCCGCAGAGCCCGCTGCCGCGCCGCAGGCCTGCGACGGCGTCAAGGTCACGGAAAACTGCACGCCCAATTCCGGTGACACCGCCTGGATGCTGACCTCGATGGCCATCGTGCTGATGATGACCATCCCGGGCCTGGCGCTGTTCTATGGCGGCATGGTGCGCAAGAAGAACGTCGGCGACATGGTGATGATGAGCTTCGCCATCACCTGCCTGGTCAGCATCCTGTGGTTCCTGTTCACCTACAGCATCGCGTTCCGTGGCGGCACGCCGTTCATCGGCGGCTTCGACCGGGCGTTCCTGCAGAATATCGTCAGCAACACGTTCAAGGCGGGCGTGGCGCAGAATATCGGCACACCCAATTCGCTGGCGCCGACCATTCCCGAAACCGTCTACTCGATGTTTCAGCTGACGTTCGCCATCATCACGGCGGCGCTGATCACCGGCTCGGTCGCCGAACGCATGAAATTCTCGGCGCTGCTGTGGTTCATCGGGCTGTGGACCGTTTTCGTCTATTCGCCGGTCGCCCACTGGGTCTGGGGTCCGGACGGCATCTTCAACAGCGCCAACGCGGACGCCAAGCTTCACGTGCTCGACTTCGCCGGCGGCACCGTGGTGCACATCAATTCCGGCACCGCCGGCCTGATGGCAGCGCTGATGCTCGGCAAGCGCAAGGACATCGGCCCGCCGCACAACATGGTGCTGACCATGATCGGCGCTTCGCTGCTGTGGGTCGGCTGGTTCGGCTTCAACGCCGGCTCGGCGGTGAGCGCCGGCATGCAGGCCGGCATGGCGATGGCGGTGACGCACATCGCCACCGCGACCGCCGGCTTCACCTGGATGCTGGTCGAATGGTTCCTGCGCGGCAAGCCGACGGTGATCGGCATCTGTTCGGGCGCGGTGGCGGGGCTTGTCGCCATCACGCCGGCTTCGGGCTTCGTCGGCCCGGTCGGCGCGTTCTGCATCGGCATCGCCGCCGGCATCGTCTGCTACTGGGGCTGCACCGGGCTCAAGCACTTCCTCGGCTATGACGATGCGCTCGATGCGTTCGGCGTGCATGCGCTCGGCGGCGCGGCCGGCGCCATCCTGACCGGCGTGTTCGCGGTCGAGGCCTACGGCGGCACGGCAGGCGCCATCGAGGGCAATTACGGCCAGATCCTCACGCAATGCATCGCCGTCCTCACGGTGTTCGTCTACGACGTTGTGGTGACGCTGATCATCCTGAAGCTGATCGATCTCGTGATCGGTCTGCGCGTCAGCGAGGAGATCGAGCGCGGCGGTCTCGATCTCGCGCTGCATGGCGAGGCCGTGCAGTAATCGTTTTCACTCAGCTGCGCGGGTCTCCGCCAAAAAGCGGGGACCCGTGCGCATTCCAGAGCGTCGCGTCGCGATAAATCAGAATGTCAGTTTGACTTCGCCGGCTGCTGCGCAGGCGGCGGCGATTGCCACGCCGCTGCGGTTTTGACGTTGATGGCGTCGTCGGGCTGCGGCTCGGGCTTGAAGCTCTGCACCGCGGCGCGGGCGGCGACGAGGGCCTGGGCGTCGAGATGCCTGGCGACGTCGTCGCGTTTGCTCGCGGCGTCATGGTCGCCCTGGTTGGCGGCAAGCGCAAACCATTTGTATGACTCGCCGTAGTTCTGGCTCACGCCGATGCCGCGCGCATAGAGAATGCCGAGATTGTATTGGCTGTCGCTGACGCCGTGATCGGCGCCTCTACGAAACCACTCGGCGGCGGTCGTGTAATCCGGCGCGCCGTCGACACCTTCGGCGTACAGCACGGCGAGATTGTGCATGGCCTTGCCGTTGCCCTTTTGGGCCGCCGCAACATAAAGCTCGCGCGCGCGAACCAGATCCTTTTTGACGCCGATACCTTTCTCATAGAGACCGCCGAGGCGAAATTGCGCCGGCACCAAGCCTTGCTTCGCGGCGCGTTCCAGCCACTGCGCCGCGGCGGCGGTGTTCTTCGGCACGCCGCGACCCTCGGCAAAGCGGGCCGCAATCTCGTAGGCGGCGGCCGGATCGCCGCCGAGCGCCGCCGCACGCAATGCCGGATCGCCGATCGATGCCGGCAGATTGTCGTCGCCTGAAATCACTGCCGGCGCCGGCGCAGCGGCGCGCGGTTTCTCCGGCCCGGCGATGCCGCGCGGCAGCGTGCCGGTAATGTCGGGCGTCGCCCACAGCGGCAGCGCGTCGGCGGCGGGTTGCGCGGCCGGCGGCGCCGCATGGGCAACGGATTCGTGCGCGCCGTCTTGCTGCAGCGATTGCTGCTCCGGCTTCACCGTTTTGGCTGGCGCCGAGGCCGGTGGAGCTGCTGCAGCGCCCGGCGGGTTGGGCAGCGGTAGCGCTGGAGCTTGTGCCGCTGGAGGATTCGCCGGCGCCGCTTTTTGTGCCTGTGGCACAGGCGCCGAAGCTGCCGGGCCCGGAATCTGCTGCGACTGTATGGGCGCGGCGCTGCCGATCATGCGGCCATCGTCCAATAGCCGCATCGCGATGCGCGCGCAGCCGACCACGATCAACAGCGCGCTGCCGGCGACGATCAGCTTGCGCAGCCGTTGCGACAGCTTGCTCGGCTGGCCCGCCTTCTCGGCCAGCTCCGGCTCCTGCCTGGCTTTGGCCGTGGACGGCTCCCATGCGGCGGCCTGCGCGGCGCGCCGTGCCGCGGCAATGAAATTCGGCCGGCCGGCATCCGGAATGACCGGCGGTTTCGCCGATCCGATCGCCGCCTCGGATGCGGCAACCCGTTCGGCCGCCGAAGCGCTCGGGCGCGAGCGCGAACCGGTAAAGCCGGGCTCGAGCGGATGGTCCGGCGGCAGACTGGGATCGATTGGCGGCCGCGCGGCCGGCTGCGGCTCCGGGAGCGCCACCGCCGTGGCCGTTTCGGCGGAGGCGGCAGGCGCTCCACTCAGCATGGCGAGGATGTCGGGGACGACCGGCTCCGCGGCGGTGTGCTGCGGTGCCGGCGGCTCATCGAAAAGCGGGCGGGTTTCGGCCGGGGCTGGATGCGCGCCACTGTCGTAGACATTGCTCTCGATCATCGCCAGACGATCGGCGACGTGCTCGACGGTGTCGCGCATTGCGGCCGGCGAATCGTGAATCCGCGGTTCGCTCTGTTCGGTCGTTGCGGCCTGCGGCTGGAAGGCCGGTTCGGCTGCCGGCACGTGCCACGCCGGCGGTGCTGCCGCGGCCGCGCTGTCGCTGCCGCGCATCTGCTCGACATGCACCAGAAGATCGGCAAGGCCGCGTTCGATCGCTTCGAGCTGAGTGAAGCGCGCCTCCGACGCGTCGAACCGCCTCACCAGCGTGGCGATGCGGTCCTCCAGATGTGCCAGCGCCGCGTGATCGGTGTGGGTGAGCTGCACCCATTCGAGCTTGTCGATCAGGCCGGCCAGCAGCTTTTCCAGATCGTGCGGCACCGCCTGGCCGGCTTCGCTCGACGCTTGCAGCGCCGCCGTCAGGGCGTCGATGCGCTGTTCGAGCGCCGCCACCGCGTGGGCGGTCGCATCGCTGGTGGCGATGTCGTGCGGCGCCGCTTGACCGGCTTCATGCAAAGTCGCCGTCAGGACGTCGATGCGCTGCTCCAGCGCCGCCACCGCGTGTGCGGTCGCATCGTTGTCGGCGACGTAGTGCGGCGCCGCGTGACCGGCTTCGCCCGACGCCTGCAGCGCCGCCGTCAGGGCGTCGATGCGCTGTTCGAGCGAGGCCACTGCGTGTGCTGTCGCGTCGTTGTTGGCGTTATCGTGCGGCACCACATGGCCGGCTTCGCTCGATGTCTGCAAAGCCGCCGTCAGCGCGTCGATGCGTTGTTCGAGCGCCGCCACCGCGTGTGCGGTCACCGCATTGTTGGCGATGGCATCGATCTGGGCGGCGAGGACGCGCACGTCCTCGGCCACCTGGTTGAGCGTTTCGTTCGAGGCGACGTGCGAGACCACGCCACGCAATCCGCCGATCGCCGCTTCGAGCTGCTGCAGCATCGCCGGATCGTCGCGCGCCAGGATCATATCGACCTTCTGGGCGAGCGCGTGCACCGCCTCGTCGGCGCCAACCAGATTTTCTGCGGGCGTGAGCCCGCGCAGCGCTTCGCGCACCTCGGCGAGCCCGTGCTCGATGCCGGCCAGAGCGTCGGGATCGACGCCGGCTTGCCGGCTGAGGTCGATACGCTCGCCCAGCGCCCTGATCTCGCTCTCCAGCGATTCCAAGGCGCGTCGCGGCAACGCCTCGTTGAGCTGCCGGCCGATCTCGGCAAGATCGCCGCGCACGGCGGCGATCGCGTTCTCGATCTCGTTCGACGGCTGCAGCGCCTCGATGCGCGCGGTGATGTGGCGCAGCTGCTGCTCGAGGCTGTCGAAGTCGAGCCCGGCGGCGGGCGCGGGCATGAGTACGGGGGCTTCCGCCGCAGCGGCGGTTTCGCCCGCAACGGCGGTGTCGCCATCCAGCACGCGCTGGCGTGCGGCGATTTCGGCGACGGCGTCGTCGATGGAGATCGCCGGCTCCGCACTGGCGCGCCGCCGTTGCGGCGGTACGACGGGACGCGGGGGCTGACGCGGCTCGCTCGGCACTTGCCGAACCTGTGGCGGCGCGCAGGTCAACAGCGGCTCTTGGCGTTCGCGCGGCGCCTCAAGCGGCGTCGGCTGCGGTGCGGCTGCCACCAGCGCCACGCGCTCCAATTGCTGCGCGAGCTTGTCGAGGCGGGCGTTCACCTCGTTGAATTCACTACCGAATTCGTTGCGGCGGCGCAGATCCTCAGCCGCCTCATGCTGTCGTTCGCGCGCTGCGGCTTCGTGGCTGTGCGCTTCGCTGGGATCGCGGCGCTCGGACGGCTCCTCGCGCTCGGCGACGGCAGCGGGATGGAATTCGGGCTGCTGCTCCAGGCGCGCGTCGGGCACCGTGGGGCGATAGGGATTGTCGTCGCCCCACTGCTCTTGCGGTTCCGGGTGCCTATTGTCGCGATAAGGCTCGCCTTCCCGTTGGGATTCGGGCCGGCGCTCGTCGCGGTCGGCATCGCGGAACGGTCTGCCTTCGGGTCGCCCATGCCGGCGCGCGGAGCGGTCGTCGCGGCCGTTCTCGCGATAGGGGCCGCCTTCGTGCCGGCGTGCGGGGCGCCCGTCGCGATCAGGGCTGCGAAACGGACCGCTGTCGCGCGGACGCTCGGGCCGGGCGCCGTTGTCGGCGTCCCGAGACCGACCAGCATCGGGGCGGCGTCCGGGCCGCTCGCCACGGTCGAAGTCACGGTACGGGCCGCCGTCGCCGCGCTGCGGCGCGCCGAATGCCGTGGCTTCGCGGGGGTATGGCCGCTCGAACGGCTCGTCCTCGCCCTCGCTGCGTTGGATGACGCTGTTGAGCCACTCACCAACCGAGACGCCGGACGCGCCGGGCCGCTGCCCGATCTCCCGGGCAGGCTCATGCGCTCGCGGGCGACGACCTTTGAGATTCCACGGACCGCCAGGTTTCATTCGCGCGCCCAAACTGCAGGGACAGCCTGTGCCCGATGTCGAGCCGCCGCTCGCGAAGGACAATGCGAGCAGCGCGGTCCTCTATCCTCTCCGCGCGACTGTTAAGGATTATGGTAAATAGCCGGTTAAGAATGCGCCGCTGGCGCGAGCGATGCCGAAGCTTTGGCGGCGCGCTATGTCACGAATCCGACAGATGTTTTTCGCGCGTCACGCCGCGGTCAGGCCGCCATCGACGACCAGTTCCGCGCCGGTGGTGAACGCCGACTCGTCGCTCGCCAAGAACAGAATGGTGCGGGCCACGTCGATCGGCTGCGCCAGGCGGCCGAGCGGCGCCGCGCGGGCGTAATTCGCTTCCATCTTCGCTGGGTCGCGTGCGGCGGCGATCATCGCCCGCAGCATCGGCGTTTCGACGAATGACGGGTGCACCGAGTTGCAGCGGATGTTGTAACCCTTGCGCGCGCAATGCAGCGCCACCGATTTGGTGAGGAGCCGCACACCGCCCTTGCTGGCGCTGTAGGCGGCGAGATTGCCGCTGCCGATCAGCCCGGCGACCGACGACATGTTGACGATCGAGCCGCCGCCGCGCTCCTTCATGACGCGCACGGCGTGCTTGCAGCCCAAGAACGTGCCGTCGAGATTGACCGCCATCAGCGCGCGCCACTCGTCGAGCGTCGTCGTCTCGATGTCTCGAAGGAGCGCCACGCCGGCGCTGTTGACCAGAACATCGAGCCGGCCGAATTCGGCCACGACCGCGTCGGTGACGGCGATCCAATCGTCTTCGCGTGTGACGTCGAGCAGATGAAAGCTGGCACCATTGCCGAGCGCCGCCAGGGCCGCCTCGGCGGCCGATTTGTCGCGGTCGGTCAGAACAAGCTTGGCGCCCTCGTCGAGAAACAGGCGCGCCGCCGCCAAGCCTATACCCGATGCCCCGCCCGTGATCAGGGCAACTTTGCCGTCGACGCGCCCCATTCGTGAAGGCTAGTCCACGTCGCCCACGCTGGCTAGTATGAGCACCGGCACCGCGTGGTTGCACCGGCGCCGCCGAACCCCAATCCGCGGAGACCGCATGCCCGAGGCCTTCATTTACGATCACGTGCGCACGCCGCGCGGCCGCGGCAAGGTCGACGGTGCGCTGCACGAAGTCACCGCGCTCAATCTGGCGAGCCAGGCGCTCGGCGCCATCAAGAGCCGCAACGCTCTCGATCCGGCGCTGGTCGACGACGTGGTAATGGGTGTGGTCGATCCGATCGGCGAAGCCGGCGCCAACATCGCACGCACCGCGGCGCTGGTGGCGGGCTACGGCAACGGCGTGGCCGGCGTGCAGATCAACCGCTTCTGCGCCTCGGGGCTCGACGCGGTCAATTTCGCCGCGGCGCAGATCATGGCCGGTCAGCAGGACATGGCGATCGGCGGTGGCGTCGAATCCATGAGCCGCGTTGGTATCGGCGCCGCCGGCGGCGCCTGGTCGGTCGATCCGTCGATCGCGGTGGCGCATTATTTTCTGCCGCAGGGCATTTCCGCCGACCTGATCGCGACCAAATACGGATTTTCGCGCGACGACGTCGACGCCTATGCGGTCGAGAGCCAGAAGCGCGCCGCCGCGGCCTGGGAGGAGGGGCGCTTTGCCCGCTCGGTCATGGCGGTGAGGGACGTCAATGGCCTCACCATCCTCGACAAGGACGAACACATGCGGCCGGGCACGACCATGCAGTCGCTGGCGTCGCTCAAGCCGTCATTCGTCGAGCTCGGCGACAAAGGCGGCTTCGATGCCGTTGCGGTGCAGGCGCATCCCGAGGTCGAAGGGATCAACCATGTCCATCACGCCGGCAATTCGTCGGGCATCGTCGACGGCGCCGCGGCGGTGCTGATCGGCAATACCCGCGCCGGCAAGCGCGCCGATCTAAAACCGCGCGCCAGGATCAAGGCATTCGCCAATATCGGCTCCGAGCCGGCCCTGATGCTGACCGGTCCGGTCGACGTCACCGAGAAGGTCTTGAAAAAGGCGCGCATGAGCCTCGCCGACATCGACCTGATCGAGGTCAATGAAGCATTCGCGTCCGTGGTGCTGCGCTATCTGCAGGCGTTCGATCTCGACATCGACAAGGTCAACGTCAACGGCGGCGCCATCGCCATGGGCCATCCGCTCGGCGCCACCGGCGCCATGATTCTGGGAACCGTGCTCGACGAGCTGGAGCGCCGTAACGCCGCCACTGCGTTGATCACGCTCTGCATCGGCGCCGGCATGGGGACGGCGACGATTATCGAGCGGGTATGATGTTCTCCTCATCCTGAGGCGCGAGCGAAGCGAGCCTCGAAGGATGCAGGCCCCGGCGCCTCGGCCTGAATCCTTCGAGGCTCGCTGCGCAGGCACCTCAGGATGAGGTTCGAAATTGCAGCGAGTTGTTACTGAGAGATCGCACATGCCGAAGATCGATATTGCCAACCTGCCGACCGATACGCGCACCGGATATCCGCCGCCGCTCAATCGCGGCGTCGAGGGCCGCATCCGCAGACGGCTCGGCAATGCCGTTGGGCTCGACCAGTTCGGCGTCAACCTGACCACGCTGAAACCAGGCGCCGCATCGGCGCTGCGCCATTGGCACGAGCAGGAGGACGAACTGGTCTACGTCGTGCAGGGCGAAGTGGTTCTGGTCGAAGACGGCGGCGAGACCGTGCTCAAGCCGGGCGACGCGGCGGGCTTCAAGGCCAACGTCGCCAACGGTCATCAGCTCGTCAATCGCTCGGCGCACGATGTCGTATATCTGGAAATCGGCACGCGGTCGCGGCACGAGCGTGCCCATTATCCCGACGTCGATCTCGTGATGGTTCGCGACGCGGCCGGCGCGCGTTTCACGCACAAGAATGGCGAGCCGTACAAATGAGCTTCACGAACTTCAATCTCGAGATCGGCGGCGACGGCATCGCGCTCGTCACCTGGAATATGCCGGGGCGCTCGATGAATCTGATCGACGCCGCGACGACCGCGGAACTGTCGGCGATCGTCGAGCAGACCGCCGCCGATCCAGCGGTCAAGGGCGTCGTCATCACCTCCGGCAAGGACAGCTTTTGCGCCGGCGCCGATCTGGCGATCCTGCAAACCATGAGCCGGCTGTACGCCGAGACCATGGCTGCGCAAGGCGAGGACGCCGCCAATGCGCTGTTGTTTGCCGAGAGCCGCAAGTTCTCGCAGCTGTGCCGGCGCGTCGAGACCTGCGGCAAGCCGTGGGTCGCGGCGCTCAATGGCACCGCGATGGGCGGCGGTTTCGAGCTGGCGCTGGCCTGCCACCGTCGCATCGCCGCCGACAATGCCAAGGCGCGGTTCGGCCTGCCGGAAGTCAAGGTCGGACTGTTTCCCGGCGCCGGCGGCACGCAGCGCGTCGCCCGCATGCTGCCGCCCGCCGAGGCGCTGCAATTTTTGCTCAAGGGCGATCAGATCGACGTGGCGCGTGCCAAGGCGATGAAGCTCGTCGATGCGGTGGTGCCGCCGGCCGAGCTGATCAAAGCCGCCAAAGACTGGATCGCCAATGGTGGCAGCGCCACAGCGCCGTGGGACGCCGAAGGCTTCAGGCTGCCCGGCGGGCCGGTGCATTCCAAGGCCGGCATGATGGTGTTCACGCCCGCCAATGCGATCTATCGGCGCGAGACTTACGACAATTATCCGGCGGCGCGCGCCATCATGCAGGTGGTCTACGAGGGCTTGCAGCTGCCGATGGATCAGGCGCTGCGCGTCGAGTCGCGCTACTTCGCCAAGATTTTGCGCTCGCCGCAGGCGGCGGCCATGATCCGCTCGCTGTTTTTGTCGCTGCAGGAGATCAACAAGGGCGCCCGCCGGCCGGCCAGCGTGCCGAAACGCGCGCTGAAAAAAATTGGCGTGCTCGGCGCCGGCTTCATGGGCGCCGGCATCGCCTATGTGAGCGCGCAGGCCGGTTTCGAGGTGGTGCTGCTCGACCGCGATCCGGAAATCGCCGCGAAGGGCAAGGCGCAGTCGGAGCGGCTGATCAATGTGCAGGTCGAGCGCGGCCGCGCCAGTACTGCGGACCGCGACGCGCTGTTGGCGCGCATCGCCCCCACCGCCGATTACGTCGCGCTCAAGGACTGCGATCTCATCATCGAGGCCGTGTTCGAAGACCGCAAGGTCAAGGAGGAAGCGATCGGCCGCGCGCAGAACGTCATCGGCGAGCCCACCATCTTCGGCTCCAACACCTCGACCCTGCCGATCAGTTCGCTGGCCGCGGCGCTCAAGGACCGCGCCCGCTTCATCGGCATTCATTTCTTCTCGCCGGTCGACCGCATGATGCTGGTCGAGATCATTTTGGGCCGCGATACCGGCGAGGCCGCGCTCGCGGTTGCGCTCGACTACGTACGCGCCATCCGCAAGACCCCGATCGTGGTCAACGATTCGCGCGGCTTCTATACATCGCGTGTGGTCGGCACCTATTTGCGCGAAGGTCACCTGATGCTCAGCGAGGGCGTGCCGGCGGCGATGATCGAGAACGTCGGCCGCATGGCCGGCATGCCGGTCGGTCCGCTCGCGCTCAACGATGAAGTCGCCGTCGATCTCGCCTGGAAAATTCTGCAGGCCACCGAGGCCGATCTCGGGCCCGACGCGGTCGAGCCGCGGCAGAAGGCGCTGCTCCACGACATGGTGGAAAAGCGCGGCCGCTTCGGCCGCAAGAACGGCAAGGGCTTTTACGATTACCCGGCGAACGGCCCGAAGCGGCTATGGCCCGGCTTGGCCGACCTGCAGCCGACCATGCTTGATCCCGACAAGCTGGACGTCGCCGAGCTGAAGCAGCGGCTGCTTGCCATCCAGGCGCTCGAAACCGCGCGCTGCATGGAGGAGGGCGTGATCACCGATGTGCGTGAGGCCGACGTCGGTTCGATCCTCGGCTTCGGTTTTGCGCCGTTTACCGGCGGAACGTTGTCCTACATCGATGGCATCGGCAGCAAAGCCTTCGTGGCGTTATGCCGCGATTTTGCCAAGCGTCACGGCCCCCGCTTCGCGCCCTGCAAACTTCTGGTCGACATGGCAAAAAAGGGCGAGACCTTTTATGTTCGATTTCCGCCACAGGCGCCCAAGGCGGCCGCCTGAGCGACGCTCCGGCGCGATGGCCTTTACGGGGCCTGCCGTGTAATGTCGCGCCCCGTTTTTCGAGATTCCCTGCATGGCGCGTGATCAAGTCGACCTGACGCCGATTGAGCGGCGGGACGAACTCGTTGCTTGGCTGGCGCAAGGCGTGCGGCCGAAGGCGGAGTTCCGCATCGGCACCGAGCATGAAAAGTTTGCGTTCACGCGCGAAGGCCATCGCCCGGTGCCGTACGATGGCCCGCACGGCATCCGCGCGCTGCTCGAGGGCATGCGACGGCTGCTCGGCTGGGAGCCGATCACGGAGGGGCCACACCTCATTGGGCTGTTCGATACAGCCGGCGGCGGTGCGATCACGCTCGAGCCGGGCGGTCAGTTCGAATTGTCCGGTGCGCAAGTCGGCAGCGTGCACCAGACGGCTGACGAGCTCACCGCGCATCTCGAGGAAGTGCGCGAGGCCGCAGAGCCGCTGCGCCTCGGCTTCCTCGGCATCGGCATGACGCCGGACTGGCGGCGCGCCGACATGCCGGTGATGCCGAAGGGCCGCTACAAGATCATGACCGCCTATATGCCGAAGGTCGGCACGCTCGGCCTCGACATGATGTATCGCACCTGCACGGTGCAGACCAATCTCGATTTCTCGTCCGAAGCCGACATGGTCAAGAAGCTGCGCGTGTCGCTGGCGCTGCAGCCGATCGCCACCGCATTGTTCGCCAATTCGCCGTTCACTGACGGCAAGCCGAACGGCTTCCTGTCGTTCCGCTCGGAAATCTGGCGCGACACCGACAACAACCGCGCCGGCACATTGCCGTGGGTGTTCGAGCCCGGCATGGGCTTCGAGCGTTGGGTCGATTACGCGCTCGACGTGCCGATGTATTTCATCAAGCGCGGCGACGAATACATCGACGTCGCCGGCCGATCGTTCCGCGATTTTCTGGCCGGCAAGCTGCGCGGCGTTGCCGATGGCCGCGTCGTCATCTCCGATTGGGCCAATCACTTGAGCTCGATTTTTCCGGAAGTCCGGCTCAAGCGCTATCTGGAAATGCGCGGCGCCGATGCCGGGCCGCTGCCAAACCTCTTGGCACTGCCGGCCCTGTGGGTCGGTATTCTTTATGATGACGCGGCGCTCGACGCCGCCTGGGACCTTGTCAAAGACTGGAGCGCCGCCGAGCGTCAGCAATTGCGCGACGACGTGCCTAAGCTCGGCTTGGCCGCCAAAATCCACGGCCGTAGCGTCGCCGAGCTCGCCGCCGACATTCTCACACTCTCGCGCGGCGGACTGGCGCGCCGCAACCGGCTCGATGCCGGCGGCCGCGACGAGAGCCGCTATCTCGACGTGCTCGACGAGCGCCTCGCCCGCCGCAAAACCCCGGCCGAGGATCTGTTGGACAAATTTCGCGGTCCCTGGAACGGCTCGGTCGATCCGATCTATGCCGAGCAGGCGTATTGAGCGCGGCGACGAAGCGTTAACGATGCGGCGTCACGCCGGCCGGGCCGCGCCGGATAAGCTCGCTTTTGATTTTATTTTTACCAGTTTCGGCCAGGCTTTCGCGTGATGACCAAGCTCTTGACCGCGGACATTCAGCGCAAGAACGCCGAGCGCCAGCTGTTTGCCGCACGCCGGACGCTGAGCCATCTGGTCGAGCTGTACAACAGCGGCCGTTGGCGCCTCCACTACAAGGAGGACGCATTCGCCGAGACGGTCCGCCAGGCGCGGCAATCGGTCGAGCATTGGACCACCGTCGTCGCCAAGTCCGATCGCTTCGTCAAAGCGGACGCCTGCTGACCGCCTTGTCAAACTGAAATCGCCGTCGCGGAACGCCGCCTCGTCGGACGTGGCACAATGGCATTGATCCGGGCCGCCATGGCGGCTACGCGGATGAACCGGCTCGCCCGGCAGGCCACGTCTGCGGTCGCTCATGGCATCGCTCGTCAACGCCGTTCTATGCGCCGTCGTGGCGACCGCGTTCTGGTCGCTGATCGGCTACGCGCTCGGTCGGCACATGCTGCCGCGGGCGCTGGCGCTCGGCGCCGCGCCGGTGCTGGGCTGGGCGGTGCACAGCGCCGCGACGCTGCGGATCTTTTTTCTGACCGGGTTTTCGCCGGCTGCGGTGGCGGCGATCGCGGTCGTATGCATGGCTGCAAGCGGCGGCTCGTTGCTCTGGCGTCGGGGCAAGCACGACGAGGACGGCGCCCCGACTGTGCCGATGTGGACATTCGCGGCCGCGGCAGTGCTGGCGCTCGCGCCGGCGGTCGCCATCCTGCCGAAATTTTCCGGCGCTGCGGTTTTTCTAGCCGATCCCATTTTCGATCATTCCAAGATCGCCATCATCGATGCGATGATGCGGCAGGGTGTGCCGCCGGTCGATCCGGTGTTTTCCGAGCCGGGCGGTGCGGGGCGGCTGATCTATTATTACTTGTGGCATTTCAGCGCCGCGCAATTGGCGCTGCCGCTCGCCGCAAGCGGCTGGGAAGCCGATATCGGGCTGACCTGGTTCACGGCGTTCGCGTCGCTCTCCCTGATGATGGCGCTTGCGGTGTGGCTGAGCCGCAGGTCCGCGGCCGCAATCTGGGTCGTCGTGCTTGCCGCGGCGACATCGCTGCGCCCGAGCCTCGGTTGGGCGTTCGGCTACGACGAACTCATTCCATTCCTTGCCGATCCCACCGGCTTCTCCGGATGGCTGTTCCAGGCCGCCTGGGTGCCGCAGCATCTGATGGCGGCGGCGTGCGTCGTCACGTCGATGCTGCTGATCGCGCGCTGCGCCGAGCGGCCGTCTTTGCTCCTGCTCGCGAGCCTGGTGCTGACGGTCGCGGCTGGATTTGAAAGCTCGACCTATGTGGGCGGCGTGACGTTTGCGCTCGCCGCACTGGCGGCCGCGCCGTTTTTTTTGTTCGCCGCCGAGCGCGGTCGCCGCCTGCGCTTCGTCGCGCTGGTGGTGCTGGCCGCATTGCTGGTCGCCGGTTTCGCGGCCCCGTTCATCATCGATCAGGTGGCGATGACCGCGGCGCGCCACGATCCGACGCCGATCGTGATCCGGCCGTTTCCGGTTTTGGGCGAGCTGTTTTCCGAGCAGCTGCGGCACATTCTCGACCTGCCGGCATATTGGCTGATCGAGCTGCCCATCGAATTTCCGGCCACTTATGTGCCCGGCGTGATCGCGCTGTGGCTGTTGTGGCGCGGCGCGCTGGAGCGGCAGGCCAGAATCGCCGTGGCCGCTCTGGTATGTCTTGCCGGTGCCGGACTCGCGGCATCGTGGCTCCTTGCCAGCACGCTTGGCGACAACAACGATCTCGCATGGCGTGCGGTGCTGCCGGCCGCAACCGCGCTGATCGCCGCTACCGCCGCCGGTGTGGTGACGCTGCCGCGCCGGTTTTTGATCGCTGCGCTGGCGCTCGGCGGTCTCGTTCTGAGCCTGCCCAATACCGTCACCATGATCCGCTCCAACGTTGCGGGCCGTATCGTGCCGGATGGTCAAACGTTCGCGCAGGCGCCGCAGCTGTGGGCGGCGGTGCGCCGCTATGCTGGATCGGCCGCGCGGGTCGCCAACAATCCGCTCTATCTGCAGGACCTGACGCCCTGGCCAGTGAATATCTCGTGGGCGCTGCTGGCCGACCGCAATTCGTGCTTTGCCGGCCGCGAGCTGGCGCTGGCCTTTGCGCCGCTGCCGGCCGCGCGCCGCGAAGCCATCAACCGGCAATTCATCGATGTCTTCGCCGGCCGCGGCACGCCGGACGACGTCCGCGATCTCGCCGGGCTATACCGCTGCGACGTCGTCGTGGTCGTCCCGCAGGACGGCGCCTGGGCCGATGACCCATTTGCCGCAAGCCTCGATTATCGGCTCGCCGAAGCACGCGCCGGCCGCTGGAAGATTTATGTGCGCGCCGCGGTCGCGCAGGCCGCGAGATGATATGACTTACCAACGAGGCCTTGTCGCTTTTTCTGATCGACCAAAAATGTCGTACCATCGTTTCGCCTAGTCATGTCGCCATCCACCGCCCCCGCGCTGCATTCCTCGTCCGCACTCGTCGCCTTGCGCGGCGTGGCGAAAACGTTTCCGAACGGCACACAGGCGCTCGCCGGGCTCGATCTCGATGTGCGCCAGGGCGAGTTTTTGTCGCTGCTCGGCCCGTCAGGCTGCGGCAAATCGACGGCGCTGCGCATCGTCGCCGGCCTGAGCGAGCCGAGCGCCGGCGCGGTCGAATGGAGCGACCCGGCGGATAAAGCCGGGCGGCGCGGCCGCATCGGCTTCGTCTTTCAGGAGCCGACCCTGATGCCGTGGGCCAATGTGTCCCATAACGTGCGGCTGCCGCTCAAGCTCGCCGGCACGCCCGGCGGCGAGGTCGAAGCGCGCGTCGACGCCGCGCTGCAGCGCGTCGGCCTGCAGCAGTTCGCCCGCGCCTATCCGCGCGAATTGTCGGGCGGCATGCGCATGCGCGTGTCGATCGCCCGCGCGCTCGTCACCGAGCCGGAGCTGCTCTTGATGGACGAGCCGTTCGCCGCGCTCGACGAGATCACCCGCTTCGCGCTCAACGACGATCTGTTGCGGATGTGGCAGGCGCTACGCACCACCATCGTGTTCGTCACCCATTCGGTGTTCGAATCGGTTTATCTGTCGAGCCGCATCGCCGTGATGTCGCCACGGCCGGGCCGGGTCGTTACCGAGCTCGCCGTCGACGCGCCGTATCCGCGCGGCCGCGACTTCCGCACCTCCGCCGATTACGCGGCCCTGTGCCGGCGCGCCTCCGAGGCGCTGGCCCGCGCCATGGCGGGAGGCTCATCGTGATCGAGCGACCGCGCCGCTCCGCTCATTCCCGCGAAAGCGGGAATCCAGATCGTGCTGCTCAGCAAAGATCCGAGACTGGGTCCCCGCCTTCGCGGGGACGAGCGGATGTGGGCGACCGCGCGTTGCGCATCGCGTTGCCCATTGTCGTGCTGGCACTCGTGCTTGCGATCTGGGAAGCGGCGGTGCGGCTCGGACAGATTCCGCCCTACGTGCTGCCCGGCCCGGTGCTGGTGTGGCAAACGCTGGTGAGCGACTGGGTCTTGTTGGGGCAATCGCTGCTGGTGACGCTGACCACGACAGTCGAAGGCTTTCTGCTGGCCGCGGCCGGCGGCCTCGGACTTGCCGTGCTGTTCAATCAATTCCGCGTCGTCGAATATTCGCTCTATCCTTACGCCGTCATCCTGCAGGTCACGCCGGTGATCGCCATTGCGCCGCTCCTTCTGGTTTATCTGCAGCAGCCGACCGCGGTTCTGGTCTGCGCCTGGATCGTGGCGTTCTTTCCGGTGCTGGCCAACACCACGCTGGGGCTCAACTCGGTCGACCGCAATCTCGACGAACTGTTTGCGCTTTACGGCGCCACGCGTCTCGAAGTGCTGTGGAATCTCAAGTTGCCGTCGGCGCTGCCTTACATGCTGGGCGGCCTGCGCATCGCCGGCGGGCTGTCGCTGGTCGGCGCGGTGGCTGCCGAGATCGCCGCGGGCTCCGCCGGCGCCGGCTCCGGGCTCGCCTACCGCATCAGCGAATCGCAGTACCGGCTCAACATCCCGCGCATGTTCGCGGCGCTGCTGCTGCTGTCCGTCACCGGCATCGTCATTTTCTATGCGCTGGCCCTGGTCAATCATCTGGCGCTGCGGCGCTGGCACGAAAGCGCGCTGCAGGGCGAGCGCTGATCGAAAACAACGCCAGCCGAGGCACATGATCAAAAAGATCGCCATCGCCGGCTACCGGTCCTTGCGCGACGTCAGATTGAGCCTCGGCGCGCTCAATCTCGTGACCGGGCCCAACGGCAGCGGCAAGTCGAGCCTCTATCGCGCCGTGCGCTTGCTGGCGGATATCGCCCAAGGGCGCATCATCCAGTCGCTTGCCGCCGAAGGCGGACTGCGCTCGACCTTGTGGGCCGGACCGGAATCGTTCTCGCGCGCCATGAAAGCCGGCGCGCAGCCGATCGAGGGTACCGTGCGCAGGGCATCAATCAGTTTGAAGCTCGGCTTCGCCAGCGAGAATTACGGCTATGCGATCGATCTTGGTCTGCCGCAGCCGTCAAAATCGCAATTCTCCCGCGATCCGGTCATCAAGCTCGAAAATCAGTGGCTCGGCGAAACATTGAGCCGCTCCAATGTTTTTGCGGTCCGTCACGGGCCGAGCGTTCGCATCCGTGATGAAGCCGGCGCGTGGCGGCAGGTGATGCAGCACCTGGCGCCGTTCGACAGCATGATGACGCACTGCAGCGACCCGCGCGACGCGCCCGAGCTGTTGTTCCTGCGCGAGCGCATGCGCGATTGGCGTTTCTACGATCATTTCGACACCGGCCGCGATGCGCCGGCGCGGCGCCCTCAGATCGGCACCCATACGCCGGTACTCGGCAGCGATGGCGCCGATCTCGCCGCCGCCATGCAGACGATTTGTGAAATCGGCGATCCGGTCGCGCTCGACGCGGCGATTGGCGATGCCTTTCCTGATTCTCGAATCGAGATTGCGGTGAGCGACGGCTATTTTGAATTGCAGATGACGCAGCGTGGCTTGCTGCGGCCGTTGAAGGCGGCCGAACTGTCCGACGGCACGCTGCGCTATCTGTTGCTGGTTGCGGCGCTGCTGTCGCCGCGGCCGCCCGAACTGATGATCCTCAACGAGCCGGAGACGAGCCTGCATCCCGATCTGCTGCCGCCGCTGGCCCGGCTCATCGCCCAAGCCTCGGCGCGTTCGCAAATTCTGGTCGTGTCCCACGCCGCTGCGCTGTTGTCCGGCCTCGAGGCGGCAGAAAGCGTCAGACGGATCAGCCTCGACAAGCGTTTGGGCGAGACGCTGATCGAGGCGGACGAGCAGCCGGCCTGGACTTGGCCATCGCGCTAGCGGCGCGGCGACAATCCGACTGCCAACTTGTCGGGCAGGCCCGGCTCGGTAAACTGGTTCCAACTTGCGGAATGCGCTGGGCGGTGCGTCGCACAGGAACTCGGTCCGTGAAGTACGGGGGGACACCATGCCGTCGGGATTGCGGGCGCTGCTCTATCTGCTCACCTTGCTCTATCTCGTTTTGGGGCTGATCCTTTTCGTCGTCCCGGCAAAGGCCGCGGGCAGCTTTGCCTGGAGCGTATCGCCCATGGTGACGATGACCATTGGCGCGTGGTGTCTCGGCAATGCCTGGGGCGGATTCGTTGCGGTAAAACGCAGCCAATGGGCTTCGGCGCTTGGCGTGACCGTTTACTTCACCTGCTTCGGGTTGCTGCAGGCCGCAGTTCTGTTCCAATTTCACCAAAGACTTGCGCTCGGGCATCCGCTGGCATGGCTTTATGTGCTTGCGCTGGCCGTGAACTGCGTGTTTGCGGTTGCTGCAATCGTCGCTTGGCTCCGCGGCGGCAGCGCTGTCGTCGTGCCGGTCGGCCGGCCATTCTCCATTCTGGAAAGCGGATTGACCGTCGTCTTCATCCTGGTGGTATCGTTCTTGGGCTTTTATGGCCTGTTGGCCACCCCTGGGATGCGGGGTCTGAACGCCACCATTTTCCCTGAAGTACTGTCGCCATTCACATTGCGAAGCTTTGGCGCTTTTTATCTGTCGATCGCTCTTGGAGTCGTCCCGCTGCTGCTCACGCGCGGCGTCGGCAATCTTTTGAACCACGGCTATGCGTCGTACGGCGCTCTGGTTTTCATCACGGTAGCCGCTTTGGCTTTCATCGGCCGCTTCGATTTCGCCCATCGGCCAACCCAATTCATCTATATCGGCATCTATGTGCTGGTCGGCGCAGTTGTCGGCGTCTATCTGCTTCGGTACGGGACCGGACGCGATCAAAAGCCACGGATCGCCGGGCATCCATAATTCAACTAAGAAAGCCCAAATCGTATCGCGCTCGCAACGTTGCGAACATCATGCTGCCGCGACATTCGTTTGCTTGCCTCCGTGCTGCGATCCTGTCTTGATGGCGCACGTCCGCTACTTCGGCCGGAGGAACGCATGCTGACGCGACGCTCGATGATTTATGCAGCGGGCGTGCCCGGAGCGCTCGCGCTTTCCCGCCGGCGCGCTGGCGCGCAAAGCTATCCCTCCGGGCCGGTGACTTTCATCGTGTCGTTTCCGGCCGGCGGCAGCACCGACGTGGTGATGCGCGCGGTCGCGCCCAAGCTGCAGGAGCGCCTGGGCAAGCCGGTGGTCATCGAAAACCGCGCCGGCGCCGGCGGCGTGATCGCCACCGGCCTTGTCGCCCGCGCGGCGCCGGACGGTCTTACGTTGCTCGCCGCGGCAAGCTCGATTGCCGCCAACCCAAAACTATTCAAGTCGCTGCCGTTCGATACGCTCAAGGATCTGCAGGCGGTGTCGCTGGTCTTCCGCACGCCGCTGGCGCTCGTCGCCAATCCAAATCTGCCGGTGACGTCGGTCAAGGAGCTGGTCGCGCTCCTCAAGCAGAAGCCCGGCGAGATCAACTTTGCCCATGGCGGTCCCGGCTCGGCGATCCACCTCGCCGCCGAATTGTTGCAGACCATGACCGGCACCAAAATGATCGGCGTCGCGTATCGCGGCGCGCCGCTCGCGCTCACTGACGTGATGGCGGGCCGGGTCGCCGTGATGTTCGCCGACGCCGGCAGCGTGATGGGTCAGATCCAGGCCGGAAAGGTGCGGGCGCTGGGCGTGAGCACGGCGCGGCGTGTCGAAGCGCTGCCGAACGTTCCGACCGTCGCCGAAGCGATACCTGGCTTCGAGGCCGTCGGCTGGACCATGGTGCTGGCGCCGGCGGCAACGCCGAAGCCGATCATCGACCGGCTTGGCACCGAGCTTGCGGTTGCGGCAAAGACTCCGGATGTGCGTTCGTTCATCGGCAAGCTGGGCAATATTCCGGTCGACAGCCCGCCGCCTCCCGAACTGCAGACATTCCTCGCCGCCGAGATCGAGCGTTGGGGCGACCTGATCGAGCGGGCCGGCCTCGCCAAAACCCTCTGACATCCTCTCTCACAACGACAATGAAAGGCGCCGTTTAAATGAGCGACGAAGCCGCGCTGCGCGACAAGGCTGCGACTCTCACCCGCATGCTGAACCTGCAGGGCACCATCGGAATGTTCGGCCACGTCTCCGTGCGCATTCCGGGCACCGACAGGTGTTTCATCAGTCCGGGCGCCAGCACCGACAAGACCGTGGTGCGGCCCGAGCAGATGTTCGTCTACAACATCGACGGCACCATCATCGAGCATCCCGGCGGCCTGATCCCGCTGGAATGGCGCATCCACACCCAGATCCATCGCGACCGGCCCGACGCCATGTGCATCTGCCACCTGCACGCGCCGCACGCCCGCGCGCTCGGCGTCGCCGGCAAGCCGCTGGTGCCGGTGTTTTTGCACGGCTCGTTTCTTTGCACCGGCGTGCCGACCTGGAACAACCCGCGGCTGGTGGTCAACGACGATCAGGCCGCCGACCTGTCGCGCGCGCTCGGCCAGCACCGCTGCGCCCAGATGCGCGGCCATGGCAGCGTCGTGGTCGGCGCCAGCGCCGAAGAGGCGTTCTTCGCCTGCACGTTTCTCGAAGAGAATGCGCAGATCCAGCTGCAGGCGGAAATCATGGGCGGCGCCATTGCGCTGAGCGAGGAGGAGGCGCGCGACTGCGCCGAAGGCACCTTCAATCCGCGCCTGTTCCCGCTGCTGTGGGCGTTTTACGAGCGCAAGGTGAAGCTGAGTTAGGCGGCACCGTTACGCAGACTCATTGCCAGCACGCGGGCGACGTGGAGCGGCGCGCGGCCGGTGCCGTCGCGGATTTGCTGGCGGCACGAGGTACCGTCGGCGACAATGAACGTTTCCGCATCCGCCTTACGCACCGCAGGCAATAGCGACAGCTCGGCCATGGCGAGCGACACGTCAATGGTGTCGGCGCCGTAGCCGAACGCGCCGGCCATGCCGCAGCAGCTCGATTCGACCGAGGTGACTTGGAGGTCAGGGATCAGCCGCAGCACGGTTTCGACCGCGCCCATGGCGCCGAATGATTTTTGATGGCAGTGGCCATGGAGGAGGGCGCGCTTGTTCAAGGGCAAGAGATCGAGCGCAAGCCGGCCGGCCTTATGTTCGCCTGCCACAAACTCCTCGAATAGGAACGTCCGCTCCGCGGCGCGCTTGGCCGCGTCGTTCCGCAGCAGCGCGGGGATTTCGTCGCGGAACGTAAACAGGCAGCTCGGCTCGAGGCCGATCACCGGCACGCCGCGCTCGACAAAGGGCGCGAGCGCATTGAGCGTACGCTCGGCTTCGCGGCGCGCCTCGGCGACTTTGCCGACGGCGAGGAACGTGCGTCCGCAACACAGCGGCCGCGAGCCGTCGCGCGGCGCCGGCAAATGAACACGATAGCCGGCGGCGGTGAGCACCGCCAGCGCGGCATCGAGATTCTCGCGTTCGAAATAGCGGTTGAAGGTGTCGGCGAAGAGCACCACCTCGCGCGCTCCTGCTTCGTGATGCCTGGCGTTGGGCTGGACACCCGCGGGCTCAGCCCCATCAAACAAATCCGCGCGCCATTTCGGCAGCTGCCGCCGCGCGCTGAAACCGGTGAGCCACTCGGACAAGGTCGCCGCACCGGGCACCGCGTCGCGCAGATTGAACAGCCACGGCGCGCGCGCCGCGTAGGGCGCGTAACGCGGCAGATAGCCGACCAGCCGGTCGTGCAGCGATAGTCCGCGCTGCGCCGCGCGCGCGGACAAAAACTCGATCTTCATCCGCGCCATGTCGACGCCGGTCGGGCATTCGCGCCGACACGCCTTGCAGGAAACGCAAAGGCTCAGCGTCGCCGCCATCTCGTCGGAGGTGAGCGCATCCGGTCCGATCTGGCCGGTGATGGCGAGTCGCAATGAATTCGCACGACCGCGCGTAGAATCGCGCTCCTCGCGGGTGACGCGATAGCTCGGGCACATGACGCCGCCGGCCAGCGCGCGGCAGGCGCCGTTGTTGTTGCACATCTCGACCGCGCCCTGGAAACCGCCGCCGGCGCCCGGATAAGCCGACCAGTCGAGTGCCGTCTGCATCGCCTCGGCGCGGTACTCCGGGCCGTAACGGAACAGCGTGCGGTCGTCGAACTTCGGCGCGCGCACGATCTTGCCGGGATTGAACAGGCCGTGCGGATCGAAACGGTCTTTCACCTCCTCGAAGGCATGCACCAGCTCGGCGCCGAACATCGACTCGTGGAATTCCGAGCGCACGATGCCGTCGCCGTGCTCGCCCGAATGCGAGCCTTTGTACTCGCGCACCATCGCGAAGGCGTCCTCGGCGATGGCGCGCATGGCGCGTACGTCCTTTTCCAGCCGCAAGTTCAGCACCGGCCGTACGTGCAGGCAGCCGACCGCGGCGTGCGCGTACCAGGTGCCGCGGGTGCCGTGCCGTTCGAACACGGCCGACAGCCGCGCCGTGTAGTCGGCGAGATGCTCGAGCGGCACCGCGCAGTCTTCGACGAAGGACACCGGTTTGCCCGCGTCCTTCATCGACATCATGATGTTCAGCCCGGCGGTGCGCACCTCGCCGATGCCGGCCTGCAGCTTGGCATCGAGCACCTCGACCACGCCGCCCCATTGGGGGCCGCTGCCGTTCCAGGACAGGCCGAGATCGCCGAGCAATTCCGAAAGCTGCTTGAGCCGGCGCAGGTTTTCGTCCCAATCCTCCTCGGCGAATTCGACGAACAGGATCGCTTCCGGATCGCCGCGCAGGAACGCATCGACGATCGGGCGGTACATGGCGATGTCGCGCGCCAGCCCCAGCATGGTGCGGTCGATCAGCTCGACCGCAATCGGCTTGAGCCGCACGATGTGTTGCGCGGCCTTCATCGCCTCGTGAAAGCTGCCGAAGTGGCAGGCGCCGAGCGCGCGCCGGCCAAGCAGCGGTGAAAGCTTCAGCTCGATCGCCGTCGAAAATGCCAGCGTGCCTTCGGAGCCGACCAGAATGTGCGCCAGATTGATGTCGTTCCTGTCCGGCGTGAGCGCATCGAGATTGTAGCCGCCGACGCGGCGCTGCACCTTTGGGAAGCGGCGCGCGATTTCGCCGGCTTCGCGCGCGGCGATGGCGAGAAGATCGTGCTGCAGCGCCTGCGGCACGTCGGTCTTGGCGTCGCCCAAGCGGCCGAAATGCGCGTGCGTGCCGTCGGCCAGCACGGCGTCGATCGCCAGCACGTTCTCGCGCGTGTTGCCGTAGCGCAGCGAGCGCGCGCCGCATGAATTGTTGGCCGCCATGCCGCCGATGGTGGCGCGTGATGCCGTGGAGATGTCGACCGGAAACCACAGCCCGCGGGCTTTCAGCGCGCGGTTGAGCTCATCGAGCACGATGCCGGGTTCGACCACACAGCGTCCGCCGGCGGCATCGACCTCGACCACGCGGTTGAGGTGGCGCGAGCAGTCGATCACGATCGATTGATTGATGGTCTGGCCAGCCTGCGAAGTTCCACCGCCGCGCGGCGTCACCGGCACGCCTTCTGCCCGGCAAATCGCTATCGCCCGTTCGGCTTCTTCTATGGTGCGCGGAACGACCACGCCCACCGGCATGATCTGGTAGTGCGAGGCATCGGTGGCATAACGCCCGCGTGCAAAGGCGTCGAAGCGCACCTCGCCCACGCGCTCGGCATTGAGGCGGCGTTCCAGGCCGGGGTACAGCCGTGCGGCCAATGCGCGTCTCCAAATGGGTTTTTACCGCGTTGCCTGCGACAACGAGGAAGAATACTTGACCGCAATCTCGCATCCGCTATTCAACCCCACAAGCCGCCGCCGTTCGTGCCCGCATAGGCGCCGCCGCGACGAAAATTCCCTGCCAGGAGATTGTTATGCCGCAGAATGCCTCGCGCGCCGCCGGACGCCATTTTTTGCAGATTCCGGGCCCGTCGCCGCTGCCGGACCGCGTGCTGCGCGCGATGGATACGCCGCTCATCGACCATCGCGGCCCGGAATTCGCCAAGCTCGCCAAGCGTTGCCTCGACGGCATCAAGACCATCTTCAAGACCACCAATCCGGTGATCATCTACACGGCGACCGGCACCGGCGCCTGGGAAGCCGCCCTGGTCAACACGCTGTCGCCCGGCGACCGCGTGCTGATGGTCGAAACCGGCCAGTTCGCCACCCAGTGGAAGGACATGGCCACGAAGCTCGGCCTCAAGCCCGAATTCATCCCGGGTGATTGGCGCACCGGCGCCGACCCCGCCAAGATCGAAGACCATCTGCGCAAGGACAAAGCCCACGCGATCAAGGCCGTGTGCGTGCTGCACAACGAGACCGCGACCGGCTGCCTGTCGCCGATCGATCCGATCCGCAAGGCGATCGACGCCGCCGGCCATCCGGCGCTGTTGATGGTCGACACCATCTCGTCACTCGCCTCGGCCGACTATCGCCACGACGAATGGGGCGTTGACGTCACTGTCGGCGGCGCGCAGAAGGGCCTGATGCTGCCGCCCGGCATGTCGTTCAATGCCATCAGCGACAAGGCGCTCGATGCGGCAAAGTCGTCCAAGCTGCCGAAGTCGTTCTGGTCGTGGGACGACATGCTGAAAATGAACAAGGTCGGGTTCTTTCCCTACACGCCGGCGACCCAGATGCTGCAGGGGCTCGCGGTCTCCATCGACATGCTGCACGAGGAAGGACTCGACAACGTGTTCGCCCGCCACGCGCGGCTCGCCGAGGCGACGCGCCGCGCGGTGCGCGCCTGGGGTCTCGACATCCTGTGCCGCGATGCGAAATATCATTCGCCGACCATCACGGCGGTGTTGCTGCCGGACGGCCACGACTCCGATGCGTTCCGCAGCTTGGCGCTCGACGCTTTCAACATCTCCTACGGCGCCAGCTTCGGTCCCTACGCCAAGAAATATTTCCGCATAGGCCACCTCGGCGACATCAACGACGGCTGGATGATGGGCGTGCTGGCGAGCACCGAAATGGCGCTCGCCGTGGCCGGCATTCCGCACAAGAAGGGCGGCGTGCAGGCGGCGATGGATTACATCGTCTCGACGCAGCGCGGCGCCGCGCGCGTCGCGGCGGAGTAGCGCGCGTCAGTCGGTCGATGGCTTAAGCTCGTCGCGGTACGCCGTCGATCGACGGCTTTCTTTGATCAACAAATCGCTCGAGGGGGATGCGCGCGAGTTCGATTGGCGGCGCTCACCCCTCCCGCCGGTACGCCGAAAGCCCCGGCCGATACGATTTCTCATCCAGAAACTGCGCCATGCCTTTCTCGCGGCCTTTTTCGGCGTCGAGAAAGCGCAGCTGGTCGAGCTTGGCGAACAGATAATCCTCGGCGTCCTCCCACGGCATCTCGCGGACGCGGCGGGCGGCGTGCTTGGCGATGCGCAGCGCCATCGGGTTCTTTTCCAGAAGCGTGGCCGCGAGTTTTTGCACCCGCGCGCGCAATTCCTCGCGCGGCACCGCTTCGTTGACGAGCCCCATGGCGGCGGCCTTGCGGCCGTCGAAAGTCTCGCCGGTCATGATGTAATACATCGTGTCGCGCTGGCCCATGACCGAGGCGACCGCCTTGCTGACGGTGCCGGACGGAATGATGCCCCAGTTGATTTCTGAAAGGCCGAACGTCGCGTCGTCCGCGGCGATGGCGAGATCGCAGGCGATCAACGAGTTGAACGCGCCGCCAAAGCACCAGCCGTTGACCATGGCGATGGTCGGTTTGCCGTAATATTGCAGCCGCCGCCATTGCGCCATGGCGCTCTTGCGCATGACTTTGAGGCGATCGTCGTAGGACAGCTTGTCGGTGGCGCGAAAATATTCGCGCAAATCCATGCCCGACGAATAGGCGTCGCCGGCGCCGGTGAGCACCAGCACGCCGCAGCGCTCGTCGCTTTCCAGCGCCTCGAACACGTCGAGCATCTCGAACGACAGCGGGGGATTGATGGCGTTGCGTTTCTCCGGCCGGTTCATCGTCACCCAGGCGACGCGGTCGACGATCTCGACCAGGACGGTGTTGCCGCCGGGGAGGGGAGCGGTGCTTGGCTGGGCCGTCATTCAGAAAGTCCCTTTCTTCAAACTGCAGGCGTCAACATACCGCAAGGAGCCACCACCGTAACAAAGCGCGCGGACATTGACACCACCCCCGCCTGTGGGAAGATCGCGCGCAGATAAGAACTAAAGCCGGAAAACGTGGGAGGACGACGACAATGAAAAAAGCCGTCATGTCTGCACTGATGCTCGCCGCCTCGATGTTCGCCTTGGCGCTCGCCGCGGCGCCGCGCGCGCAAGCTGCGGGTTATCCCGACCATGCGGTGAAGATCATCGTGCCGTTCCCGGCTGGCGGCATCACCGACGTGGTGACGCGGATGATCGCACAGCATCTGTCGCAGCGGCTCGGCCAGCAATTCTTCATCGAGGATATCGGCGGCGCCGGCGGCAATATCGGCATGGGCCAGGTCGCGCGCGCCACCGGCGACGGCTACACTATCCTGTCGGCGTCATCGAGCATCGTCGTCAATCCGAGCCTCTACAAAAAAGTGCCGTTCGACGTGATGAAGGATTTCATCCCGGTCACCAAGGCCGGCGCCACGCCGAATGCGTGGCTGGTCAACAACGACTTTCCTGCCAAGACGATGAAAGACCTCGTCAGTCTCCTGAAAGCGAATCCCGGCAAGTACAGCGTAGCGTCGCCCGGCACCGGCACGACGCCGTCGCTGTCGATCGAAATGCTCAAGCAGGACCTCGGCGTCGAATTCGTCACCGTGCCGTTCACCGGCGGCGCGCCGTTGAACACCTCGCTGCTCGGCGGCTTCACGCCGATCGCCGCCTCGGCGTTCGGCAATGTGGCGCCGCTCATCCTGCAGGGTAAGGTGCGCACGCTCGCGATCGCCAGCAAGCAACGCCTGGAGGCTTTGCCCAACGTGCCGACGCTCGACGAAGTCGGCATCAAGGGCGAGGAGGCCGAAACCATGACCGGCATCTTCGTCCCGGCCGGTACGCCGCCGGCTGTGGTCGATCTGTTGCAGAAGAACATCGCCGAGATCGTCCGCATGCCGGACGTCAGGGACAAGCTCCTGAGCTTCGGCATCATCCCGGATGGCGATACGCCGGCGAACTTCACGCAATACGTCAAGGACGAGATCGCCAAATGGAAGCGCGTGATCGAGGCCGGCAAGATCGATAAGATTTGAAGCGCTGACATTGCCTTCCGCTCGTCCCCGCGAAAGCGGGGACCCAGCTCTTTTCAAGCTCTGGATTCCCGCTTTCGCGGGAATGAGCGGAGCTGGCGGGTTTCGTTCGCGCCGCCGGCCGTATAAAAGAGCCCGTGTAGATGAGGTTGGCCATGACGACGCATGCTGCGGTTCCGCAGGCTCTGGGCTACGTCGGGGTCCGCGCCAAGGATTTGGACGATTGGACGCGCTACGGCAGCGGGCTCCTTGGCCTGCAGCGCATCGACAAATCGCACAGCTCGCTTGCGTTCCGCATGGACGACCGCAAGCAGCGCATCCTGATCGATGCCGACGGCGGCGAGGGCATCGCGTTCTTCGGCTGGGAAGTGGCCGACGCGGCGGCACTCGACGCGCTGGCGGCGCACCTGGAACGCGCGCAGATCAAGGTGGCGCGCGGCAGTCGTGCGCTCGCCGACGAGCGCCATGTCGCCGATCTGATCGTGCTGGCCGATCCGCTCGGCAATCGCCTCGAAATCTTTCATGGCGCCGAAACCGCGACCGAGCCGTTCCGTCCCGGCCGCTCGATCTCCGGCTTCCGCACCGGCCCGCTCGGCATGGGCCATGTCGTGCTCAACGTCGACAGCAGAGAGACCATCGATCGGCTGATGGCGTTCTACCGCGACACGCTCGGCTTCCGGCTGACCGACTACTACGATCATCCGTTCGTCGCCCGCTTCCTGCATCTCAACCCGCGCCACCACAGCCTCGCCTTCATTCAGACCGGCACCAACGCGGTGCATCACCTGATGATGGAGCTGTTCTCGTTCGACGACGTCGGCCAGGCTTATGACATCGCGCTCGGCGAGGAAGGCCGCATCGGCGTCACGCTCGGCCGCCACACCAGCGATTACATCACCTCGTTCTATTCGCGGACGCCGTCCGGTTTCATGGTCGAATACGGCTGGGGCGCACGCTCCATCGACGTCGCTGCCTGGCAGGCATCGGAGCGCAAGGAAGGCCCCAGCATGTGGGGCCACGACCGGGTCTGGCTGTCCAAGGAAGACAACGCCAAGGCCCGCGCACTGCGCCTGAAGAACGCCGCCGACGGCTACCGCCGGCCGGTCCAGGTGATGGAAGGCAATTACGAAACCATGGCCGGCGTTTGTCCGTGGTGGGATGCGGTGAAGGCCAAGACGGCGGCGCGGTAAGAAGCGGCATGGCCTCCCATAGTGCAACCAACAATCCGCACACCCGCCGCATCGCCGAATTCGTCTCCGGCCTGACCTACGAGCAAATCCCGGCCGAGGTCCGTGAGCGGATCAAGCTGCTCATTCTCGATTCGCTCGGCTGCGCCATCTACGGCGCCGATCTGGAATGGTGCCGCATCCTGCGCGGCACGCTGCAAAAGCTCGACGCCACGCGCACCACCTCGGTGTGGGGCAGCGACGCGCTGCTATCGTCGCCCCATGCGGCGCTGCTCAACGGCACGCAGGTCCAGGGTTTCGAGCTCGACGACGTGCATAGAAAGGCGGTGCTGCATGTCGGCGCCGTCACCTTGCCGGCGCTGATCGCCGCGGCGGAGAGCCACGCCAGGCTGTCGGGCCGGGACTTTCTCACCGCCGCGGTCGCCGGTTACGAGATCGGGCCGCGCGTCGGCCTGTGCATGGGCCAGGAACATATCGGCCAGGGCTGGCACTCCGGCGCCACGGTCGGAATTTTCTCCGCCGCCGCGGGCGCGGCGCGCGCACTGAAGCTCGACGCCGACAAGACCGTGCACGCGCTCGGCATTGCCGGCACGCAATCGTCCGGCCTGATGGCGGCGCAATACGGCGCCATGGTCAAGCGCATGCACGCCGGCCGCGCGGCGCAGAGCGGGCTTTACGGCGCGCTGCTGGCGCAAAACGGCTTTACGGGGATCGTCGACGTGTTCGAGGCGCCATACGGCGGCTTCTGCACCACGTTCTCGCGCTCGCAGGACCGCTTCAATCTCGCCGAGCTCAGCGCCGGCCTCGGCGAGCGGTTCGAAACCATGCGCATCTCGCTGAAGTTTTATTCCTGCGTCGGCTCGAACCACACCACGCTCGACGCGCTACGCGACATTCGCGCGCGCCGGCCATTTGGGATCGAGGAGATCGACGAGATCGTCGTATACGGCTCGCAGGTCACGGTCGATCACGTCGGCTGGCCATACCGGCCTGAGGGATTAACGGCCGCACAGCTCAATCTGCCATTCTGCATCGCAACTTTGCTGCTCGAAGACGATGTGTTCGTCGATGAGTTTACGCCCGACTGCGTGGCCGACGAGAAGCGCATAGCGCTGTCGCGCAAGGTCAAGGTCGTGGAGGATCCCGACATCACTGCGGCCGGCGCCGCGTTCCGCCACAAGGTCCGCGTCGAGGTGCGGTCGCGCGACGGCGCGGTCGAGCGCGAGACCCGCGAAGCGCCGCGCGGCAGCGAGCAATCGTTCGCCGGCGCCGACGATATCGTTGCCAAGTTCCGCAAGCTGACGCGCGGCGTCATGCGCAAGGAGCAACAGGACGCGCTGATCGGCGCGGTGCTGCGGCTCGAAGAGCTCGCCGACAGCCGTGAGTTGATCGCGTTGCTGCGCGTCTGAAGCCGGTGCCGTCATTGCGAGGAGCGAAGCGACGAAGCAATCCAGGAGTCGGTGCACCCGCCCCTGGGTTGCTTCGCTTCGCTCGCAATGACGTGGGGATTGCGTGGGCCTGGTTCCGCGCTACAGTGGCCGCAAAACGAAGGCAGAAAAAATGGAATTCGGAATTTTCGATCACCTCGACCGCGCCGGCACGCCGCTGGCCGATTACTACGAAGACCGCCTGAAAACCGTCGAGGCGTACGATCGCGCCGGGTTCTACGGCTATCACATCGCCGAGCATCATTCGACGCCGCTCGGCATGGGGGCCTCGCCGAACATTTTCCTGGCCGCGGTAGCCCAGCGCACCAAGCGGCTGCGCTTCGGCCCGATGGTTTACGTGGTGCCGCTCTATCACCCGCTGCGGCTCATCGCCGAAATCTGCATGCTCGATCAGATGAGCCGCGGCCGGCTGGAAATGAGTTTTGGTCGCGGCGCCTCGCCGATCGAGCTCGATTATTTCGGCGTCGATCCGGCGCAGGCCCAGGATATCTACAACGAAGCGGTCGAGGTCATCATTCGCGGGCTGACCAGCAAGACGCTCGATTTCCACGGCAAGCATTTTTCGTTCGACAACGTGCCGATGGAGTTGGCGCCGCTGCAAAAGCCGCATCCGCCGATCTGGTACGGCGCGCATGCGCCCGACAGCGCTGCGCGTGCCGCGCGTCGGCAGCTCAATATCGTCAATCTCGATCCGACCGACGAAGTGCGGTTGACGGTGGCGAGTTACCGCAAGACCTGGCGCGAGACCCAAGGCGCGGCGCCGCTGCCCAAGATCGGGCTCGGCCGCTTTGTCGTCGTTGCGGAAACCGACGCGCAGGCGATGCGGCTTGCCAGCCGCGCCTATCGACCGTGGTATGACAGCTTCACGTTCCTGCCGCGGCTGCTTAAGCGATCGCAGACTCATCCGCGCCCGCCAGAGTTCGAGCCGCTGATGGCGCGCGGCCAGGGCGTCGCCGGCTCGCCCGCGACCGTGCGGCATCTTCTGCAGACGCAGATCGAGGAGACCGGCTGCAATTACGTGGTCGGCCAATTCACCTTCGGCGACATGACGCGCGAGGAGGGCCTGCGCTCGATCGGCCTGTTCGTCGATGAGGTGATGCCGGCGCTGCGCAGCGTCACGAGCGAAGCGCGCACCGCGGAGTCAGTCGCCACCGGCACGTAAGCAGAATTCCATCACCTTCCCTGCAGCTCGTCGCGGTACGCCGTCGATCGCAATGGCAGCAAAAAGTTTCGAAAGGAGGGTTCTGTCAAGGGTCTCCGACCGCCGAAGGCGGCGCTTCGCGCCCTTGACAGAACCCTCCTTTCGAAACACACGGCAGCCATTGCGATCGACGGCTTTCTCTGATCACGAGAAAATCGACTTAAATCGTATTAACGGCGCGAATCACTTATCCCTTGTCGCCTTCAGGTGCGCAAAGACCTTGGCGCGCAGTGCCGCCTGATCCTCGGCGCTCCATTTGCGAAAGCCTTCGCCGGACTTGAAGCCGAGCTTGCCGCCGGCGGCGAGCTTTTGCAGGTAGGGTGACGGGCCGGGCCGGCTGTCGATCGCCGGCAGCACGGTCTCGTGGATGGCGAGCGTCAGATCGGTGCCGACCAGGTCGGCATTCTCCAGCGGCCCGAGCACGGCGATGCGGCGGCCGAACGAGGCCTTGATCACCGCGTCGACGGTTTCGGCGTCGCAGATGCCGTTCTCCACCAGCGAGATCGCCTCGCGCCACAGCGCGTGCTGCAGCCGGTTGCCGATGAAGCCCGGCACGTCCTTTTTCACGTGCGCCGGCTTCTTGCCGGCGGCTTGATGCAGCGCCATGGTCCAGGCCACCGCCTCGGGCGCGGTCCATTGCGTCTCGATCACCTCGACCAGCGGCACCAGGAAAGGCGGATTCCACCAGTGCGTCCCGAGCGCGCGCTCGCGGCGCTGCAAGCCCCGCATGATGTCCGTGATCGGAATGACCGAGGTGTTGCTGGCGAGGATCGTGTCGGGCCGCACGTGGCGTTCGATCTCGGCGAACAGCTTTTGCTTGAGCGCCAGATTTTCCAAGACCGCTTCGACCACGTAATCGGCCTCGCCCACCGCGTCGGCGAGGTCGAAGCAAGGCGCCACGCGCTCCACCGCACTCTCGTCGTCGCCGAGATCGCGCAAGTTGGCGGCGATGCGTCCGATCGCCGTGTCGAGGTTCTGCACGACGGTGTCGGTGATGGTCACCGCGTGGCCGGCGAGCGCAAACACCTGCGCGATGCCGTGACCCATCAGCCCGGCGCCGATCACGGCGATTTTGGCTTTGCTCGGTTCGATCATCTGGAACGAATTAGCCCGCCGTGTAGCCGCCGTCCGCATAAAGAATGTGGCCGGTGTAAAAATCCGAAGCCTTGGAGGCGAGGAAGAGCAAAGGTCCGGCCAGATCCTCCGGCTCACCGAGCCGGCCCTTCGGCACGCGCGCCAAAAAGCCTTTGCGCACATTGGTCGAGCGCTCGGTCTCTTCGTACATCCAGGCGGTGAGCGGCGAGCGAAACACCGTCGGCCCGATGGCATTGACGGTGATGCCGGTGTCGCCCCATTCGCAGCCGAGCGCCTTGGTGATGCCGTCGATCGCCGATTTCGAGGCGCAATAGGCGGTATAGCCGGCCGGATGGCCCAGCAGCCCGCGCGCCGACGACATCAAGATCACTTTGCCGCCGCGGCCCTGCGCCAGCATCTGCTTGCCGGCGGCGCGCGCCATCAGCCACGACTGGGTGACGTTGACGTCCATTACCTCGGCAAAATCCTCCGGCTTCTGGTCGACGATCTTCTGCACCTTGTTGATGCCGGCGGCGAGCACCAGGATGTCGACGGCGCCGAAGCGCTGCACGGCAGCCTGCACGATCTTGTCGCAGTTCGCCGTCGAGCTCGGCCGCAGGTTCACGGCTTCGGTCTTGGCGCCAAGCTTTTCGCATTCGGCCGCGACCTTCTTGAGCGCATCGGCGCCGCCGGCGGCGAGCACCACATTGCAGCCGGCGCCGGCCAGCACTTTGGCGGCCAGCGCGCCGAACGCGCCGGTGGCGCCGGTGACGAGCGCGGTCTTGCCGCGCACGTCGAACAGAGAGAGCGGATTTTTCAGAATGTCTTCGGACATGACTAGCTCACCGTTTCTGATTTCCCTCCCCCTGAAAGAGAGAGGGTTAGGGCGGGGGTCAGCAACCTAATCGTTTGCGCAAGCGCGTGCGACAAACCCCCGCCGGCTCGCTTCGCTCGCCACCTCCCCCTTTCAGGGGGAGGATGATGGCGTCACTTCACCGGCGCGACCGCGACCGCGATGGTGCAGACCTCGTTGGAGTGGTTGACGATCTCGCGGCTCTCGTTCGGGCCGATATAGACGCTGTCGCCGGCGCGCGCGACGGTCTCTTTGCCGCCGGCGATGATGGTGAGCTCGCCGGCCAGCACGTAATAGATTTTCTCCGGCGGCGAGGCGTCCGGACCGGCGCCGCCGCCCGGCAGGAAATGCGAGATGCCGAACACGAGCGTCTGCGAGCCGCCCATCTCGGCGCCGTAGACGCGGAACGATTTGTAGCCGCGATGGTTCGGCGCCTCGTAGGATTTGGCCTCGGAAAATGTCCGCACGATCATCAGAACTTCTCCCCTTTCTCGATCCGGTACGCGCCCTTGGGATCGATGATCGCAACGAGGCGAATGATGCAGCCGTCGCCGCGCTCCCAATTCCACGGAAACAGCGCAAAAGTGCAGCGCCGTCCAGTGACTTTGTCGATGTCGCCGCCGACATTCTCGATGCCCAGAATGCCGTTCTTGAACAGGATGCGGTGCACCGGCTCCCAATCGGGGAAGTCCTCTTTCCAGTCGCGGCCGCCGGACCACTTCTTGTATTCCTCCGCAAGGTGCGGATGCAGCGGCCCGTTGCGCTGCGGCCCGATCGCGGTGGCGAGCGGATGGTCGTTGGCCTGGGTGTCGTGACCGACCACCTTCACCTTCTTCTCGACGAACCATTCGCCGGCCGATGGCACGAAGCCGGGGGCGCGGCAGAAATAGTCCTCATTGTCCTCGTACAGCTTGTGCCAGCCGGTATTGACGATGACGACGTCGCGCGGGCGAACGATCTTGCCGGCCGCTTTTTCCAGGTCGTCGTAGGTGATCTGCTCCCATTTCTTCTTCGGGATCGACACCACGATGCCGGAGCCGAAAAAGTGCGGCAACGGCACCTCGTCGATGAACGGCGTGCCCTGCACCACATGGGCCGGCGCGTCGATATGCGTGGTGTTGTGCATCGAGGTGGTGATGCGCTGCGACAGCACGCCGGACTTGGCCATGTAGTGGATGCGCTCGATCTTGACGTCCTCGAAATACGGCCAGTTCGGCGACTGATAGCCGAAGCGATGGGACAGATTGTAGAACTCGAGCCCCATCGTGTTGTCGAGGTTCTCCTCGAGCGCGACGCCACGTATCTTCTTGACCACAAAAGCCTCCCTGGCACGCCGGACCGGACCTTATAGCATCCGGCCGTATACCATTGCACCGGATATCGGATATAGACCCCTCTCCGTCATTGCGAGCGAAGCGAAGCAATCCAGGGCCGATGCACTGAGTTGTGGATTGCTTCGTCGCTGCGCTCCTCGCAATGACGAGCTGCAGGAATAGCGAGGAAGGCATGGTCAAAAAAATCGCGATCGAGGAGCACTTTCTGTCGCCCGGCCTGATCGATTATTGGCGGCCGACGATGAGCGAAGTCCCCAAGGAGCGCGCCGACTATTTCTTCCGCAATCTGACCGATTTCGGCGAGCTGCGGCTCAAATCGATGGACGATGCCGGCATAAGCCGCGCGGTGCTGTCGATCGCCGGCCCCGGCGTGCAGGCCGAGCGCGACGCCGCGACGGCGATGCGCCGGGCGCGCGAGTCCAACGATTTTCTCGCTGCCGAAATCGCCAAGCGACCGGACCGCTATTCGGGCTTCGCGCATCTGGCCATGCAGGACGCCAAGGGCGCCGCCGATGAGCTGGAACGCTGCATGCGCGACCTGAAATTCTGCGGCGCCATGATCAACGGCCACACCCACGGCCAGTATCTCGACCATCCCGACCTATATCCGTTCTGGGAGCGCGCCGACGCGCTGGGCGCCGCGATCTACATCCATCCGGCCGATCCGGTGGCGCAGCCGTCGGTGCTGTCCGGCTTCAAGGTGCTGATGCGGCCGATGTGGGGCTGGGGTTTTGAGACCGGCTCGCACGCGCTGCGGCTGATCGTCAGCGGGCATTTCGATCGCTTCCCGAGGAGCAAATTGATGCTGGGGCATCTCGGCGAGACGCTGCCGTTCCTGCTTTGGCGGCTCGACAGCCGCGCCGAATTTCACGGCCTCAAACTGAAGAAGCCGCCGTCGCAATACATCCGCGAGAATATCTTCGTGGCGACGTCGGGCATGTGCTCGGCCGAGCCGCTCAATTGCTCGATCGCGGCGCTCGGCCTCGACCGGGTGATGTTCGCGGCCGATCATCCGTTCGAGTCGGCGCACGAGGCCGGCGTGTTCATGGACCAGGTGCCGCTGGAGGAGAGGGCGCGCGAGGACATCGCCTTCGGCAATGCGGCGCGCTATTTTGGGCTGAAGACGTAATTTCAGGGAGGGCGCCACCATGGATCCGATCAGACGCACCATATTGGCGACGGGCGCAGCCGCAACCGCGGTGGCGGCGACGCAAGGCGTGCTGGCTCAACCGGCCGGCGCGCAAGCAGGAGCCGAGCGCTTCTACGAAAAAGGCCCGGTTCGCATCCGCTATCAGGAGGTCGGCACCGGCTATCCGCTGCTGATCATTCCGGGCGGCGGATTGAACTCGGTCATGGCGGGGCTGAAGACCGCGCCGTTCAATCCGATCGAGGAGTTCAAGGCCGAGTACCGCTGCATCGTGGCGGACCTGCGCAACGCAAATCCGGGCCAATCCTCGGGTCCGCTGGAGATCGATCGGCCGTGGGATTCCTACACCGACGATCATCTCGGCCTGATGGATCACCTCGGCATCGGCAAGTTCATGGTGCTGGGCTTTTGCATCGGCGGCCCGTTCATCTGGAACCTGATCAAGCGGGCGCCCGACCGTATCGTCGCCGCGGTGCCGGCCCAGCCGGTCGGCTTCCGGCCGGAAAAGCCGACCGTGCTCTACGACAGCAGCATGACCGGCTGGGCTCCCGATCTGGTCAAGCGCCGGCCCGACCTGACCATGGAGCAGGTCGACAAGTTCGTCACCAGGATGTTCCGCACCGACGCCGACTTTGTCTTCACCGTGTCGCGCGATTTCGTGCGCCAGTGCCAGACGCCGGTTCTTATCCTGCCCGACGATATTCCGGCCCATCCCTACGCGGCGGCCATGGAATGCGCGATGCTGGCGCCCAAATCCGAAGTCAGCATGTTCCCGTGGAAGGAGCCGAAGGAACGCATCCCGCTGGCGGTGCGGCAGATTCGTTCGTTCCTCAAAGCGCACCGGCCCGCTTCGGCTTAAAAGTCGCGCCGGGTTTCAATCGCGGCCGAACTGTTGCAAAATCGGCGTTTCCGGCCAGCCCGCGCCCCTTGAGGGGACATGCCCCGCGCGGCGCGGGCTCGCGCGCGCAGGCGGCGCAGACAGTCGTAGGAGGAAGCCATGGCTCTCGCTCAGGTGAAACTGCCGGTCATCCTGTTCGGCGCCGCGCAACTCCTCAAAATCGCCATCCGCCGCAACGCCGCGTTCCGGGCGCGCGTCAAGGAGCACAATCTCGTGGCGCAGATCATGACGCGCGACGAGGAGATCGGCCGCTGGTACGCGTTCGATAACGGCAAGGTCACGACCGGCGCCGGGCTGCACGCCAAGCCCGACATCAAGCTGATGTTCAAGAACGCCGCGGTCGGCGTGTCGCTTTTGACGCCGCCGATCAACTGGCTCGACCAGATCAATGCGCAGAAGGATTTCGTCCTCACCGTCGAGGGCCCGGATGCGCTGACCAACTGGTTCGCCCAGACCCTGATGATGGCGCAGTCCGCCGGGCTGAAATACGGCACCAAGATGCGCGACGGCACCATGCGCTATTGCAACATGACCAATGGCGGGCCGGTCTTCGTCGATGTGAAGAACGGCAAGATCGTGCGCATGACGCCAATCGACCTTACCGAGAACGACGGCGCCTCGTGGACCATCGAGGCCAAAGGCCAAAAGCTCACGCCGCCGCGCAAGACCACGCTGGCGCCGCACGGCCAGAACGCCAAGTCGATCGTCTATTCGCCCGATCGCCTGCTTTATCCGATGAAGCGTGTCGACTTCGATCCGAACGGCGCGCGCAATCCGCAGAACCGCGGCAAGTCCGGCTACGTGCGCATCTCCTGGGACGAGGCGATCAAGATCGTCACCGACGAGATCAAGCGGCAAAAGCGCGAGTATGGCCCGGGTGCGATCACCTTCTCGCACGGCTCGCATCACACCTGGGGCAATGTCGGCTACTACCTGTCGGCGCTGTTCCGCTTCGCCAATGCGGTCGGCATGACGCGCATCCACCATAATCCGGATTCGTGGGAAGGCTGGTACTGGGGCGCCGTGCACCACTGGGGCTATACGCTGCGCGTCGGCCAGTCGGAGACCTACGGCACCGTCGAGGACTGCCTGCAGAACTGCGACATGGTGGTGTTCTGGGCGGCCGATCCGGAATCGACCTCGGGCTCGTACGGCGCCCAGGAAGGCACCACGCGCCGGCAATGGCTCAAGGATGCCAAGCTCGGTATCAAGGTCGTGCACGTCGATCCGTACTACAACGCGTCGGCGCAATTCCTGCCGGGCAAATGGTTCGCGCCGAAGCCGACCACCTCGGTCGCCATGGCGATGGCCATTGCGTACGTGTGGATCAAGGAAGGTCTGTACGACCAGGAGTACGTGAAAACTCACACGATCGGCTTCGACAAGTGGCAGGCTTATCTGCTCGGCGAAGAGGACGGTATCGCCAAGACGCCGGAGTGGCAGGAGAAGGAAACCGGCGTTCCGGCGAAGGACGTGCGCGCGCTGGCCCGCGAATGGGGACGCAAGCGCGTCTATCTGTCGCCCGGCGGCTGGGGCAATGGCCACGGCGGCGCCTGCCGCAACCAGACCGGCACCCAATGGGCGCGCGTCATGGTGTGCCTCGTCGCCATGCAGGGTCTGGGCAAGCCCGGCATCAACATGGGCAACCTGCAATGGGGCACGCCGATCGACTTTAATTTCTATTTCCCCGGCTACGCCGACGGCGGCATGTCGGGCGATCTGGAAAACACCGCGATGCCGGTCGAGCTCTATCAGCGCATGCCGCAGCTGCCGAGCATGAACTCCAACGGCCAGCGCATCCCGCGTATTTTTGTTCCTGAAGCAATCACCGAAGGAAAAGCCGAAGGGTATCCGTGGGTCGGCAAATCGATCGAGCACCAGTTCGCGCGCTTCGCCTATCCGGCGCCCGGCCATTCGCCCGTGCACATGCTGTACAAATACGGCGGCTCGATTCTCTCGACCATGAACAACACCAACCGCTGGGTGCGGATGTACCAGTCGGAGAATCTGGAATTCGTCGTCAACCAGTCGATCTGGTTCGAGGGCGAAGCCAAGTTCGCCGACATCCTGTTGCCGGCCTGCACCAACTTCGAGCGCACCGACATTTCCGAATGGGCGGGCCTCGGCGGCTACGGCCATCATGGCCAGCAACAGCTCAATCACCGCGTCATCGTGTTCCAGGCGCCGGCCATAAAACCGCTCGGCGAATCCAGATCGGATTTTTGGATCTTCAACGAGCTGTGCAAGCCGCTCGGGCTCGCCAATTACTTCTCCGAGGGCGTCAACGAGATCGATTGGGTCAAGCGCGTGTATCTCGCCTCCGACCTGCCCAAGCACATCTCGTGGCGCAAATTCCTCAAGCGCGGCTATTACGTGGTGCCGGCCGAGAAGGAGAAGCTGCGCGCGCCGGTGTCGTTCCGCTGGTTCTGGGAGAACCGTCCGAAGGACGTGCCGGAGGCGCAGCCGCTGCCGTCGGACTACACCGAGGAATATCTGCGCGGGCTGCAGACCCAGTCCGGCAAGCTCGAATTCGAGTGCAATTCGCTCAAGCGCTACAAGGACCCGGAGCGGCCGCCGATCGTCAAATACGAGCCGTCCTGGGAAGGCCCGCACTCGGGCGAGTTGTTCGAGCGCTATCCGCTGCAGTTGCTCACGCCGCACTCCAAATATTCGTTCCACACCCAGGGCGACGGCAAGGATTCGTTCCTGCTCAACATCGAGGACCACCGCGTCAAGGTCGAGGGCTGGTATTACTGGATCGTGCGCATGAACGCCGACGACGCCAAGGAACGCGGCATCGGCAAGCACGACCTGATCAAGGTGTTCAACGACCGCGGCGCCGTGATCTGCGCGGCGCTGCCGACGCAGCGGCTGCCGCGCGGCGTCGCCCACGGCTACGAATCCTCGGCGATCTACGATCCGATGGGCGAGCCGGGCAAATCGGTCGACCGCGGCGGTTGCCTCAACCTGCTGACGCCTGAGCGCACCCAGACCAAGACCACGCACTCGCTCGCCGGCGCCAACTCGCTGGTGCAGATCGAGCTGTGGGACCGCCGCACCGAGCACCTCTCGGCGGCGTTCGCGGCGCTTGAGAAGGACAAGGAGATCAAGCGCACGCTCAAGGAGGCGCAGCTCGTGCCGGCGAAGTGACGGCGGCGAATAGCGAATAGCGAAATAGCGAATAGGGAAGGCGAACGTGGCGAAATAGCGGGAACGACTAGGGACAAACTCTATTCGCTACTCGCCATTCGCCATTCGCGTGTGCGTCAATGAAAAAATGGAACATGATCATCGACGTGGCCGAGTGCACGAATTGCAATCTGTGCACGCTCGCCGCCATGGACGAATATGTCGACAACGAATGGCCCGGCTACTCGGCGCCGATGCCCAAGCACGGCCACAAGTGGATCGACATTTTGCAGAAAGAGCGCGGGCAGATGCCGATGATCGACATCGCCTACGTGCCGACCATGTGCAACCACTGCGACGATGCGCCCTGCATCAAGGCCGACAAGGCCGGCGCCATCCAAAAGCGCGGCGACGGCATCGTGCTGATCGATCCGGTCAAGGCCAAGGGCCGCAAGGACTTGGTCGAGGCCTGCCCGTACGGCCACATCTGGTGGAACGACGAGCTGCAGCTGCCGCAGCACTGGACTTTCGACGCCCACTTGTTGGATCAGGGCTGGCAGCAGACCCGCGGCCAGCAATCCTGTCCGACCGGCGCCATGCGCGCCATCAAGGTCGAAGACGAGGAGATGGCGCGGCTCGCCAGCGACGAGAAGCTCGATGTGATGCGGCCCGAGCTGAACACCCGGCCGCGGATTTATTATCGTAACCTGTGGCGCTATTCGAAATGCTTCATCGGCGGCTCGGTCGCCGAGGAGAAGAACGGCACGGTCGATTGCATCGAGGGCGCGAGCGTGCAGCTCCTCAAGGACGGCACTTCGGTCGCGGTGACCACCACCGACAATTACGGCGATTTCAAATTCGACAAGCTCGACGAAAATTCCGGCCGCTATACCGTGCAGATTTTCTCGAGCGGCCGCTCCAAGACCATCGAGGCGACGCTCGGCGCCAGCATCAATCTGGGCGAGATCAGGCTGTAGCCGCGTCGCGCCGGTCGCGCGCTTCGCCGGCGCATTTGGCGACGTGGACGTCGCGGTTGATCATCTGCAGGTTGGGCAGGCCCCAATAGTCGAGCAGCTTTGGCCACGGCGTGTCGCGGTGGTCGCGCCATACGCGAAACAGCGGCACGCGGTGATCGACTTCGGCGGTCTTCCACAAACGGCCGCCGGAGCCGGCGCAGCGCCGCGCCTGCAGGCGGCGCAAGAGGCGCGCTTGCCCGCTCGGCGCATTCCAGAACTGCCAGGCGATCACGCAGGCGCAGTGCCACGCCGCGTTCTTGTTCGGCCCCGCGTCCCACAGGTCGACATGCCAGCCGAAACGAAACACCGGCTGGCAGCAGACGCAGCAGAAGCCCGGCCCGCGCGAAAACGCACGTTCGCGATAGGGCGCAGGCGGCGCGCGAAATGTCGCCGGCAAGCCATCGCGAGGCTTGCTCGAAAGGCGCCAGGACCAGCCTGCAGGCGCGCCGCTTGTCGCCGCAAGCGCCCGCGCCAGCCGTTCGGCGCGCACCGGATGCGCCCGCCAATACGAATCCACCGCAAGCCGCGGTGTCGGCGGCACGAATGGGCGACCCAGCGCGCGCCTCAGAACGCTTGACGGAAAAATATCGGGCAGGGCGCGATTGAGCCGCGCCACCGCCTGCCGATTGCGTTCCGCCTTCTCGTCCTGCCAGCGCGACATATCGCCCCTTGTGGCCCCCTTGGCGCCCTCTCCGCAGCGGCGGAATCCTGCCATACGGTGCCCTAAGGTTTCGTCACCGCCCGCCCGTGCTAAGTTCGGCACGCGGGGCGCCCGGAGGAGAACAACAATGAGCAAATGGTTGGGCGCGCTTGTGCTGTTGCCCTGGCTTTGCGGCGCCGCGGCCGCGCAGGCGCCCTATCCGCAGCGGCCCATCACCATCATCGTCACCGCGGCGGCGGGCGGCGTCACCGACGTGGTGGCGCGCGCGCTCGGTCAGGGCATGACCAAGGATTGGGGCCAGCCGGTGGTGATCGAGAACCGCGGCGGTGCGGCCCACATCCTCGGCGCCGGGGCGGTCGCCAAGGCCGAGCCCGACGGTTACACGCTGATGGTCGCCGAAGCCGGCACCTTTACGATCAATCCGGTGATCTATCCCAAGGGCAAGCTGCCGTACGATACCGACACCGCGTTCGCGCCGATCAGCGGGCTCGTGCGCATCAACCAGGCGCTGCTCGCCGACAAGAAATTGCCGGTCAAGAACGCGGCCGAGCTGATCGCGCTCGCCAAGCAGAAGCCCGGCCAGCTCACATTCGGCACCGCCGGCATCGGCTCGGCGCCGCACATGAACATCGAGCTGTTCGAGAACATGGCGGGCGTCAAATTCACGCCGGTGCATTACCGCGGCGCGACGCCGGCGCTCAACGACCTGCGCGCCGGCACGGTCAACCTGATGTCGGTCAGCGTCAGCTTGGCGCTTCCGCCGTATCGGGCCGGCGAGATCAAGATGCTCGGCATCGGCAGCGCCAAGCGCCTGCCGCTGG